>Ga0268298_10004794_pt1 | contig 12987 bp, 11 predicted proteins | sample WWTPWeurt_MetaG_FD_194462 | JGI IMG/M metagenome (GOLD analysis project Ga0268298, IMG submission 194462) | Activated sludge microbial communities from WWTP in Nijmegen, Gelderland, Netherland - WWTP Weurt | ecosystem: Engineered > WWTP > Aerobic digester > Activated sludge | place...
GTACGCCACATCGTATTTGTTCCAGTCGTTGGGGAAATCATCGTATTGCGGCTGCCGTACCTGTTTCTGGCTGCATTTGGCCATCATGAACAGGCAGCGGGCTTTGAAGTTTTTGTCGCTGCTGGCGTTCATCGCTTTTTCAAAATATTCGTGCGCCTTGTAACACCCGTAATATTCCTTTTGGAAACCGGTGGCGTTTTTGGGAATATAGTATCCGTCGGTTCCACCCCGGTAATACTGCACCAGTTCCCAGGTATGTCCATAATAGGTCATGTTGTACATGCCCAGGGCCATCTTGTAATAAACGTTGGCAGCCGTACGGCTTTGTTTGGCCGTTTGTTCCAGCTTCAGCATTTCCTGCGCAAAGGCCAGCTTGGTGGTTTTGAATTTATTTTCGGAAGGGAGTTGTTCTTCGCGGTCGTACAGCAGTTCGATGAAGGGGTTCTTGCTGATCGTACTCTTTTCGGCCGAGCGCCTGAACCAGTCGATGGCCTTCGCGTATTCGTATTCCCGCAGGTACGAGGTACCGGCAAAATCCACCACTTCCTTTTTGGTAACGGCGTTATGGGTGAAGAGGTATTGTTCGAAAGCGCTGGCCTGTTTGCTGCTGAGCAGTGCATAGAGTTTCTCCACGTCGGCGCTCATCATTTTGTTGCGCAGGAAATCCACCCCGTTCTGCCAGTAATAATTATCGGGACCCTTCATGATCCAGTCAGCCGCCCCGATGCAAAGCGCTTCTTTTGCCAGGTCGCCCTGTGCGTGGTAACGCCGGGCCAGTATCTCGCTCAGCAGGCTCCGGTAGATCGTCTTCCATTGGTTCACCTTCCAGTAATTGATCTCTACGGGCTTTTCCGTTTTTACCCGGCTCTCCAGCCATTGCAGGGAGGGAAGCAGTTGTTCTTCGAAAGCGGCATCGATCTTATCTTTTTCATTGATGGTAACAAGCAGGTTGGTGAGCGCCCATTGGTCTTTTACCTTTGGGCTTAGCGAAAACTTATCGGCAGCACCCAGGTATCGTTTGGCGGCTCCTATGTCTTTGCCGATATAGGCCGCATAAGCGGCGGCGGTTTCAAAGAGGCCGGGATTTTTTACCTGTTTACCCTGTGCGGTGGTATGCAGGAAGGAAGCGAGTTCCTTCACTTCCCTGCCGGCTTCGTTGAAGATGCTGTCGGCGCTTCCCTCGCTCCAGGTAAAATAAAAAGTCTTTCCGCCGGCTTCCTGGTTCAACGATGGCGAAAAGTATTTTTCCTCCAGTTTGTTGATCTCCCGCACCACGAGTACCTCAAGTGCCTCATTCGATGGATCGAGTTGATAGATCTCTTTGAGATTCTTGAGATCATTGTTCGGACTTCCGAGTGCGAAGAGCGAAAGCATGGCGGCTTTCTCCCTGTTATTCCGGCACAGGGAAAGGTATTCGGTCCGGTTGGTCCTGCTGTCTACGCTCCAGTCGAATCCCAGGTAATTGGATACGCGTTTGGCTGATGAAGCGGAGAAGGCGAGGCTGAATAGATGGGCCGCTTCTTTGTTTTTGCCGGTACGGAACAAGGCGCCCGCTTTCAGCGCCAGGCATAAAGGCTGCAACACCGAATTGCCGTACCTGGCAGGATCGTATTCATCGTACCAGGCGATCACATCGGCATACCGGCCGCTGTAGTGCGCCAACCGGAGGAACTGGTAAATGTATTTCTGTTTGAAGATGTCTTTCTTCGCGGCGGCAAAAAGCTGCTGCCCGCCCTTGATCAGTTTGGCCATCTTCAGGCTGTCGCGTTGCGGGATGTCCCATTCGCTTTCTCCGCCGTAGGCAAAGGGCTCTGCCTGTTTCGCGTACAGAATATAACCCAGCGCCTCGAGGTCTTTGCTGCGCATGAAATAACCGGTCATGCTGTTTTGTTTCACCGAATCGGGGATCTTCAGCGGTTGGTTTTTTTCGAGGTGGTAGTAGAGGTTGTTCAGGTCCTTTGCGCTGAACTTGTTCAGTAATTTCTTCGTGTCGGTTTGGGTTACGGGGGCGTTGCAGTACGATGCCCATTCTTCAGCGAGCAGGTCGGGCACCGCAACGGGTTCCTGGCTGTCGTACAGAAAATTGTACCCGGTATAATAGAAGGGGCGGTAACCGGAGGCATCGGGCAATTGCTGGTGGAAGAAGGATGTGTAATAATCATAGGGGTCCGCTTCCGGTCCGCAACTGATGATGTTCTGCGGGAAGCATACGATGAAAGCGCTAACGCAGGTTGAGAAAAATACTTTCCAGTTCATGCAGGCTGTATTTGCTTAAAATTACAGAATCGAGGTGGTAGAGGGATACCCTTGGCCGGGTATTTTGCCATTGTTCGCTGATGACTTTGGCCGCGGCGAGTATACCGGCTATATCGCTTTGTTCGCTGCGCAGCCAATCTCCTTTTTGCAGGGCGTATCCGCCGATGACCGTGTCGGTCAGTATCGCGAAGCGGTTGCTTTTTCTTTTTGCAAGCGGCGCCGTCAGCAAGCTGTCGGGAAGGTCGTGCATCAACCCCATGTATTGATTGTTCCGGAACAGCACTTTCCAGTCGAACAGCGGCAGGGCGAGATCGAGGGGGAGCGGATAGGTGGAAAGATTGCCGGTGTATTTCTTCAATTCGGCTGTTTCGAGGATGGAGTTGCGGGTGGATGGATCGGTGAGGTTGCCCATATTGTAGCACATGAGCAGGCCCTTGTCGACCGGCGGTACGCCGGTTCTGGTAAGAAACTTTACCTGGTGCAGGCGTATGGTGGCCGAAAGAGGTATCGCTGTGTTCTTCCAGAGCGCCCTGGTTTTTCGCAGCAATTCAAAATAGGTTTCTTTCGTGGCTGCCGTCCAGTCGCAATCGAATTGAATTTCGCTGACCTGGTTAAATCCATAGTTGTTCAGCATATCCTGCGTGAGCGTATAGATCCGGTTGGCCAGGCCGGTGATCTGCGAATCACCGATACGGCGTATGCATTCATTGGTGATGAATACCGTGGGGATGATCGCTGTATGGTTGCCGACCGGGTTGCCTGTTACGGTGAGTTTTGCCACCGGAACCGGTGAACGGCTGTTTTCGTCCCAATCAATGTCGAAGAAACGGAGGTAGATCGTTTTAATGTGCAGACTGTCCATCCGGCCTTGTTCAAAGGGGGAGATGGCCAGGTTTGTTTTCCAGTAGTAGAAAGCGGGTTCGATGGTACGGGAAACTTTTTTTTGCCGGCAGGCTGCAAACAGAACAAGCGCAACGAGCACAACACATAACCGGCATCGGGCCGACCTGTTTGGAAAGAAACGTATAGTTGTTGTTCCGGGCATCGGTCAAAATTAATTCAAATAAATACCGGATGGCGGGTATGGGGTACAGAATGAGAATGCTGATATTTGTGTATCAAAACCCCGCCTGATGAAGTACTGGCTCAGCATTCTTTTAGTTTTTTCCGCGATGATAACCTTTGCCCAGGATTATACCCTCGACGGCAATGAAGTGAAGATCGCCAAAGAGATCCTTTTTGAAACCGGTACGGATAAACTCAGGCCCGAGAGCCTCGCAGCCCTGGAGATCATCAAGCAATACCTCACCGACAAATCCTACATCAGTACCTTGCGGGTGGAATGTCATTCGGATAATACCGGTAATGCCGCCGCCAACCAGGTGCTTACCGAAAAACGGGCGCTGGCGGTTTGTAAGAAACTGGTGGAGATGGGAGTTGATTGCAAGCGGCTTATCGCGGTGGGTTTTGGCGATACCAAACCGGTGGCGGCCAACAGCAGCCCCGAAGGCAGGGCGCAGAACCGCCGGCTGTGTTTTATGAACGCGGCGCTGCGTAACAGGGCCATCGGGGGTATGCCGCTTGATGGAGGCGGTAAAGTGGCCGGCGATGCTTGTAACTGAGGCCATGCACCTATCTTTGCCGCATGACCTCGGAATTTTTTACCTACGACAAAAAGAAAGTGATCCAGGCCCTGCGCTATCATTTCATCACCCGCCGGGAGATCCGCGTGATGATGATACTGATCAATGTATTCGCCCTGCTGTCGGCGGCGCTTTTTTTCTTTAAGCGCATATCGCCCTACGCGTTTCTCATCAGCTCGCTGCTTTGGATCATGTTAATGCTCACGTTCTGGTTCATCCTGCCTTATACCGTATACCGCCGGGCCGATACCTTCCGGGATCGTTTCCGGGCGCTCCTGTCTGCCGATACCTTCCGGATCGAGAACGAGCGGGGCGGGCGTAGCTGGAAGTGGGAGGAGTTCAGCACCTGGCTGGAAAGTCCGCACTTTTTTCACCTTTACTTCAACAGCCGTTCATTTTTCATTGTACCCAAAGATGCGTTCGGGGGAGATACCGTACACGAAGCGAGGAATATACTCAGGGATAAGATTGCCAGGAAATAGGTTGGCGAAGAAACTAAAATGCAAGAGCGACCCTGGCTGCGCTGGCTCTCGGTACGGCGATAATCACAGACTTTTCTCCATTACAAAATGCGGGATGGTTACTTCGGTGAACTCATCGCCTACCACGCTGTAACCGAGTTTTTCATAAAAGCCAAGGGCTGTTTTACGGGCGTGCATCACCATTTTTTTAAACCCTTTGTCGCGGGCCACCGTTTCGGCGAAGTTCATCATACTGGCGCCGATGCCTTTTCCCTGCAGGTTGTTTTGTACAGCCATCTGCCGGAGCCGAACGGAGTTGTTATCGGCACGGGTGAGGAGGCAGCAGGCAAGCAGATCGTCATCATCGAAGGCCCCGATCAGGATGTCTTCTTTTTCCCTGGCCAGTTCCTCATCGGTAAACGAAAGGCCAAGGGGCTGGCGCAGGATGTCCATCCTGAGCTTTACCATTTGCTGATATTCCTTTGTACCGTGGTCTATTTGTTTTAAGGCCATAAGGGGTTAAGTTTTGGAAAAGGGTTGCTGTTTTGACCAAAGATGGATTACCAATATACAATTTTTTTGGTATCCTCAACTCATTCAAAAAAACCATTATGCAGCCATCGGCACCAGACCAAAAAATGGCAGGGTTCAAAAAGCATTTTCGCGGAGATTTTACCCGGTACAGAATGGACAACCCCTTCAAAACCAAACATTATCTATTTCTTTGTATTTACCTCAAAATGTATATTTTTGCACCCAATACAAACTAAATTTTACAATCATGTCAGACATTGCAACAAGAGTAAAGAAAATAATTGTTGACAAATTAGGCGTAGATGAGGCAGAGGTAACCCCTGAAGCTTCTTTTACTAACGACCTGGGCGCAGACAGCCTGGACACCGTTGAACTTATCATGGAATTTGAAAAGGAATTTAATATTTCCATTCCGGACGAGCAGGCCGAAACCATTACTACGGTTGGACAGGCCAATGCATACTTAGAAGAACACGCTAAGTAATTAAGTTATTAATTATCACAGGCAAATTTATGGCTTTAAAAAGAGTTGTGGTCACGGGGTTGGGGGCTCTCACACCGTTAGGCAAAACTGTCGAATCATACTGGCAGGGACTGTCTGATGGAGTAAGCGGATGCGACCTGATCAAACAGTTCGACTGCAGTAAATTTAAAACCAGGTTTGCCTGTGAAGTTAAAGACTTCGAACCCACCACCTATCTCGATCGCAAGGAAGCCCGCAAGATCGACCGGTTTACCCAGTTCGCCCTTATCGCCAGCGATGAAGCCGTGAAAGACGCCGGCATCAGCAAAGACAATGTGGATACCGACCGGGTTGGTGTGATCTTCGCCAGCGGTATCGGCGGCTTGATCACCTTCCAGGAAGAAGTGACCAACTTCGCCCTGGGCGACGGAACGCCCCGCTTCAATCCCTTCTTCATTCCTAAAATGATACTGGACATCGCCGCCGGGCAAATCTCCATGCGGCATGGCTTCCGCGGCCCCAACTTCGCCGTGGTAAGCGCCTGCGCTTCCAGTACCAACGCCATCATCGACGCATTTGATAATATACGCCTCGGCAAGGCCGACATCATCCTCACCGGTGGAAGCGAGGCTGTGATCAGCGCCGCGGGTGTAGGCGGTTTCAATGCCATGAAAGCGCTGAGCGAACGCAACGACGATCCCAAAACAGCCAGCCGGCCCTTTGATAAAGACCGCGATGGTTTTGTAATGGGCGAAGGCGCCGGGGTGATCGTACTCGAAGAACTCGGGCACGCCCTCGCACGGGGAGCGAAGATCTATTGCGAAATAGCCGGCGGAGGCGCAACAGCCGATGCACACCATATCACAGCGCCGCATCCTGAAGGACTGGGCGCCAAGAACGTGATGCAGGCCGCGTTGAAAGATGCGGGCATGAAACCCGAAGACATCGATTACATCAACGTACACGGAACATCCACGCCGCTCGGCGATATCGCGGAAACAAAAGCCATCCTCAGTGTATTCGGCGATCACGCCTACAACCTCAATATCAGCAGTACCAAGAGCATGACCGGGCATTGCCTGGGCGCAGCGGGTGTGCTGGAGGCCCTGGCTTGTATCATGGCTGTTTGCAACGACATCGTGCCACCCACCATCAACCACTTTACCGATGATCCGGAACTGGATCCCCGGTTGAATTTTACGTTCAATAAAGCCCAGCAACGTACCGTTAACGCCGCCCTCAGCAACACCTTCGGCTTCGGCGGACACAACGCATCGGTGATCGTAAAGAAGTACAAAGCCTGATCGGGGGCGCCCTCTCCACGGAAATAAATCACATCATTCGTCGTTAAAGAGATGAACCGGCGCGGAGATAAAAAAAATCCTAATTTTAGCCGGCCTTTGCTTCGATACGTTCACGCAAACTGTTTTTTGTTTTGCTATTCATAAAACAACTGTTTAAACACCAGAATAATAACCGGGAATTCCGGAAACAGCTCAATAATATACTGGGCTTTTCGCCGGGTAATATTGCCCTGTACAAAACAGCGCTCAGTCACCGCAGCGTTCGCGAAGGCGCCGATGAAAACAACGAACGCCTGGAGTTCCTGGGCGACGCGGTGCTCAGTTCGGTGGTGGCGCATTATCTCTTCCGGAAATATCCATACAAGGGCGAAGGCTTTCTTACCGAGATGCGCAGCAAGATGGTGAACCGCCAGAAGCTGAACGACATCGCCCTGAAGATGGGTATCAAAAAGATCACCTTCTACAACAAATACGACAATGCCCTCAAGGTTTCGCAGATCTTCGGCAATACCCTCGAAGCCCTGATCGGCGCTGTGTATCTCGACAAAGGATATACAGCCACCCACAAGTGGGTGGAGAAGTACATCATCATGCCGCATATGTTCATCGACGACCTGGAGGTCATCGAGATCAACATCAAGAACAAATTATACGGCTGGGCCAACAAGAACGGCAAATCGCTCGAATTTGAAACACTCGATGAGAAGTTCGAGAACGGCCGGCGGCTCTTCACCATCGGCGCCACGGTGGATGGGGAACTCATCGCCGAAGCAAAAGGATACAATAAAAAAGACGCCAGCCAGATCGCGGCGCAGTTAGCAGTAGATAAGTTGGGATTGTAAACGTTTCAGGGTTTAAAAACGTTTCAGGAGTAAAAAACGTTTTAAACGACTTAAACCATTAAACGACTTGAACGATGAATTTTGGAATACTCGGAAGCGGCAGCTGGGGAACTGCCATCGCTAAAATACTCACCGATAACGGCAACACGATCTATTGGTGGAACCGCAGCCAGGACGATATCGACTACATCCGGACACGGCATCACAATCCCCGTTACCTGCCGGCCGCTCATTTTGATATCCATAAACTCAGGCTTACCACCGACCCCGGCGAGGTGATCCGCCACAGCGATTATATTGTCATATCCATTCCTTCCGCGTATGCTGTTCAGGCCCTGCGGGAACTCGACAGGAATATTTTTGCGGGTAAGAAGATCATATCGGCCATCAAAGGGGTTTTGCCCGACAGCAACCTGCTGTTGAATGAATACCTCAAGAAGGAATTCAACCTGGAACTGAAGGACTATTTTGCGGTACTGGGCCCCTGTCATGCTGAGGAAGTGGCGGCCGAAAAATTATCCTACCTCACGTTTACCGGCATTGATGAGGCAACCACCCACGCCATCGCTTCCTGTTTCAAAACGCCCTACCTGAATACCGTGGAGAACAACGACATCTTCGGCGTTCAGTTCGCCGCTGTATTGAAGAACATCTACGCGGTGGGCTCGGGCATTGCGCACGGACTGGATTACGGCGATAATTTCCTCAGCGTATTCATTGCCAATTGCGCCGATGAAATGGCCGGGTTCCTGAAAAAAGCGGGTATCAAGAACATAGAAGTGGGGCATACGGATATCCGGCAACCGAGCGAAGAGCACCGACCCCACAACTACGCCGCATCGGTTTACCTCGGCGACCTGCTGGTGACCTGCTACTCCCTGCACAGCCGCAACCGGGCTTTTGGCAACATGATCGGAAAGGGATACTCGGTAAAAGCCGCCCAGCTGGAAATGAGCATGGTGGCCGAAGGTTATTATGCCGGCAAATGCATGCATGTGATCAACCAGAAGATCATGGCCGATATGCCGATCGCCGATACGATCTACCGGATACTCTGGGAAAACCTGCCTGCTGCCGAAGGTTTTAACAGGATTGAATTGACATTGGTGTAAAGCTGTTGTACCTTTGGTATAACAAAACAGTCATGCCATTCTCCTTTTCCATATTCAGCGGCTCGGTTTTGATCTTTATGATCGCCTGGCTATCCGTAGCCGAACTGGTAAAACATATCCGGGAAAAGGCGGAGCGATCAGAAAAAAAGATCGGCCGCAATGCCATCGGCGAATAATTTTCCTTCCTTCGTCAGTACGATGCTGTTTTCACCAACTACGAGTTTCCCGGTTCCGGCGAATGGTTGGGATGCCTGCCGTATTTGCGCTGCTTTCTCTTCTCCAAAAGAAGCCGATACAAGATTCAGGTCCAACCCTTCCAGGGTGCGCAGGGAGGTCATGATGTACTCGTTGAGTTGTTGGGTAGCGGTAAGCGTTTCTTCTTCGTATGGGATCAGCCCTTTTTCGATGGATTGAATGTACAATGCGTTGTTGGCGATGTTCCAGCGACGGCGCTGACCGTCGAAAGCATGGGCGGCGGGTCCGAAGCCATAGTACGCATCGCCCGACCAGTAACTGCTGTTGTGACGGCTCCGCAATCCGGGTTTCGCGAAATTGCTGATCTCGTAATGTTCATAACCGGCTTCCTGCATCCAGTCCATCAGCAGTAAGAACTGCCTTGCCTGTTTTTCCGGGTCAACCGCTTCTTTCTTGTTCCGGGCAATCATTGAATCGAGCGCCGTTTTGGGTTCTACCGTGAGCGCATAACAGGAAATATGCGGGATGTTTTTTTCGATCACGATGGATACATTTTTCTTCCAGTCCTCATCGGTCAGCAGGGGCGAGCCATAGATCAGATCAATGGAAAAATTCTGAAAACCCGCGGTCCGGATATCGTCGATACATCGCAGCGATTCCTCAGCGGTGTGAACCCGGTTCATCCATTTCAGTTCGGCTTCTGCAAAACTCTGTATGCCGATACTCAGCCGGTTGATGCCTAGATTGAGCCATTGACGGGCCTTGAGGTCGTTGATGTCATCGGGGTTGGCCTCGAGCGTGATCTCGGATACATGGGAGAGATCGAATCTGGTTTTCAGGGCATCCATGATCCGGGTTAATTCGCCTATCGATAGTATACTGGGTGTGCCGCCGCCAAAATAGAGGGTTGATATCTTTTCCGGTCTTGATTCAACAGCAGTAAGCTCAATCTCCTTTATGATGGCATCGATCATCTTTTCCTTCAGCCCGAGCGAGGTGGAGAAGTGGAAATTACAATAATGACAGGCCTGCCTGCAGAAGGGTATGTGTATGTAAATACCTGGCAAAGATTTGTGTATTGAGTCCCGGCAAGTGTCGGGATAAAATTTTAGATTTGAAGAACTGATTACCCCCGTTCCATTGATACGCTGTAAAATTCTACTTACTGTCTTGCTTGCTGCCGGTTTATTGTTTCCCGGCCCCTGCATGCAGGCGCAAACACCCAAAACAACGGCATACAGGTTATTCATCGAACAGGTTGACAAAGATAGCTCCTTTAGCCTGCAGCCGTTGAAACTGCAAACGGAATTTACAAGCAAAAGTCTTTGTACTGGTTATATCCAGGGACTGCCGGCCCTGTTGGGTTCGAAAGGATATCCCACCGCGTCGGTAGATAGTACCGAAGAAAATGAAAAAGGCACAACAATCTATCTTTTTCTCGGCAAGCGGTACGAGTGGGTACGGTTAATGCCTGTTGATATTGATAAGGAAGCGATGGATGCCGGTCGTTTCCGGGAGAAGGATTTTACAGGCAAACTGATCAATATACAGCAATTGCTGGCTTTGCAACAGCGGTTGCTTGATCATTACGAGAAAACAGGTTACCCGTTCGCGGAGATATTTCTCGACAGCATACGCCTGGATGATAACAGGATGGATGCGTTGCTGCGGGTGCGAAAAGGACCTTTGTATCATATCGACAGCATCCGGGTTTTGGGTAAGGCGAAGATCTCCCGGAAATTCCTGCGTCATTACCTGGATATACCCAACGGCAGTATTTACAACAAAACCAAACTCGAGCAGGTAAGCAAACGACTGATCGAACTTCCGTACCTGCAGGAATTACAGCCCAATGACATTACCATGCTCGGAACGGGGTCGGTGCTGAATCTGTACCTGGCTCCCCGGCGCAGCAGCCAGGCCAATTTCCTGATCGGGTTCCTGCCAAGCGGAAGCCAGACCGGTAAATTGCAGATCACGGCCGATGTGAACCTGAACCTGAAGAATGCACTCAGCAACGGCGAAACCATTTTACTCAACTGGCAGCAGCTGCAGGTGAAATCCCCGCGCCTCAATGTCGGGTACCAGCAACCCTATATTTTCAATTCTTCGTTCGGGATCGATTTCGCGTTCGACCTGTTCAAGAAGGACTCTACCTTTTTGCAGGTAAATGGGCTGCTGGGGCTTCAATACCTGTTATCGGCCAACCAGTCCGGAAAATTGTTTGTGCAATGGCAGAACAGTTTTCTGCTGGCCAACGGAGTTGATACCAACCTGGTAAAAGCCACCAAGGCGCTTCCTCCCAATGTGGATGTGAGTGCGGTCAATATCGGGCTGGATTACGACTGGAACAAAACGGATTACCGGCTGAATCCCCGCAAAGGAACCGAGATAAAGTTTACCGGCTCGGTTGGGATGAAGAACATCAAGCGCAATAACGACATCCTCAATATCAAGGACCCTTTCTTCAATTATGCAAGTCTGTACGATTCACTAAAAGAGAAATCCTACCAGTTCAAAATAAAACTGAGCGCCGCACATTATTTTCCGCTGGGCAGGCAGGCTGCTTTCAAAGCGGCGTTCCACGCCGGCGTATTCTACAGTCCGAATATATTCCGCAACGAGCTGTTCCAGATCGGCGGGTATAAACTGCTGCGTGGATTCAGCGAAGAGAGCATTTATGCCACCCAGTATGGGGTGCTTACGGCGGAGTACCGGTACCGGCTGGCGTTGAACTCATTCATGTTCACGTTCATCGATGGTGGCTGGGTACGCAACAAATACCAATCGCTGAACCTGACGAACAATTATATCGGCGCAGGATTGGGCCTGGCCTTTGAAACCCGTTTTGGATTGCTGAACATCAGCTATGCTGCGGGAAAGCGGAACGATGTAAAGCTGAACCTGCGGGAAGCGTCAAAGATCCATTTCGGGTATGTCAATTACTTTTAAGAATCTGGCGTGCAGCCTCTATTTTTGCAGTCAAATCAGGATATTCTTGCTGCGGTTTTCTTTTTTACTTTTTATTGGGGTGAGTTTAGCCCTGGGAGTAACAGCCCAGCAGCCCGATAGTACCCATGCCATCGATTCAGTGCTGGCAGCAAAAGATTCGGTACCCGTTATTTTGCCAGACTCTTCGGGAATACGGAAAAACGACTCGGTATCGCATGCATTGCTGCCCGAAACGCAGATGGTCATTACTGACCATCTTATTAACAGGAAAGACAAGCCTGTTTCCTTTTCTGTTTCACACAGAACAGTTAAGAGCCGGGAGGGTTTCTTCTACCTGATTACGGGTATGGTATTGTTGCTGGGCCTATTCCGGTATTTTTTCAACAGGTATTTCATCAATCTGTTCCGGGTGTTCTTCAACACATCGCTTCGGCAAAGCCAGCTTACCGATCAGTTGCTGCAGGCAAAACTTCCTTCCCTGCTTTTCAATCTGTTCTTTGTACTCAGCGCAGGCGTATATGCCTATATGATACTCCGGTACATGGGTTGGTTGAAAGACAATAATCCATGGGCCATGCTTGGATTTTCGGCAGCCTTGATAGGGGGCGTGTATGTGCTCAAATACAGTACATTGAAATTTACCGGCTGGATTACCGGTTTGAACGAAGCCACCAATACCTATATATTTGTCATCTTTCTCATTAATAAGATCATCGGTATTTTCCTGGTGCCGTTTATTGTGATCGTTGCGTTTTCGGATCCGGTTATAGCCCGAAGCGGACTTATCATCTCTTTATTGAGTATCGGCCTTTTTTTATTGCTGCGCTTTTTTCGTTCTTATGGCCTGTTACAGAACCAACTGAAGATAAGCCGCTTTCATTTCGCTTTATATATTGTAGGAATAGAACTGGTACCCCTTCTGCTGATATACAAGGGATTAATGTTGTATTTGAGTAAAAGTTCGTAATTTTGCCGTACCATCTCAGCGAAAACTATGGCTAAAAACGGTTCAACACAAGTTGTTACGTCGGTCAAACAAGTGAAGAAGATATTAATAACCCAGCCCCGGCCCGAAGGTGAGAAGTCGCCTTATTTTGAATTAGCCAGGAAATACGGAATTGCTGTTGATTTTCACCCATTTATCATTGTGGAGAGTGTTCCCTCGAAGGACTTCAGGAAACAAAAGATCGATATCGCCAATTATTCGGCGGTGATCTTCACCAGC
>Ga0268298_10004795_pt1 | contig 12986 bp, 10 predicted proteins | sample WWTPWeurt_MetaG_FD_194462 | JGI IMG/M metagenome (GOLD analysis project Ga0268298, IMG submission 194462) | Activated sludge microbial communities from WWTP in Nijmegen, Gelderland, Netherland - WWTP Weurt | ecosystem: Engineered > WWTP > Aerobic digester > Activated sludge | place...
CAAAGGACCGAAGTGACCACCAGCCTTCGTCAAGAGAACAGTTGCTCATGGCAAGCTGCCGCCACTTTCCGGAATCCGGTGCCGCGACTTTTCCGGAATTCACTGCCGACATCAGCGGAATACACACCATGCCATTTAATTCTGAAACTTACAGTCAACTTCTCAAAGGATGGTGCTGGTCAATACGATTGCTTCGACTACTGCGATTTCAGGCCATGATGCTGAACTCCATACAGGTAAACTGCCCAATGCAAACTTCAAGAATTAGATCCAGTGCCATTGTATTGCAGTCGGCTATTTTATTAGCATTAGCAGGCATGCCTGCAGTTGGACAAAGCAACGGCACCAAAGCTAATCCCTCATCAGCAACGCCCCAAAGTCCGATCTCTGACATGCAGTCCGCCGCCTCTATATACCCGCCACAAAACGAAAAATACGAATCAACAAGAAAGCTCTTGCTTTCCGGTCACTACGATGCATACGTGCAGCAGCTTGAGAAATCTGGTGCTGAAGGCGATATGGAATGCTTAGACGAACTCGGCAATCTGTACTATAACGGGCGCATAGTGGCTCAAGATCGTAAAAGGGCATTTGAAATCTGGCAAGAACTTGCGGCGAAGAATTACGGACCTGCTATGTGCAAGTTGGGCGCAATGTACATCGACGGCGTTGCCTGCTCGAAAGACTACAAGAAAGCACACTCTCTCTTTTCTCAATCATCGGCTTTGGGCTGTGATTATGGTGCTTTCGGATTAGCCTATATGCACAGTGAAGGCCAAGGATGCAAGACCAATTATGCAGAAGCGCTGGAAATCTATGAGCGGTTATGCGCTAAGGACTCGCCACTTGGTTGGTACGGCAAATCCGAGCTTCTCTGGAACGGCTCAGGAGTCAAAGCAGACCCAATCCAATCAACTAGTCTTCTGCAGAAAGCGGCAGAGGCTGGATTACCCAAAGCTCAGTCCAGACTTGCTGACAGATACTACTATGGTGGAAAAATCCCAGCCAACTTCAAGTTGGCGCGCTTCTGGGCACAGAGAGGAAGCGATCAGGGGGACGTGGCATGCCAACTGCGATTGGCTGAATATAAAATGAGAGGAGTTGGTGGAGAGAAGGATTGCGCCGGTGGCATTGGCTTGCTTAAAGCTCTTGGTGAGCAGTCGGTTGTAGAAGCCCAAAACCGTTTGGGACATGCATATCATGAAGGTCTATATGTCAAAAAAGATCTAGTGGAGGCAAAGATGTGGCTTGAAAAAGCTGCAGCCCGTGATTATGTTCCGGCGTTAAACGAACTAGCGTTCATGTATTTTTACGGCGATGGGGTGCCAAAGAATCTAGAGAAAGCCTTTGAATTAAACATTAAGGGAGCCAGTCAAGATGAAGCAGACACGGAAGATCTCGCTTCTTGTCAATTCAATGTAGGTCTTGCCTACGATCACGGATGGGGTGTCAAGCAAGATCTAAATCAAGCTCGAATCTGGTATGCAAAAGCAGCTGTCGCGGGCAATCCACACGCCTGCAACAACCTTTCACTTATATACCTAGACGGGCGCGGCTGCACAGCGAACAAAGATTTAGCCCTTAGCCTGCGCAAGCAAGGTGTCAAGAATGGCTGCTGGATGGCCTGCACGCACCTGGGTGTTGATTATGTATATGGCAGAAACGGGGTGCCAAAGAACATCGCGGAAGCTATCCGCCTTTTTAAGAGAAGTTTAGAGCTGCGTGGCGACAATCCAGCTGCCAACTACGAACTTGGAAGAATATACGAAAAGGGTCTAACAGGAAAGGTCGACCTCAAGTTGGCCGATAAGTATTATCAGGAAGCTGCAAAATACGGTAACGAACCAGCATTCAAGAAGACACGAGTGGAAAGAGTGCTCTCTTTCAATACTCCTGTGACACTGCCAAAGCATCGCAGTTCATATGTAATCTACGATATCGATCCGCGGCAAGCCAAATACTTCATCAACGTTCCCAGAAACATCAACCCAAGCCAAAAATTCGGACTGATAGTCTACATAGATTGCTACGATGTTGCTACAGCAATCCCTGAGGGATGGGCCGAAGTGCTAGCCAAGCAAAACTTATTGTTTGTCTGTCCTCAAAATGCTGGTAACCACTGTGGTTCTTACCGCCGTGCGGGTTTAGCGGTACTGGGTGCCTTAGAGATGATGCGTAAATACAATATTGATAAAAGCCGCGTGTATGCGGCTGGAACACTAGGTGGAGCCAGAATTGCAAGCAACTTAGGGTTCAATCAATACGATGTTTTCCGCGGCATCATTCAAACCTGCGGCTGTCAGTTCTATCGCAAGGTACAAAAACTCTATCCGACCACAAAAGAGAAAGCTGGTGAGGATTACGGTTTGTGTGATGCCTCTGCCGCTGAAGTCGCGGAAGCCCGCAAAAATGTTAAATTTGCCTTCATCACAGGAAGAGACGATTTTAGAAGAGGAAACGTTTTGAATATCTACCAAGACGGCTTCGCGAAGGAGGGTTTTCGCGCAAAGCTAATTGAGGTTGATAGCATAGGTCTAAGTGAGTGTGACGGTAAAACCCTGGAACAGGCGCTCAACTTTCTTCAGTAAATGAGCCTACACTTTGCAGCCGTGCAGCGGACTTTTGAACTTTTGTGCAATTGACTTCTGAATCTGACAATTCCCAATAAATATTCTTGTCAAGAAAATACAATTAGTAGCGTTGAGATCTATCAACTTTCCAAAACCTTGAAATGAGGAAACAAAGCGGAGGAAGTGACTCTTGCGAGCTCTAAACCCGAGCAGTAAGGCCTCTAATTCAATACTACATGCAGTGGCTGTATTTTAGCACCGGAAGACTAACGGCAAAAGCTCAAATACGAGAAGGCTAGCTCAATTGCTGTGAAGGGGTTTGCATCTGGTTCAATTCCGAGCAAGGAGGTATCGGACGTAGTTATTGAAGTTTGTTCCAGGCACCAATAAACCAGCAGACATAGGTGCAAGTGACTAGTTGCCATCCCGCTGCACGACACCGCATTAGGGAAAAACAGAACGCTATCTTAGCCAGAGCAGCGAAGAAAACCCTCAGAACAACACAGACTACTCAACCAGAATCCTCAACTGCACCGGCCGCGACTCAAGTTCTCCCCGAACTTCATCTACAAGCCCCCTCAGCCACTCCTCACTTTCCAGATCAGGCGACCTGGGCAGCGCTGATAGATATACAGGCAATAGCCTCCTCAATTCCCGTTCCTGGCACTTCCGAAAATCCTCCGGGGTAATCCTGAGCAACTGCCTCTTCCACCCCTCTTCCTGAGCCCTCTGGCGAGACACCCGGTTCTTCCAGTCCTCCTTCTTGACTCTTTCATCCCGCATCTTCAGCTCATAGACGACGCGGCGAGCAGCCAAGAGGCCCGGCGGCACAATTTTTACTTCCTCTTTGGCAGGGGGTCCGCTTTCTGATGAAGCGACCCCCTCCACAGCGTTATATTCGTGTGGATCACCTGTCAAGCGAACCTGCACCATCCGCTCCTGGGCCTGTTTCCACAGATCCTTGTGCTTGGATATGGTCGTCGCACTGCAACCAGTCTTGAGCATCAGGTCTCTCATGGAGAATGTCTGACCGGACTCCTCAAAGTCGGCCACCGCCGCCTGTATTTTCTTTCTGGCCAGAGCCGACCGGTTCTCGTTGTTCTTGACCCAGGAGATCGGCACATTGTTTTCATACCTGGTATTTTCTTTGCCGCGCCTTCTTGCCGGCACCCAGTTGGCGGCCCGCTCGGCCTGCTCTAGTCCGTCTGCCCGGTTTCGGTCAATGTCCTTGCTGAAGCCGTTGTGCTTCGTCTTCAGTACTTCCTGAATAACCCACTTACGGTCTTCTTCATAGCCATAGCCCATGGCCGGTATGAGCCTTTCCGGGTCGCCATAGAAGAGATAGTGAGAAAGACAGGTGATAGCATCTGCCCTTTGCGAACGGGCCGTGAGCCCGACATAGTAATAGTTCCGGCCTCTCACCCAGGAGTCCGCAATTATGCCCGGCGGCACCTTCTGAAATGACCGGCGCACGATAGCAATTGATTCTTCGGTGCCCTCAATGTATACGGAATTTCGTATAGGAATTACTTCGGCAAGCTTCGTCGCATTAGCCGTCCTGGCTACTATTTGCTCTCTCTTTGCCGCCACTTCACCAACGTATGCCTTGAGGCGATGAAAGCTGTGGTATGGATTTGCCGAGCATTCAAAGTCGGCCAGGAATTGCTCCAGGGCCTCAAGAGGGCTCATCAGTTGACGCTCATGACGCTCAACTAAAGTGTCCTGATTGAGCCAGGCAAATCCTTCTTGCAGTGGCAAGCGCAGTCCCTGACCAAGTGATTTCTCTCCCGGGTGCGGAAATATCTCCAGGGTGCCTTTGCCAATCTCAAAATCATGCAAACTCAAAAGCTGAAATAACTGCGCCCTCAAGTCCCTGGAGCTGACCGGGGCATCGAAGAATATATACAAGTGCCAGCCGCCGGACTCCGATGAGCGGTAGAGGTTCGTCTCCTCAATTCCCGCTTGCGCCAAAACCTTAGTTATCTTCTGCAGGCCCTGGTGGCTGTGATAGCGGCTGCCGGCATCAATGTCGAGGACAGCGTAATAAGAGGCGCGCCCGGCCCTTGTCCCGAGCAAGTACTTGGGATGAACGCATGCAATTGCCTTCAAAATTTCGGTATCGGTGAGCTTCCATTTCTCATCAGCGGAGAGCCAACCCCGGCCCCCAAACGGCTTGTATATGTAGCCATACCGATGGAATAAGGATAGAAAGCGCTCTACCGCAGTCGCACTTGACTGCGGGAAGTATTTCAGGCGTGAGAATCTACTTGGCTGGACATCAAAGTCCGCCAATGAAGCTAGTCCGGTCGTAACAGTCTCTCTTTCTAATTTAAGACGAGTTGACCTAGCCGGATCAGTGCTTTATGCTTGAGGTAATTCAGGGAGTCGCCAAACACCTGTAATTACAACCGCATAACCGATCCGATTAGGGTCCTTAAGACATCGCCGCCAAGCGATGTTTTTTGTTAGTCAGTCTTTTTGGTTACCTCCCAGAATTTGAGCCTTTTGGGCAATGGATACACAGATTAATCAGGGCTATTTGATAGTCATTGAGACTTCCTTGCCCAGGCGGTGGAGATACTTCGCCAAAAGTTCCACCGAAAACTTATCAATCCTCAATCCGAATATTTCTGCAATCCTTGGTTGTGGAATATGCATTTGCCTGGCCGCCTCAGATTGTGTCCAGCCCCGCGCTTCAATTTCGGACTTGATCTCCTTGATCAACTCCAAACGTAAGAGCTTGGTGGAACTCTCCTCCGGGCCATAGCCCAAGTCGCTAAAGATTTTGCGATAGGTTTCTTGCATTAGCAGTCAACTCTGAATGGAAATTTTGGGATCGGAATATACGTAATTACGTATATTCAAAGGAGGGTCTCTCCTGTGTTGAACCGGAGGGTCTCTTTTGAAGCGGGGTGTTCTCCTGGACCGAAGTGGTTCATTGCAGTTCAAGAGATAATCACGGTCCAGAGTTAGCAAGGAGAGCTGTTTAACTCCAGGCTGGAGGTCTTGCGATAGGACACCCGATCCGTTCGAACGACCCAGTTGAAAATCGGAAGACTGCGTAATGACTGGACCTTGCCTATCCTTACAGGTCTCAGGAAAAGCGTCCGCTGCAAGTTTAGTTTTCGGCGGGACTATCTCAGATTCGCATCTAGATGGAGAAGATTTAGGTAAGCCAGGCTGTTGAGGCAATACCTCTGGTTCAGGGAGTGCTTCACCAGACTGGTCACTCCCGTACTGATCAATCAGATTAGTCGGGTCAACAGCATTCTTGTGAAAATCAGCAACGAATAGAGCTATTGCAGAGGCAAGGCATATCTCATCGCGAGCAACCTTCGGGCGCAAGTCTTCTGTGAGCCACTGAAATCCCTTCTGAAGTGGAAGAGCCACTGGTTGATCAAATGGTACAAGCCGAAACCCACAGGCCTGGCTGGAATATCCAGACTGTGTAAGCAGATTACTCAGGGCACGATAAGCCAAGCGAGAATCTACCTCATCAGCAAAATAAATGTAGAGATGAATATCGTTAGACCCAGCTGCCTTGTATAAGCAAGGACGTAAGCATGCCCTCTGCAAGGCATCAAGAATCCCGGCCATGGCATGTGGAGACGAACAGGGCGAATGCTCCGGTACTTCGATAACAGCAAATTTTGAACGATCATCCCTTGGGCAAGCGCGATAAGTTGAGGCTTTATCAGACAAACTAGCCAACAGTTCGTCATCAGTCAAATAATGAAACTGACTCATGGGTCGCCAGACAGTACTGTCAAATCGTCTGACCGCGCTGCCGGTGCGCAAGCCGAAAAGAGACAAATAGCAATCCAAGAGAGCAGGACTAATGCCGTGACGCTCACTCAACAACATTTCTTGAGCACTATATGAGGAACTAAAAATGACCGGGTTCTCTTTTCTAGTAGAAGGGGAAGAGCTCAGCAGCAGCTTTAGAAGACTGTTTGGATTTTATGTATTAAGGTCAGCCAGCTCATTCATTTATCGGCACCACCATCGGTGGTTCCTTTGCTATCGGATCGTAAGGCAAGCAAGCAGATTGATCAAGGTCTTTTTTGGTGCACCGGTGCTGAATACAGAGAATTGACTAATCAGAATATACAACAGACGATTAATCAGATCAATCATCAACCACTAGAAAATATCATTTTGCTTGAGCAGTCTCAACAGTTTAATCAAATCCGCAAAGAATAAAGCAGCAGAGCGACTCGGGAAATAAAGTCCAAATAATTATCTGCCACCAGATGCAGAGGCGACCTTAGTGAATAATCTGATCAATCAGTGCAATATCAGCCCCATGAAAAGCGTTCGATATGATCAAGCACAGAGACACGGCGATCAACCAGGTTACTCACAGCAAGCCGCCGGACATATATTGGATATGCAACCATGGGTGATGCTTTACAAAATTGGGTAGTGCATCTTGAAGAAGAATTCCTTATAATGCAGCTGTGTGGAATAAAGAATGGGTTGATTAATCAAAATGCCTGATCAAGCGAACCTAAATGTAGAGCATCTGTTCAACAAGGATGCACTTACCGAACCTGGCAAGAGCACTGTTCAAGCGGGCGAATGGATGACCATTCAGCAAGCTTCGAACGTGACCGGATACTCAATGGGTACACTGCGAAGATACGTCAAGGCACGTCGAATCAAGTCCAGGCGCCAGGGGCGCTCTATCAATTCGAAACTTGAAATCCTTGTGACAGCCGACATGCTTGCGGACAACGCAGAGAGCAATGATGTCATGGAGTTCGAAGGTGAAGTTGATACTGTCCTTGAAAGCTCTGAAGAGGATGAATTTCAGGAGTTTTCGGGGCGTGATCAAGCTGATCAATCATTGAAGGCAACCGTGGCCTGGATGCGGCAGAAACTGGACGAAAAGGATGCGCTGCTCCGGGAGAAGGAACAGAAAATAGAAGCTCTAGCGCAGCAATTGACTGGAGCAAGCTATCGGAACGGATTCCTGGAGTCCGAAAAAGCCAAATTCGAGGAGAAATTGCTCCTACTTGAAGACAAAATGCTGGGAGAGCAATCAAAACTGCCCGTGATTGCAGAAGAGCCTGCGAAAAAGGGACCGCTCGCCAAGCTGGCAGGCTGGCTGATGGGAAAACCTTAGGACTGCTCGAAGGAAGTCTATTCAGACACCAATGATAATCCAGGCGCCGTAGTTCGGTTCATCTCAAGCCCTGGGCCTTTACCCAGAGCTTGCCCTTTTCTGTCAGGCGATATCGCTGCCGAGAACTCTTGGGATGATCCGGAAGAGTCATCTCCAAGTATCCCATTTCAATTGCTGGTAGGACAAAAGCCAATCGAAAGTGCTCTGCGTGTTTGAGCCCCATGGCTGCCTGCATTTCCTGGCGACTCATCTCGCCATGGAGCACCTTGAGGAGAGCTTCAACTTCCGCGGTAACTTCCGCGGTAACTTCCGCGGTAACTTCCGCGGTAGGCCGTGCGATGGCCCTCAGGTGACGCCTTAGCCGGACTATGAATGAAGTACGGTCTTGATCCGTTTCAAACACAGGCGCCGGAGAACCGTTGTCAGCCATAACCCTAAGGATCTTGGGAATACCTGTGGCCCGCCCCTCAGTCAAGTCAAGCTCTTTTAGGAATTCCCCAATTCTTCGGTTTCGATACCTTCGACTTACAGCACGGCCAGCCTGAAGATCCTCCAGCTTAATGGAACGATCGGGGCCTGGGAAACTCAGAACAACAAGCTCATCAGGAGTGATTCGAACCTCAATCGGTTCCCTCTCTTCGTAAGAGCGATGGTAAACAGCATTAACCACAGCTTCCTCAACGGCAGCAAATGGAAAATTCCAAAATCGTTCAGCCTGAGCCTGGTGCGGGTGCTTTAGGACAATTTCTTGAAGATAATTGCGCTGGATGTAATCCAAAGACTCTTTGGTGATACGGGAAAGCGGTCCCTTGAAGGTCTTTTCAACAAAGCGATCACCAGCAGCGCCCTCCGGAAACCAGAGGACATCGATCTGGGTACCAGGAAAAAAGCGGTCAGGCTGTTCGTTGAAAAACAAGAGCCCCACATTCTTAGGCCAAGGAGCCTCTGGAGGGCCACCAGCCACGTTCATCTGGCGAGCGAGCGCCTCCAAGCTGAGCTCGGAAGCATTCTCAGCAAGAGCGCTACCAACCTCCGACAAGAGAGACTCCATCAATGAGCGCGACAAGTCGTTAATGCTTGCACCATGCGCCAGCCGATCGTCAAAAGGTATTTTGGCGGTGAGGCTAAGTAGTTCTTGCTCCAACTCTCCTAAGGCGCGGACGGTGCTGCTATAACGACGAATATAGAAATGAGCAGTCTTGGTCTTAGCTGTCACAGACTCTGGAACTTTGTAAGGACGGTTCTGACCGCCTGGTGCCCATAGAATCACAAGGTTACGCTCTTCAACCTTCTCAAAGCTCAGAATCGGGAAATAAGGGGGCTGAATTTGCTGACAATAGCCCAATAACTCCTGCTGGATCTTGTCCAACTGATTGTCGGCCAAGCCTACTGGTGGAAACAAGGGGAGCCCATCAGAATCACAGTCCTGTCCAATAACAATATATCCTCCGCCCAAGTTCTCGAAATCATTCGCGAAGGCACAAATGGTGCGCATAATGCTGTCAGGATTCCAGCCAGCCTTGTACTCGATTCGCTCCCCTTCAACAACGTGTTGGTGGAGCAAGTCCTGTAAATTGATAGGCAGCTTGTTAGTCATAGATTTCGGCCTTGCGTACCAAGAACACCAGGCCAAGGCGGTCGGAAGCAATGCCTAGTTGAAGTCGATTGCCTGGACAAAAATACATTATCCTCCTTGCGAATCAGGAAATCCTGCCTAGCTAATGTCAATTACCCAAACGAATCAAGCCAGCTCGCGAGTCGAGTGGACCCAAGATTACCAGGTTAAACCAAGTATGCACCGAACGCAAACACCTCAGAGACAAGCGGCAGTAAGAACTGACTCACGCCGGTCAAAAGAAGACAAGTAGAGAGTTTCTTCTCTGACGGCAGCAGCTACAAACGGCTGAGTTCCATCTTTGCGTGAACCGACATAACGGACTCCGTAGCTAGCTCGACCTGCTCTGAAGGTAGCTTAACTTCCTCAAGACGCACTCTGTGCGGGAGTCACTAATAGACGGGCAATGTGATTGTTCATGAAAGCCCTAGTACGGTCAAATTGAGCGACACTCAGACACTCGCCTCTCCAGGAGTTTACGTATCCTCTCGCTGTGAATTTCTCGGTCCAGTTCACCCGGAACCAACCTCTATCTTGTGACAAACCAGCCAGCTCTAGCAGTAAATCTCGGAGCGGGGCAGGGTACAGGACACAAGCGTCAAAAACAACGGCCGGATTGTTATTCATAGGTGGTCAATAACCCATGTTAAATTCCTGAGCCTGTGAGGCAAGCTCCTCCATAATTTCCTTTCGACGATCAGCTCTGCGAGCCTGGTACTCCAAAATATCTTGACGCTTGATTCTGCGGTAACGACCGACACGGCGGTGCGGAATCTCACCAGATTCTAGAAGACCAATCAGAAACGGTCGGGAAACGTTAAGCATCTCGGCCGCTTGCTGTGTCGTTAACTCGGTTTCAATAGGGACAAGCATAACTGAATGCCCGCCAGCGATAGCATTCAAAGCCTCAAGAAGGACCCGACATGCGGACTCCCCTAGCTCAATCTCGGTGCCCTTGCAATCCGTAAACGCATATCGTTGTTGTGGCGATGCCTTAGCAGTTAGCTCGGCAATTTTCCGCGATGAGGTTTGAGCCTGCTCAACTTCTGCAGGACTTGGCACAACCGATCGTCTTTCTGCTCCACTGTGCATAAGCAGACCTCCAAGCGAAACACAAACCATTTGGAGGCAATCATAGCACATGGTCGAAATACTCGCAACAGTCGAAACGGTCGAAACCAGCTTAGGTTCAGCAAGAGAAAGGCAAAGTAAACAAAAGGGATATTTTATTTACTACAAATCACCCACCCCACGACCGTCCCAGGTCTCGCAGCCAGAACTCCGTGAACCAATCCAGTCCCACAAGAAAGCCCTGCACTACCTGGACGAGCTCTGCACCCCATCCCCCTGGCTCTTCCCCTAACCGACGATCCGGACGAGCACATCAAGCGCGTCCGCGCCCACAACATACTCGCCGTAGCATTCAAAGCAATCGGTATCTCCGATGCCCCCACGCTGTCAATTCGCCAAACCGGCCTCACAAACATGTCCCGCGCTGGCATCCTCCTGCGCACCATCCAAGAACTCTCCAGGCATACAGCAACTTAAGCCAGCTGCAAGAATTACTGGCGGTGAGCCCGGCCAATAGTCATAGGGCTATGATGAGTCTAAAAAATTTGGAGGACAGGCGGACTTTTCGTGAACGCAGCCTCGAATCCACCACTTCCTAATATCAGGCATATTAAAACTCACTCTATAGGCATCAGAAATCCCAATATCAGGCATCTTTAAAGCAAGAATGCCGGATACTGGGCAATATCTGGCCTAAGTAGTACGCTAATCTAGTCGAAGCCTAGTTCCAGAATGCTTCTGGGGATCCAAAATGGTTTAAACCGCCCATGCTTACTCCTCAGAATTGGCCTGGACAAATTCTAAAACTTGAGCAAAGCAAACGCGATGGCGACGATGATGGCAGCCGACTATGACTGAAATTTACAACTGGGAGTGCCAATGATTCGCCCTCGTCTAATCGACTATCACAATGTCGCGATTACTCAAACCGAAGTTGACTTTGCTATACCCTTCATTGACGAAGATATTCCCCTATATGTGGACCCTTTCTTGATGTGGAAGTCTCCATCACAACAAGATAAAGCGCTGCATCTTTCGATCGTGAATAGTTTCAACAATTTGGGCTGGCTTGCACAGGAGAAAAAAAGAGATGAGGCTATTTCCCAAATTATAGAAGCTTCCGAGTGTAATGAAGTCGGTCTCGGGCATTCTGCAAAAAGGCGCGGCAAGCGGATTGGGCGGGCAACAGCTATTGAAATAATAGATCTGTTTGAACAAATTCCTAGATACAGCAAGCGGGGATTCACGCACTTTGAGGAAATTCAATTTTTTACAGATGGGATTTCATCAGACCGCGTCAGCGACATCGCCTGTAATTTTTTAAAATCGTTTTTGATCGATTTCACAATTGAACAGTGTGAAAAATGGGGTATTCCGCTCGAAGACTGCATTTTGCCTACTCTCTACGATAATTCTAACTATCGATTTGTCGCTGATGTGAAAGTGAAATTACCTGTCCATCCGACTGCGAAGACACCAATTCTATTTGTTCCGAAAAGATGGCTTCGAAAGGGACCGTGGCTGAATTTAGAAGAATATTTCAAGGACTATTGTCCCCAAGATGAAAATGCAAACCCTGACTGCGAACCCCTTAACCGAGTCCAGTTGCTTACTTTTAACCGCAACAACTACGGAATGATAGAGACTTATGTTGAAGAAAAAGAGCGTAGAGCTGAAGATTGCAAAAATGATCCTTTGTTTCACCAAATACCAGTAATATCAGCCAAACGCAAATTTTCGCTAATTAAGACTTTACCAACTGGCAAGGATAAGAACGCTGACAGAAAGTATGAAGAGGCTGTTGGACAGCTTGTTTGCTCACTCTTCTATCCACACTTAGATTTTGCTGATGAGCAAAGTCGGACCGAGTCAGGCGTTCACATTCGAGACATCATATTCTACAACAATAGAAGCCATCCCCTTCTAAAGGACATCTATGACACATACGACAGTAAGCAGATCGTAATGGAAATGAAAAATGTTAAAACCATCGAAAGAGATCATATTAATCAACTGAATCGCTATTTGGACAATGATTATGGTCGTTTCGGAGTATTCTTAACACGGCATGAACTTGTCAGTTCAATGAAAAAAAATGTTGTTGATTTATGGTCAGGAAAGCGTCGCGCGATAATCACTCTCACGGATCAGGATCTAGAGCAAATGGTTGAGCTCTTTGACAGCAAACAGAGACCACCAATTGACGTCCTGAAGATGAAATACATACAATTTCAGCGAAGCTGCCCTAGTTGAGAAGGTAAAAATGCTTACAAGAGCCGATGTAGATAAATTAGAACGCTTGGCGGGGCAACTGGAAGCCCATCACAAAGAAATTAGCGCCTTAGCTAAACGGTCACCGGTTGACGCTGTTAATGAATTCAAACTGAGATTCATTAATGTCACACTCAAAGAAACAAACGTGCTGCTTGGAGAAAGTAATAAGCCATTACCGGGTTTCGATAGTTTCGATAGCGATTGTTGATGGACAATTAGAAATGATCACGTGGTCAACTAAAAGTGATCCTTTTTGGGGGAGTGTCCATTTGGAGTAAGCGAAGATATCCGTAAGGTGTTTCGCGCCACGCTTAAATGCATAGATTAG
>Ga0268298_10004797_pt1 | contig 12983 bp, 3 predicted proteins | sample WWTPWeurt_MetaG_FD_194462 | JGI IMG/M metagenome (GOLD analysis project Ga0268298, IMG submission 194462) | Activated sludge microbial communities from WWTP in Nijmegen, Gelderland, Netherland - WWTP Weurt | ecosystem: Engineered > WWTP > Aerobic digester > Activated sludge | place: Netherlands...
CTGCAACGACGACCGCTGGTAATACGACTACCGGTGCAACGACGACCGCTGGTAACACGACTACCGGCGCTACAACGACGACCGCTGGTAACACGACCACCGGTGCAACAACGACCGCTGGTAACACAACTACCGGTGCGACGACGACCTCCGCTAGCACGCCTACCAGCGGTAATCTTGCTCAAGCTGGTACATCTCAAGGTGCTGCCACAACGACGACCACTGGCAACACGACTACCGGCGCCACTACAAGCACATCCGCCGGTAACACAACTACCGGCGCAACGTCGACGACAGCCGGCAACACAACTAGCGGTGCCGCGACGACGACCGCCGGTGATACCGCCACTGGTACTGCGTCTTCGTCCATCGGTAACACAGTTCCTGGCACCAACACCGCTACTACCTCAGGCAATGCTGTCCCTGGTGCGGCGACGACAGTATCGGGAGCCGCCGGTACTGCCGCCACGTCTGGTACGAATCTGCCCCAGAGTACGACAATGCCTGGTTCATCCACTGAGCCTGCTACCGGCACTGCCGCAGTTGTGAACACCGGTGCGGGCGCTCTGGGCGTTGCCGGTTCGATCGGAAATAGTCAGAACGGTGCCAGTGTAAATGTATCCGTTGGAGTTGACGCCAATGGTAATCCCAATCTCCAGGTTTCCGGTTCGGTCACGATTGGTGGCGTTACGATTTCCGGTTCTACTTCACCTGCCGGCACCGGCTCCACTGCCACGACGACTGGAGGAACCACTGCTGCTGCCAGCGGAACCTCCGCCGGTTCGACTGTCGGACCGGTCTCCAGCAGTACCGGCAGCGGCACTGTCATATCCGGCGGTTCCGTGCCCGCCGGGTCAAGCGGAGCAAGCAGCAATTCCACCGCCACTGGCAGCAGCGCCCAGCCTGGCGGTTCATTGGGCACTTCTCCCACAACCGGCCAACCTGCTCCTTCCGGTTCGTCCGGTGGTGTGAATGTTGATCCCAACGGTCCAGCGCCGGGCGGCAATGTGCCGGTTGATCCCAGTCAGTTGCCATCGGTTTCACTTGTGACCGGTGCCAATCAACCAGCCGTCACTGATCCTTCAGCTGCCGGTGCGCAGCAGAACACTGATCCCAGTGCCGCCAATACTGCTCAGCCGCAGCCTGCACCGGACCCATCAGCCGCCGGCACCACTCAGACTGCGCAGCCCACACAGCCAAACACTGCCGCGCAGCCGACGCAGACCAGCGCAGATCCTACGGCCGGTGCAACCGCGCCTGTGGTTCCGCTGAGTCAGTTGACGCCGGAACAATTGGCGGCAAAATACATTGAATTGATTCAGATAGCTGAAAACCTCAATGCCACAGGTGGTGCCAATATTCACATTCCTGTGCCGGTCGATGCAAGCGGTTCTGCGACGCAGGTGTCTGTAAATCCTGATTTGAATGGTGATGGAGTTGTTTCTAATTCTGAATCGTTGATACTGGACATTGTGTATTTGGCTTCTCAGCTAGGTTTGAATGCTGGTGGCAGCGATAGCGTGCCGGGTTCTACACCTGCTACACCTGCGCCTGCTCCGGCTCCTCAGCCGACGGCAGGAGGCATTAGCCCGTCAGAGGTAAGCCCCGCACCGAATGCCGGAACGGTCGTTATTCCGGAAGTGTCGACGCCGACTCAGCCTGTGGATTCCTCAGCACCTGTAGCCTCTAGTGGTACCGATCCTCTTCCTGGTTCGGCGCCAATTCCTTCGAGTGTGAGTGGTGGAAGCAGTCAGCCTACAGTTCCGGTTTCCAGTGGAGCACCGGCTGATGTGAATCCTGTTGAGCAGATTGCTCAGCAGATAATCACCAATGTTGTAGGCAATGTCCTTTCCGATATCTTTGATCAGTCGGCGAGCAATTCCCAGCCTCCTGCACAGAACGCCGCGGCCGGCGGTACTGCTGAGCCTGTGGTAGCTACCGGTGCCAATCCGCTTCCTGTTTCCGAGCCGAGTGCTCCGATTGTGACCGGTGCGGCAAATCCGACTGCCGGAAACGTTCAGGCTCCAGGTGCAGTTCCCGCCGATTCTAACCCAGTAGAGCAAATCGCTCAGCAGATTTTCAGCAACGTCGTAGGCAATGTGCTGTCCGACATCTTTGATCAGCCTGTCAATGCACCGCAGGCTCCCGTGCAGAGTTTCGATCCGCTCAACATAATATCCGACTTGATATCACTTTCCGGTGGTTCAAACTCCACCCTTGATCCGTCTTATATACAGATTCTGGAAGAGCAGGCTCGTTTGGCAGAACAAGCCAGGCTGGCTGAGGAGAGCCGCCGCGCAGCAGAAGAGCAAGCGCGCTTGGCGGCAGAGCAACAGGCTCTGATTGAGGCTCGTCAGTTGGAAGCCAGGCTGGCTCAGGAAGAAGCAGCGCGACTTGCACAGCAAGAGGCTATTCGCCTCTCTGATGCCCAGAGAGCGGAAGAACAGGCTGCCTTGGATTTGATCGCCCAGTTGGCGGCTATGCAGAATGCCGGTGCGGATGCCTATACTGAGCCTCTACCCGATACAAGCTCTGGTTGGGGCGAACCGACCATTGATTCTGCGACCTATTTTGGTCCGATTGATGATTACATTGCCTCGAGCTATACCGGCTGGATGGGTCAGACTGGAAACTCCGGTTTGGAAGGTGGTTCATCCTTTGGTGTTCCTTATCAGGAGCCCATTGCCGGACTTCCGACCAGCAGCTTCGGACAGCCTTATTTTGACGGTACTGCCGGATTCGTCCCCATTGAATCTCCTACCAACTCCACTGATGGCTTCGGAATGCCATACAGCGACCCGGCAAGTGCCATTCACACCGATGCCGATGATCCGGAGCAGTTTCAACCGATTCCCAGTGTTTCGCCTGGAGCAATTGCTCAGAGCGGTGTCGATGATCTAATTTCGATCTACACTGCTCAGCAGGGAGGTATCCCTGGAAGTGGTAGTGGTTCAGGCAGCGGCTCCAGCCAGGGTATCGACACTGTTGACGGTATCAGTAACCGTGATCAGTCCGCGCTGGAAGGTGCCAGTGCCGATGCCAATGGTAGTGAGTCCGGTGAGATGCCTGGTTGGCTTCAGCAGGCACTCGCTAAAGGTGATGAAAGTAAGGGCGGCAACCGCACCGATGATTATACGGCGCGCGGCGAAGCTGCCAGAGCGGAGAAGGCAGAGAGCAATGCTGCGGAACTCGATGACTCTCAGCGCATCGACTTTGATTCTCTGCGACTTAAGACCGATCTGAATGTACCTGATCCATCCAGTGTCCGTTGGCAGGAGTTGCAGGATGCCCAGCAGAGATTGGCCGATACCGTAAATGCTATGGCGCAGTCGGCTGGTTTGCAGGCTCAGGACATTGCTTCTCGCAGTGCCGAGATGGTCAACAATGTGATGAGTGGTTCAGGAAGCTTAATCGATGAGCTGGACGCTCAGACCCGTTACATCAGGGAATTGGAAGAGGCTCACAAGCAGCAGAGCGAGCGCGACCTGGAGATCAAGTTGCAGCATGAGAAGCTGGAGCTTCTGGCCTCTCAGAAAGCCAAGCATAAAGAAGACGAGAAAGACGCCAAAGAGAGAGAAGAAGAGAAGCAGCGTCGCCTGGCGGAAGAGATGGCCACCATGTTGGCTATCAGACAGCAGTCGGAAATTGAGGCGAGAGCAAGGGCTCTCCGCATCAGGCAAGAGCGTGAAGTCTTGCAGGAGATGATCCGCAAGGACAACCTGCAAGAGAAGTATGTGGTAAGGGAAAATGAAGACCTGACCATGATTGCCGTTCGCAAATTTAAAGATGCTCGTGTGGCCGATCTGATTTACGAAATCAACAAGCGTTCCGTGGAAGTTCGTTGGACCGGCGGTCGTCGCAGCTACTATGTCAAGCCCGGTACTGTACTGATTCTCCCCAGTCCGAGGCAGGTGCGTGAATGGTTGGCTCGAACGGGCGGCATCGCTCCTATGCAGAACAAGCAGGGGGCTTCATCCGGTATGGCTGGTCGCTCTAACTCCGCCCAGGAGGATCGCCGCGCTAATATCGAGAAAGTGATTGGTAAGATCCGAGAATCTTCCGACGGGCTTGACGGTCGGGTTTACTCTGTTCGCCTCGGTGATACTCTGCGCTCGATCGCTATGAAGCATCCCGACTTGCGGGATGTGACACTGTGGAGATTGTTGGCTGAGAAGAACGGTCTTTCCACCGACACCGATTCCAAGGGTGCACCGCTAGCAGTGCTGATCCGCGGCGCCGTGTTGAATATTCCTACGGCTGAGGAGATTTCCGCTTATCGTGCTGAAACTGCGCCTGCCAAGCCGGTGGTCTTTGAGCCTCAGCACATGCCTTCTCATGCCATACTGGAGATGGCCACCAAGCCTTGTGGCGGTTGCGATAGACTGCTCAGCCACACAGCTTCTCTCTGTCCCGCCTGCGGTTATGTTTTCGAGCGCGTCCCCGGTAAGCCGACTGTGGAGGAGCAGGCTACAACCTTTGCATTGCCCCAGGGCATACCTACTTTGCCCTTAGATCAAAGCGAGGGCGAGCAACAACAAACTGTGGTCACTTCGCCAAATCTGGATACCACCGTGGTCGATTCCGACAAGACAACACTGTCGCTGCCGGAAGCTGCCGGCACGGTCAAGACCCCGGTGATCTCCAGAGGAGGAGACAGCCATCTTCTTGAAGTGGAAGGCACCAGAGTAATCGAAGCATTTTCTCAGACTTGCCGATTAGTTAAGGTTGATGTGGAAGTGAACGGACGCCGAATCGTCAAACAGCAGTTGGAAGTGCTGAGCGGTGAAGACTGGATTCCTGTTCTAGCTTACGAAGTAGGTAATCATTCATCCACTCGCCATGAGTACTCTCGTGACGGCCGTAGGAAGTCGATTTCCATAGATCTGCCTTCTGTGGCTGTAGGTCAGATGGTGCAGAACGAACTGAGCCAGAACTGGGAAAAATATTGCGAACGTTTCCTCTCCGGACGCAAGCTCTCAGTTTGATAGAGAGGCTGGAACTGCGCCGGTTGAGAGCAAATTCCCATTGCTCAGGCTGGAGCCCAAGCAACGGGAGGCGGACATTTCATTCGTGCGGTTTTTTTGCTTCGTAGCCGGGTGGGACGATCTTCTGCTTGTCTGAAGGACCGTAAGTTGGTGTCCGAGGCTCTCTCCGGTTTGGACTAAAGTCCTTGATAGGCGGGAACAAAATACTGGATTTGATTTCTTCGTTGCGAAAAACGCTCATGTAGTCTTCCTTCTCCCCGTGTTTATTTAATACGTTGAAGCCTACATAGTTTCTTTTCGTTGCTGGTACATCCGAGTATCTATAAACCATAAGGCCTCCAGTGTCGTGCACTATTCTTTGAGCCGGCGTCATGGTGCTGTATTCATGGCTCTCGATCTTCAGTTCGGAGCCGTTTCTTTTGAGCTGGGCGTTGATGGAATCAACTAACCGTTTTGTTTCTTCCGGACCTTTGATTACGGCATCACTAAGTAGCTTTTCAACTCGCTCTCGTCTGACTGGGTTTCCGAAATCAGAATTTTTACCAAGAATTTCTGCAATCTGAATTTCTGGTTTTCGCTCAGGTCTGGCGGTTTCGGAGGTGCTCTTGGGTTTGTCGATAACTTCAGTTTTTCCGTCGAAGGATATATGGATAACCGAGTCTTCTTGCTGAATTTCTTTCGGTTTGCCGTTTTGTTGGGACCTCAGGTTATCGTTGTTAGATTGATTCGATCTAGTTTGGCTATCCCACTGGATTTTGATACTTTCGACTTCTGAGTGCAGGAAATCCGTGTTGAGTAAGGTTTGTCTGACAGCTTTGTTGTTGAAGTTTGTTTCATCGAAAGGCATTTTGTGTTCCTCTATTTCCCAGTCGCGTGTTTGCATCTACACCAGTTTGCATGGGGTTTTGACGCGATTAGATTCTTCTGAGGAAGGTGTTTCTGCAATGGGATTGCAACAATCGTATGCGATAGACCGTTGCTTACGCTGTCGTCCTGATCGACTCAGTTCTGATTCTGCTCGATGCCGACTTGAGTCACCGCTTCCGGATCCACGCGTTCCGGCTCGTCGGATTGTATGTCTAGGGTGGAGTTGAGTTGGGGAAACTTGCCGATTTCACCATCGTGAGTGCGATTTCTCAGTCTATAGACCTCATCGACGGGGAGTTTCTCGCCGGTTGTAGCGTCATAGATGAAGTGCATGGCACCGTCGGAGGCTTCCACAATGGCATAACTTCTGTAGGTGCCGGGAACACATTCACCCCAGTGGAAGATTGGACGTCCTCTGTATTTGGCCGAAGCAACACGTTTTTCCTTGCCGAATTCATCGAGCAAGACGCCGCGTTTGCTAACCTGTACTTTCATTTCCTCCACATGGTCTTCAGCCATTAGGGGCAATTGTGGCGGGTGAATGACGAGGGCATCGTCTTTAATCACTACCAGTGGTGCTTCCGGACCGGCCGCGCAAAATAGTTGACCATGTCCACCCACCAGGGGTTGGTAGATGTCTTCGATGCCCAGCTCTTCTGCCAGACCCACGGGTCCTTTGGGAGCTGTGGAAAAGAAGTCTTTTTTCTTGGCGTACTGATTGCGAGCGAAGAGGCGGTCGTATTCTTCATCCGTCTCCCTGTCCAGTGCCGCTTGTTCCTCTGGAGTGAGCGCCGACACTGCACCGGATACTGGTGCGGGATCTGAATTTGTCGTATCCCTCTGACCTGTAACGGTTGCACTTGAATCGCCGCTTTCGTCCTGGTTGCCCTGATTGTCGGCAGCTGCAGGATTCTGGGAGTTTTCGTTTGAACTGCTATTCTCCACTGCCTTGTTCTCCATCGCCTTCGTTCTGGAAGTTTTCCAGAGCGGTTCGCACTTTATGCAGAAGAACTAACTGGGCGTCAGTGGATAGCTGCTGATCTTTGATCAAGTGCGCGGCCAGGCAATAGGCCAGGTCAACGTCCGGCATGCCAATCAGTCTTTCTGTCAACAGTCGGCAGAACCAGGCTGCCGAATCGGATGCCGGGGTATCCTTGCGGTTAATGGAGGAGTTGAAATCGAATTTGATTTTAGGGTCTCTTACCACTTCCGAAACTTCAAAGCGATAAAGACATTTTGAGGTACATGGAGCGCAAGTGGGTAGGGGACCCTGGTCGAGCTTGTGCAATTCCAGGAAGTCATCGCGCCATTGTCTTAAGATGGCAATATCGAGGCGGCGGTTTACTTCCGTGGGCTGGAAGGCAGGGCGCAATAGGTTGAGCCAACGCAAGTGCTGTTCCCGCACCTGATCGTAGAACCAGTAGTTGTTTTCACCTTTACGCTCGAAGTAACGCTCGGTGGCCTGGGTGAGAGCGCACCAGGTGATGCCGGTGATATTACCGGTACGAGCCCGACCACCGATCACCCTCTGAATTTCATGAATAATCTGGGCGCGGAAGTGCACAAGTTGGGTGAGGTCTTTCAAGGTGGAGAGCACATAGCGGTTATAGACCTGGCGGAAAATCGGGTCGTCCGCCACTGGGATAGCCGTATCCAGAATCTGCGAATCGCAGCGGTGCAAGCAAAATTTGCAGCCCAGGTGACGGTCGTAGCTACCGATGATGTTGAGACCCTTCATGGCCTGTCTGACCACTTCGTCGGATTCTTCCGGTGTTTCGGGCGGTGGTACTTCCTTGGTCTTGTCGAACATGATTTGCAGGTGGTAAGGCTGCTCCATCTTTTCCGCATAGACGAGGGCGCGCCCCTGACCAAGAGCTGTAACGTGCCTTTTCTGCACATCATCTAAGTTCATGGCACCGCCCATAGAGTCGCGGTCATCCACCGCCACGATACGATGCATGATCTTGAGGTTGGTGTTCTTAAGGGCTTCGGGCGCCAGTTTGTTAGGAATTTGGTCGGCGATGATGAAGCCCTGACCATAGGAACGAATTTCTGCGAGCATGTTGGTGAAGAATTCAACAGCCTTACCGGCAGGGTTGGCCGATTCACCGCTCTGACCGGTTGGAACGTTCTTAAGCAAACGGTGAGCCTCTTCCACCAGCATGACGTGCTGCAGGTGATCGTGTGGACCGAGTGCTTCCCTGTATTCGTAGAGGAAGACCAGGAGCATACCCATCAAGAATGATTTTTCGCTGTCCTCAGAAACCATCTTCAGCTCTACCACGGTCGGTTTGCCGAAGAGTTCGCCCATGGGTATGGAGCGCCTGGTATTGAGCATCTGCCCCTTACCGCCGATTAGTAGTGAGCCTATTCTGGCTTTCAGGGCGGCTTGTACGTCGGGACCGATGCGGTCTGAATATCCGAAGCTCTCCACGATGGGATCGATGATCTCGTAGAGATCTTTCATGGTCGGGTAAATTTCATTGGGACAGTCAGGATCGCCCACGGACATGCCCGGCGGCAGACGACGGTTGACGTTGTTGATCAAGTCCCAGCCACGCACGGCATAGATCGAGTTAAGGGCTTTTTCCAGTACCTGCGGCATCGGCGAGTACATTTCAAAACTGGCGTTGAATACTGATTTGAGAGCGTCCAGGTGAGTCTGTACTTTCACCCCTTTCATAATTTCAAAGGGATTGAGGCGGAAGGGAGAGACGGTTTCGTCACCAAGAGAAAAGGCCTGACCGACGCCTTTGAAGGTCTCGGACATCAGCATCATGTGCCGGTATTCCGACTTAGCCGGCTCGCAGACCATGAAGGGAATTCCGTAACGCCAGAGCTGACCTACCAGGTAGAAGCAAGTATTTGTCTTACCACCGCCGGTGACGCCGCAGACGATGGTGTGTTTTTGGAGAGCGTCTACGTCAATGTAATAGAGGTTGCCGGTGTCTTCGCCGCGGTCCAGAATGTTGCCGATGGCGATGACTCGATTTGGATCTTTTGGCGGTATTTCAGCCAGAGAGAATTCTGCCGACCTCCTGATTCTGAAGCCGGGCATCTCTCGTTTCGGCAGATGCACAAATGCGGAAAGCATGCGGGAATTAAGTGGAGAGAGGAAGCGATATTCGAGCAACTCCTGGAAATATTCGCCGTCTCTTTTGGAGCGCAGCAGTCCGAAACGTTGAATGTGCTCGCTCAGCCCCCGCACTTCGTGGGTGCGCAAAGGGGTAGGACGGCTGGTTTCATCTACATAGGTGGCTCTCAGGAGTGACTGAAGCCTGACAAATACGTCCCGTTTGGGTGAGAAGAAATAAGGCACAGTCAGCCACATTCCCAGAGCGGTGCCGAGTTGAATATGCTTGAGATAGGAATCTTGCAATTCCAAATAGTACTTAATTTTTCTTTTCTTCTCGGGGTCTTCGTTCTCCTGGGCCCGCTGGATCTGGTCCACTACAGCCGTTTCTTCCTTGGTGACATTTTTGCTTGGAATTGGAACGGCCAGGATTAACATGCCGAAGTCATGACCAGACAGACCGGCTGCCAGTCTTTCGATTTGCTCTGATTCGGTGGTATCACCGCCGGTGGACTTCAGGGCCGGAATGCCTGTTACCACGCCGGTGTACTTGGTCATTGGTTCGATCATGGCGTGAATGTCTTCAGCCGAAAAGGGCTTTTTAAAGACATCTACTCCACCATAGACGCTGTGCAGGATCGACTTGAGGCTGTGATAACAGATAGAAGTAGGATCATTGCCCGGCTCATTGGACTCTACAGCGCTGGGAAGGGAGATGCCCATGTAGTAATGGACTCCCGATTTGCTGCCCAAAATGAGGAAGGCCAGGTTGGCCTTCTGGCTGTGCAATCCGGTGAGGGCATCTTCCATCAGGTACATGCGTTTGGGAGGCTTGGTGGGATCAGGGTCTTGCTGAACCTGCTGCCCCTGTTGTTGCTTTTCCCGCTCAATGTCCCAGGATCTGAGGATGCCGTCTACTCTCACAAAAGTTAGACCGGGGATAGGCCAGCTAGTGAGGGAGGCCGGATCGACCGCCTCTGTCTCTAGATTGTCAAGGTCGTAGCGTCGCAAGTCGGCGATGCGTTCTTCCCAGATGCTGCGGTTAGGGGTATCCTGGCTCATTTTTGCTTTCGTCGGTATTTCAGCCGAGAACTTACAGAGATTAGTAGTTATGAGTATACACAGGAACTAGTCTTCGGACACGTCGGCCTTCCTGATTGAAGCCGTGTGCATTTTGTCGATCAGTTTTTTCTTGATTTTACCCTCTACAACGTCTTCAAACGGGTGCGATTTGAGGTTGAAAAGACCGGCTTCGGCGCCCATTCTATAGCAGAAGAAGGTGCGTTCTTCTTGCCTGACGATTTTGTCGATGTTCAATTTTTCTTCGTCCGAGACAAGTTCGAACTGTGGTGAAGTATTGACCGGGTTGAATATGTTGGACATGGTCTGGTGCTTAACCTTGCGCCCGTCTATGGGGAACATCTGCGGACCGAGGAGGTCGCCGTCCTTCTTAGAAAGGGCGAAGGTAATGAGCGTGCCGATGTTGATAATGAGCTGGTTTCGGAAGTCTTCCGGCAGGTGCTGGAGAGACTTGGTGACGGCGATGAGACCGATTTTGAATTTCTTGGTTTCGGATGTGATGGCTTCAATAGTGTTCTTTTCAATGAAGTTATCGAAACAATCCAGATATAGACTGACGGGATGGTGCTCGGCCTTTTTGCCTGTTGTCGAGAGGGTCAGGCAGGCTTGCTTGACGCCGGAAACTATCAGGGAGCCCAGGAGGTTAGCATCTTGTCCGAAGTCGCCTTGCGGTATACGCACCAGCAGGATCTTCTTCTTCGTGACTATGTCCATAATGTCCAGGTCACCCTGAGGCTTGGTCAAAATGGAGCGAATGCGAGGATTGGAGAGCATCGGGTTGATTCTGTTAAGGATAGGCTCTACCCAGGTGATCCACTGGTCTGTTCTGGCTAGTTTTTTGTAACGGCCCCACTGGTCGAGAAGGGTGGCAAACTCAACGCGCTGATTTTTCTTCTTCTCGATGTTTTCCAAGAGCACATCGCGGAAGTCGTTTTCGTTGAGAAGGGTTGGCAGATCGATGAGGGTCTTGCCGTTGCCGATCAACAGCAAAATGGCGTTTCTCAAGATGTCGGCGGTTTGTGCGTTCCACTGGCTCTGGGAGCCGGGTGGTTCGGTATAGATGGCCTTGAAGCCGTCCACGATGGATGCCGCCGCCGTCTGCAGGTCGCCAATGTCGGGCACATTGAGCGGGTTATAGGCGACGGAACCGTTCCTGTAAGTGGGGTCGATCAAAATGACCCGTTTGGATATTTCTCTGCCTCTGGGATGGGCGGCGATCCAGTTGACGATCAGATCAACCAGGGAGCCGTCGGAGTCAACCAGGACCACACCGCGATCTTCCGATTCGATGTCATGGGTGATCATGCGCGCCACCAGGCGCGACTTGCCCTTGCCGCCCTGTCCCAGGATCAAGACGTGGGGATTCACTTTGCGCATATCAGGTGGAATGGCCAGGTCTTTGATCACCCAGGGCATGGGGAACCACCACTTCCACTCAATGCGTTGTCCTAAAGGTAGGCTGCCTTTCTTCAGTGGTTTGGCCAGTTGCGAACGTATTTTGTTGTGCTGAGACTTGACCTGGCTGGGAATGTATTGCTGCTTGTTCCAGATGTTGATCATTCCGGAGGGCCCGAAGAGGGTGAAACTGCCGCCGATGACCGCCGCTCCCAGACCCAGCACCACGAAAATTCCATAGTGGTTGAAGAATTCGATTATGTTGAATTTCTTGTCGCCTTCTGCACCGCCGCCGCCGCCAAGGCCGGGAATTCCTCCCGGTAGCGCCACGATCTTACCGGCGGTATCCGGCTCGATGGGTCGCATCAGGCGCGCTTGAAACTCGCCGCGCACCATTTCTGCCGATTGTTTCTTGAGACCGAACTGACCACGGGCTGAGACTCTCTTAAATTCCCACTGGCCGGCGGCTGATAGGGGTATGGTGTCAAGAAAGAGCTGACCTTTGAAGAAAATAGGTGGTCCGCTCTTGCGTCCGTTTCTGTCTACGAATTGCTTCTTGAGTAAGATGATAGGTACATTTTGTTCTATGCCGACATTACCTGTGAGCTGGTAAGGGCCGATCTTCTGGTCCATACCCTGACCGTAGAGTTCGCTGCCTTTTTGCCTGAGGTCTATGACGTTAGGATACTGATTGCCGTTCTGCAGCACCATCATGCTCCAGCGTCCTGAAACCTTCGGTGCTTCGGTGATTATGCCGCCCAGACCGCCTGATGCAGGTGCTGTGCCCGTCTGACTCTGCGGGACCTGGCCCAGAAGGGCGGAGAAGTTGCCGGCGATATGCATGATGGCGAAAGCAAACATGCCCATCATGGCAATAGTGATGGCTACCAGTTTGAAGCCTATGGGGAAGCCCGCCACGGTGAAGAGGGCGCCGTCGTTGAACTTTTTGCGCAGGTTGGATGAAGATGAGGAATCATCGTCATCATCATCGTCGTCATTTTTCTTCTTGCTGCGGGTCTTTAGTGCCGTGCTGGTGCTGCTTTTGCTTGCGCGGTCGGTTTTGCGCAAGTTGTTAACGGACGATGGACTGCCGCTGAAGGAGCGCCTCTGTGGAATTTCCTTTTCCTCGTCTTCATCATTCTCATCGTCATCATCAAGGTCATCGTCATCGTCTTCATCGCGGCTTTTCTTCTTGATCACGGTTGACTTGCCGCCGCCTCTTCTGACCGATGATTTGCGACGCGGTCTGTCGTCATCATCCTCATCATCATCGTCGTCGTCATCGTCTTCATCCGCTACCTGGCGCGCTTTCTTGACTGCTGTAGCGCCTGAAGGTTTTTTAGTCTTACCGACTGGTTCTTCCTCGGCTTCTACAGTCTCGGCCGGTTTGTAGTTGCCTGACTTCGAGCTCTTGCTCAGTAAGCTTTCGAAGCTGGAATGTGGATCATCGCCCAGAGCGCGGGACTGGCTATTCTCACTACGGGCAGCCGTCTTCGCTGCCGCCTTGGTATTCACCACCGCCGGTGTTGCGCTGGATTGGAAAAAATCAAAGGCTTCGGCCGTCGCCGGTGTCGGCGCACGGT
>Ga0268298_10004798_pt1 | contig 12983 bp, 11 predicted proteins | sample WWTPWeurt_MetaG_FD_194462 | JGI IMG/M metagenome (GOLD analysis project Ga0268298, IMG submission 194462) | Activated sludge microbial communities from WWTP in Nijmegen, Gelderland, Netherland - WWTP Weurt | ecosystem: Engineered > WWTP > Aerobic digester > Activated sludge | place...
TGCCTCGCATCTGCTGAGCGGGTGTGGCGAGATCTGCTGCGCAGTCCGGGGGCTCGCTGGCAGCAGGCCCAGCGGCACGTACCGTTCATTGGGCGCGCCGCCCCCTACCCCGCAAAACCGGCAGTCTTGCCCCGATACTCCCCCGGGCTGGCCCCCGTCCAGCGGCGGAAGGCCCGGTAGAAGGCGCTGTGCTCGGAGAAACCCAGGGCAAAGCCGATGTCATCCACCGAGCGGGTGGTGTTGCACAGCAGGTCGATGGCCATATCGCGGCGCAGGTCGTCCTTGATCACCTGGAAGGATGAGCCCTCGCGCTCCAGGCGGCGGCGCAGGGTGGACGGGGTGGTGTGCAGGGCGCCGGCCAGCGCTTCGAAGCTCGGCCACTCGGCGAGGGGCCGTTCCGACAGCAGCCCGCGGATGCGGGCCACGTCGCCGGCCTGGCTGCGGTACTTGACCAGGAAGTTGGCCGGCGCCTGCCGCAGGAAGAGCCGCAGCGCGGCGGCATCGCGGATCACCGGCAGGCCAAGCAGCCGGGCATCCAGGGCCAGGGCACTCGCCGCCGCCCCAAAATGCAGCGTGTTGCCGAAGACCAGCCGATATTCGGCCAGGTTGGGCGGGCTGGGCTGGCAGAAATTCACCTCCATCAGGGGCAGGCGCCGCCCCCCCAGCCAGCAGGCCACCCCGTAAAGCACCACGAACAGGGTGCCGTGGGCAAACAGGCGGCCGGGCGGCCCCCGGTCGGCGAGCACCACTTCGGCGCGGGCGCCGTCCACCCGGAGCTGGCCGCTCAGGTCGTCCAGAACCAGCGCAAAGAAACGCAAGGCCCGCTCAATGGCACGCCCTACGGTCGGGCAGTCCAGCAGCGCATGGCACAGGATCGCAAAGCTGCCCCGCCGCATGGGGTGGGAATCCATGCCGAAGAACTCGTCATTGAGCGCATCGGCCAGGGCATGCCAAAGGGCGCCGTACTGCTCGGGTGACACCCGGGCCTGGGGAATCGCCAACAGCTCCGGCGACAGTCCGGTGCCGGCCACCAGGGCGGCAATGTCGAGCCCGCGCTGGCGAGCCACCAGCAAGGCTTCCGCCACGAAATCCATCGAGATCGTGCCCTTCTCCATCGTCGCATGCCGCCTCCAGGCCGGCCGGGGTGGTAAATCCGTGCACGTATTTTGAGGGTTTTTGACGTGGGAAGGCAGGCAGGCCGCCACCTAGACTACGCCGCGCCACTCGAGGCACCCCAATAACAAGTACACCAGGAGAACACAATGCCAGATTCCATCGTGATCGTTGCCGCCCGCCGCACCCCCATCGGGGCCTTCCAGGGCTGCCTCACCCCCCTCAGCGCACCACAACTGGCCAGCGCCGCCATCCGCGGCGCCTTCAGTGGCCTCGGCGAGCTGGGCCGGGAGGTGGACGAAGCCGTCTTCGGCTGCTGTCTGATGGCCGGCGTCAAGCAGGCGCCGGCCCGCCAGGCGGTCATCGGCGCCGGCCTGCCGGACTCGGTGCCGGCCACCACCCTGACCAAGATGTGCGGATCGGGCATGAAGGCCACCATGCTGGTCCATGACATGCTGCTGGCCGGCAGCTGCAACGTGGGTCTGGCAGGCGGCATGGAGTCCATGTCCAACGCCCCCTACGTGCTGACCCGCGCCCGCGGCGGCTACCGCCTGGGCCACGGCCAGGCCTTCGACCACATGTTCCTGGATGGCCTGGAGGACGCCTACGAAGGCAAGCTGATGGGCTACTTTGCCGACCTGGCGGCGGCCGAGTTCGGCATCGCCCGGGAGCGCCAGGACGCCTACGCCGCCGAATCGGTGCGCCGGGCCCAGCATGCGGTGGCCAGCGGTGCCTTCCGCGAAGAGATCGCGCCGGTTGCCATTCCCGGCCGCCAGGGCGAGAAGGTCATCAGCGACGACGAGACGCCCGGCACCTGCGACATCGCCAAGATCCCCAAGCTCAAGCCGGCCTTCACCAAGGACGGCTCGATCACCCCCGCCAACGCCTCGTCCATCTCCGATGGCGCCGCGGCCCTGGTGATGATGCGTGAATCGGAAGCCCTGCGGCGTGGCATCACCCCCCTGGCCCGCATCCTCTCCCACGCCACCCATGCCCAGCAGCCCGGCCGCTTCCCCACTGCACCGGCACCGGCCATCCGCCGCGCCCTTGAGCGGGCCGGCTGGGGCGTCGGTGACGTGGACCTGTTCGAGATCAACGAGGCCTTTGCGGTGGTCACCCTGCTGGCAATGGACGAGCTGGGGCTGCCGGCCGAGGTGGTCAATGTGAATGGCGGCGCCTGTGCCATGGGCCACCCGGTGGGCGCCACCGGCGCACGCATCCTCGTCACCCTGATCCACGCCCTGCGCGCCCGGGGCCTGCGGCGCGGGCTGGCCAGCCTGTGTATCGGCGGTGGCGAAGCCACGGCCATGGCCATCGAAGTGCTGTGACGGGAGCACAGCCATGATCCTCACCCAGGAACAGGAAATGATCCGGAGCACCCTGCGCGACTTCGCGCAGGCGCGTCTGGCGCCCTTTGCGGGCGAATGGGACCGAACCCGGCGCTTCCCGGCGGAAGCGCTCAAGGAGCTCGCCGCCCTCGGCGGCCTCGGTATCGTCATCCCCGAGGAATGGCAGGGCGCCGGGCTGGACTATGTCTCGCTGGTGCTCATCATCGAGGAGATCGCCGCCGGCGACGCGGCCACCTCCACCGTGGCCTGCGTGCAGAACTCCCTGCCCTGCGGCATCACCCTGAACTACGGCACCCAGGCGCAGAAGGAGCGCTACCTGGGGCGCCTGGCCAGCGGCGAATGGCTAGGCTGCTTCTGCCTGACGGAGCCCCACGTGGGCTCGGACGCGGCGGCCATCCGCACGACGGCCACCCGCGACGGCGACCAGTGGGTGCTCAACGGCGTGAAGCAGTTCATCACCACCGGCAAGAATGCGCAGATTGCCATCGTCATCGCCGTCACCGACAAGTCGGCCGGCAAGCGGGGCATCTCGGCCTTCCTGGTCCCCACCGACACGCCGGGCTACATCGTCGGCCGGGTGGAGAACAAGATGGGTCAGCACGCGTCGGACACGGCGCAGATCATCCTCGAGGACTGCCGCATCCCTGCAGACCACCTCCTGGGCAAGGAAGGCGAAGGCTATCGCATCGCCCTCTCCAGCCTGGAGCCCGGACGCATCGGGGTTGCAGCCCAGGCCATCGGCATCGCCCGGGCGGCGCTGGAGGCGGCGACGGCCTACGCCAAGGAGCGCCAGTCCTTCGGCCAGGCCCTGATCGAACACCAGGCGGTGGCCTTCCGCCTGGCCGACATGGCCACCCGCGTCGAGGCCGCCCGCCAGCTCGCGCTGCACGCCGCAAGCCTGAAGGACGCCGGGCACCCCTGCCTGAAGGAGGCGTCGATGGCCAAGCTGTTTGCCACCGAGATGGCCGAGAAGGTGTGCTCCGACGCCATCCAGATCCACGGCGGCGCCGGTTACATCGCCGACTACCCGGTGGAACGCCACTACCGGGACGTGCGGGTCAGCCAGATCTACGAGGGGACATCGGACATCCAGCGGATGGTGATCGCGCGGGCGCTCTGAGCCGCCGGGTGGTGGGGGGTGTCTCACCCCCTGGCAGGCCAGCGGGGGTTGGAGAGGCTTGGCTGTTGGGGGTGTGGGGCGCGTTCCAGGCTTTCCCTTGTATTACGTCACATTGGCCGGGTCTCGGCCCGGCGGCCGACCGACTTCTTTGTTGTACGACAAAGAAGTCGGCAAGAAAGCGTACCCCGCTGTCGCGCCCCCTTCGGGGGTTCCCTCTTTCCGGGCCCGTCAGGCGGGGTCTGCGCAAACTCGCCCTGCGGGCTCAAACATGCGCAGCCCTTTTTCCGCCTGCCGAACCCTCCACTCAGCGCGCCAGAGGGGACAGGAAATGCAGGTGATCAACGGCCAGTACCGACCTTACCGTCCGTAGAGGCTCGGTGCATCCGAAAAGCCCGTTCCGACCCGCCGAGCAGCGCACCAGCAGGCGGGGAAGTCCGGCGCGGCTGTCTGAGCCCGAAGGGCGAGTTCCGCGCCGGCCGCCTGCTGGGAGCAGCGCAGGGCAGTCATTCGCGTAGCGAATGACCGGGGTGGCCGGGTCGCCTTCTTTGCTGACTTTCTTGGCGACGCAAGAAAGTCAGTCGGCCGCCGGGCCGAGACCCGGCCAACGTTACACCGAACATGGGGAAAACCGGCCAGCAAGGCTGTAAGGGCTCAACGGCTCAATACCCCCCGGGCCCGGCATACGGCTCACCATACTTGTACGACACCGCCAGCAACAGGGAATCCACACCCACGGCAATGAAGCGGGCTCAGACATTCACAGCCCTTTTTCCGTCTGCCGAACCCTCCAGTCGGCGCACCAGAGGGAAAAGAAAATGCAGATGATCAACGGCCAGTGCCCGACTCAATTTCCGCAGAGGCTCGGTGTATCCGAAAAGCCCGTTCCGACCGGCCGAGCAGCGCAGCAGCAGGCGGGGAAGTCCGGCGCGGCTGTTTGAGCCCGAAGGGCGAGTTCCGCGCCGGCCGCCTGCTGGGAGCAGCGCAGGGCAGTCATTCGCGCAGCGAATGACCGGGGTGGCCGGGTCGCCTTCTTTGCTGACTTTCTTGGCGACGCAAGAAAGTCAGTCGGCCGCTGGGCCGAGACCCGGCCAACGATACGCCAAACACGGGAAAGCCGGCCCGGAAGGGCACGAGCGCTCCGAAGCTCAATACCCACCCCCCGGCCCGGCATACGGCTCGCCATGCTTGTATGACGCCGCCAGCCCCGAGGTGGCCGCCGCCAGCAGCAGGGAATCCACGCCCACGGCGATGAAGCGGGCACCGGCGCTGCGGTAGCGATGCACCAGCTCCCGATCACCGCACAGCACACCGCCGGGCTTGCCGGCAGCGGCGCTGCGGCGAAGGCCTTCCTCGATCATGGCCACGATGTCCGGGTGGTTGGGCTCGCCCAGGAGGCCGCAGGAGGCGGCCAGATCGGCGGCGCCAAAGAACACCCCATCGACACCTTCCACCGCCAGGATCGCATCCAGTTGCGCCATGCCCGCGCGGGTTTCCACCTGCACGAGCAGACACATCTCGTCGTTGGCGCGCTGGGTGTAGTCGCCGATCCGCCCCCAGCGGGAGGCCCGGGCAAGGGCACTGCCCACCCCGCGGATGCCGGCCGGCGGATAGCGCATGGCTTCGACCAGGTGAGTGGCCTGCTCACCGGACTCCACCATGGGGATCAGCAAGGTCTGCACCCCGGTCTCGAGGAGCTGCTTGATCAGTACGTGGTCGCCCTGGGGTGGGCGCACCACCGGCTGGGTGTCGTAGGGGGCGATCGCTTGCAACTGGGCGAAGATCGTGCGCAAATCGTTGGGGCCATGCTCGGCGTCGATCAACAGCCAGTCGAAGCCCGCCCCGGCACAGATCTCGGCGCTGAAGACCTCGGACAGCCCCAGCCACAGGCCATATTGCACATCGCCCGCCCGCAGGCGCTGCTTGAAGCGGTTTTCGGGAAAATCCATTGTGTTCAACTCCAGGTGGTCTGAAAGGGGTGAAGAAATCGTAGCGAGCGCTTCGAGTTCGTCCCGAGAAGCGCAGCCGTAAGCGGGTACGGTGAGCATCGCAGGGGCGAAATCGGGTCGCGCAGCAGATTGATTCACACCCCCTGAACCCTCAATCTACCGCAGACCGGGGGCACGGGTCAGGTCCACACCGTCCGGTGGCCTGGCGCATTCATCATTCCAAAAAAGTCCCCTTCGCGAGCCGCCCTCGCGAAGGGGAAGAACACGACCGAGATCCTGGGAGGGGAGGATGTGTATCGGTCGAGAGAGGTGATGGGACGGCCCCCACGCTCGCCCCGCTACGCGGGGGTCACTGCCCCCCGAGGGGGTGGCGCCTGCCTTGGGGCGGCCCGGCGGCTGGCGTTGGCCCCCACGCTCACCCCGCCAGGCGGGGGTCGCTGCCCCCCGAGGGGGCTGCGCCTGCCTTGGGGCGGCCCGGCGGCTGGCTTGGACCCCCACGCTCGCCCCGCTACGCGGGGGTCGCTGCCCCCCGAGGGGGTGGCGCCTGCCTTGGGGCGGCCCGGCGGCTGGCGGGGTCCGGCCTCCTTTACGGGGGTGGGGTGTTCAGGGCGGCGCGGGCGGCGACTTCGTCCTTGCGGATGACACTGGCGGGTTCGCCGCCGATGGCCCAGTCCTGGGGTTCGACACGGCGGCAGCTGCCGCGCACCAGATCGCGGCGCACCCCCAGGGCGTCCACCAGCAGGTCGGTGAAACCACGCATCAGGCGGTGCCGGTCTTCCAGGGGACGACCGTCGAGAACGATGAATTCGAAATAGGGGGCGTGCAGGCCGTTGTGGGCTGCCAGACCACCGGCCAGGGCGAAATGCGTCGCCTTGTGCAGGGTGATGAAGGCCCTCACCCGCTCCATCGGCGCCTTGAGCACTTCGGCGTACAACTGGCAGGCGCCGATCAGCAGGCGCTCGTCCTGGGCGGGGGTGGTCAGGCCTTCGACCAGATGAAAGTTCACGATGGGCATGTTCGGGACTCCGGGGGAATCAAGGCAGGCCGCGACGGCGGCCGGAGTCCAGCATCAGGCTGGAGCCGGTCATGGCGTCGGCCTCGGGTGCCAGCAGGATGGACACGGCCCAGGCCACCTGCTCCGGCGTGGTGAAACGGCCGATGGAAGACTCGGCCAGCATGCCGGCCATCACCTCGTCCACGCTGATGCCGCGCAGGGCTGCCCGATCGGCGGCAACGCGACGCAGACGCTCGGTGTCGGCCGGCCCGGGGGCAATCAGGTGGGCCGTCACGCCCCGGGGGCCGTAGGCCAGGCTGAGCTGGCGTACCACATTCGCCAGGGCGGCGTTGGCCACCCCCGCCGAGGCCGCGTAGGCGGTGGGCTCGAAGCCGTAGTGGCCGCCGATAGCGACGATCCGCGACCCCGCCGCCAGCCGGCCGTCCACCGCCCGGGTCAGGCGCAGCAGGCCGCCCACCTTGATGTTGACGGCGTCCACCATGCTCCCGGTGGGCGCCGTGAGGATGCCGCCGGCCACGGCGACCCCCGGCCCATGCACCACCATGCGCACGGGCCGGTCCACCGCGGCGGCAATCGCCTCAATGGCCGCATCGTCGGCGATGTCGGCGGCACAGGCCACCAGGCCCGGCACCCTGTCCCGCAGGGCGGCCAGGGAATCAACGCTGCGTGCCACGGCCACCACGCCAAGGCCTGCGGCGGCGAGGCGATCCACCATGGCCTTGCCAAAGGCGCCGGTCGCACCGACGACGACGGCCAGTTCCGCTTGTCTGTCCATATGAAGGGCTCCTTCGATCAGGCTGCCACGGCCTTGAGCAGGCCACGTTCGCGGGCCATGGTCATGGCCGTATCCATGATCATGTCCTCCTGGCCGCCGATCATCTTCCGGCGCCCCAGCTCCACCAGGATGTCCCGGGCTGAAACGCCGAAACGGTCGGCCGCACGCTTCGAATGTAGCAGGAAGGTGGAGTACACCCCGGCGAAGCCAAGGGTCAGGGATTCCCGATCGACGCGCACCACGTGTTCCATCATGGGCACGATGATCTCCTCGGCCACATCCATGAGCTTGAAGAGATCGACCCCGGTCTCGATGCCCATGCGCTCGCAGACGGCGGCAAAGACCTCCAGCGGGGTGTTGCCCGCGCCGGCCCCCAGCCCCGCGGCGGAGCCGTCGATGCGGGTGGCACCGGCCTCGATGGCGGCGATGGAGTTGGCGATGCCCATGCCCAGGTTGTGGTGGCCATGAAAGCCGATCTCGGTTTCGGGCTTGAGCACGGCACGCAGGGCGCTGACGCGGGCCTTCACGTCGTCCGGCAGCATGTAGCCGGCGCTGTCGGTCACATACACCGTGTGGGCGCCGTAGCTCTCCATCAGCTTGCCCTGCCGGGCGATGCCCTCGGGATCGTTGAGGTGGGCCATCATCAGGAAGCCTGTGGTGTCCATGCCCAGCTTGCGGGCATAGGCGATGTGCTGGGGTGCGGTGTCGGCCTCGGTGCAGTGGGTGGCCACATGCACGCTGCGCGCCCCGCAGTCGAAGGCGGACTGCAGCTCGCGCATGGTGCCCAGGCCGGGGATCAGCAGCACCGACACCTTGGCCTGGGTCATCTTCGCGGCCACCGCCGAGATGTATTCCTCGTTGCTGTGGGGGGCAAAGCCGTGCTGCAGGGAGTTGCCCCCCAGGCCGGCGCCGTGGGTGACCTGAAGATAGGGCACGCCCGCCGCATCGAGGGCGGTGGCGACGCGCACCATCTGATCAACGCTGATCTGTTCGCGCTTGGCATGCATGCCGTCGCGCAGGCACATGTCGTGGAGGATGACCTTGCGGCCCTTGAGGCTGGAAGTGTTCGACTGACTCATCATGCAATCTCCACTGCGTTGAGCTGGATGCGCCCGGCCAGGATTTCCTCGGCGAACATCTCGGCGGTGCGGGCGGCGGCGGCGGTCATGATGTCCAGGTTGCCGGCGTAGCGCGGCAGGTAGTCGCCCAGGCCGGCCACCTCCATGAAGACCTGCACCTTGTTGCCGTCGTAGATCGGGCCATTCACCAGACGGTAACCGGGCACATACTTCTGCACCTCCTTGATCATCTGCAGGATGGACTCGGTGATCTTCACGTGGTCCGGCTCGTCATCGGTGAGGCAGGAGATGGTGTTGCGCATGATCATCGGCGGCTCGGCCGGGTTGATGATGGCCAGGGCCTTGCCCTTGCGCGCACCGCCCACCTTCTCGATGGCGCCGGAGGTGGTGTAGGTGAACTCGTCCAGGTTGGCCCGGGTGCCCGGCCCCACCGACTTGGAGGCCAGGCTGGCCACGATCTCGGCGTAGGCCACGCTCTGGATGCGCGACACGGCATTGACGATGGGAATCGTCGCCTGGCCCGCGCAGGAGATCATGTTGACGTTCATCTCCGCTTTTTCCGCGTGCTCCCGAAGGTTCACCGGCGGCACGCACAGGGGGCCGATGGCCGCGGGGGTCAGGTCGATCATCATCACTCCCAGGGCATTGAGCTTGCGGCTGTTCTCCGCATGCACGTAGGCGCTGGTGGCGTCGAAGGCGATCTGGATGTTGTCTTCCAGCACATGGGGCAGGAGTCCATCCACCCCGTCGGCAGTGGTCTTCAGACCCATCTCCCGGGCACGGGCCAGGCCTTCCGAGGCGGGGTCGATGCCGACCATCCACACGGGCTCCAGCACCGGGCTGCGCTGGATCTTGTAGATCAGGTCGGTGCCGATGTTGCCCGAGCCGATCAGGGCACAGCGGATCTTCTTGGTGCTCATGCGGTTTTCTCCTGGGTCCGGGCGGCGGCGCGCTGGGCCATGGTCTGGCCGGCGACGTAAAAGCCGTCGCCAGCGTGTTCGGTGATGAGGATGCGCACCGTGTCGGCGCTGCACTCCAGGCTCTTTGCCACCGCCTCGGTCACCGCAGCGGCGACCTTGTTCTTCTGCTCGGTGGTGCGGCCCACCATCATGTGCATTTCGATGATTGGCATGGGGCTGTCTCCGGGGGTTGGGGGAATGCTGTTTCTGCCATGGGCGCGTCGCTACTCGACGAAGCGCATGGATACGCTGCCAAGCGCCTGGAAGCGGGCAATCACGTTGTCGCCGGGCTTCACGGCGATGGCCTCGGTGATGCCGCCGCTCATCACGAAGCTGCCGGCGGGCAGCCCTTCGCCCAGCTCGGCCAGGATGTTCACCAGCATGGCGATGGCCTCGGCCGGGTGGCCGAGCACGGCGGCAGAGGCCGCCATGGCCACCAGCTCGCCGTTCTTCTCCATCACCACGCCCAGGGTGTCCAGGTCGATGTCTTCCACGTAGCGCGCCCGGCCGCCGCCCACAAAGCGGGCCGACGAGCCGTTGTCGGCCACCACGCTGGGCAGGTCGAACTTGAAGCCGGAGAAGCGCGAATCGATGATCTCCACCGCCGGCAGCACGTAGTCGGTGGCATCCAGCACGTCCTGGCGGGTGCAGCCGGGGCCTTGCAGGGCCTTCTTCATCACGAAGGCCACCTCGCATTCGACGCGGGGGTGCACCAGGTCAGCGGTGGAGATGGCCGAATTTTCGGGTCGGGCCATGCGGTCGGTGAGGAAGCCGATGGAGGGCACATTGACGCCCATCTGGATCATCTTGGCCTTCGAGGTCAGGCCCGCCTTCCAGCCCACCTGCTTGTGACCGGCCGCCAGGAAGCGCTGCCGCAGCGCCATCTGCACGGCGTAGCCGTCACCGATGGTCATGCCCGGGTATTCGTCGGTGAGCTTGGGGATGGCGTAGGCGCGGGTCTGGGCACCTTCGATGCGCTCACACAGGCGCACGATGTCCTCGCGGCCCAGGGTGAGGTTCATGCCGGCGGTGCTGCTGCCAGATCGGGCCTCGCTGCCACGTGCGGCCGCAGGGGTGGCAGCGGTGGCGCTCTGCCCCGCAAACTTCACCCGGCAACTGCCCAGGCCACCCACGGTGCACACCAGTTCGTCGCCATCGACCACCGGCACCAGGGCCGACTGCGATCCCGACAGGATCACCTCGCCGGCCTTGAAGGGAATGCCCAGCTCGCCCAGGGTGTTGGCCAGCCAGGCCACCGCGTTGGCGGGGGAGCCCTGCACCGCGGCACCGACACCGGTGGAAAACAGCTCACCGTTCTTCTCCAGCACCATGCCGGCCAGGGTGAGGTCCAGCCTGCGCGGATCGCCCCGGGTGTTGCCCAGCACGTACACGCCGCAGGAGGCGTTGTCCGCCACCGTGTCCTGGATCTTGATCTTCCAGTCGGTGATGCGCGAATCGACGATCTCGAAACAGGGCAGCACGTAGTCGGTGGCGCGGATCACGTCCATGGCGGTGATGCCCGGGCCTTTCAGATCCTCCTTGAGCACGAAGGCCAGCTCGGCCTCGGCCTTGGGCTGGATGAGCCGGCCCAGGTCGATGGTGTCACCTTCGGTGTAAACCATGCCCGACAGCAGGATGCCGAAATCGGGCTGGTACACGCCCAGGAAATCCTGCACCGGCTTGCTGGTGGCGCCGATCTTCTTGCCGATCACCTTCTCGCCGGCCGCCACGCGGCGGGCCACGAAGCGCTCCTGGATGCGGTAGGCGTCGGCGATGCTGATGTCCGGCTCGCGCTCCAGCAGGGGGCGGATGGGGCGGTGGCTGACGAAGGCTTCATAAAGCTCGTCGCCGTATTGGTGGATCTTTTCGTCGTTCATTCGGGTGTCCTCTTCCAGGGAATCGATCCGCCGGTCACAGCTTCACGCAGACGTTCCGGGTCTCGGTGTAGAACTCCAGCGAATGCACCCCGCCCTCGCGGCCGATGCCCGACTGCTTCGAGCCGCCAAAGGCCGTGCGCAGGTCGCGCAGGAACCAGCTGTTGATCCAGGTGATGCCCACCTCGATACGCGCCGCCATGCGGTGGGCGCGGGCCAGGTGGGTGGTCCAGATCGTGGTGGAGAGGCCGTAGTCGGTGTCGTTGGCCAGGGCCACCACCTCGTTCTCGCTGTCGAAGGGGCGGATGTGGCAGCACGGGCCGAAGATCTCCTCCTGCACCACGGCAGCGGTTTCGGGCAGGCCGGTCCAGATGGTGGGCTGCACCCAGGCACCCTCGGCCAGCTCGCCGGGCATGTCGGGCACGCCGCCGCCGGTCACCACGGTGGCGCCCTCCTCCACCGCCTTGCGGTAGTAGGACAACACCTTCTGGCGGTGCTCCTGGCTGATCAGGGGGCCGTAGTTGGCGGCCGGGTCGTCGGGCCGGCCAAACTTCACGGCCTCGACCTTGGCCTTGAGGGCCTGCACAAAGCGCTCGAAGATGGGCCGCTCCACATACACCCGCTCGGTGCCCAGGCACACCTGCCCTGTATTGAGGAAGGCGGAGCGGAAGATGCCGTCCACCGCCGCGTCAAAGTCGGCGTCGGCAAACACGATGCCGGCGTTCTTGCCGCCCAGCTCGAAGGACACGTCGCGCATGCCGTCGGAGGCCGCCTTCATGATGGCCGCACCGGTGCGCGTCTCGCCGGTGAAGGTGATGGCATCCACGCCCGGGTGACGGGTCAGGAACTCGCCGGCCGAATCCGGCCCGAAGCCCTGCACCACGTTGTAGACGCCCTTGGGGATGCCCACCGCGTTCATCACCTCGCCCAGCAGGGCCGCCGTGTGGGGCGACTCCTCGGAGGGCTTCACCACCACGGTGTTGCCGCAGGCCAGCGCCGGACCCACCTTCCAGGTCATCAGCAGGAAGGGCGCGTTCCACGGACTGATCACGCCCACCACGCCCTTGGGCACGCGGACAGCGTAGTTGAGGGCGCCCCGGCCGTCGGGCGTGGACATCTGGAAGGTCTCGGTGGGCACGTTCTTGACCACGTCGGCAAAGACCTTGAAGTTGGCCGCGCCGCGGGGGATGAACACATGGCGCATGACGTGGGAGGGCTGGCCGGTGTCGGCCATCTCGGCGGCCACGAAGTCCTCGAAGCGGCGGGTGATCTCGTCGGCCACGCCGTAGAGCAGATCGACACGCTGATCCACGGTCAGTCCGCCCCACTCGCCATGGAGGGCTGCGCGGGCGGCACATACCGCCGCGTCCACCTCGTCGCGCCCCGCCTCGGTGATGCGGGCGATCACGCTGTTGTCCAGGGGCGAGCGCTTCTCGAAGGTCTTGCCACTGAGCCCGGTGGTGTATTCGCCGCCGATGAAATTCTGGATGAGACGCATGCTGTCCTCGAAGTGAAGTCTGGAATCGCCAAACCGTGGGGGCTGGCATGAAGATCAGTCTATGAACCGGCACCAATACCGTCCAATACTTAATATCGATCAACTCAATACTCGATAAGTATTGTCAGAGGAGGAAGGTCGGGTTCACTGCTTATGTTCGCGTCGGGTATGTAGGCACTATCCCTGGCAGGCTCTCCGAGCTTGGAGAGCCTTGCCTGTCGGGGGTGAAAGCGCTTTTCAGGCTTTAGGCAAACG
>Ga0268298_10004799_pt1 | contig 12982 bp, 8 predicted proteins | sample WWTPWeurt_MetaG_FD_194462 | JGI IMG/M metagenome (GOLD analysis project Ga0268298, IMG submission 194462) | Activated sludge microbial communities from WWTP in Nijmegen, Gelderland, Netherland - WWTP Weurt | ecosystem: Engineered > WWTP > Aerobic digester > Activated sludge | place: Netherlands...
GATGCCGAGACGCGCGTGGCCGCCCTGCTGTTCGCGGCCTGGGAAGAACTCGACGATCCGGCCGAGGAGATCGAGGTACGCTTCGGTGCGGCGATCACGGGGCTCGTGCGCGGCCTGCACAAGCTCAACGGCCTGCGCGTGCTCACCCGCCTCACCACCAATGCGAGCGCCCCCGAGATTCGCGCGCAGACCGAAGTGCTGCGCAAGATGCTGCTGGCGATGGTCGAGGACATCCGCGTCGTGCTCGTGCGGCTGGCCTCGCGCACCCAGACCTTGCGCTTCTACACCGACCTGCCGGGCGACGCCCGCGTCGAGGTGGCGCGCGAGAGCCTGGACATCTACGCACCGCTCGCCAACCGGCTGGGGGTGTGGCAGCTCAAGTGGGAGCTGGAGGACCTCTCCTTCCGCTTCATCGAGCCGGAGACCTACAAGCGCATCGCCAGGATGCTCGACGAGCGCCGGATCGAGCGCGAGCAGTTCATCCAGGACTCGATCGAGCGCCTGAAGAGCGAGCTCGCCGCGGTTGGCATCGCGGCCGAGATCAGCGGCCGGGCCAAGCACATCTACAGCATCTACAACAAGATGCGCAAGAAGCGGCTCGACTTCTCGCAGGTCTTCGACATCCGCGCGCTGCGCGTGCTGGTGCCCGAGGTGAAGGACTGCTACACGGTGCTGGGCATCGTGCACCAGATGTGGCAGCCGATCGCCAAGGAGTTCGACGACTACATCACCAAGCCCAAGGGCAACAACTACCAGTCGCTGCACACCGCGGTGCTGGCCGGCGACGGGCGCGCGCTCGAGGTGCAGATCCGCACCTTCGACATGCACAAGCACGCCGAGCTCGGCGTGGCCGCGCACTGGCGCTACAAGGAAGGCGCCAAGCAGGGTGGCGACTACGACGAGAAGATCGCGCTGCTACGCAACCTGCTGTCCTGGCGCGACGAGGTCACCGACGCCGCGCACTGGGTGGAACAGCTCAAGCGTGCCTCGCTCGACGACACGCTCTACGTGCTGACGCCGCAGGGCAGGGTGGTGGACCTGCCGCGCGGCGCAACGCCGGTCGACTTCGCCTATCGCCTGCACACCGACGTCGGCCACCACTGCCGCGGCGCCAAGGTCGACGGCCACCTCGTACCGCTCAACACCCCACTCGAGAGCGGGCAGACGGTGGAGATCGTCACCGCCAAGGAGGGCGGCCCCTCGCGCGACTGGCTGGACGTGCGCCAGGGCTACGTCGCCACCTCGCGCGCGCGCACCAAGATCAAGCAGTACTTCGCCCAGCTCGACGAAGAGGAGATCCTCTCGCGCGGGCGCAGCTTCGTCACCAAGGAGATGCAGCGCGACGGCCACGGCCAGGCGAACATCGACGGTCTGGCGGACCGCCTGGGCTTCAAGAACGCCGAGGCGCTGTACCTGGCCGCCGGGCGGGGCGAGGTGGGGCCACGCGCGATGCAGACGGCGCTGCGCGAGGGCAACGCGCCCGAGCCCGCGGCCGAGGCCGAGCCCGAGTTCGTCGTCAGCCGCAGTCGCAGCCGCTCCGGTGACAACCAGGACAAGATCCTCATCGACGGCGTGGGCAAGCTCATGACCTCGCTTTCACGCTGCTGCAAGCCTGCACCGCCGGACGCGATCGAAGGCTTCGTGACGCGCGGTCGCGGCATCTCGATCCACCGCGTCGACTGCGCGGACTTCCAGGATCTTGCGCGCAAGCACCCCGAGCGGGTGATCCCAGCCGAGTGGGGCGAGAAGGCGCACGACACCCGCAACGCGCTCTACCAGGTCGACATCAGCGTCCAGGCGAGCGACCGCCAGGGCTTGCTGCGCGACATCTCCGAGGTGCTGTCGCGCGAGAAGCTCAACGTGATCGCGGTCAACACCCTGACCAAGAAGGGCACCGCCTACATGCGCTTCACCATGGAGGTCGGCGGCATCAAGCAGGTGCAGCGCGCGATCACCCTGGTGCGCGAGGTACCGGGCGTGATCGACGCGCAGCGCAAGTAGGGCTGACCTGCCAGATCGTCGCGGGTGGGTGGGGCGCGTAGAGACTGCGCCGGCTGCGGCGGAGGCGGTGCGTCGGGCGGGGCGTACACTCGCGGGCTTCGCCTTCCCTCGGATCCGGACGCCGCGGGGGCGGCGACGCAAACTCGGCGCTGCGCGCCTCAAACATGCGTCGCCTTGTTTCCCCCGCGACGCCCGGACCCTCGGCGCTCCTGACCTTCCCGCCCGACGCACCACCCCCGCCGCAGCCTAGTCGGTGAGCGCTCGTCCCTCAGCTGCTCGCCGCCAGCTCCTTCAGCAGGATCAGTTGCGCGGCGCGGCGGATGCTGCGCGGGTGCTTGCGGCGGTACTTGCCGTCGGGCTGCATGTCCCAGGCCTGGCAGTTGTCGCCGAGGTAGGGGCGCAGGCCTTCCTTCATGACGCGGCGCTTGAGGCGCGGATCGAGCACCGGGAAGGCGATCTCGATGCGGCGGAAGAAGTTGCGGTCCATCCAGTCCGCGCTCGACAGGTACATGTGCTCGGCGCCGTCGGCGTGGAAGTGGAAGATGCGGTGGTGTTCGAGGAAGCGCCCGACCACCGAGCGCACGCGGATGTTGTCCGACAGGCCGGGCACGCCCGGGCGCAGCGCGCACGGGCCGCGCACGATCAGGTCGATCTCCACGCCGGCCTGCGAGGCCTCGTAGAGTGCTTCGATGGTCTCCGGTTCGAGCAAGGCGTTCATCTTCGCGATCACCCGCCCGCGCCGGCCCTCGCGCGCGATCTCGGCCTCGCGTCGGATCGCCGCGACCACATTGGGCTGCAGGGTGAAGGGCGCCTGCCACAGGTGGCGCAGCTCGGTCGCCTTGCCCAGGCCGGTGAGCTGCTTGAACACGGTCGCCACGTCCTCGCCGATCTCCTGGTTGCAGGTCAGCAGGCCGAAGTCGGTGTAGAAGCGCGTGGTGCGGGGATGATAGTTGCCGGTACCCATATGCACATAGCGGCGCAGGCCGTCTTCTTCACGGCGTACGATCATCAGCAGCTTGGCATGGGTCTTGTAGCCGAACACGCCGTACACCACATGGGCGCCGACCTCTTCCAGGCGGTTGGCCAGCGTGATGTTGGCCTCCTCGTCGAAGCGCGCCATGAGCTCGAGCACCACGGTGACTTCCTTGCCCTTCTGCGCGGCGCGGGCGAGGTGCTCCATCAGCACCGAGTCGGTGCCGGTGCGGTAGACGGTCATCTTGATCGCCAGCACCTGCGGGTCGTCGGCCGCCGCGCGCAGCATCTCGATCACCGGAGCGAAGCTCTGGAAAGGATGGTGGAGCAGGATGTCGCCGCCGCGGATCGCGGTGAAGACCTGGCGGCGCTTGTCGAGCACCTTGGGCAGGCCGGGCACGAAGGGGCTGTATTTCAGGTCCGGGCGCTCGACCCAGTCGGGCACCTGCATCAGGCGCACCAGGTTCACGATGCCGGGCGTGCGGTAAAGGTCGTCCGGGGTGAGGTGGAAGTGCTGGAGCAGGAAGCTTGCCATCTCCTCGGAGCAGTTGTCCGCGACCTCCAGGCGCACGGCATCGCCGAAGTGGCGCTGCTGCAGCTCGCCCTTGAGCGAGGTGCGCAGGTCCTTGACCTCTTCCTCGTCGACGAAGAGGTCGGAGTTGCGGGTGACGCGGAACTGATAGCAGCCGAGCACGTGCATGCCCGAGAACAGCTCGCCGACGTGGGCGTGCAGCACCGAGGACAGGAAGACGAAGCCGTACTCCTGCTCGCACAGTTCGCGCGGCAGGCGGATCACGCGCGGCAGCGCGCGCGGCGCCTGCACGATCGCCGCGCCCGAGTCGCGCCCGAAGGCGTCGCGGCCTTCCAGCTCGACGGCGAAGTTCAGGCTCTTGTTGAGCACACGCGGGAAGGGGTGTGCCGGGTCGAGTCCGATCGGCGTCAGCACCGGCATGACCTCGCGCATGAAATACTCGTGGATCCACGCGCGCTGAGCCTCGGTCCACAGGCTGCGGCGCGGAAAGACCACGCCTTCCTTCTCCAGCGCGGGCAGGATGTCGCCGTTGAGCAGCTGGTACTGCTCGGAGATGATCTCGTGCACCTCGTCGCTGACGCGTGCGAGCAACTCGGCGGGCGCGATGCCGTCCTCGCCCGATTTACGGCTGCCGATGCGGATCTGCTCCTTGAGGCCGGAGACGCGGATCTCGAAGAATTCGTCGAGGTTGCTGGAAACGATACACAGGAAACGCAGGCGCTCGAGCAGCGGCACGTTCGGGTCGGCGGCCTGGGCAAGCACGCGGCGCTGGAATTGCAGCAACGAGAGCTCGCGGTTGAGGAAGTGTTCGGGGGGGTAGGTCAAGGTCATGCGGTCGGCGTGCATTCGGGATTCCTGTGCGCGGAAGTTCGCTCGCGATTATGTGACATTTCCATTTCGGTTTCATGACTGCCCGAGCGCCATCCGCTGGCACCGGAAATGCCCTGCCGGCTTGGCTCGGAAGGCTTTTGCAGGGTGTTAGAATCCACGGTTCCGGCGCCCCGGGGTGCCAGCTGCCGACACCACAATGCAAGATCTGATCGCTGCAATCGACCTCGGTTCCAACAGTTTCCGGCTGCAGGTGGGCCGTATCGTCAACGACCAGATCTATCCGCTCGATGGCCTCAAGGAGGCGGTGCGCCTCGCGGCCGGTCTGTCGCCCGACAAGATGCTGGATCTCGCCTCGCAGCAGCGCGGCGTCGCCGCCCTGCAGCGCTTCCACGAGCGCCTGCGCGACTTTCCGCCCACCCGGGTGCGCGCGGTGGCCACCAACACCTTGCGCGTGGCCAAGAACGCGCCCGAGTTCCTGATTCGCGCCGAGGCCGCGCTCGGCTTCCCGATCGAGATCATCGCCGGCCGCGAGGAGGCGCGCCTGATCTACGTCGGCGTCGCGCACACGCTCCCGGATCCGCACCGCCAGCAACTCGTGGTCGACATCGGCGGCGGTTCGACCGAGTTCATCGTCGGCAAGAGCTTCGAATCGCAATTGCTCGAGTCGCGCTACATGGGCTGCGTCGGCTACAGCCTGCGCTTCTTCCCCGATGGCCGCATCGACAAGCGCGCCTTCAAGGAAGCGGAGCTCGCCGCCCGCCACGAGCTGCAGACCATCTCGGCCGCCTATCGCGAGGCCGGCTGGGAGGAGGCGGTGGGCTCGAGCGGCACCGCCAAGGCGATCGTCGAGATCCTCGAGCAGAACGGCCTGTCCGCGAGCGGCATCACCCGCGAGGGCCTGGAGAAGCTCAAGGCCCTGTTGCTGCGCGCCGGCAGCCTGGACAACATCGACCTCGCCGGCCTCAAGGGCGACCGCCTGCCGGTGATCCTCGGCGGCTTCGCGATCATGAGCGCGATCTTCAAGGAGTTCGCGCTCGAGCACATGGTGTTCTCCGAGGGAGCGCTGCGCCTCGGCGTGCTCTACGACCTGCTCGGGCGCTACCACCACCACGACCTGCGCGACGCCACGGTGAGCGCCTTCGTACGCCGCTACGGGGTCGACCTGCGCCAGGCCCAGCAGGTCGCCGACACCGCCTGCCACCTGCTCGCGCAGCTCGAGCCCGAGACCGCCGATCCCGAGCACGACGACCATCGCTTCCTGCGCTGGGCGGCGCTGCTGCACGAGATCGGCATCTCGGTGGCGCACTCGAGCTACCACAAGCACAGCGCCTACATCGTCGGCAACGCCGACATGCCCGGCTTCTCGCGCATGGACCAGGCCCGCCTGGCGCGCCTGGTGCTGGCGCATCGCGGCAAGCTCGAGCGCGTCGCCTCGATCGACCCGGGCAGCGTGGACTGGCTGCTGATCGCCTGTATGCGCCTGGCGGTGGTGATCCATCGCGCGCGCGATGCCCGCGGCCTGCCGCCGGTGACGCTGCGCCGCGAGGGCCGCGGCTTCAGCCTCACCGCCGCGCCGGGCTGGCTGCAGAAACTCCCCCTCACCGCGGCCGCGCTCGACGAGGAGCAGCGCCAGTGGCAAGGACTCGGGCGCGCGCTCTACATCCGCGCGCTCAGCCTGCGAACTTCTGCCGCCTGAGCGTCGATGGCAGGGCGCGCGCTCGACGAAGTGTTCGTAGCAGGAGCCTCGGGTATCCGCCTTGCGGGCGACTGGACCCTGCGTGGCCTCGACGGCCTGCTGCCCGCTTTGCGCCGTGCGCTCGCCGCGGTGCCTGCCGATGCGACCTGGTCGCTGCGTTCGATTCGCCGCATGGACAGCTTCGGGGCGATGTTGCTGTGGCAGGCCTGGGGGGGACGCTGGCCCGTGGCGCTGGATGCCGACGAGGCACAGCGGGCGATCATCGGACGCATCGGGCAGGTGACCGCGGCGGCGTTGCCGATGCCGCCGCGTATCTCCGCGGTCGATGCGGTCGCGCTGCTCGGTGCGCGCCTGCTCGGTTTCGTCGGCCACCTCGGTGGCTTCGTCGCGCTGCTCGGCCGCCTGCTCCTCGACCTCGCCCACCTGCTGCGCCATCCGCGCGACTGGCCCCTGCTCGAGGTCTCCGCCAACCTGTTCAAGGTCGGTGCCAAGGCGATGCCGGTCTCCGCCCTGGTGGGTTTTCTGATCGGAGTGGTGCTGTCCTATCTGTCGGCGCTGCAGCTGCGCACCTTTGGCGCAGACGCGTTCATCGTCAACATCCTCGGCATGGGCATCATTCGCGAACTGGGTCCGGTGCTGGTTTCGGTCCTCGTCGCGGGGCGCTCGGGTTCGGCGATGACCGCGCAGCTCGGCGTGATGCGGGTGACCGAGGAGATCGACGCGCTCGCGGCGATGGGGGTTTCGCGCAGCCTGCGCCTGGTCCTGCCCAAGGTCGTGGCGCTGACGCTGGCGATGCCGCTGCTGGTGCTGTGGACCTCGGCGATCGCGCTCTTCGGCGGCTGGGTCTCGGCCTGGGTGGAGCTCGACATCAGCCTGCATTTCTTCCTGCAGGCGCTGCCCGACGCGGTGCCGGTTGCCAACCTTTACATCGGCTTGGCCAAGGGGGCGGTGTTCGGCTTCCTGATCGCGCTCATCGCCTGCCACTTCGGGCTGCGCGTGCAGCCCGACACCGAGAGCCTGTCGACCCACACCACCGCCTCGGTGGTGGCTGCGATCACGGTGGTGATCCTGGTCGACGCGGTGTTCGCGATCGCCACCCGCTCGATCGGGTTGCCGCTGTGACGGGACCGGTGGTGAAGGATCCCGCACAGTTCGACACGAGCACGGGGGGGGCGGTGGTCCGCCTCGAAGGCATCTGCACCCGCTTCGGGCGCAATGTCGTGCACGAGGGTCTGGATCTTTCCATCCGCGCCGGCGAGATCGTTGCCCTGGTGGGCGGTTCGGGCAGCGGCAAGACCACCCTGCTGCGCCACGTCATCGGCCTCACCCGGCCGGCCGCCGGTCGGGTGGAGGTGTTCGGCGAGACGCTCGACGCGGGCGGGGCGGCCGAACGGCTCGCTCGCCAGCGCCGCATGGGAGTGCTGTTCCAGCACGGTGCGCTGTTCTCGGCCTTCAGCGTGGCACAGAACATCGCCTTTCCGCTGCGCGAGCTCGGCGTGATGAGCCGGCGGGAGATCGACCGACTCGTCGCACTCAAGCTGGAGATGGTGGAGATGGATCCGGCACACGCGCTGCTGATGCCCGCCGAGCTCTCGGGCGGGATGGTCAAGCGGGTGGCGCTTGCACGTGCGCTTGCGCTCGAGCCCGAACTCCTGCTCCTCGACGAGCCGACCGCCGGGCTGGACCCCGACCGCAGCGCGAGCTTCATCCGCCTGATTCGGGCGCTACACCGCGAGCTCGGGCTCACCGTGGTGCTCGTCACCCATGATCTCGATACACTTGCGCAGATGGCCACGAGCGTGGCGGTGCTTGCCGAGCGCCGCATCGTCAGCCACGCCTCGCTCGACGAGACGCTCGCTGCCGATCACCCCTTCGTCGCCCGCTTCTTCCGCGGGCTGCAGGCGCGCCACGGCCAGTCGCACGGCGCAGGAGCAGGCTGAAATGGAAAACCGTGCCCATGCGCTTGCCGCCGGGCTTTTCGCAATCATGCTCGGCGCCGGAATCGTGTTCGCGATCTGGTGGTTTTCGGACCAGCGCGCGCCGATGCGCGAGATCGTGCTGGAGGCTCGCGGCGACATCAACGGCCTTGGCGAGCAGTCGCGGGTGCGCTACCGCGGCATGGCGGTCGGCAGCGTGCGCGCGATCGGCATCGATCCCGCGGATCTGCGCACCTTGCTGGTACGTATCGCAGTGCCGGTCGACCTGCCCCTGACCCGGGGCACGACCGCGACCCTCGGGACGCTGGGAGTGACCGGACTGGCCTTCGTGCAACTGGACGACCGCGGCGACGATAGCAGGCTGCTGCTCGAGGAGAATGGGCGGGCGCCGCGCATCGAGCTGCGCCCGGGGCTGGTCGAAGCGCTCTCCGGACGTGCGCTCGGAGCCCTCGATGAGTTGCATGCACTTGCCGAGCGGCTGGCGCGGCTGGCCGACGATCGCACGATCGAGCGCCTGCATGCCACGCTCGGCAGCCTGGAGTCGGCAGCCGCGGGCGTAGATCGCGGGGTCGCCGAACTGCCGGCGACCCTGGCCGCGCTGCGCGCAGCGCTGAGCACCGGAAACATCGCGCGGATCACCGCCATGCTCGGCCATCTCGAGCGCGGCTCGGCCGAGGCCGCGCCGGCAATGGCCGAGCTGCGTCGACTGATCGCGCGTATCGATCGCGCGACCGAGCAGCTGGAGGGCAGTGCTGGCGCGGCAGGCACCGATCTCGTCGAACGCACCCTGCCGCAGCTCGACGTCCTGCTCGGCGAACTCACCGTCACCTCGCAGCGCTTCGGCCATCTGGTCGAGGACCTCGAAGCGGCGCCGCAGCTCCTGCTGACCGGCCGGAGTCGGCCGCAACCCGGGCCGGGGGAGGCGGGTCACGAGGGCTTCGTGAGGGAATCCAGATGAGCAGGTGGGACGAAGACATGCACTCATCACACCTCGAGCGCCGTCGAGGCAGGTCAGCTCTGCTCGCGGGCTTTGCCGCGACGCTGCTGCTCGCTGCCTGTCAAGTGCTTCCCGAGCGTCCGCCCGCTGCGGCGACTTACGATCTCGGCGCGGGCGAGCGCGGCCCGCTTGCACAAACGCTCACGCCTGCACGAGTGACGGTGAGCGCACCCGCCTGGCTGCAGGCGACGACGATGCATTATCGCGAAACGTGGGCCGACCCCGGGCGTCGCCGTGCCTATGCCGACAACCGCTGGACGGCGGCACCTCCCTCCATGCTCGGGCTGGTGCTCGAGCGCGCGCTCGGCGCGGGCGAGGGCGCAGGGTGCCGACTGCAGGTGCAGCTCGACGAGTTCGAGCAGGTCTTCCATGCGGGCGACCGGAGCGAGGCTCGCCTGGTGGTGCGCTTCACGCTGCTGCCGGTGCGCGGGACCGAGTCGATCTCCAGCGGCACGCTTGCCGTTCTCGAGCCCGCAACGACAGCCGACGCTAGCGGAGGCGCCGCCGCCTTCCGCATCGCCTCGAGCCGCCTCGCGGACGCTATCGCGCAGTGGCTGGCCGAGGTCGATCGCGCGCTTCCGGGAGGGCTCTCCGCCCCGGGGCGCTGCCGGCGTTGAGCCTAGTGGCACCTTCCGCTTCGACCGGTTCGCCGGCGCGAGCGCCGATCATCGGGTGGCGATCACTACCCGGTTGCGTCCGTTTTCCTTGGCGCGGTAAAGCGCCTCGTCGGCGTGCTGCAGCACCGATTCCACGGTCTCGCCCGGGGCGGCCAGGCAGGCGCCGACCGTGACGGTGAAGGCTTCTCCGGAGGCCGCGCTGCCCTGCTCGATGTCGGCGCGGACCCGGGTGGCGATCGCTTCCAGCGTGGCCGCGTCGCACGGGGAGAGCAGTACGAGGAACTCGTCGCCTCCCCAGCGTGCCGCGCGGTCGTAGGGGCGCAGGCAGCTCTCCAGCACGCGGGCCAGGGTTGTCAGCGCCTCGTCGCCGGCGCCGTGGCCGCGCCGATCGTTGATCTCCTTGAAGTGATCGACGTCCAGCCAGAGCAGGCCGAAGTGGCTGCCCTGGCGCTCGGCACGGGTGATCTCGGCTTCGAGGAACTCGGTCATGCCGCGGCGGTTGGTCAGGTTGGTGAGCGGATCGATCCGCGCCAGGCGGTGCAGGGCGTCCGTGCGCTCGCGGACCTTGGCCTCGAGCTCGGCCGTGTGTGTGCGGATCGCGCCTGCCATGGCGTCGAAGTGCTGAGTGAGGCGGCCGATCTCGCCGCGCGCCTGTGGTAACGGGGCCGGACTGAGATCGCCGTCGCGCACACGCAGCATGGCCAGCTCCAGCTTGCCGAGCGGGTCCAGGATCAGGCGCCGCAGGAGGAGGTGGACCAGGATCAGCGAAGCCAACAGGGTCAGCACGAAGGCGACAGCCACCGGCGTGAAGGCTGCGACCGGCATCAGCACGTCGAGGTCAAGCAGGGTGATCTCGTACCAGCCGATCTCGGGCACGAAGGCGATGCCCAGCAGGGTCCGTCGCCCGTCGGACTCGACGAAGCGGTTCAGCACCCGCGGCACGCCGTCGCCCGAGGCCGCCAGGGCGGTCATCGTCTCGCGCAGCTCGGCGCGGTCCGCCTCGCGGTCGAGGAGCTGGAATACCAGGCTCTTCTGCCCCTCCGGTTTGACCAGGCTGGCGAAATCGATGAGCTTCGCGTCACGATGGAGCTGGATCGCCCCGGACAGGTCGACGAACAGCGTGCTGACCCCGGCCTGGTGCAGGTCCACGATCTCGTCCAGAAAGCGGGCCAGCTCGATGCCGGTGCCGACAACGCCCAAGACCTCGTCACCGTCGAGGATCAGCACGTCGATCCACAGCTTGGTGACGCCCAGCTGAGCGTCCGGATTGACGTTGAGATGGAATTCGCGTCCGACCTCGATCAGCTTGTAGAACCAGGCGTCTGCCGGTTTGGCGGGGTCCAGGTGATAGCGGAGCTGACGCCCGGCAAACTCGTCCTCGGCGTTGTTGTGGTAATAGGCCCCGGAGGCGCGCAGGGCGACGAAGTAGTTGCCGGAGCTGAAATTGCGCCGGAAGCTCTCCATTTCGCGGACCGCCTCGGCTTCCAGGGCCGGGTCCTTCGGCATGCGGGCCCAGCGCTTGAGCACGAGCGAGTCGGCCATCTGGCGGGCCAGGGCGATCTCGCGCTCCAGCGGCTGAAGGAGGCGTGCGCGGTCGTAGCGCACCTGGATCTCCGCCACCCGTTGTCCCCACTGGACGACGATCTGCCTTGCCACATGGTGGAAGACAGCCCATGCCAATACCGACCCGACCACGATCAGCGCGGAAATGAGCAGGAGAAAGCGAGTTCTCAGGTTCAAGCGCCGACACTCCCTTCGTTCGGGTTCTTGTCCGTGGCTCCATGTCGCAGTCTGGCCTGATGCGAGCCGCCTGCATGTGCGTTTTCTCACGCCGGAGTTCAGCGCATGCAAGATCGTCCGCTGGGGGGCGAGTGTTCGAGGCGCTGGCGTGGCGAGCCCGTTGACGTTAACGTTGCCGCCCGTGGCTGCATGAGCCACGCCAAGACGAATCCCGGAGGAGAGAGAACGATGAACGCCGAAACCCGCCACGACGCCGACCCCCCCATCCTGCGCCGCGAGGACGCCGGCGGTGTGACCACGCTCACGCTGAACCGCCCGCAGCAGTTCAACGCGCTCTCGTTCGAGATGCTCGAGGCCCTGATCGCCGCGGTCGACGAGATCGCGCGCGACGAGACGGTGCGCGTGGTGGTCATCGCCGGCGAGGGCAAGGCCTTCTGCGCCGGCCACGATCTCAAGGAAATGCGCGGCAACCACACGCTGGATTTCCAGCAGCGCCTGTTCCGCCTGTGCGGCAAGTTCATGATGAAGCTCACCGAGCTGCCGCAGCCGGTGATCGCGCGGGTGCACAGCATCGCCACCGCCGCGGGCTGCCAGCTGGTGTCGATGTGCGACCTCGCGGTGGCGGCGGAGCACGCGCGCTTCGCGGTCTCGGGCATCAACGTCGGCCTGTTCTGCGCCACGCCGAGCGTCGGCCTGGCGCGCAACATGGGGCGCAAGGAGGCCTTCGAGATGCTGGTCACGGGCGACTTCATCGACGCCCACGAGGCGCAGCGCCGTGGGCTGATCAACCGCGTGGTGCCGGCCGAAGAGCTCGACGCCGAGGTCGGCCGTCTCGCCGCGTCCATTCTCGCCAAGTCGCCGGCGGCGATCCGCATGGGTAAGCAGATGTTCTACAGGCAGCTCGAGATGGGCCTGGATGCAGCCTACCAGCTCGCCTCCGAGACCATGGCCTGCAACGCCATGTGCGAGGACGCGGCCGAGGGCATCGACGCCTTCATCGCCAAGCGCAAGCCCGAGTTCAAGGGACGCTGAGCGGACGCGGGCTCGTCTCCGTCAAGCGATGCGAGGCCTGCCGGTGCTGATCGATACCCACGTCCACCTCGACGCTGCGGAGTTCGACGATGATCGCGAGCAGGTCATCGAGCGCGCGCGCGCGGCCGGGGTGGGGCGATTCGTCGTTCCTGCGGTAGAGCGCCAGGGGTTCGATGCGGTCGAGAGGCTCGCTGCGAACGATCCCGGCGTCGGCCACGCCCTCGGCATCCACCCGCTCTACACCATGCGGGCGGAGCGGGAGGACCTGGATGTTCTCGACCAGCGCCTGAAAACAGGAAGGGCGATCGCCGTCGGCGAGATCGGGCTCGACCACTTTGTGACCGACGTCGATCGTGGCGTGCAGCTCGAGTTCTTCGCCGCGCAGCTCCGTCTGGCGGCAAGACACGGGCTGCCGGTCATCCTTCACGTGCGCCGCGCGATCGATCCGATCCTCGCGCAGCTGCGCCGCATCCCGGTGCCGGGTGGAATCGCGCATGCGTTCAACGGCAGCCGCCAGCAGGCGGACATCCTGATCGGGCTGGGGTTCAAGCTGGGGTTTGGCGGATCGATGAGCTATCGCGGCTCCACCCGGATCCGCGAACTCGCCGCCTCGCTGCCGATCGCGTC
>Ga0268298_10004800_pt1 | contig 12981 bp, 8 predicted proteins | sample WWTPWeurt_MetaG_FD_194462 | JGI IMG/M metagenome (GOLD analysis project Ga0268298, IMG submission 194462) | Activated sludge microbial communities from WWTP in Nijmegen, Gelderland, Netherland - WWTP Weurt | ecosystem: Engineered > WWTP > Aerobic digester > Activated sludge | place: Netherlands...
AACAAAATCCAGAGTACTACAAGTTGGCTTACCCGGCGTAGATGCATTTGCTAATTTAATCATTTTAGACCGGTAATAACTAACCGACCTGCCAGGTTAATTCCAAGATCATGCCACTTTATACCACCTTGGCTTCAACTTAAAAGAAAGCAACATATGTAAGTAAGTAACAGCTAGCTTATTCCTAAAATACCTGCTGTGAGGATACTTCCGGCTTAGCTTAAAAAAAAATAAAATTATTTTTCAAATTCTTCCTGTGCGTCAAACCAGGAAGCATACATCTGATAATTATCTGCGGTGCGCTGGATAAAAAACTTGAAATTATCCGCATCCAAAGGTTTAAGTTTACGGGCCGGAATTCCTGCATAGATAAATCCGGATTCCAACACTGCATGTTCCGGTACCAATGCACCCGCAGCAACAATAACGTGGGATTGAATTTCCGCATGATCCATTATGATTGCACCCATTCCAACCAATACTTCAGGATGAATTTTACACCCGTGTATAAGGGCTCGATGTCCGATACTTACGCGATCACCGATCTCTGTGATGGATTTTAAGTAAGTACAATGAATGATCACCCCATCCTGAATATTCACCTGTTCTCCTATTCTGATGGAGTTCACATCGCCTCTTACTACCGCCTGAAACCAGACACTACTGTTGGCACCTATGACGACATCTCCTATAATGCTTGCATTGTCTGCAAGGTAACAACTGGGATCAATAACAGGGGTGAACCCACGGACAGATTTTATGAGTGCCATAATTACTTTTTCAGAACTGGTTCCACCACAAAATTTTCTTTTCTCAACAAACTGATTACACCTTCCTTACCGCCGAGATGTCCTGCGCCTACTGCAAAAAAACAAGGTTCCTCTTTCATCACTTCAGCCATGATCGGAATCCATTTTTTATTCCTGTTGTTCAACATCATATCGAGATAAGGATTAAGCGCTGTTTCTTCGCTTGAGATGGATTCAGCAAGTTTGTTGAGATCCTGGGCGATATACGACTTGATCATCTCTTTTAACCCTGATGATTCCTCATCATTGGATTTCAAGGATTCTACAAGCATTTGCGCCTGTGCCTTGTATGGAATGCTATCAAATACGGACAACTGAAACGCAACGGTCTCTAAGCCTTTGACAGGAATAGATTGCTTCTTTGCCATTTCATTAAATTCCATTTCGTAAGACTTTATATGTCCTTCTTTGAAATTCTGTGGATTCATTTCCGGTGAGCCGAAGGCACTTAAGAACATTGGTTTCATGCGTTCAAAGAACATCATAGGCAATCCCATTTTTTCAAAATGCGCGGACACTAAATCGTATTCTGTTTTGGTCAACAAATCTGCCAATGAAGTATCGTTGGCCATAAACATCTGATCCATCACACCGGCAAGATTACTCATGTCCATCATTTCATCCATCGCAATCTCCAAATACAAATTACGCGTTTGACGGAAACATTCCTCTGTTCCCTTGGGTAAGAAATAATCTTCTGTAGGAATCATATGTATAGTACCAAACAGATAAGAGGGCTTTTCTAAGCCATTGCCGGATATTTTCCAAAGTAAAGCATTGGAAAGAGAATCCTGTGCATAAGTAAAGAGGTTCGATCCCAAAAGGGATAAGAGCAAAAATATTTTTTTCATTTAAATAAATTCATTGCGTGTACTTGCAATTTTTTTTTACAAATAAATTTTATAATAAAATATTATCCTATCAATGAAAATCAGAATAGCCGTCAGATTAATCCTGCTCGCTTCGCCATTGATAAAATATTATTCCTGCGGAAACGGAAACGTTCAGAGAATTGATGTGTCCTGCCTGAGGAATACTGATCGAATAATCCAGACAGTTTTTAACTTCAGGTGAAATCCCAAGATCCTCTGCCCCCAAAACAAAAACTACTGAAGTTTTCAAGTCTGCTTCACGAAGATGCAGATCAGCTTTCTCATCTGCACCGAGAATAACAAATCCCATCTTTTTTAGTTCGCGAAGGGTATGCACAGGATTGTTGACTTTACACACCGGGATCCTGAGGAGGGCTCCTGCCGACACCTTAATCGCTTCCTGGTTGACTGGTGCACTGTTGCGACTTCCTATAATGAGTCCGGTAATACCCATGACCTCAGCCGATCGGGCAATGGCTCCAAAATTATGCACATCCGTAACCCCGTCCAGCAAGGCAAAACAAGGATTTTGGCCTGCTTCAAATGCCATGTGGACCAAATCTTCCACTTTGTGGAATTCAATCGGGCTGATCATGGCCAGAACCCCTTGATGATTTCCTTTACACAGCTTATCCAACTTGGTACGCGGAACGGTCAATACGGACACTTTATGTTGTCTGGATAATTTTATTAACTCTTTTAATACCTGATTATCAAGGTAATCCCCGAGATAAACTTTTTGTAAGATTTTTCCGGCAGCGAAAGCTTCGTGTAAAGCGTTCTTACCGATTAACCAATCAAAATTTTGCTTTGCCATAAATTCTCGAAATATCGTAATTTAGCCACTTCTAATCAACTACCACATAATGAAAAAAATTATCTATTTTCTCCTTATTATTAACATTTTATACATTAATAATAGTTTATTCGCTCAAAATTTACAAGCCCTAAATCTGGGCAGACAATATCTGGAATCCTCAAAATCCGCTTGGAATTTGAATGCTACAGATTTGAAAGACTTGCTGGTGACGGACCAATATCAGTCTGACCACAATGGCATGACCCATATTTACTTCCAGCAAGCCTACAAAGGTATTCCGATTTACAATGCAGTTACCTCTGTCCATGTCTCCAAAGAAGGAAAAGTTTTTGACAGCCCCTGCCGCTTTATAGGTAACCTTGAATCTAAAGTCAATGCTACCCAGCCAAGACTCAATGCGCTTCAGGCTCTTGAAAAGCTGATCTATCATTATGACGTAAAAAATGCAGTCCTGCCGTTGGAAAAAAGACGTAGCAATGATAAGGAGCGCTATTTTGAAAAAACTAATTTTACCCATTCCGATATCCCTGCCAGATTGATGTATTTCCAAACTAAAGACGGAAAACTCCGTTTGACCTGGGATGTTTCCACAGATTTCGTGGACAGGGCTGATTACTGGAGCACAAGGGTAGATGCCATTACAGGTGAAATACTGGATCAACATAACTATACGGTGAAATGTAGTTTTGGCCATCAGCATCAGGAGAAATGCCTTGAACAGCATGCAAGCGCTGAACAACAAAAAAAGAACCAGCCTGTCATCAACGGAAATCAAGGACAAACCAATGTTTCGCTAGCTCCCAAACCTGCAGCAACGGTGTATAATGTTTTCCCGTTTCCTATAGAGAGTCCACTTCACGGAAACCGTCAGTTGGTTTCAGATCCAGCTTATCCGAATGCATCTCCTTTCGGATGGCACGATACCAATGGACAAGCAGGTCCTGAATTTACCCACACTCGTGGAAATAACGTAAGTGCCTATTTGGACAGAAATGGAGACAATGCGAACGATGGAGAAAGAGCAGATGGTGGAACATCCTTGAATTTTGATTTTCCTTTCGATCCTAAAAAAGAACCTGCTACTTACACTAAAGCAGCAGTAACGAATTTATTCTATGCAAACAACATGATGCACGATATTTTGTATCAGTTTGGATTTGATGAAAAAGCAGGAAATTTCCAACAAAATAACTACAACAAAGGTGGAACCGGAGCCGATCAAGTACTTGCTGAAGCACAGGATGGCAGTGGAACCAACAATGCAAATTTTGCTACTCCGCCGGACGGATCTTCAGGCAGAATGCAAATGTTTTTATGGACTGCTGCACCAGGTGAAGTAAGAGTGGATGCACCTTTGGAGATCGAAGGCTACCTTTCGGTCAATGGACCAACTGGCTGGGGAGGTAAGGTGACTACCACACCAATTACAGGAGAAGTTGTATGGTCTGATGACGGTGATCCGGGAAACGAAAAGAAAGGATGCAAAGACGCTCAGAAAAAATCCAAACTCGATGGCAAAATCGTCCTGATTGAAAGAGGACTTTGTGACTTCAGTGAAAAGACTTTCTATGCGCAAAAAGCTGGAGCAAAAGCAGTTATCATCTGTGGATTTGATGAACAAAATGTCGGCATGGCAGCAGGAGTAAATGCTGCATTGGTTACCATCCCAGCATATTATGCACGAAAGTCAGTATGTGATAAAATTGCACCATTTGTAGGCAAAGGCCTGGTCATTACGATAAAAACACCTGAAGATACCAATGCCGGACCGGATAGTCTGGATGGTGATTTTGACAACGGAATCATCACACATGAATATGGCCATGGTGTATCCAATAGACTCACCGGCGGGCCTGCACAAGCCAATTGCCTTAGTAATGCAGAACAAATGGGAGAAGGCTGGAGTGATTTTATGTCACTGATCATTACTGCAAAACCTGGCGACAGGCCCGAACAAGTAAGGGGTATCGGTAATTTTGCTACCTCCGCACCGATTGACGGAATTGGCATCCGAAGAAGACCTTATACTACCAATATGTCTATCAATGAATTCACCTACCACAATATCGACGCAGAAGAACATAATCTTGGTGAGGTGTGGACGGCTATGCTTTGGGATCTTTATTGGGCCATGGCAGATAAATATGGATTCGATCCAACTTTTTCCAATAAGAATGCAGGCAATAATCGCTGTATTCAATTGGTCATGGATGGGATGAAGTTGCAACCTTGCCGCCCTGGATTCGTGGATGGTCGAAATGCCATATTGAAGGCTGACTCTATTGCGTACAAAGGAGAAAATTCCTGCCTTATCTGGAGTGTGTTTGCACGAAGAGGTTTAGGATTTAATGCAAAACAAGGAGATTCTAATTTGGTCGGAGATGAAACCGAAGATTACGAATCTTATCCTACTTGTATAAACAAAACGGTCATCGCAAAATCAGCACCGTATGTAGTCAAAGCCGGTCAGGAAATTACCTACAATCTTAGCGTTAGAAATCTACGCGCAGGAGAAGTAAATAATGTAGAAATAGAAGACAACATTCCCGCCGGTTGTAGTTATGTAGCAGGATCCGCAAGTCTTAATCCAAAATCTGTAACGGCAGACAAGATTACCTGGGACATCAGCAATATGAAATCACTGGAAAATAAAACCATAACTTATAGAATTAAAACCGCTTCAGACAAATATTCCAATACCCGATTCTTTGATGATTTTGAAGACCCGAACACAGAATTCAATTATGATTTTTACCAACGCAAAGGAAACGGTATTTGGCTTTGGGCAGGAGGAGAAGGTTATCAAGGAAGTACAGCATGGATTTCAGAAAGTTCAGCTTCAGAAGAAAGAGATCACTCCTTCAACAACATAATACCAATTGATATGGGTGACGAAATAACTTCTTTATTGTTCTATCATAAAATCAATACCCAAAGCGGTATTGATGGAGGATTTGTAGAAATTTCTGAGGATGGTGGAAAAGTTTGGAACCTATTGAAAACAGATGATTTTCAAATCAACACATACGTAGGCGGAATATCTTATAATGCCATCGGAATTCCTTTAGTGCAGGGATTTTCCGGATACACTAAAGATTTCATTCCTTCTGTTGCAAGTCTTGAAAAATACAAAGGCAAAAAAATCAATGTGCGCTTTAGATTTGGAAATGACGACGCTACTGAATCCAGCAACCCTGGATTTAAAGGATGGATTGTGGATAATCTGGAGATCATCAATCCTTTTTTCTACAATACGGATTTTTGCATCAAGACAGGATTAGGCGAACAATACTGCGTAAATCTTCCAGGCAAAGGAACTTTGGTGGATTCTAAAAAAGTGGTGGGTACCAATAACCCAAGTGATGTAAACGGAACTGCAGCGATTTATCCAAATCCTGCAAAAGAAATATTAAACATAAAATTGGAAGCTAACCATGGCGTTAAACAAATCAATTTGTTGAATCTGAATGGCCAGGGATTAAGTTCCAAATATGTTTTTGGTCAGGAGAAACAATTGTTGCAATTCAACACGGACCATTTACCGAAGGGTGTAATTATCGTAGAGTTGATTCAAGAAAATAAAGTCAGCAGTTCTAAAATTATTCTGAAATAATATTTCTCTTAAAGATAATTAAAAGCCGTCCACCAATAAATGGGGACGGCTTTTTAATTCCCAAAACTATAATCAAACTCACTAACTGAAACTGTGAATTTTAATTCGAATATGGACACTAGCCGGAACGTAAAAGCTTTCTTTCCCGCTTGCGATTATTTATGTATTCTTTGATTGCTGCCGGCCGCGTATACCAAATGCGACCTTCCTTATAAGAATCTATTTTTCCCTGTCGTGCCAATAAACTAATATACTCTTGTCCATAAGGCAAAGCGGAATCTTCCACTAAATCTGCAATTGGAACATATTCATCCGCGTAATCTTCCAGATTACTGAGATAGATGCCCAGTGATCTGTCAGCAGCCCTGGCAATCAAACGAATCAACAAATCATAGTGGCCCTGATTTGCACGGTTAAGGGCCTGATAATATTTATTTCTGTCTACCTTAAGAATGATGACCGGTGGAAACGCCCATTTCATCAGCAACAAATTCATGATCAGCCTGACAGTCCTGCCATTCCCATCAAAAAAGGGATGTATCCACACAAACCGATGATGAAAAATACTGACCTTCACCAAAGGGTGCATGCTTTGATCGTCCCTACTCACCCAACCGATGAGATCTGACATGAGCTCGGGAACTTTCAGTGCATTGGGAGGAGTAAAATTAGCACCGAGAATGCGTACCCCCGAATTCCTATACCTGCCTGCAAATTCCTTCTCTATCTTACTCATGACCAATTCATGGATATCCAGAATATCCCGCTCCTTCAGCAGGTAATCGCCGGAAACCAATTCCTCCAGGTATTCTATTGCTTCCTGATGATTCACCACTTCAAAATGCTCGCGCAAACTCTTGCCTGCCACCGTCATCCCCTCTTCTATCACCATCCTGGTCTCCCGAAGATTTAAGGTATTGCCTTCTATACTGTTACTGTTGTAGGTCCATTCCAAATTAAGACTGCTCCTGATGGATTGTACCACCGCACGGGATAAAGGTCTGTGCCTGTCCAAACGCGTCTTTTTGAGGTCAATATTCAGCAATACTTCCTTCAAATCATCATAAGCATATTCTTTTACAGGCCATACCATACACAAATATACCTAAATATTTAATATCGTTTATATTTTTTATAATTTTTACCGATATTTAAATTTAAAATTTTTAATAAATGCATATATTTATTGACGCTTCTAATTATTTAAAATAGGTTAATTCTTACACCCTTCAAATCCTAAAAATTCAATATAAATGCTTTATTTTCAAAAATATATAATGATTTAGGATTATGGCATAATATCAACCAGAATTTGCCAGGGGGCTTCATCGCATCTGTAAATATGGGTCAAAAAATATCTACAAACCATTTTAATATCGGTTTAAAATATTTTATTATATTGCGATTATTAGTTATATGTTTTGATTTATTTAATGCTTTTGATGGACTTGCAGACCGTATTTCAGAACTTGATATATTTTAAAATAATGGTTCTTTCCGCTTATATTTGTTCGTAATCCACTAAACCTCCGTTCATGCAAAGACGAACCATTTTTAAATTATTGGCTGCCTCTTCAGCCGGTATTCTCTCTCCCTCCAGTTTACTGAAGGCTTCCGGGGATGAGTTCAAGCAAGCTGTTAATGACCTTAATCGACTCTCCCCATCAGACGATGAAACATTCTGGCATCAGATCCGGCTGGCCTATTCCGTATCGCCGACGTTAATTAATTTGAACAATGGAGGAGTTGCTCCCTCACCGAGGGTTGTGCAGGAAGCGGTGGAATATTACAGTCGAATGAGCAACGAGGCTCCTTCCTACTACATGTGGCGTATTCTTGACCAGGGCAGAGAACCTTTAAGACAAAAAATGGCTAACCTTGCTGGTTGCAGTGTTGAGGAATTAGCATTCAACCGCAACTCTTCTGAGGCTTTGGAGACCATCATTTTTGGGTTAAGACTGAAGGCAGGTGACGAAGTAGTACTGACCAAACAGGATTATCCGAACATGATCAATGCATGGAAACAGCGGGAAAAAAGAGAAGGTATTGTGCTTAAATGGATAAATTTTGAATTCCCGATTGAAGATCAAAGATTCATTGTGAAGAAATTCGAGGAGGCTTTCACTGATAAAACCAAAGTGGTTCATATTACCCACACCATCAACTGGAACGGACAATTATTGCCTGCCAAAGAAATTGCCCTGGCAGCTAAAAAAAGGAACATCGAAGTATTAGTAGACGCTGCCCATAGCTTTGCTCATTTCCAATACAAGATCAGTGATCTGGAGTGTGACTATTTTGGTACCAGTTTGCATAAATGGTTATCCGCACCTATTGGAAGTGGATTACTGTATGTACGCAAAGAAAAAATTAAAAACCTTTATCCAATGCTCGCCGCGGCAGATCCGGAAAGTGAGGACATCCGGAAGTTTGAAAGCCTTGGGACCCGCTCATTTGCCCTTGAACAAGCCATCGGGCAGGCGATTGATTTTTTCCATTTAATTGGCGCTGAAAGAAAATTCAACAGACTCCACGAACTTAAAATGTATTGGGTCAACAAAGTAAAATCACACCCGAAAGTCAAAATAATTTCTCCCCTTTCCAAAGAATTCAGCGGAGCCATTTGCTCGGTATTGGTTGAAGGTAAAACTGCAGGTCAGTTGTCTGAATTTCTTCAAAATGAATACAAAATCCACACGGTGGGCATTGATTGGGAAAACATCCACGGGGTAAGAGTTACCCCAAATGTTTACACCATGAAATCCGAACTCGATAAACTGGTGACCGGAATCTTAAAATTTGCAGACAGCTGATAAACTCCTAATGTTGGAACAAAGCACAGAAGGCTCCGGCCGGATCCTGTATCACGGCGTATTTGGAGGATCCCCCGTATGGTTTTGGGCCTGAAATAATTTTGCCACCGCTTTCCTGAACAGCCACCAGACTTAGCTCCAAATCTGCTACATTAAAATAAACCAACCACACCGGAGGAAGCCCTTCATTGGCACCTCTTGAATGGCAAACTCCGGCTTTTGTAAAACCATCTGTCGGACTGTTGAGACAGTAGTCCTCATAGTTACCCATGGATACTTCCTGCACCGAAAAGCCAATCACCCTGGCATAAAAATCTTTGATTTCCAATGCATTGGGTACTGTCAAATCCGCCCATTGGAAGGCTCCGATGTTAATTTTTTCACTCACTTGCTGATGGTTTTTTCAAAGATAGCTCTTTTACCCAATTGGAATAATTCTATCACTCAATGCATTATACCCACTCGCCGGACTGTTACTTCCTTCTCATTTTTTCCCTGGTTTTATCACATATTAAATAAATATAATATATTTATAACTATTAAAATTCAATTATTTATATATTATTAATTATCATCTATGTTATCTTCTTTTTTCTGATTTTTCATGCGGTAGTCTGCCGAATAGCTGTATATTTGCGGAGTTTTTTAAAATCTATTATAGAAATTACATATTATGAAGGAAAAGGGTATTGTTAAGTGGTTATTGATTGCCATGTTGGTCGTCTGTGTAGTACAGCTGATGTATTACCTTCCATCCATGAGGGTGGAAAGAGATGCAAATGATTATGCCAAGACTAAAAGCACAGGCATCACTGATGAAAATTTGGCTTACCAGGCCGAAAAACAAGCCAGAATAGAATATCTGGATTCCATGTCCGACAGGACCATTTTCAGTATTCCTTTACTCAAGGATTATTCTTACAACGACCTGAAAAAACAACAGTTGGCACTGGGTCTCGACCTCAAAGGTGGTTTGAGCACCATCCTTCAAATTGACTTGAGAGACTTTCTTGTTTCTCTTTCCGGCAACAATCAGGACCCGAATTTTAAAACTGCTCTGGACAATGCCAATGAGCGGTTGAAGAACAGTCAAGCCGATTTTATCAGCTTGTTTGTAGATGAGTATAAAAAAGTATCCGGTGGCAAAAATCTTGCTTCCATATTCTCCAGAAGTGCGACGCTTAAAGACCAGATCAACATCAACTCAAGCGATGCTGATGTGAACCGGGTAATCCGCCAGATGGCAGACGAAACGGTAGATCTTACCTTCAAAAGAATCAAGGATCGTATCGACAAGTTTGGTGCCATCCAGCCAAACATTTCCCTTGATAAAACAAGAGACATGATTTTGGTGGAGTTGCCGGGAATTGACAATCCTGAAAGAGCGCGCAGATATCTTCAGGCATCTGCCAAACTTGAGTTTTGGGATGTTTTCAGGGTGAACGACCCGGGGATCTTTGATGCTTTTGTAAATGCAGATACCAAATTAAAACAATTGGCTTCCGGAGATACCTCCAGTGTCGAGAAGAAAAATTTCAAACTACAAAACAGATACAATTACACCAGAGACTCTTTGGGTAATATATTAGACTCAACACTTGCCGGTGTAGACACCATTCCAGACAATCTAGACCCATTGGGTGATCGCGGACCATTGTTCGCTATATTCAGTCCCAATGGTGCTTCTCAGCAGGGTTTAAGTTATGCTCCTGCAGTCATGGGGGTTGTGGAAAAACAAAACAAGGAGAAATTTCTTGCCATGATCAACAGGGCTGAAATAAAATCTTTGTTTCCTACAGACCTTGAAATCAGGCTTGCCGCAAAAGCATCTAAAAACAGCACAACCAATGAAACTACCAATCAGTATGAGGTGTATGCCATCAAGAAGAGATTGGGCAGTGAAGGAGCAACTTTGGACGGAGAACGCGTTACAAGAGCATTTGCCCAACCGGACAACGTTACAGGAGGTACTGTCGTGAGCTTGTCTATGGACAGCAAAGGAGCTAAAATTTGGGGTGACATGACTACCCGTGCAGCTCAGGACAACAATCGTGAGATTGCCATCTCCCTCGATGATGAAGTGGTTTCCTGCCCTAGAGTAAATGAACCTATCCTGGGTGGAAGTTCTCAGATTTCCGGTAACTTCTCCATTGATGAAGCAAAAGATTTGGCCAACATTCTCCAGGTTGGAAAATTACCTGCAAAAACGAGAATAGTTCAGGAAGCATTGGTTGGACCATCCCTTGGAAAAGAAAATATTGAAAGGTCCCTTTGGTCCATCTTAGGTGGATTTTTCCTCGTATTGTTGTTCATGTTGATTTACTACACCGCAGGAGGTTTTGTGTCCATCATAGCGCTTTTCCTAAACATCGTCTTCATTCTCGCTGCATTGGCCTCCTTTGGTACCGTATTAACCTTACCGGGTATTGCAGGGGTGGTTTTGACAATGGGTATGGCCGTGGATGCCAACATCATCATTTACGAACGTATTAAAGAAGAGCTCTACGCAGGCAGAACTTATCTGCAATCCATTATAGAAGGTTTTAAACATTCTCTTTCTGCCATCATAGACTCGCACGTTACGGCCTTGCTATCTTCCATTGTACTCTTCTACTACGGATTAGGTCCGGTAAAAGGATTTGCCCTGGTTTTGATCATTGGTATCATATTCTCGGTATTTACCTCGGTATTGGTTTCGCGTTTGATCATCGACTGGTGGTCCGGCAAAGGAAGAACCATGTCTTTTGCCTCAAAAATGACTGCTCATGCTTTTAAGAATTTTAATTTTGACTGGGTAGGTAACAGAAAATATGCCTACATCTTTTCAGGAATTCTTACGGTCATTGGATTGGTTTCCTTCTTCACCAGAGGTTTTGAATTAGGTGTGGAATTTAAAGGAGGTTATTCCATCAATGTGCATTTTGACAAAGACGTTGATGTTGAAAAATTAAGAAACTCTTTGACTAAATCTTTTGAAGGAAATCCGATTGTTAAAAGTGTGTATACTAAAAATACTTTTAACATCACCACTTCCTACTTAATCAACGACAATTCCCCGGATGTAAACAACAAAGTAAAAGCAAAATTGCTGGAAGGTGTGAATGAAGCCATCGGGTCACAAATAACCACGGAAGAATTCAACAATCACGATGGAAAAGGAACTCATATCATCTCCTACAGTCAGGTAGGACCGGTTATTGCCGATGACATTAAGAATTCATCTTTGAAGGCCATCATATTCTCGTTGATGATCATATTCCTGTACATTTTTATTCGTTTTTACAAATGGCAATACAGTGCAGGTGCCATCATTGCATTGGCGCATGATACATTAGTGGTGTTGACTTTCTTCTCTTTGTTCCATGGCATTTTACCTTTCCCGATGGAAATTGATCAGGCGCTCATTGCAGCGATCCTCACGGTCATTGGTTATTCGATGAACGATACGGTAATCGTTTTTGACAGGATTAAAGAATACCTGAAAATGGATTCTGACAAATCCGAAAAAGAATTGATCAATGCCGCCATCAATACCACCTTGTCCAGGACCATCAATACTTCCCTCGTAACTTTGCTCACCATCGTAATCTTATTCTTCTTCGGTGGAAGCAGCATCAGAGGATTCTCATTTGCATTAATGGTAGGAATTATCATAGGAACCTATTCTTCCATTTTTGTGGCCACTCCAATTTTGGTAGACCTTTCAAAAAGTCTAAAAATCAAAGCGAGTAAAACACAAAAAATTGGAACCAAAGTAGCCAAAGTATAATTCACTAAGTTATATACGATCCAAAAACTCCCGATCTGAATAAGGTCGGGAGTTTTTTTTTCGATGATTTCACAAGGTCAATTTTTCTTTATTTGTATCCGTACAACAATTTCGCAATATTAAACTGGAGCTTTCCAAACACTATGTTAATTCTCATTATCTGATTATTCCGTTAGCCGCTTTCGCGCCTGCCTGCCGACGCAGTCAGGCAGGGTTCCATCACTTATCGTGCTGTCGCACGATACTCTGCTTAACGCAGAGATCGTTCAGTCATCCCAGCGTCAA
>Ga0268298_10004801_pt1 | contig 12981 bp, 14 predicted proteins | sample WWTPWeurt_MetaG_FD_194462 | JGI IMG/M metagenome (GOLD analysis project Ga0268298, IMG submission 194462) | Activated sludge microbial communities from WWTP in Nijmegen, Gelderland, Netherland - WWTP Weurt | ecosystem: Engineered > WWTP > Aerobic digester > Activated sludge | place...
CCCCCGGCCCCTCTACGCGGACGCTTTTTTGTCTGCTCCCCTTTCGGAGCGGCAGCGCAGCCGGCTAGGGCGCCCGGTTTCTCACGGGCTTTCTGCTGGCGTGGCGCCTTCTGCGCCGACAAGTCCCCCATTGCCCGCTACGCTTCGGGCTCGGAGGCTTCGTCGTGCGTCGCTCAGCGAACCGCTTGATCGCTTGGATTCTGTCCGCAGTGTCGCTCTCGGGTGCAGCGCTAGCCGCGAGCTGTGCCGATGGCGACGAAGACAAGACTGGCTCGACGACTCCTCCCGAGCGTCCGAAGCCGGCACCTGGAGAGATCTGCGAATGGCCCCCGAACCCGGGGTTCGTGAAGATCCAATTCCAGCCGGCACTGGCGGTGCTCGCTCCCGGCCAAACGCGAGAGCTGGACGTGGTCGTGGAGCCCGACGTCTGCGTGTCGACGAAGCTCACCTTCGAATCCAGTGACACGGCGGTGTTCGCCGCACCTCCGGCCGAAGAGCTCTACCTCACCAAACCCAAGGTGCGCGTGAAGGTCACGGGTAAGGCTTCCGGCCAAGCCACGCTGACGGCGAAATTCCCCCGCGGCGACGGTACGGATGCGACCACCGAGCTGCCCGTGGAGGTGCTGGACCCGACGCTGCCGACCTGCAGCGGCGACGGGTCGGGCAAGCTCGACGACGGCAAGACCGTGAAAGGCAGCGGCGGGCTCGCGCTGGCGAGCATCGGCCTGCAGGCTGGCGCCACCAAGCCGGCCAGCGGCAGCTTCCTGTGGAACGTGGATCCCTTCGACGTCACCATCGGCTGCGGGAAGGATCAGGTTCCGAGCGGCTTCGCAGCGCTCGGACCCGCGGTGACGTTCGGCCCGGTGAGCAAGCGGCTTCGGCGAGAAATCCCCTTCAGCATCCCGATCAACCCGGCCGCCATGCCCGACGCGGCCACGCTGCGCCACGTGACCGTGAGCTACACGGGCCCACGCGCCGTCAAGCCACGGGCGATTCCCGTCGCGAATCCCCGGATCACGCGCGGTGCGTCGGGCTACGCCCTCGAATTCATGGCGCCGTGGCTCGGCACTTATCAGGCCGTCGTGCTGAGTGATGGCGGCACCAAGAAGCGCACTCGCAAGCTCACGCATCGCGCCTTGATCGGCATCTCCATGGGCGGCGGTGGCACGGCGATGTTCGGGTTCCGGAACCACGAACGCTTCGACGTGCTCGCGCCGCTCGGCGGGCCCGTCGATTGGACTTGGATGCTCGGCCACATCGAACGCAATCACTTGGGTGGCTGGTTGCCGAACGACGGCACGACGCCTCCGACGGCCCTCGCGCCCATGCCCACGCCCGAGTTGCCCTACGAGCACCCGAGCACGTTCAACCAGTGGTGGTACGAGTACCCGAAGACCGGAAACGGCGGATCGTTCCCGCGGGGTGAATACGTCCAGATCTTCCGTGACCTCGCCCTGATGTTCGGCAACCCGAACAGCTACAACCCCGCGCCGGGCGCCGAGAACCTACCCGCCGGCATTCCACCCGACGACAAGACCGTGGTCGGGGATCATCCAGGTCGAGAGTGCGCGGTCTGGGTCGACCCCATCGACAAGCATCCGGACAAGGCCAAGCAAGAGGAGCTCAACGACAACTGCCCGACCGAGCGCTGCAAGTACGTCAAGAAGCTCGACAACTACTTCGACGACGAGTTCAACCCGAAGGGCACGTTCCCGGTGATCACGGTCTGCGACGGCTCGCAGCAGGATTCGACCCTCTCGCCCTACGCGAACACTTGGAAGCCGACCAACAACGACAAGCCGCTCGAGCTCGCGCTGGCCGTCGACTACAACGACAACGGCGTCCGTGACGAAGGGGAGCCGCTCCTCCGCCAGGGCCACGAGCCCTACGACGACGTGGGGAAGGATGGGCTCGCGAGCAAGGACGAGCCCGGGTTCCAAGCAGGGGTGAACGAGGACCCGAACGGCGACGACTACCAGCCGCAGTACAACCCCAGCGGTACCGAAGGGAACTTCCGCTGGGATCAGGGGGAGCCGTTCAAGGACGACGGCCTCGACGGCGTCCCGAACACCAAGAGCAGCCCCTACGACTTCGGTGAGGGCAACGGCAAGTTCGACTACTCGCCCGGGTATCGCACGTTCCTCGAGCGTGACTCGCGTACGGTGATCGAACAGTTGCCCATGGGGACGCACGAAAAGCCCCTGGATGACGAGGCCATCTCGCGTCTCGATCTCTGGACGGACGGCGGGACGCGGGACCTCTTCAACTTCGCGGTCGATGCCTCGGCGCTCACCGGCGCTTGGTTCAGCCGGAACCGCGTCACGCACTACTACACCGAGGCTCACAACATTCCGGGGCAGAACCCCGCCGACCCCAAGAACTTCATCGCGAGTCACCTCGACTTCGCTTCGATGCCCGGCGGCGTGCTCCTCCGCTACGGCAAGATCGATCCCAGCCAGAAGGACATCGATCTCGGCTCGGGACAGCACGTAGGTACGGTCGACGAGATCGCGAGGCGGCTCCAGGCCGCGCTCTACTTCATCGGCAGCCGCTGGCCCGATGCCCCGCGCACCAACGACGAGGCGAGCAACGTCGATCCGGTCGAAGGGGCGACCGCCTGCGAGGTGAATGGAGCGTGCGACTGGGAGTTCACGGATTCGCGAGGACGCAAGGGGCCGGTGAGCGTGAACTTGCCGCCCGGCTACTCGCACAAAGACCTCCAGAACAAGCGCTACCCGGTCATCTACCTCCTGCACGGCTACGGTCAGACGCCGGAGGACCTGAAGGCCGCCATCGTGTTCCTCTCGAACTGGATGAACTTCCCCGGGGACTCCCAAGCGACGCGGTTGCCCAAGGCCATCATGGTCTACGTGGACGGTCGCTGCCGTCCCGGCGACGGTGAGGCGGAGTGCATTCGCGGCACCTTCTACACGGACAGCGTCCGCGAAAAGGGCGCCAAGATCGAGAGCTGGTTCCAAGAGCTCATGGGCGCAGTCGACAAGAAGTATCGGACGCTCCCCGCGAGCGAGATCGAGTGGGTGGAGTGATGCTCGTTCCCTGCCAAGGCTGCGGGCGTCACGTCCGCGACGACGAAGGCACCTGCCCGTTCTGTTCCCGCGCGCGCCGTCGCATTCGGCGGCGCGTCGCCAAGGTCGGTTTGGCCGGCGCGGCGGGCATCGCCATGATGACCATCGGCATCGGCTGCGCCTACGGCATGCCGGAAGAGCCGCCCAACGACGCGGGCCCGGACGCCGACGCTGGATTGGAAGACGCGCCCGACGCCACACAAGACTGACGGGCGAGCGTGCGGACCGCGGTACCCGGGGACCAAGCACGACCGCTCTACGTGGTCTGGGAGCTCACGCTCGCCTGTGACCTCTCGTGCGGGCATTGCGGCTCGCGAGCGGGTCGCCCTCGCACGAGTGAGCTTTCGACGGAGGAAGCTCTGGGCGTCGTGCGGCAGCTCGCCGAGCTCGGCACGCGCGAGATCACGCTGATCGGTGGCGAGGCGTACCTGCGGGACGATTGGACGCTGATCGCCCAGGCCGTCGTGTCGCACGGCATGCGAGCGGGGCTCACGAGCGGCGGTCGCGGTCTCGACCGCGAGCGGGCCCTGGCCGCGAAGCGCGCGGGTGTCGATTCGGTGAGCATCTCCCTCGACGGTCTCGAGGCCGCCCACGATCGACAGCGCGGCGTGCGGGGCAGCTTCGTTGCGGGGCTGTCCGCCCTCGCAGAGCTCCGTGATGCAGGCGTGGGCTTCACCGTGAACACCCAGCTCAATCGCCTGAGCCTGCCCGACCTCGAGCGGCTCTTCGACCTTCTGGTCACCGAAGGCGTCCAGGGCTGGCAAGTTCAGCTCACGGTGCCCATGGGGCGCGCCGCGGATCGGCCCGAGTGGCTGCTCGAACCGTGGGAGCTCCTCGACTTGTATCCGCGGCTAGCGGCCCTCGCGACACGCGGGCGAGAGCACGGGGTCGTGTTCTGGCCCGCGAACAACATCGGCTACTACGGTCCTTACGAGGCGCTACTCCGGAATCGCGGGAGCGAGGGCGATCGAATCTGGCAGGGCTGCCCGGCGGGCACCTACGCGCTCGGCATCGAGTCGGACGGCAGCATCAAGGGATGCCCGTCGCTGCCCACGCAGAGCTACGTCGGTGGCAACGTGCGCGAGCGCTCGCTCCGCTCCATTTGGGACGAAACCCGCGAGCTCCGCTACACACGCGACCGCACGTTGGACGAGCTCTGGGGGTTCTGCCAGAGCTGCTACTACCGCGACGAGTGTCGCGCGGGCTGCACCTGGACCGCCCACAGTTTCTTCGGCCGACCCGGCAACAACCCGTACTGTCACCACCGCGCGCTCGAGCACGAGCGTCTCGGCGTACGCGAGACGTTCGTGCAGCGCGAAGCCGCCCCGGGTCTGCCGTTCGATCACGGGCGCTTCGAGATCGCAGTCGTATCCGCGGGCGCCGCCACCGCGGTTCGGCATTTGCCCCTCGTCGAGTGAATCGCGTCAGGGGCCGAGACGCTGCACCGCGAGCGTGGCGAAGCCGCGGCTCGTCACCATCATCCACTCTTTGCGCAGCGGGTTCTCGGCCACGCGCGGGTTGAAGTTCCCGATGCTGTTCGGGCTCTGCGTGGCCTGGATCACGCTGCTCTCGCTGCCGTCGGCCGAGAACGCTGCGGCGAAGTCCTCACTCGTCGCGCCGTGCAAAACCGCGGCAAAAGTGCCCAAGCTGGAGTGGCGCGCCATCGCGAAACCATCGTAGCTGCCGTATCCGGCCATCAGATCCAACGCTGGCCCGAGGGGATTGCCATCTGCGCCGAGCACGCGCGCGTGTACGCCGCTGCCCCACCACGCGGCGACGAACTGGTTCTTGCCGGGGTCATAGGCGACGGCCGGGATGTGCGTGCCAGGGCCGAGTGGGATCTCGGGGCCGACGAGCGCGCCGTCGCTGGCCTTCACGCGTCGAGCCCGGATGGCACCGGTCGTATCCGCGTGATCCCAGACCACCAAGAACTCGTCGCTCGCCGAGTTCCAGGCGATGGCCGGGTCGCTCTGCCAATCAGGATCACTGGTGAGCACGATCTCTTGACCGATGAGCGTCCCGCTCGCGTCCATCAGGCGGGCGCGCAGATCGGTGGACGGCACCGACTGCCAGGCCACCAAGAACCGCTTGGAGGTCTCGGACCAAGCCATGCCCGGCGGCGCCTCGGCGCGCGTGGGCGGAGGCCCGATGGGGAAGTCATGGGCTTCCGGCACGGCCTTCTGGCCATCGAAGCTCACCATGCGCCCGCGGAGCTCGGCCTGGTTCGGGTTCTGGCGGTTGTCGTGCCACGCGACCAGGAACTTCCCGGCGCCACGCGTGACGCGCGGGCCTTGAGTCCAGGCGCTGGTTTCGGCGAGCGACACCGGTGCGCCGAGTGCGTTTCCGTCACCGTCCAGCATGACGGCGCTGATCGCGCTGCTGCCGGTGACGACGAGGTAGGCGTCTTTGGTTCCGTGGTGAGCGATGTCGACGAAGCGCTTCGGATTGCTCTCCGCGAGCGACGGGGCGTCGAGCGTGTCGCCGATGCGCTTCAGGCTGGGGGGCCCCTGCCCGGCGCCTCCGCCGAGCCCGCTGTCGCCCGCGCCGCCGCTGCCGCCCGAGCTCGTGCTGCCGCCCGAGCTCGTGCTGCCGCCCGAGGCCGCGGCGTCGCCCGCGCTTCCTCCCGATCCGCCGCCGGACGAGCTGCCACCGCTGCCGCCGGCGACGCCGAGGTCGTCTTCGCCGCAGCCGGCCAGGACGAACGCGAGGAGGAGGAGCGAGTGACGCACGCGCGGGCTCGGCCGATCTAGCTGCCCAGGCAGCCGAGCAAGAGCTCGACCTTCGCTGCGTTGTCTGCCGATACCGTGGTGCACGACTGCGGGCACAAAGTCACTTTGGTCGGGCTCGCCGGGTTGTCGTAGTAGAAGCCGTCGCCCGTGCACGCGCCGGCGTTCGCCACCTGCGGGTACGTGTTCGGCGCACCGGTGCCTCCGGGCGTGTATTGGACCTGGACCTTGCTCCAATCGATGACGCCGCCGTCGGACTGCGCCGGCGTCAAGAGCTCGCAGGCTACGGCCTTCACGATGCTGTTGGCGATGTTGTTGAAGACGGCGGAGTAGTTGGTGTCACACACCGGGTGACGCAGGCCGCCAGACAAGATGCTGAGATCTTGATACTGCGGCCCAGCGTTCACCGCCGTCGAACACACGCTCGTGGTCTTCGGCTGGTTCGGTTGCAGTGGCGTGTTCACGCCCACGATGGAGTGGAAGACGTAGCCGCGTTTGGTGGTCGTGCCGAAGTAGCCAGCGCCCGCGCCGGTGAGCAGGAAAGCGTCGAACTGCGCGCCGGTGGTCGGGCTCGATTGATCGTCGGTGACCTCGATGAAGGCCTTGTACGCGCTGGGGCGAAGATTCGCTTTGATCTGCGTCCAATAGGTGTTGTTCATGAAGAGCGACAGCGAGTCGTTGCTCTCGATGCTGCGGTTCACCTGGAAGAACTTGGGCGGATTGTTCTGCCCACAGGTAGCCGCGCCGAGCGGAGGAGCCACGCACACCTGCCGAGCGGCCACCGGGTAGGCGTAGTTCGCGAACATGATCACGCGGTAGTCGAGTCCGCTGTTCTGGATGATGGTCGCGAAGTTCCCGTTCACGTTGGCCTTGACCTGGGTGATCTCGGCGGCCATCGAGCAGGACTGATCGATGATCCAGATGATGTCGACCGGCGGGCTCGAGGCCTGGGCCGTGACGGCAGCGCAGGCGTCTTCCGGTCCCGAGTCGGGCGGGTCGTAGATGAACGAAACGTCCGGCAGACCCGCGTCGCCGCCAGCCGAGCCGCCAGCGCCCGTCCCGGACGCGCCGGAGCTTCCCCCGCCGCTCGTCGTGGTGCCGGCGACTCCGCCCGAAGCGGAGCCCGAAGCTCCTCCCGTCGGGCCGCTGCCGCTCCCGCCGCCGCTCCCACCGCCGCTGTTCGTCGCGCCCGTTCCGGTCACTGCACCCGAGCCAGCGACGCCACCACCCGAGTCGGAGCCACAGGCAGTGAAGAAGAAACCCGCAACGCTAGCGCAAGCCACCCCATGCAAAGCCCAACGCATCCGACGAACTCTACACGAAATCCGCGGCTCGGCAGGCCGAAATGCCTTGCCTACCGACACACACATCGACCATGCAGCCTCACAGCGCGCGAGAGAGCGCGTCGGCGATCGCTCCCGCGAATGCGTCTCGCGTCTCCGCTTCCTCCCAGCGGCGAGCTTCGCGGTCGTCCACTGCGTTGTGAGTCTCCACGATGACCGACGGAATGGATGGGCGATAGAGCAAGAAGATGCGCTCGCGCTCGGAGTGGCGGTCCAGGAATACGCCGCGCTGCTCCGAGTCGCGTTCGTACGTGGGGGAGTATTCACCCCCCGTGTACGCGACGAACCCGACTTGCTCGAGCGCGCGCCCGAGCTCACGAGCGAGCGAGAGCCGTCGCAGGGCGAGAGCCGGATCCCCTTGATCCGACCACAACAGCGAGAAACCCGGGGCCGCCCGGCTCCGCGGGCAGGTAGTCTCACCCGCGCTCGTCCAGGTCTCGACCTTGCCGCGGTAGTCCGAATGCAAGCTTACGAGCACGTCGGCGGGCCACGCGTCGGCTGCTCGCACGCGCTCCGAGTACGGGACACGGGTGTCGCCTCGTCGGCTCAAACGCACCTCGAAGTGCTCGGTCTTCTCCAGCTCGCGCGCTACGTCTTCGGCGAGAGAGAGTGTGAATGCCTCTTCGTCCCTGCAGAACGCGCTCCTGTTCCCGGTGTTGCCTGCGGCGCCGTGCCCGGCGTCGAGGTAGACGCGGCGCCGGCCGAACCCGGGAGCGAACTCTGGAGCTCGCGGCGCGAGCCGATACCCGGGGTCGGGCCAGGCGGGCGCGACCCGGGTCGGACCGAGCGCGCGAGCGAGGGCCCAGCTCGAGAGGCCGAGCCCCGTCGCCAGCGCGACCAGCAAGATCTTCCGCACGCGTCCGGAATTGTCTCAGAGAGCTCGACGCCCGACCGAGTTTTCGGCCAGCTCAGTCGGTCTCCACCGTGAGGTTGCCGACCTGGACGCGCTTCTTGCCAGGCGACTTCTTGACGACCACGCCACCTGCGTTCACCTCCGTGTCCGTCCCGTTCGTCTGAACGCTCGTTCCCCCGGTGTTCACCTGGGTGCTCGAACCCTTGCCCTCGATGGCGACGTCGTTGCCCACCGAGATGCTCTTCTTGTTGCCCTCTTTGGTGACCTCCACCTTGCCCGTCTTCACGTGCTGCCGATCGGGACCGTGCTCGACCACGGTGTCTCCGACCTGGACCTTGCGCTGCCCGTTGCCACTCTCGATCTGCACCTTCGCGGCGCCGGTATCCGTGGTCACGCTCACCGCCGAATCGTCGCGCTGCACCGAGACGTCGGGCGCAGGCGCCTTCTTCAGCTGGTAGACGGTGCCCGCTCCGAGCCCCGCCGTGAGAATGGTTGCTCCCAATGCGCCGATGACTGTTCTGGTCATTTTCGAACCTCCGCCCGGCCCTACTTCACGAGGCGTGCCAGGGTTCGAAGGGGTTTTTTTCCGCGCCTTTCTCTGGCTGCGCGGACCAGATGGAGGGCTCCGGCCTACTCTCTGGCGGCTTCGCCCTGCCAGCCGCGAACGAGGCAGCACCAAGTCCTGCGGCGCGCGGCTCGTGACCTTCGAGGCGCACACGTTGCAGTCGCGCGCACGCTAGCGCCGTTGCGTCGTCGACGAGCGCCAGTATGATCTTGTTGGGAGGTGGGGTCGATGCTCATCCGGTTTTCAGCGGCAGCCGCCCTGATCGCCATGTCTGGATGTTCTGGCAGCACGGGAGAAGCCTCGTCCGCACCCCCGAGATCCGACGAAGGCGCTCCACAGCCAACGGGTGGTCGCTTCAGGGTGCCACCGCCACCACGTTCGTATGGATCCCGATCGGGCGGGTCAGGTGGGTCGGGCGCCGCTGGGGCGCCGGGCGCTGACGCCGGATCCGATGGCCGCATCCCAAAGGACTTCCACTCGAATAGCCACGGCCTGAAGCCGAACTCGAAGAACCCGCCTCCGCCCCTGGATTTTCCGACTCCGGTGGCGTGCGGGAGCGCGACCTGCGAGCCCATTCCCATTCCCGGCACCGGCATGAAACTTCGAACTTGCTGCGCGAACTCGAGCGCGGGGACTTGCGGCGTCGCTGTCGGTCCGAAACCGACCGATCCGTGCATCGCAGCCAATCAGGTGGCCACGGTGGATCCGGCTTGTCCCACCCTGTCGGCGCCCGAGATACCGATTGCCCTGCTGGGCTGCTGCCTCAACTCGAAGTGTGGCTACGTTTTTTCCATTCCCGGCGGCCCGTCGTTTGGCTGCGTCGATCCGACGGTCTTCGGGCAACCGCAGTCGCAGGTCACGTGCAAGTGAGGTACGAATGGCCAACCGAAAAAGCGCTCTTGGGGTTGCTTTCGCGATAGCTGGGGACGACGCCCCCATCGGATGCGAACATCCCATTTTGGCAGGATGAAGTGCAGAGCGAGCCAGACATGGCTGCGGCGGAGATGCCCGGTCATGTCCAAACGGCCATCACTCAGTACAACCGATCCCGGCTCCGGTCCGCCATCGCCGCCAGGCGCCTATTGGGGTGACTACTTCCGCACCTCGCAGATGATGGTCCCCGCGATCGGGACGGGTGTCCTGGGCATGCCCGGTTGGCTGAATGTCACCGCGTTCCCGCATTCGGCGCCCCGCCCAGTCGGGCAGCCATCGCCGTGCTTCGTCGAGGAGAACATCACTTCCGATCCCCAGCACGTGAGTGCGATCGCATGGCCCCAGTTCCGGCTCTTCTGATCCGCTCCCGACTCGTGAGTGCTGGGGCGGTGCTCGGCGGAGTACTCGCGCTCGCGTGGTGCGCGGGGGGTCAGCGCGAAGCGCCCGACGCGCGAATTCGCGCGCCTGAAGCCACCACGAACTCTCCGCCACCGGACCCCTCGACGCCGGCAGCGGCCGCCGCCGAAGAAAACGCTCCGCCTGCCCCTTCGGCCCCGGCAGAGCCCGAACCGGACGCGGCCCCAGCGACCCCCGTGGCACCCACGCCCGACTCGGGCTTCGATCAGGCCCTGAAGAAACGCAAACGCTGCTGCGCTGCGGTGCGGCAGCTCGAGCAGCCCGGCTGGAGCCTACCGATCCAGCTTGGCGGAGTGTGCTCCATGGCGGCAGCGGGCGACCCGGTGAAATATCGCGAGACCCTCGCGTTCATTCGCGAGAAGTTGAAAGAGAAGATGCCGGCGGTATGCAACTTCTGAGTTGGTCACGGATGCGCGAACACGGCCATGCCGACGCCGAAAATCAAGAGGCCCGCCTCGAGCAGCCAGAACAGCGCCCAGATCACACCGAAGATCCCACCCACGATCATCCCCACGAGAGCGATGGTCGCGTTGCCCCCCGTGTCACCTTCTTCCTTCGCCTTCTTGCGCGCGCGGTTCCCGAAGTAGAGCGCCGCGAAGCCCAGGGGGAAACAGCTCGTCGACATGGTGGCGACGGCGAGCACGATGGAGATGATGGCATCCGAGCTCGTGGGTTTCGGTGGGTTCACCGCCACGCCGTAGCTGCCCGCGGGCGGAGGCACGAAGCCGACCGGGCCACCCGGCGGCGGCCCTCCGGGCGGGACGGGCGGAGGCCCACCGGGGGGCGACCAGGGGGGACCTGCGGGCGGTTGCATCACGCGCGCTCCAGCTTCGCCGCCATCTGCGCCCCCAGCTCGGTCGCGCGCAGCGTGGCGTTTTCGACGGCGTCGATCAAAGTGCGGCGCAGTCCTCCAGACTCGAGCGTGTGGAGACCCGCAATGGCAGTGCCGCCGGGGCTCGTCACCATGTCTTTCAAGCGACCCGGGTGCTCGCCGGTTTCGAGCAAGAGCTTCGCCGAACCGTAGACGGTTTGGGCAGCCAGCAAGAGCGCGGTGTCGCGGTGCAAGCCGACCTTCACGCCTCCGTCGGCCAACGCCTCGATCATCACCATCACGTAGGCCGGACCGCTGCCGGAGAGACCGGTGACGGCGTCGATCAACGATTCGTCGAGGACGACGCTGCGACCGGTGGCGTCGAACAGCGTGCGAGCCACGGCCACGTCGTCGTCGGTGGCGTGGGCACCGGGAGCGATGCCCGTGGCGCCGGCCAGGACGATGGACGCGGTGTTTGGCATGGCCCGCACCACGCGCACGCCGGTGTGCAAACGCGATTCGATGGAGCGAATGGGTACGCCCGCCGCGATGCTCACCACCAACGTGTCGGGCCCGATGGCCGCGCCCACGTCGTCGAGCACGCGATCGATCACCTGAGGTTTCACCGAAAGCACCAAGAGGTTCGCCCAGCTCGCGAGCTCACGGTTGTTCTTGGTGGTGACGATTCCGTGCAGCTTCGTCAGCTCGTCGAGGCGCTCTTGACGAACGTCGCTGGCGCGCACCTGGTCCGGGCTCACGGTCTTCGAGGCGATGAGGCCGCGGATCAACGCATCCGCCATGTTGCCAGCGCCCAGCAGGCCGATCTTCTTGGTCTTCACGAGCGTAGGATTGTCGAGTGGGGTCCGCGGAGCAACTTCGGAGAGCGCGCCCGCGCGTCAGCTCCGCCAGCGCCAGACCATGAACGCGAGCCAACCCAGCGCCAGGGCGATGGACAGGCTCGCGAGGAGCGGCGCGCGCCGGAAGCCCGTCAGCGCCGGAACCGAGCTCGCGAGGGCCAAAATGCCGGAGGCGCCCAGGAGCACGCGCCGGAGCGAGGAGCGCCAGGCTTCGGGCCGAGCGAACTCGTCTCCGAGCTCGTTCCGGAACAGAAGCACCAACACCACGAGGGCCCACGCCGCGCCCGCGAGCACGAGGGCGGTCCGACCGGCACGCCGGGGCGGCGGCATCAGCGTGAGCGGCACCGAGCGGGGAGCGATGGAGGGCGGAAGGGACCACATTCGCTCACGGGAACGGTCGACTCGGGCGAGACTTGAGCGTCAGCATGAACGACTCGAGCCCGCGTCCGACATGCTCGTCACGTATTCCAGGGAGGTGACCCGGTGACCCGGTGCGAGACCTTGGCGCGGGCCCGGGCGTCACGCTACATTCGCCGCGTGACGACGGCGCGACGCCTTCACCACACCTACGCGGACTACTTGAGCGCGCTCGAGACCAGTGGTGTGAAGCTCGAGTATTGCGACGGCGAGATCTATGCGATGGCTGGCGGGACGCCGGCTCATGCCGATCTCGCGGCGTCCGCCACGCGCCTCTTGGCGAACGCAGTCCTCGAACGCTGTCGCGTGTCCTCTTCGGACCTGAAGGTGCGCATCGAAGCGACCGACCTTTCGACGTTCCCCGATGTAACGGTCGTTTGCGGCGAGCGGCTGGTCGCGTCGAACGACCGAAACGCCGTCATCAACCCGACTCTGCTGGTCGACGTCACCAGCGACTCGACCGAGGACTACGACCGCGGGGAAAAGCTCAACCACTACAAGCAGTGCCCGAGCGTTCGGGCGGTGCTCCTCATCTCCCACCGGCGGCAACAGGTCACGGTGTTCGTCCGGGCCTCCGATGGCTGGATCCAATCCGAGCATCGAGCCGGCGAGCGGGTCGAGCTGCCAGACCCGGCGCTCTCGTTCGACGTCGACGAGCTCTACGCGGGCATTCGCCTCGAGAGCGCGGGTTGAGGTCTGCACAGACTTCAGGACTTCAGGCTCCCGGGCTCCAGGCTTCAGGATGTCCAGCGGGACAGTTGGCCGCGATGCATGCGGCCGATGAAGATCCTGTCGGCGTTCAGCTCGGAAGCGAGCTCGAAGGTGTCAGATGCCCCACTCCGCGAGCACGCGCCGCACGTCGGCAGCGTCGCGCGCAGTCGCCACCCGGTCCGGGAGCTCGCGGTCGTCCGTCGGCGCGAACCAGATGGCGCGCGCGCCGAAGCCCAGAGCCCCGATCACGTCGGCGTCCCAG
>Ga0268298_10004802_pt1 | contig 12979 bp, 10 predicted proteins | sample WWTPWeurt_MetaG_FD_194462 | JGI IMG/M metagenome (GOLD analysis project Ga0268298, IMG submission 194462) | Activated sludge microbial communities from WWTP in Nijmegen, Gelderland, Netherland - WWTP Weurt | ecosystem: Engineered > WWTP > Aerobic digester > Activated sludge | place...
AACGCAAAAGTGAGCGATCACTTTGCCATTATCCCCACCCCCCAGGCGCCCAAACACCTGAACGAGGTCGAACAGAAGCTCTACGATTTCGTCGTCCGCCGCTTCCTGTCGGTCTTCTTCCCGGCCGCCGAATACCTGGTCACCACCCGCATCACCCGGGTCGCCAACCACCCCTTCAAGACCGAGGGCAAAGTCCTCGTCCACCCGGGCTGGCTCGCCGTCCATGGCAAGGAAGGCCAGGAAGGCGACGAAGGCAATCTGGTGAAAGTCGAGGCCGGCGAAAAGGTGCGCACCGATGAAGTCACGGTCAAGGCCAACACTACCAAGCCTCCTCCCCGCTACTCGGAAGCCACCCTGCTCTCCGCCATGGAGGGCGCCGGCAAGATGGTGGACGACGAGGAACTCAAGGCTGCCATGGCCGGCCGCGGCCTCGGCACCCCGGCCACCCGCGCCCAGATCATCGAGAACCTGATCGGCGAGCAGTACATGCACCGGGAAGGCCGCGAACTGATCCCCACCGCCAAGGCCTTCTCCCTGATGACGCTCTTGAACGGCCTCGGCGTCACCGAACTCACCCAACCGGAACTCACCGGCGATTGGGAATGGAAGCTCGGCCGCATCGAGAAGGGCGAATTCACCCGCGACGAATTCATGCGGGAAATCGCCGAAATGACCCGTCACATCGTCGAGCGGGCCAAGACCTACGATAGCGACACCATTCCCGGCGATTTCGGCCTCCTCAAGACGCCTTGCCCCCGCTGCGGCGGCCTCATTCGCGAGACCTACAAGAAATTCCAGTGCAGCGACTGCGACTTCAGCCTGTGGAAGATCGTCGCCGGGCGTCAGTTCGAGCCGGAAGAAATCGAAATCCTGCTCACCGCCCGACAGATCGGTCCCCTCACCGGCTTCCGCAACAAGATGGGCCGCGCGTTCGCCGCCGCCATCAAGCTCAACGACAAGAATGAACCGGAATTCGACTTTGGCCAGGACCGCGCCAGCGAGGAAGGCGAAGCCGAGCCCGTCGATTTCTCCGGCCAGGAAGCCCTGGGCAGGTGCCCGAAGTGCGACTCCGGCGTCTTTGACCACGGCGCCGCCTACGTCTGCGAAAAATCCGTCGGCCCCGCCAAGGCCTGCGACTTCCGCTCCGGCAAGGTCATCCTCCAGCAGCCCGTGGAGGCCACCCAGATGCAAAAGCTTCTGGCCACCGGCAAGACCGACCTCCTGAAGGAATTCGTCTCCAACCGCACCCGCCGCAAGTTCTCCGCCTATTTGGTGGTCCAGGCCGGCAAGGTGGGCTTCGAATTCGAGAAGAAGACTCCAGCCAAAAAGCCGGCGGCAAAGAAAAAGACCGAAGCCTGAAGATCAAAAAGAATCCCCGGCCAGGGGTCACTGGTCAGGGATTCTTCGGTGCTCCGAACGGGCCCGCCCTAGAGGCGGGAGGCGATCAGACAGTCATCGCTCAAACCTGCCTGCGGCGGCGGGAAGCGGCAAGACCGGCAAGGCCAAGGCCGAACAGGGCTAGGCTGGCGGGTTCGGGAACTTCCGCCACGGCAGTAGCCAGAACGACGTTCCCTTGCAGTCCTACCCGCTGAAAATTGAAGTCGAAGTGCGGGTCGATGGCCTCTCCGGGACCGGAAAAATCAAAGCAGCCATTGATCTGAACACAATAGAAGGTCTGACTGGATCCGATTCCCGGGGATTGAAACAATGCCAGTCCGGTGGCTGCATCAAAGTCAAACATGAGATCGGTCAGCGACGCCGACAGCGCAGAACCTTGGACGAGCAATTGGGAGTTGCCGCCGCTGAGTGGTCCAAAGAGGGTGAATGTATCGGCACCCTCGGTCATCTTGATCGTCCAGTCCAGGACATTGCCTGTGCCCAGAATGCCGATCGTACCGTCGGTGGTTACGGAAAGTTCCGCAGTAGCCGAACCAACCGTCCGAGTACCGGTATAGACGATGTCCGCCAAAGCAGATCCGGAAAGAAGCAGGAGTGATGCCCCGCACGCAAGAATTGAACGATTCACGATGATTCTCCAAAGTTAAACGGAATGACGTGACGAGCCAAAGCAAACGACATGCCACGGCGATAATTGATCGCTGCATCAACACGCTGCGTGTGGTCCCGGGTTTTTGGGGTGCGCGATCTGTAAGGAATTCCGACAGCTAGATTGAAGAAAATATGAAGGGTGATTGCCAAGTCCTGCGGCCCGTGACGTGTTGCCGGGTATGAGTCGAGTCCCACCCGTTTCCGGCACCCCCGCTCGCCCCACGCCGTAGGCGAGGGACAGCAAAAGGCGCGCTCCCCGGCTTTTGGGCTCATCCCTTGGCGAGCCCCGATGCGGGCGCAGAACGCTTCGGTTCCACGTGAAACTGAGCCCCCCTTGCCGGTCGATAAGCACCGCCTATCGCCCCCATAGACTCATTTCCTTGGACGCGGCTGCGCCGCCCGAATACCTTGTAGGAACCGACAACAAGCTTATTCAAGGAGAGAGTCATGAGCAACGAAAGCAAGTGCCCCTTCGCCAACATGCAGGGCGCGCGGACGACCCAGGGCGTGCAATCCAACCGGGACTGGTGGCCCAAGCAACTGAACCTCAACATCCTGCATCAGCACGCCCCGGCCTCCAACCCGTTGGCTGCCGACTTCGACTACGCCGCCGAATTCCGGAAGTTGGATTACGCCGCCCTCAAGCGCGACCTCGCCACCCTGATGACCGATTCCCAACCCTGGTGGCCTGCCGACTGGGGCCATTACGGCGGCCTTTTCATCCGCATGGCCTGGCACAGTGCCGGCACCTACCGCACGGCCGACGGCCGGGGCGGCGGCGGCACCGGCAACCAGCGCTTCGCCCCGGTCAATAGCTGGCCGGACAACGGCAACCTGGACAAGGCACGGCGCCTGCTCTGGCCCGTCAAGCAAAAGTACGGCAACCGCATCTCCTGGGCCGACCTCTTCATCCTGGCCGGCAACGTGGCGCTGGAATCCATGGGTTTCAAGACTTTCGGCTTCGGCGGCGGCCGCGCCGACATCTGGCAGCCGGAAGAAGACATCTACTGGGGCAAGGAAGCTACTTGGCTGGGCGACCAGCGCTACAGCGGCGACCGCCAGCTGGAAGCGCCGCTCGCCGCCGTGCAGATGGGCCTCATCTACGTGAACCCGGAAGGCCCCAACGGCAACCCCGATCCCGTCGCCTCCGGCCGCGACGTGCGCGAAACCTTCGCCCGCATGGCAATGAACGACGAAGAAACCGTGGCCCTCATCGCCGGCGGCCACACCTTCGGCAAGGCCCACGGCGCAGGCAGCACCGCCCTGGTCGGCCCCGAACCGGAAGGCGCCCCCATCGAAGCCCAGGGCCTGGGCTGGATCAACGCCTACCGGAGCGGCAAGGGCGGCGATACCACCACCAGCGGCATCGAAGGCGCCTGGAAGCCCAACCCCACCCAGTGGGACAACGGCTACTTCGACACCCTCTTCGGCTACGAGTGGGAACTCACCAAGAGCCCCGCCGGCGCCCACCAGTGGGTGGCCAAGAACGTCAAGCCCGAACACATGATTCCGGACGCCCACGAGCCGGCCAAGAAGCACCCGCCCATGATGACCACCGCCGACCTCAGCCTGCGCTTCGACCCCATCTACGAGCCCATCGCCCGCCGCTTCCACAAAGACCCGCCCGCCTTCGCCGACGCCTTCGCCCGCGCTTGGTTCAAGCTCACCCACCGCGACATGGGGCCCAAGGCACGCTATCTGGGACCCGAAGTGCCGGCCGAAGACCTGATCTGGCAGGACCCGCTGCCCACGGTCGATCACCCGCTGATCGGCGCCGCCGACGTCGCCGCCCTCAAGGCCCAGGTACTCGCCTCCGGCCTCACCATCAGCGAACTGGTCGCCACCGCCTGGGCTTCCGCCGCCACCTACCGCGGCTCCGACATGCGGGGCGGCGCAAACGGCGCCCGCATCCGCCTCGCCCCGCAAAAGGACTGGGAAGCCAACGACCCTGTCCAGCTGGCCAAGGTACTCGCCACCCTGGAAGGCATTCGCGAAGGCTTCAAGGTTGCCCAGCGCGGCGGCAAGCAGGTCAGTCTGGCCGACCTCATCGTCCTGGCCGGCGACGCCGCCGTCGAAGCCGCCGCCCGGGCTGCCGGCATCCCGGTCGAACTGCCCTTCACCCCGGGCCGCACCGACGCCACCCAGGACCAGACCGACGTCGAATCCTTCGCCGTGCTCGAACCCCAGGCCGACGGCTTCCGCAACTACGCCAAGCAGGCCTATACCGTCAGTGCCGAAGAACTGCTCATCGACAAGGCCCAGCTCCTCACATTGAGCGCGCCGGAAATGACGGTCCTCGTGGGCGGCTTGCGCGTCCTCGGCGCCAACAGCGGCGGCGCCCGCCACGGCGTCTTCACGAGCCGGCCCCAGGTACTCAGCAACGACTTCTTCACCCACCTGCTGGACATGGGCACGACGTGGCACCCCACCTCACCCGCCGCCGACACCTTCGAAGGCCGCGACCGTCAGAGCGGTCAGGTCAGATGGACCGCCACCCGGGTGGATCTCATCTTCGGCTCCAACTCCCAACTCCGCGCCCTGGCCGAGGTCTACGCCCAGGACGACGCAAAGGAGAAATTCGTCCGCGACTTCGCGGCAGCGTGGACCAAGGTGATGAATCTGGATCGGTTCGACGTGAGCTGAGGGAGCAGACGTAACGCTCCCGTACTGCTGAAAAAAGACGTCCGGCCATCGAAGCGATGGCCGGACGTCTCATTCCGGGAGCCGGTGCTCGTGCGCGGAGCGGACGCTTTGGGGGTTCGGCCAGCGGTGCGTCTCATCTGTCCCTCGACTACGGATGAGATTGAATGTCCACTCTTCGCAGTGGCGAACGGCTGGCACAGCGACAGGGTTGGCGAGGATGGCCGACGCGCAAGGCGCAGCCGGCCTAAGGCAAGCGGGCACCCCCGAAGTAGCCGGGTCCATCGACGGCAGGTCCTTCAGTTGCCCTTTGCGGCCTGTTCGGTTCGGGTGTCGATGTAGGTCTTCAGCGCCCAGACCGCTTCCTGGGTGAACACGCTCTCATACGCGGGCATATTGACCTTGCCGTTGATGATCTTGCCCTTCAAGACCCGTTCCTTGAAGTAGTCGTCGCTATCCTTGAGGCAAGCCGCCTGGCTGCTGCCGCTCATGCCCAGGCAGTCCTTGGAACCCAGCAACAGGTCCGGCGCCACGCCGCCGGTCACGGCATTCAGGCCGTGACAGCCGGCGCAATTGTGCAGGTAGCCTTCGGCGCCGATGGCAAACGCCTCCTTGTCGCCGCGGTAGGGATTCTCCGGCAGCCAGGCAGAGCCCAATGCTTTCAGGCCCTTGGTATCGATCGGATGCGGCGTCACGTCGCCGTGGCCTAGGGCCGCAGCGGAAAAGAGGACGGCGACTGCCGTCACGCCGCTGCGGAAATAATTTAGGGCATTGCCCATGTTGTCACTCCTCGATTCTGGTCGGTTGTAAATGGCGCACCACCGGGTATTCCGCGCACGCACAAAAGAGACCGCGCATTCGCGGCCGTGTTCAAAGAATGATGGTAAATCAGCCAACCTCAACGCAGCATCAAGATGCCGCGTACACTCCGCCGTCGGCTTTCAGCACACGGCGCAGGTCAGAGGTCCGCCGACTTCCGCCGCTCACCCGGCTATACACCCCGCACCACCTGCCAGACCAGACAGCGGTTGTTCGACGGCATGGCCCGATCCTCGAGCAGTTCCAGACCGGCCCCCAGCGCCAGGGCATGCACCATCTCGAAATCCCGTATCCCCTGGTGCGGCGCTTTTTCCTTGAGCCAACGGTCGAAACTGGCATTGCTCTCGCTGGTGAATTGGCCGCCATAGTTGAAGGGGCCGTAGACGGCCAATTTGGCGTCGCCAGCCATGATGCCGGTCAGTCTGGCGAACAGGGCCTCGACGGCGGCCCAGGGCATGATGTGCAGCGTGTTGGCCGAGAAGATCGCGTCGCAGCGCAGGGCCGGCCAGGTTGCCTGCACGTCAAGTCGCAGGGGTGGCGGGGTGTTGGGCAAGGCGGCTTCGTCCAGCCAAGCGGTGATGCCCGGCAGGTTCTCCGCGCGGTCCGAAGTCTGCCAGGTCAGGTGTGGCAAGCGTTCGGCAAAGAAGATGGCGTGCTGGCCGGTGCCGCTGCCGATTTCCAGCACCTGGCGGCGATCGGCGAAATGCTGGCGCAGCACCTCAAGAATCGGTTCCCGGTTCTTCTCGCAGGAAGGGGCGTTGGGCTTTTCCATGGCAGCCTGGAATATGTCAGCCGCCATGATCGGCGAAGCCAGAGCGGCCTGCAAATCGAGCCCGGCAAATGGGCACTCGCCGCTGGCCACCCTGGCCTAGCTCCAAAACGAATGCCCCCGCGCGCCATGGCGGCATGGAAGAGGGACAATGACCAGGCCCCGGGGGCCTGTTTCGCAGGTGTGAAGGTACGCATCACTCGCCAGCGTATGGTCGGAAGAATCGCCCGACACAGTGGTGCTGACATAGCAGCCGGAGTAACGACCGGCCGCCCGTGGCTATTTGTAATTGTCTCTCCGAAGCGGTTACCCGCGGGGTAGCTCGGTTCTGAAAGCCGCCAGTTGCCTACGCGAACAACTCGGCCATCGCGGCTATTGGCCTGCGCTCCTGGTAGAGCAGCATGCGGTGCGTAAGCTGTCGCTCGGCCTTAAATCGCGGCGAATGACCGTCTTCCTCCGTGACGCGAGGACGGAGGACCGCCCCAGTCTGTCTGGTCGATGAGTAAAATGCTCGCGAACAGGTACCTACGTCGATCAATGGCCGCCATTTAATGTAAGCTTCGCCCGTAACTTTTCATGACATCAATGTCAATGGCCGACCTCTACAAACGCCCGCCAATCACCGAAGCCGTCGTTGGCATCACGTTTGCCGAGCCGCTCGATTCAGGGAAGCTTGGCAAGGCCGACAGGAAATTCGACAAGATTTATCCGCAGCACACTGAGGTCCAGAACGTCGATGTGAAGATCCAGGTGGACGAAGCGGGTCGTGCAAATGCACATGACTCCACGGTTGCCAATGGCTATCGGCGATCAAGCGTTGATGCAGATGAATTGCTGCTTCTCTGGCCGTCGGAGTTCGTTGTTTCTCAGCTCGCGCCTTATCCGGGGTGGGAAGCGTTCTTCGGGCGCTTTGAGCGCGATTGGCGGACCTGGAAGCAGGTAGCCGGGTATCGCGAAATCACGCGGATTGGCTTGCGATTCATCAATCGCATTGACATCCCGAGCATCGACGACAAGGTTGAGCACGAAAAGTACCTGAACATCTATGCACGCTTGCCGAACCTCATTGGATCAGTCAATGGCTATAGCACCCAAATCGCCACCGAGATTGAGGGCATCAAGTGTTTGTTGAGAGTGAACTCCGGCACTGTTCACACTCCTCTTCTTGAACATGGTTCCTTTCTGCTTGATATAGACTTTGGTCGAATGATCGATGTACCCCAAAGAGATGAAGAGATCTTCGCCTTGCTCAATGAAATCCGAGTGAAGAAGAACGAGGTGTTTGAGGCCTGTATCACCGAGCGTGCCCGAAAGCTTTTCCAAAAATGAGTCACTACCCAATCGTTCGGCAATCATTTTTGTCGCGGGCGCTAACCGGCAATTGGCCGGGAACTGACAATTTGTGGCGACCGGAATCTACAAGCACGGTATTGCATGCCGCTGCCAGTAAGCAAACTATACAACTCGAACAAAAGCTTCGGGAACTGCAGCTTCCGCCATCGCCTCGCACGGCAAAGCCGGCAAGAGCGCGCTCGCTCGAAGAAAGTCTCTTTGATGCGACTGCTGCTGTAAAAACCCTGACCTCTCAAGTCGCTATGCATCTCGATCGCGATTGGCGTTCCAAGCTATTCCGCCAACTAGATTCGTTACACGATCCCGCCGAATGGGAAGCTGGTGACACCCCAGTGCAGAAGGCCTCATTCGCGACGTTCCTGAAAGCGATCTGCGACATCATGCCAGAGCGTCGCCCAGGCCTAGGGCTCACAAGCGCGGGTTGCCTGATTGCTGCCTGGACGACATCCAGAAACGACAAACTAACGATCGAATTCCTGCCAAACGACCAGGTGCGCTTCGTGTTGTCGCTTGTGCATGCGGACGACACCGAACGGATCGCGGGCACGACGAATGTTGCCCGCTTGCGAGAGCGGCTTAGCCAATTCGGACCCGGCCGTTGGTTTGATGTCCAAAAAGCCTAAAGCGAAGGCGCCGGCAGCTGCCGCATATCCGACGGTACCCAAGAAGATCGGAAAGGGCCAGAAATTGCCGCCGACGGATCATGTCGCTAGGCATGTTCCCTGGCAGCGACTTCGAAAAGACGAAGACGACAATGTACTTGGTGTCCTTCCGGAAGCCTTCCGGCTACGTTTGGGTGAGCTTGGCATGTCGGTGAATTGGCTTGAGCACTATCCTGGTGATCACCGGGCCAGGATTGCGGCGGTGATCGGCAATCTACGCGTCAATTTGGATATTCGCCCAAAAAGCGCATTTGCCATCGCGAATGTTGGAGCGTTAGAGAACTGCTGCAAACAGAGTGGGAGTTCCGTGAAAATCGTCTACGCGCCGACCAATGGGATTCCCAGCCACGCGTTGGTGCGCGACATGAATGATGATTTGGGCTTACTGGCTCTGTTGGCCGATGAGGTTTTCACGGAATTCGTTCAGAACAAAGATATTCCCAGACCCGCATAGGTTACCTGTCGCTGGAATCCTGAGATCTCCAACGTCCCTTCGAGTCCGGGAGTTTGATTTGATTGCGCGGGAAAGCGGTCATTGACAGCCTTCGCTGTCTGAACAGCCGGTGACCCTCGCATTGCTGCCCCACGAGGAGCGCACGGCCAACAGCCGCAATGGCCGATCTGCCGACACATATTCCCAACAGTACCCCCCGACGATATAGACCTTTTATTCTCGCAGACGGTCCAGACGATCTTGAGAGACTGGGCCGCAAGGCGATCTAACCGGGATCCACCTGGGCGATGGTGCGGGCGGAGTCGAGAAACGTCTGCCTCTCCGGTGCCCTCGTCGCCGGCCATTTTGTCGAAAAACCGAACGTTAAGTATTTCACCGACCCGAATGCTGCGCTGCGCCATACTCGCCCCCAGAGCAGCAATTTTTCGGGTCGCGGCGGTTTTGTCAGCTACAAAAGCGCCGAGAGGAGTTCAAGGTGGCGCACATTTCAGCACGACGTGGCAGGCGGGTTCTGGCGACCGGATTGGTTGCGCTGCTTGGCTTCGGCCAGGCTCTCGCCATGACGGTGACCGAAGAGGGCACCATCTGGCAGGGCTACGACGGTCTGGGTCTTTTCGGCGGGGGAAATCTCGCCGGGCGCGCCTTCGTCCTCAGCATCGCCGTCGATTCCGCGGCCTACCAATATCAGGTCGCGACCTGCAACGGCGGAAATCCCCACGTCAATTGCGCCCTCGGCAACAACGCCTCCCCCTATTCGATTTCGGCGACCGTCAATGGCGTGACCCTGAACTGGACGACCGACGCTACGGCACCCAACGGGGGCCAATCCTATCTGGCCAATTTCCTGACTTCCGGCATCCCGGGGTTCTGGGACGAAATCTATCAATACGGTTATGGGCGCGACGCTCAAGGGGCGGCGATCATCGCCCAGAATGCGATCTATTCGTACCTGAACAGCATGGGACTCGACTCCCTCGATTTTGCCCAGGATTTTTCCTACACCCCCTTGGCCGACGATTACCAATACGCTTTTTTCAAGGTTGAGGCGGGTACGTCCAGCACGTCCTTCGAGGTGAGGGGCGGGAGGTTTGCTCGGGAAAGCGGCTATGGCGGCGGCGCGGTGGATAGCCTGCGCGTCGTTCCGACCTTGGAAAATCCGTACGCCGGACCCGGACCGGTCGAGCCGGAATCGGCCGCGACCCAGATACCCGAACCCGCAACCCTCGCGTTGTTGTTCCCGGGAGTCCTCGCTGCGCTGGCTTATCGGCGCAGGAGGCAAGTCGCAGTCCTCTAGCGCGGGTACAGGACCGCTGGGCGGCAAGCCTCAGCGGTAGTTGCGGTACCCCTCCCGTGCAGCGTTTTGGCGCCAGCCTGATGCGGCCGCATGGGAACAGTTCAGAGGGGTGCGCATTGAATTTCCCCCGCAAGCAGGTCGATTCCGACCCGTCGATGGCCCTCTTTGCCTCGGCAAATCCTTTGGCAGCGAAAAAAAACCCGCCATGCGTCGGCGGGTCCGAATGACTTCGTGAGCTGAACTGCAGCATTCACCCATACTTGGCTCGCGAAGTGTAGTCCGATGGAACTCTAGCATGCTGTCCATCAGTAATTGGTTTGCATGACATCAATAGGGGATCAATTTATCAGCGTGAATGAAATAATGCGATCGCACGCTCGAATGGTCGTCATCGGAATAAATCATTCGATTTTCCAATAAATGGAGAAGGTGCCCGATAGAGATAACATCAGCCACCTGTCGCGAGAATTGAATTGGCCCATGAATAGCCAATGAGTTTGAATATCAAAAATTAGTTATTGGATAGTCAATAAACCATCAATTTTTGATCAACATATTGTTTATTATAGCATTTATTTCAATCTGTCAGCTGGATGTAAGCTTTATCAAAAAGACTCCTCTCGGCGGCTATTGTTTTTCAAGTGCAGTACGCCGCGCACTCAATTATTTAGGAGGAGACAAATATGGACGACAACGGCAAGGCCTATTGGTCCGCTACGCTGGGCCTACTCACCAAAATTCTGGTGATATGGTTCCTGGTGTCCTTCGGCGCCGGAATTCTTTTCGCCGATGCGTTGAATTCAATCAAGCTTGGGGGCTACCCGCTGGGTTTCTGGTTTGCCCATCAGGGATCGATCTATGTTTTCGTGGCGCTGATCTTTATCTACGCCAAGGCCATGGGCAACATCGACCGCAAATTCGACGTCCACGAAGACTAAGGAGCACCCATGGATCTGCAAAACATAACCTATCTGGTGGTCGGCGCGACCTTTGCGCTCTACATCGGAATCGCGATCTGGGCACGAGCCGGCAGTACCAGCGAATTCTACGTCGCCGGCGGCGGCGTGCCTCCTGTCATGAATGGCATGGCGACGGCGGCCGACTGGATGTCAGCAGCCTCTTTCATCTCCATGGCCGGCCTCATTTCCAACATGGGTTACGGCGGCGGCCTGTTTCTCATGGGATGGACGGGTGGCTACGTTCTGTTGGCCATGCTCTTGGCGCCCTACCTGCGCAAGTTCGGGAAGTTCACGGTGCCTCAGTTCATCGGCGACCGCTTCTACTCCAAGAGTGCGTCAACGGTGGCGGTGCTTTGCCTGCTGACGGCGTCCATCACCTACATCATCGGCCAGATGACCGGTGTGGGCGTGGCCTTTTCCCGCTTCCTGGGAGTCAGTAACGAGGTCGGCATCTACGTGGGTATGGGCATCGTGTTCATGTATGCCGTTTTCGGCGGCATGAAGGGCATTACCTACACCCAGGTGGCCCAGTACATCGTGCTGATCCTGGCCTACACCATCCCGGCGATCTTCATCAGCCTGCAGCTGACTGGCAACCCCATCCCGCAGTTGGGACTGGGTTCCGACATGGTCGGCACCGATGTGTCTCTCCTCGCCAGGTTAGATGAGGTGGTCACCGACCTGGGCTTTGGCAAGTACACGACGACGACGGCAGGCAGCACGCTGAACATGTTCGTCTACACCCTGTCGCTGATGATCGGTACCGCCGGCCTGCCGCACGTGATCATGCGCTTCTTCACCGTGCCCAAGGTTGCCGACGCGCGCATCTCCGCCGGTTGGGCCCTGGTGTTCATCGCCATTCTCTACACGACGGCCCCCGCCGTGGCTGCCATGGCCAAGATGAATCTGATCCGCACCGTGACTCCGGGCGTGGTGATGAAGGGTGTCGACCCTTACAGCGCCGATGCCCAGATCAAGGCGGACGAGCGTCCTGACTGGATGAAGCGCTGGGAAAAGACAGGCCTGCTCAAGTTCGAAGACAAGAACGGTGATGGCCGCATCCAGTACTACAACGACAAGACCAAGAACGAAGACGTCAAGAAGAAGGCTGAAGCCGCGGGCTGGAAGGGCAACGAACTGACGGTCAACGCCGACATCATCGTGCTCGCCAATCCGGAAATCGCGCTCCTGCCAAACTGGGTGATCGCCCTGGTGGCCGCCGGCGGTCTCGCTGCTGCGCTGTCTACCGCTGCCGGTCTGCTCATGGCCATCTCCGCTGCGGTCTCCCACGATCTGGTGAAGGGTATCTTCAAGCCCGACATCAGCGAAAAGGGCGAGTTGCTGGCGGGCAAGATCTCAATGGCCGTTGCTATCGTCGTTGCAGGCTATCTAGGTCTCAATCCGCCAGGCTTCGCGGCCGGAACGGTCGCCTTGGCCTTCGGGATCGCCGCGAGTTCGCTGTTTCCGGCCATCATGATGGGCATCTTCAGCAAGAAGATGAACAAGGAGGGCGCCATCGCCGGCATGCTGTCCGGCCTGGCCGTCACCCTGTTCTACGTCTTCGCGCATAAAGGCATCTTCTTCATCAAGGGTACCGATTATCTGGACGTGATCGGTGGCGCCAACAGCTTCTTCGGCATCACTCCGGAAGCCTTCGGCGCCGTCGGCGCACTCCTCAACTTCATCGTCGCCTTCGTGGTGGACAAGATGACCAAGGAGCCGCCCGAGCATATCCAGCACCTCGTCGAAAGCGTTCGCGTACCCCGTGGCGCCAAGGCAGTGGATGGCTCGCACGCCCACTGAGCGAGTGTCGCCGGGCGGCCTTTGCCGCCCGGCGTGTGGCCCATCCCCTGTGAATAACCCAAAGCTCATTGCCGCCGTTGGCGGCTCCCGGGAGCATTAGATGGCTTTTGATATCAATACCGCAATGACCTGGATTCTTTTCCTGGCGCTCTTTCCCATGGCCTTTTTCTGGTTGAG
>Ga0268298_10004803_pt1 | contig 12979 bp, 16 predicted proteins | sample WWTPWeurt_MetaG_FD_194462 | JGI IMG/M metagenome (GOLD analysis project Ga0268298, IMG submission 194462) | Activated sludge microbial communities from WWTP in Nijmegen, Gelderland, Netherland - WWTP Weurt | ecosystem: Engineered > WWTP > Aerobic digester > Activated sludge | place...
TAGCGCGCCCGGCACCACGCCGGGGTCGATGGCGGGAAACGCCGAGGGGGGAGGGACGGCCAGCGTCACGGATCACCCCCTGTGCATGTGACTTACGTGCTGCTGCCGCGGGTAAGGACTTCGAGGCCGACCTTGCCGGCGGCGATTTCGCGCAGGGCGATCACCGTCGGCTTGTCGCGCTCCGCCTCGACCTGCGGCGTGCTGCCCAGGGTGAGCTGGCGGGCACGGTAGGTCGCCGCCAGGGTGAGCTGGAAGCGGTTGGGAATGAGCTTGATGCAATCGTCGATGGTGACACGGGCCATGGTGTTCAGTCCTGATCAAGAAAACGGAATACGTCGGGGTGGCGGGCGCGCTGACGCGAGAAGCGCAGACGCGAAGCGCGCACGGCGGCTTTCAGTTCACCGAGCGCCACATCCAAGTCTTTGTTGATTATAACAAAATCGAACTCCGCCACGTGACGCATTTCACCCAGGGCGCCGGCCATCCGGCGCGCGATGACATCCTCGCTGTCGGCACCGCGCAGGCGCAGCCGGTTTTCCAGTTCGGCGACCGACGGCGGCAGGATGAAAATGCCGACGGCTTCGGGAAACTGCCGCCGCATCTGCTGCGCGCCCTGCCAGTCGATTTCCAGCATCATGTCGCAGCCTTCCTTCATGCGCTGTTCGAGCCAGAGGCGCGAGGTGCCGTAGAAGTTGTCATGCACTTCGGCCCATTCGGCGAACTCGCCGCGCTCGCGCATGGCGAGAAAGTGCTGCACGTCGATGAAGTGGTATTCGCGACCGTTCTCTTCGCCGGGGCGCGGTGCGCGCGTGGTGAAGGAAATCGAGTGCTGCACGTTGCTGTCGTCAGCCAGCAGGCGGCTGACCAGCGTGGTCTTGCCGGCGCCGGAAGGGGCCGCGACGATGAACAGGGTACCTGAGGGCATGGTGGTCCAGACTTGAGTTTGATCAATCCCGCGCGAACGCGGGCTGTACTAGTATACGCGGCCTATGCCTCGCTCCACCCGTTTCCGTCCGTTCCGCCATTCGTCCGCCTGGCTGCTCGCCATCGGGCTGTTTGCCATGGCCTTGCAGGCTCTGGGCGGCATCGGACTGATGCCGCGCATGGCTGCCGGCGGCGGCTTCGTGGTCGAGATCTGCACCAGCAAGGGTATCGACAAGATCGCGACGGCCGTGCAGTCGGGCAAGACCTCTCTGCCGGACGCCGGCCATCAGGACTGCTGCACCCTGTGCGCCGCCAGCGCGCCGCTGCTGCTGGCCGACGCCATGCCCGGCGTGCCGCCGGCGCCGACTTTCACCGGCATCTTTGTCGCCAACCTTTTTCCCCGGCCCTCTGCCGCCGCGTGGCTGTCGCATCCGCCGCGCGGACCACCCCAGGCCTGACCCTCCGCAATCCGCCGCAGCCGCGGCGGACACAGTCGCGCCCGCATCGAGCCGGGTGCATCGACGACTTACGAGGAGCAGGACAATGCAGACAATCATGAAAACACCGGCAGCGATGAGCAAGCTGCCAACCGTGCAATTGCGCAAGATTTCCATCGGCGAGCGCATCTATGCCGCCGGGGCCGGGGGCATCGCCTGGCGCGTAAAGAGCGGCGCGGTACGGCTCGATCGCATCACCGCCGAAGCCAGCGACTACGCCGGGCTGGCCTTGCGCGGCGACGTGATTGGCGCCGAAACGCTGTTGTTCGGCACCTACAGCTTCACCGCCAGCGCGATCGGCGACTGCGAGTTGGAGCCCTGGCTCGCCGCCGGCAAGGCGCTCTCCGGCGAAAGCCTGCTGCAGACGCTGGCCGCCGCCGAGCGCCGCGCCGCCGATGCGCTGGCCCTGCGTGCCGGCGAAGCCTTCGAGCGCGTTCGCCAGTTGTGTTTGCTGCTGGCGCGGTATTGCGACGAAGGCCGCCGGGAAATCACCATTCCCGAACTGCGCGACATGGCGGCGATCACCAATCTCACCGAAGCCACGGTGTCGCGCGCCATGAGCCGCCTGCGCCGCATGGGCCTGCTGCAGCGCCGCGGTCGCCGCCACGGTCTGCTGCTGGTCGCTACCGAACCCGCATTCGCACACTAGCCAACCCACCGCATTACCCCGCCACCCCACCCAAGGAGCTCGCATGAAACGCATCACTCTCGCCGCACTGATGTTCGCCGCCTTCCCCGTCATGGCCCAGGTTACCGTCAAGGACCCCTGGGTGCGCGCTACCGTACCGGCGCAAAAAGCCACCGGCGCCTTCATGCAGATCACCTCGGCGCAGGACGCGCGCCTGGTCGAAGCCAGGTCGCCGGTCGCCGGTGTGGTCGAGGTCCATGAAATGGTCATGGAAAAGGAGGTCATGAAAATGCGCGCCATCAAGGGCCTCGACCTGCCCGCCGGCAAGACCGTCGAGCTCAAGCCCGGCGGCTACCACGTCATGCTGATGGACCTCAAGGAACAGATGAAAGAAGGTGCCACCGTGCCGGTGACGCTGGTCATTGAAGGCAAGGACAAGAAGCGCAGCACGGTGGAGCTCAAGGCGCCGGTCAAGCCGCTGACGACGTCCGCCAAGGCGGAGCCGGAACACAAGCATTGATCGATCTGCAGGCCAGCGTCCTGAGCGCCTTCCTGCGGCCCTGAGCAAACGATTGGGATGATGTTTCAGCCGGCATGGGAGAGGCTGGCCGGGCTGGCGGTGGTGGTGGCCCTGCATGCGGCCGCCCTGTGGGGCCTGTGGCAGCACCGGCTGCTACCGGGTCCGCAGGAGGCGATGACCCTGTTCGTGAACTTCATCGTCCCGCCGGCGCCGAAGGCGGAAGAGCTGCCCACGCCGCCGCGCCCCGGACCCCGCCCCGTGGCGCGACCGCAGCCGCGGCAACTGGTCGCCGCAGTTCCCGTGCTTTCGCCCGCCGAATATGTCGCTGCTCCGCCACCGCAGCCCTCGCCGGTCATCGAGGCTTCACCGGAACCGATGCCGAAGCCGCTCGAAGCGGTGACTCTGGACTCCGAACTGTCGGCGTCCTGCCCCGACCGCGCGGCCCCCGGCTATCCGCCGCTGTCGCGCCGGATGGGGGAGGCCGGCACCACGGTGTTGCGTGTCGAGCTCGACGAACAAGGCCACGTCAGTGCGGCCCGTGTCGCCACCGGCAGTGGCTTTGCGCGGCTCGACGAAGCCGCGCTCAGTGCCGTAAAAACATGGCGCTGCAACCCGGCGCAACGCAACGGCCAAGCCGTGCGTGCTGTCGCCCTGCAAGCCTTCAAATTCGTACTGCAAGGAAATTGAACCATGGAACAGGAACTCGGCTTTGCCCACTTTCTGGCCCACACCGATGGCGTTGGCAAAATGGTACTCGCTGCCTTGCTGCTGCTTTCGGTGGCGAGCTGGTATCTGATTGTCACGCGAACCCTTGCCAACACACTGGCGCAGAAGCGGTCCGCCGCATTTCTGTCCGGCTTCTGGGATGCGCCCTCCCTGCAGGAGGTACGTACGGCCCTGGCCGCCCGCCCCGTCGATAACGCCTTTGCCGAGCTGGCGCGGCAGGCCCTGCAGGCTGCCGGCGACAGCGAGGCGCACAGCCCGCACAAGCTCGCGGCGGCGGGCGGGCTCGGCGAGTTCCTGACGCGGGTGCTGAGGAACGGCATCGACCAGGAAGCGGCCCGCGTCGAGCACGGCCTCACCGTGCTGGCCTCGGCCGGTTCGGCGGCGCCCTATGTCGGCCTGTTCGGCACCGTGTGGGGCATCTACCATGCGTTGGTGCAGATCGGCCTGTCCGGCCAGGGCACGCTGGACAAGGTCGCCGGCCCGGTCGGCGAGGCGCTGATCATGACGGCGCTGGGCCTGGCCGTGGCGATCCCCGCGGTGCTGGCCTACAACGCCTTCAACCGCCGCAACCGCATCTGGCTGGCGCGGCTCGATGCCTTCGCCCACGACCTCTACGTGCTGACCACGGTCGGCGCGCCGGCACGGAGGAACTGAGATGGCGATCGGCAGTTTCAACGGACGCGGGCAGCAAACCCCGATGGCCGACATGAACGTGGTGCCGCTGGTGGATGTGATGCTGGTATTGCTGGTGATTTTCATCGTCACCGCGCCGCTCTTGACGCATTCGGTCAGGATCGACCTGCCCAAGGCATCCTCCAGCGCGAACATGACGAAGCCCGAGCACATCGAATTCGGCATTCGCGAGGACGGAGATCTGTTCTGGAACGGCGAGAAACTTGCCCTCGCCGAGCTCGGGCCGCGCTTCAGCACGGCGGCGCGACAGCAGCCGCAACCCGAGTTGCATATCCGCGCCGACCGCAATGCACGTTACGAGAGCGTGGCCCTGGTCATGAGCGCGGCGGCGAAAGCCGGCCTGACGCGGATCGGTTTTGTCACCGATCCGGCGTCGGGATCGTGATGCGCGCCTCTCCGCTTCGCACGCCGCGCATGACGGGGTCGAGCCGCGAACGCGATAGTCGTTCCGCCGCGGCGCGCGAGCAGGCATCGCGCGAGAAACGCAAGGTGGCGCTTGATCGATATCAAGCGCGGATGTAGATAGACGGCCTGCTGCGACACCATGTCGCATCAGGCGTGGTGCGGGTCTCCATAGAATCGGGCGCTATTCATTTTCCCGTTCCGGAGTTCCAAATGTCCCGCAAACCCACCATCCTGGCGGCCGTCCTCGCCGCACTGCCTTTTTCCATACTTGCCGCCGACCCGACCCTGGCACCCGTGGTCGTCACGGCGAGCAAGGAGCAGGCACCACCCCTCGCAACGACCATCGATGCGGCCGACGCACAGACCTTGCGCGCCGCCACCAGCGATACGGCCAGCCTGCTGCGCGATGTGCCCGGCGTCAGCCTTTACGGCGCCGGCGGCGTTTCCAGCCTGCCGGCCATCCACGGCCTGGCCGACGACCGCCTGCGCATCAAGGTCGACGGCATGGACCTGATCGCCTCCTGTCCGAACCACATGAACCCGGCGCTTTCTTACCTCGATCCGAGCAATGTCGGTTCGCTCAAGGTGTATGCCGGCATCACGCCGGTCAGCCTCGGCGGCGACAGCATCGGCGGCACCATCATCGCCGACACGCCAGCGCCGACTTTTGCCGCGCCCGGCCAGGGCAGCCTGTTCAAGGGCGAGGCGGGCGCCTTCTACCGCAGCAACGGCAATGCGAAGGGCGCCAATCTCTCGGCTACCTATGCCACTGAATCCTTCAGCATGACGTATTCGGGTGCCACCGCCGAATCCGAAAACTACGACGCCGGCGGCGACTTCAAGAACTTCACCGCCACCGGCCGCCCCGGCCATGCGCTGCCGCGCGACGAAGTCGGTTCGACGGCCTATGAGACCCGCAACCACACACTGGGCTTCGCCTTCAAGGGCGGCAATCACCTTTTCGAAGCCAAGCTGGGCTACCAGGACGTGCCCTACCAGCTCTATCCGAACCAGCGCATGGACATGCTCGACAACGAACAGACGCGCCTGAACCTGCGCTATCTCGGGCAGTTCGACTGGGGCAAGCTCGAGGCTCGCGCGTACTACGAGAAGGTTGACCATTTCATGGACTTCGGCGACGACAAGCAGGTCCTTTACGGCGGCTTGCCCGGCATGCCGATGAAGACCGAAGGCAAGACCAACGGCGCCAGCGTGAAAGCCGACATCGCGCTTACGCAGCAAGACCTGCTGCGTGTCGGCGGCGAATTCCAGCGTTATCGCCTTGACGACTGGTGGCCGCCAGTGGTTGGCAGCATGGGTATGGGGCCAAACACATTCTTGAACATCAATGACGGCGAGCGCGACCGCACGGCGCTGTTCGGCGAATGGGAGAAGCGCCTGAGCCCGCAATGGCTCACTCTGCTGGGTATCCGCTATGAGCGCGTCAGCACGGATGCCGGTCCCGTCCACGGCTACAACACCGCCTATTTCCCGACCAGCATCATTGGCATGGACATGATGAGCCAAAAACGGGATGCGTCCAATTTTAACAACTCGGATCGCAGCCAGACCGACAACAACCTGGACCTGACCGCATTGGCGCGCTACACAGTCAGCGCCAACGGCGACATCGAAGTCGGCGTCGCCCGCAAGGTTCGCTCACCGAATCTGTACGAGCGCTACAGCTGGTCCACTGCCGGCATGATGGCGATCATGAACAACTATGTTGGCGACGGCAATGGCTATCTCGGCAACCCTGACCTGAAGCCGGAAAAGGCCTATACCGTTTCCTCCACCTTTGACTGGCATGCGGCCGAGCGCGACTGGGAGTTCAAGGCGACGCCCTACTACACGCGGGTCAACGACTACATCGATGCCGTGCAATGGAATGGCGCCACCAATGTGGCGCGCAACCCGCAACTGGCAAATCAGTTCACGGTGCTCAAGTACGCCAACCAGTCCGCCCGCCTCTACGGCCTCGACCTCTCCGGCAAGATGCCGCTGGGCAGGAGCGGCATCGGCGCATTCGGATTCAAGGGCCTGCTCAACTACACCGACGGCGAAAACCGCGACACGGGCAACGATCTTTACAACATCATGCCGCTCAACGCCAGGCTGACGTTGACGCATCAATACGGTGGCTGGGACAACGCGGTCGAACTCGTGATGGTGAAGTCAAAGAACGACGTTTCCGACGTCCGCAATGAAATCAAGACGTCGGGCTACGGCTTGATCAACCTGCGCGCCAGCCATTCGTGGCAGCAGGCGCGTGTCGATTTCGGCATCGAGAACCTGTTCGACAAGCGCTATGACCTGCCAACGGGGGGCGCCTATACCGGACAGGGAACCACCATGGGCATCAATTCGATTCCCTGGGGCATCGCCGTGCCAGGCATGGGCCGCTCGATCTACGCGGGAGTCAATTACAAGTTCTAGGGGCTGTTCCCATTCAGGCGCGACCGTCGCCTGAATGAGAACACGCCCCAGGCGCTTCGCTTGGATTGCCTTTACGCCGGCTTCGCGCCGGCGTTTTTCCTGACGCGCCCGGAAACAGTCGGCGCTGGCGACACGGCGCCCGAGCGCATTACTCCAGGTTCTGCACCTGCTCGCGCATCTGTTCGATCAGCAGCTTGAGGTCCAGCGCGATGGCGGTGACCTCGGCCGAGACCGACTTGGATGACAGGGTATTGGCTTCGCGGTTGAGCTCCTGCATCAGGAAATCCAGCCGCTTGCCCACCGCGCCGCCCTTTTTCAGGACCCGGTCGAGCTCGTCCATGTGCGTGATGAGGCGCGCGATTTCCTCGGCGACGTCGATCTTGGCCGCAAACACCCCGACTTCCTGGCGGATGCGGTCCTCGTCGAGATTCGCCACGGCTTCGCGCAGCTTGGTCGCCAGGCGTTCGCGGTAGGCCGCCAGTGCCGCCGGCAGGAGCGGTTCGGCGGCGGCGATGCGCTCGCGCATGCGGGCGGCGCGGTCGCGCAGCACGTCGGCCAGCTTGGCGCCCTCGCGCTCGCGACTGGCGACGAACTCGTCAAGCAGCCCGGCGAAGAGTTCCTGCGCCGCCGCCTGCAGTTGCTCGACACCGAGCGTATCGTCGCCGAGCACGCCGGGCCAGCGCAGCACTTCGGCCACCGACAGCGGTGCCGCCTGCGGCAGCGCGCCGCGCACGGCGGCATCGAGCTTGTGCAGTTCGGCCAGCAGTGCCGCGTCGGGCATGCGCTGACGCGCCGCGACGCCCTGCGTCGGCTGCACCTGCAGGTAGCCGCGCATTTCGATCTTGCCGCGCGCGATGCGCTCGGCGATCTTTTCGCGCAACGGCATTTCGAGAAAACGCAAGTCTTCGCCGAGGCGAAAGCCGATGTCGAGGTAACGCGAATTGACGCTCTTGAGTTCGAGATTCAACACCGCGCTGCCCAAGTCGCGGCTGGCTGCGGCATATCCGGTCATGCTGTGGATCATGATTTGGCGGAGTCTCCGTTTCCGCCGCCGAAACGAAAGGTTTACAGCGGGCGGACGAACAAGGAAAATTGGCGAAGTATACAGCCCATTCCGACATTCCCCTCCGTGTTTGCGCAGAACAACCAGCCACTCCCCGCCGGATATGAACTTGAAGGCTATCGCTTCGAGCGACAGCTTTCGGTGGGCGGCTTTTCGATCGTCTATCTCGCCTACGACCCCGCCGGCACGCCGGTGGCGGTCAAGGAATACATGCCCAATGCGGTGGTCTTGCGCGGCGAGGGTCAGATCGTGCCGGTCATCCCTCCCGAGTTCCAGACGGAGTTCAATCGCGGTCTGAAGCTGTTTTTCGAAGAAGGCCGGGCGCTGACCGGGCTGGATCATCCCAACGTGGTGCGCGTGCTTAATTTCTTCCGCGCCAACGAGACGGTATATCTCGTGATGCGCTTCGAGACCGGGCATACCCTGCGCAACCACATCCGCAACCATCGCGGCCGTCTGGCGGAAGCCTTCATGCGCAAGATGTTCACCGGCGCACTCGACGGCCTCGGTGAAGTGCATGGCCGCGGCCTGCTGCATCTGGACATCAAGCCGGCCAATATCTGGCTGCGCGATGACGGCAGTCCGGTACTGCTGGATTTCGGCGCGGCGCGCTACGCGGTCGATATCGGACCGCCCGAGCCGACGGCGATGTATACGCCGGGTTACGCGGCACCCGAGCAGTATCACGGCAAATTTACGCTGGGTCCGTGGACCGACATCTATGCCGTCGGCGCCTGCATGTACGCCGCACTGGCCGGCACCGCGCCGCAGGCGGCCGACGAGCGCATGGTTGACGATCAACTGCTGCCGGCCCGGCAACGCTGGGGATCGCAGTATTCGCCGCGCCTCCTGGCGACCATCGATGAATGCCTGCGCATGGAACCGGCGCGGCGTCCGCAGCATGCCCGGGCTCTGCAGGCCTCGCTCAATTCCGATACGGATGCGGACAAGCCGCCCGGCAACTGGTTCACCCGCCTCGGCCTGCCCGGTTTCAAATGAACTACAGCATTGCCCAGGAAAGCCGCGTCGGCGGCCGCGAGATCAATCAGGATCGCGCTGGCTGGGCGGCCACCGCGGACGCCGTGTTGATGGTGGTGGCCGATGGCATGGGCGGTCATTTGCAGGGCGAAGTCGCGGCGCAGATCGCGGTCGACAGTATTTGCGAGCGTTTCCGCAGCGAAGCGACGACGCTGTTGCCCGATCCCGCACGATTTCTCAGGGCGACGCTCGACGAGGTGCACCACGCGATCGTCCGCCATGCCGCGGCTTGCGGCATTCCAACCCATGATGCGCCGCGCACCACGTGCATCGCCTGCGTGGTGCAAAACGGTCAGGCCACCTGGGCACATGCCGGCGATTCGCGCCTCTACCTGATTCACGGCGGCACGCAAGCAACCGGCGGCGTGGTGCACACCCGCGATCACAGCGTGGTCCAGCGCATGGTCGATGACGGCCTTATCGACCGCGCGGATGCGGTCCACCATCCCATGCGCAACCGTGTTTTCAGTTGCCTTGGCGGCCAGGAACCGCCGCACATCGAGGTTTCGCCGCCGGTCGCGCTGGAGGACGGTGATCTGATCGCCTTGTGCTCCGACGGCGCCTGGGCTCCCCTGGGGGAGACGCTGGTGGAAGAACTCCGCCGTTCGCCGCCGGCCGCCTGCGTGCCGGCGCTGCTCGACGCCGCCGAAGATGCGGCGGGTCCGTATGCCGACAACCTGACGCTGCTCGTCATGCGCTGGCAAGTGTCCGATCCGGATTCCATCACCCTCGACGGTCAGCGCGCCGTGCCGCCGGGACGTGAACTCGCGACGTTCAGCGATGAGGAAATCGAACTCGCGGTCGCCGAGATCCGTCGCCGCATCCCCTTCACCCCCAACGGAACATCTTCATGACCCCGCCATCGCAAAGAACGGACCGCGCCGCGGCGCAACTGCGCCGCCTGGCCCTCACCCGCAACTACACCCGCCACGCCGAAGGCAGCGTGCTGGTCGAGTTCGGCAACACCAGAGTGCTGTGCACCGCAAGCGTCGAGGAATCGGTGCCCGGTTTCCTGCGCGGCAAGGGTTCCGGCTGGGTCACAGCCGAATACGGCATGCTGCCCCGATCGACCAACACGCGCACGGCGCGCGAAGCGGCCAAGGGCAAACAGTCCGGCCGCACCCAGGAAATCCAGCGCCTGATCGGCCGCAGCCTGCGTGCCGTGACCGACCTCGCCGCGCTCGGCGAGCGCCAGGTCACGCTCGACTGCGACGTCCTGCAGGCCGACGGCGGCACCCGCTGCGCATCGATCACCGGCGCCTGCGTGGCGCTGCACGACGCGCTGTCCACGCTGGTCGCCGCCGGCAAGCTGGCGCGCCATCCGCTGCGCGAACTGGTCGCGGCGGTGTCGGTCGGCATCGTCGGCGGCGTGCCGCTGCTCGACCTCGACTACGCCGAGGATTCGGGCTGCGATACCGACATGAACGTGGTGATGACCGCCGGCGGCGGCATCATCGAAGTGCAGGGCACGGCCGAGGGCGAACCGTTTTCGCGCGCCGAACTCGACGCGCTGCTGGAACTCGCGGCGGCCGGCATCGGCGACATCATCGCCGCGCAGAAGGCGTCCCTCGCCTCGTGAAGAAACTGGTCCTGGCTTCCGGCAACGCCGGCAAGCTGCGCGAATTCGGCCAGCTGCTGGCGCCTTTCGATTTCGAGGTCTTGCCGCAGTCGGCTTTCAATGTGCCGGAAGCCGAGGAACCGCACGTCACCTTTGTCGAAAACGCCATCGCCAAGGCGCGCCACGCGGCGCAGCTCACCGGCCTGCCGGCGCTGGCCGATGATTCGGGGCTGTGCGTCAGCGCGCTGGGCGGCGCGCCGGGGGTCTGGTCGGCGCGCTATGGGCAGTTGTCACCCGATGAGCCGAAATCGGACGCGAAGAACAACGCCAAACTGTTGGCCGATCTTGCCGGCATCGGCGACCGCCGCGCGCACTACGTTGCGGTGCTGGTGCTGATGCGTGCCGCCGACGATCCGCAACCCATCGTCGCCGAGGGCGAATGGCATGGCGAGATCATCGACACGCCGCGCGGCGCTGGCGGCTTCGGCTACGACCCCTACTTCCTTGTGCCCGGCACGGGGCTCACCGTGGCGGAACTGCCGCACGAGGAAAAGAACCGCCGCTCGCACCGCGGCAAGGCGCTGGCGCAACTCCTGGCGCGCCTTCGAGCCGGGGCGTGATCGCCATCATCCCGGTTGCCGCCGTCCCGCCGGCGCCGACTTTTGCCGCTTCCTCCGGCCTCGCTGCGCCGCCGCCGCTGGCCTTGTACGTGCACTGGCCCTGGTGCGTCAGGAAGTGCCCCTACTGCGACTTCAATTCGCACGAAAGCGGCGGCGCGATAGATGAAAGCACCGAAGCGGCCTACCTCGCCGCGCTGGTGGCCGACCTCGAAGCCGCGCTGCCGCAGGTCTGGAACCGGCCGGTGAGCAGCGTCTTCATCGGCGGCGGCACACCGAGCCTGATGCGTGCCGAAACCGTCGAGGCGCTGCTGGCGGCGATCCGCATGCGCCTGCCGCTGCACCCCGGCGCCGAGGTCACGCTGGAAGCCAATCCCGGCACGGCCGAGGCGGCGAAGTTCGCCGCCTTCCGCGACGGCGGCGTCACCCGCCTCTCGCTCGGCGTGCAGAGTTATGCCGACGACAAGCTCGCGGCGCTGGGCCGCATCCACGACGGCAGCGAGGCGCGGTACGCGATCGAACTGGCGCAGCGCAATTTCGAGCGTGTCAATCTCGACCTGATGTACGCGCTGCCGCAGCAGACCCTGGCGCAGGCGGAAGCCGACATCGCAACGGCGATAGCAAGCGGTGTCGGCCACATCTCCGCCTACCACCTGACCCTGGAGCCGAACACGCCTTTCCACCACGCGCCGCCGCCGCTGCCCGACGACGAGCTGGCGGCCGACATGCAGGAGATGGTCGAAGACAGGCTTGCTGCCGCCGGCTTTGGCCACTACGAGACATCGGCCTTTGCCCGCGGTGCAGACCAGCGCTGCCAGCACAACCTCAACTACTGGACCTTCGGCGACTATCTGGGGATCGGTGCCGGAGCGCATGGCAAGCTGTCGAACCACGAGAAGATCTGGCGCGAGGCGCGCCACCGCAACCCGCGCGCCTATCTCGCCGGCGTCGCGGCGGGCGAATTCATAAGCACCCGACAGGACGTGTCAGCCGCCGACCTGCCCGGCGAATTCATGATGAATGCCCTGCGCCTCAACGACGGCTTCCCGCCGGCGCTGTTCACCGAGCGCACCGGCCTGCCGCTCGCCGCCATCGAAAAGTCGGCGCTGGCGGCACGGCGCGCGGGACTGCTGGAGACCGTGGATGGGCTGCTTCGCCCGACCGCGCTGGGCCGGCGCTTCCTCAACCGGTTGCTGGCGGGGTTCCTCGCCTAGGCTTCCCCGTTTGAAGGTCGGTATTGCCCGGGGCCCCTGGCGCGAACCGACCGTGCAACTCTTCCGCGACGCTGGCGGATTGCACCAGCCTTTGCCGACCCGATACAGCAGGGCGATGCAGCGGGAAGCCTCGCCGCACAACGCTCTCCAGATTCCGCCTCCGGCGCTTGCCTGCTGGAATCGGATCAGATCAAGACCGCTACTTCTCTGCCGCTTTCTCCACGACCGTTCGCGGTTTCCCCTTGTCGACGATGAGCGTGTTGACCAATCGAGCAGGCGTGCTCCCGACGTTCTTGAAATAGTGAACCGGCCCCCTCGGGTTGTGCCAAGCCTGACCTGCGTCGAAACGCCGGCTCTCCTTCCCTTCGACGAACAGTTCGACCGTACCCTCAAGCACCGCACCATAGCAATCGCCGGGATGCGTGTGGCGCGGCGATGACGCCCCGGGTTCCATGGATACATTGATAAATGCCGCCTCCTTGTCCTCGATCCCGCTGATCGGGCTCACCTGCATGGGCTTCGACACAAAGCCTGGCGCAGTGACCTGGGCGAAGGAAACGGCTGAGAACAATGAAACCGCGAAAGCGAGCGACGCGCGCCCAATTCCGAAACCCGCAGATTTGAACCTTTTCATTTCACCCTCCCTTTTCGCAATTCAAA
>Ga0268298_10004804_pt1 | contig 12975 bp, 12 predicted proteins | sample WWTPWeurt_MetaG_FD_194462 | JGI IMG/M metagenome (GOLD analysis project Ga0268298, IMG submission 194462) | Activated sludge microbial communities from WWTP in Nijmegen, Gelderland, Netherland - WWTP Weurt | ecosystem: Engineered > WWTP > Aerobic digester > Activated sludge | place...
AGAAGACATAAATTATTATCATTCTTCTTCTTCTCCAAAATAGATATCGAGAAGGCCCTTGGGGGCATCGATGTGAATTACTTTTTGTTTCCGGTCAATTTCAACAATGAATTCTTTTTGTTTGGGGATAAGAATTTCATTTCCATTATTGTCAATTTCCAGCAATAAATTTCCTGAAAGATTGATCAGCTGAACAAATTTTCCGACTACGCCGAAAGATTTATCCTGCACGGTATAACCTGACAATCCATCATACTGGGAATCTGGTTCGGCATTTTCTGGTAAAACTTCCAAAGGAAGAAAGAGGTTACAGCCAACCAGCAATTTTGCTTTTTTTTCAGAGTCGATATCCTGAAAACGTACGATGGCAAATCCTTTATTTTGAAGATGAATATGTTCCAAAAAAAAAGGAATCAGTTTTTGGTCGAATTCGACGAAAACTGATTCCAGTTCTGAATATTCTTCAGGATCTTCTGTTTCTAAATGAATGCTTAACTCACCTTTGTATCCGTGTAATTTGGAGATGTGACCTAAGCGAAAACAGCTGTCCTTTTCAAACATTTTTCAATTATGCTTCAGCGCTTGCTTCTCCTTCAGCAGCTGGTGCTGATTCTTCAGCCGGAGCCGTTTCTTGAGCGGGAGCTTCAACAGCTGGCGCGGCTTCAGCAGCCGGAACCGCTTTTGCAGCAATCAGCGCGGCTTTTGCTTCATTTTTTGCTTTCTCATCAGCTAATTTTTTCTCTAATGCAGATTTTTTTGCAGTTGCAATATTGTCTGATTTACCAGAGATTTTTGCTGATTTTTCATTTACCCATGCTTCAAATTTTTTGTCAGCAGCCTCTTGAGTAAGAGCTCCTTTTGCTACTCCTTTTGCAAGGTGGTTTTTATATAACACCCCTTTGTAAGAAAGGATAGCACGCATGGTATTGGTAGGTTCTGCACCGGTAGTTAACCAATGCATTGCACGGTCAAACTGTAAATCAATAGTAGCAGGATTTGTATTTGGATTATACGTCCCGATTTTTTCAATGAATTTACCATCTCTGGGTGAGCGTGAATCTGCGATAACGATGTGGTAGAACGCAGCGGCTTTTTTACCGTGTCTTTGTAATCTGATCTTTGTTGCCATGTGTGATTATAATTTGGAGTACTAAACTCCGGTTAATAATTTGTCCCTAATATTTTTCCCGACAACTATCGGTATTGGGACGGCAAAGATAGCAACAGATTTGGTTTCCGCAATAAATTCTTTGAAATTTTCAGTATTACTGCCTCATTGAAATGATATTGTCAACAGGAAATGCAGCTTTATACTCTTCATAACGCTGTCTGACCTCAATGATATATTCATACGTTTCGACGCCTCTGCAATAGCCGTTTTTTACAAGTTTATCCTTGTAATATTGGGGCTTTGAGAGGTTTAAAAGCATTTCATTGACGTGGCCATCCCATCTGTTTTTGTCTTTGCCATATTTATCACAAAGCGCCCTGGCGTCGTCTATATGGCCTCTTCCTGAATTAAATGTGGCAAGCGTGAAAGTGAGACATTCAAGGCTGTCAGTAATTTCAGTAGCCCATTCATCATAGTTTTTATCCAGCTTTCTGATGGCTGCTTTAATTTGTGCTTCTGGAGATGATGACGGTGAAATACCATATTGCTCCGCCGTTCCTGGCATAAAACCAAATAATCCAAAAGCTCCAGCCCATGAAACTTTCCAAGTCTCAAATTTCGATTCCTGGTACATAATTGCTGCAATCAGTCGCCAGTCCCATCCGGCTTTGGCCGACTCAATTTTCAGTACATCATCATAGGGAGACAACTGACCATCTTTTAAAGAGGAGAATTCTTTGTTGGCTTTAATTGCGAGATTTTTTCTTTCAAAATATTTACGCTTTACTTCTCCAATGGTTGACGCATTTTTTTCATCAGCGAGCCAGGCATTTAATGAATCAATCAACTTGTGTGATGATTTGCGCAGGACATAAGCAATTTGTTGATCTTCACTTAATTCAAGGGAAATGTCAAGATTAGGATAAAAATTAAGATCAATTCTTGCAACGTTTTCGTCAGCAATGGTTAATTCTATTTCACCGGCACTTACCTGACGAATCAGTTCTTCTGTGATTAAATCCCCATCTGTGCCTACAATTGTCATGTTCAGATTATACTCACTGTTCAATTTATGTATCTGTTCAAAGTAAGTGGAGTATTTCCAGACATGAATTGTTTTTCCTTTAAGTTCTTCAATACTGGTGATAAGCGAATCTTCAAGCTCCGTTTTATTGAGTTTTTTATAAGATTCGGGCTTTTTCTGAATCAAAACCATTCTTGTTGTCAGATGTGAATCTGAAAACGTAAAGGCATCACTTCTCTGTGAAGTTACCGTTAGATTTGCGGCAATAATATCTCCCTGACAGCTTTGAAGAAGATAAGCCATGGTGTCCAGATTGTGAACCATCACAACCTGAAGTCTGAGATCATTGTCTTTAGCAAACTCATAAAGCAATTCATATTCGTAACCCATGTTTCTGCCACGGTAAACAAAATAGGAAGCCGGACTGTTTTCAGCAATTATCGTTAATACGCTGTCTGAGCGAATTTCATCCCAGTCTCTGACACAGGCATGTTTCACTTCACCTGCTTCCTGGTTTCCGCAGCTGCATAATATTCCCAACACCAAAAAGAAAAGCCACTTGTTCATAGCCTTAAGTTACGAAATACCCAGCTTATTGGCAAGAATGAATTCATTTGAAGCGTTTTTAATATCAATAACAAACGATTCAAAATAACTGTCTATCGTTTTTTGATTGTTTAAATACACGTGAATGCTATCCGGTAATGCGTTGTTAAATCCCAGTCGTGATGAGAACTGGCGTAGGATTAGAGCAATTCCCTCTATGGTTGGATATTCATAAAACCACCCATATTGTTGCATTTTGTTGAAAAGAAACCGAAAATCATCCGACATGTGCGATTGGTTTTTCTCCACTTCTGAATAGATAGCACGAATAAATTCGATGTATCCAGTCTTCGAAAATTGGGTCCAGTTTTTAGATAAATAATGATCAAGTAAAATATCGCAGGCAATAAATGATACTTTGGAAATTCCTTCATTTTTAAATATGGAAGCAACTGATTTTATTTGATCTGACTGATCCGTATAATTATCAATGAACCGGTGGAGTTTCACTCCGTCTAAAATATGTTCAGGCAAATCGTTGAATTTTTTCAGATTGCCTTTATAAAAGTCTCCGCCCAGATTACCTGTGATCAATTTCAAATTATTCTGAGAAAGATAGCAGTGACCGAGAAAGTTCATTTTTCAGGCAGATTCTTTTTTTCCTACTTTAAAATCTGATGTAAAGTGGAAAGTAATGTCTTTGTAATCTTGTTGTGCCATTTGCAGCAGGAAAGGAGTCTCAGCCAGAAATACCGGATTTTTGTCTTTATCCTGGGCAATATAAATTGTTTTTGCACGGATAAATTGATCGAGTTGCTGTTGGTTTGTGGTTGTCATCCAGCAGGCTTTGTAGTAGCGTTTTGGATTGAATTCGCAGGTGGCGCCGTATTCATTTTCAAGGCGATATTTAATGACCTCAAATTGCAATTGACCAACTGTACCAACAATTTTTCGGTTACCCGGCTGTTGAATAAATAATTGTGCCACACCCTCGTCAGTTAATTGTTCTATTCCTTTTTCAAGCTGTTTCGATTTCATTGGATCTTTATTTTCCAGCTCCATAAAAATCTCCGGAGAAAAACTTGGAATTCCTTTGTAGGAAAAATTGGATTGTTCTGTCATGGTATCTCCAATTTTGAAGTTTCCGGTATCATACAAACCCACAACATCACCTGGAAAAGCTTCATCAATAACACTTTTATCCTGTGCCATAAAAGAGGTCGGATTGGCGAATTTGAAATTCTTGTCAAGTCTCACATGATGATAAAATTTATTCCGTTCAAACTTCCCGGAGACGACTCTCAAAAAAGCAATACGATCTCTGTGTTTTGGATCAAGATTGGCATGAATTTTAAATACAAATCCACTGAATTCAGAATTTTCAGGCTCAATGAAACCTGAATCAGTTTCGCGTCCAATAGGTGAAGGCGATATTTCAAGAAATGCTTCCAGCAATTCTTTCACGCCAAAATTATTCACGGCGCTTCCAAAGAAAACGGGAGCAACATCACCACTCAGATAAGTATTCTCATCAAACGTGTCGTAAACACCGTCAATTAATTCCAGATCTGCTCTCAATTGTACGGTTGCTTCGTCACCAATATAAGATTCAAGTTCATTACTATTTATATCATTCAGAGAAACAATTTCGGATGCGATTTTTGTTTTGCTTGCCGCAAAAAGATTGAGTTGTTTTCTGAAAATATTATAAACTCCTTTAAAAGTGGCGCCAATTCCAATTGGCCATGAAAGTGGACGGACTTTTATCTTGAGCATATTTTCAAGTTCATCCAGAAGGTCAAAAGCATCTCTTCCTTCGCGGTCCATTTTATTGATGAAAATAATCACCGGCGTTTTTCTCATGCGGCACACTTCCATTAATCGTTCTGTCTGAGCTTCAACGCCGTTTGCACAATCAATCACAAGTATAACACTGTCTACGGCGGTTAATGTTCTATAGGTATCTTCAGCAAAATCCTTATGACCGGGAGTATCCAGAATGTTCACTTGTTTACCATTGTATTCAAATGCCATAACTGAAGTTGCAACAGAAATACCACGTTGCTTTTCAATTTCCATAAAGTCGGAAGTAGCAGTCTTTTTGATTTTGTTGTTTTTGACAGCACCTGCAGTTTGAATGGCTCCTCCAAACAAAAGGAGTTTTTCAGTTAATGTAGTTTTACCGGCATCAGGGTGAGAGATAATGGCAAAGGTTCTTCGCTTTTCTATTTCTGCTGAAAATTTCATTGGTTATTGAAAGGTTTTTGGTCGGGTTGATTTGTTAATTAATCTAAAATATAGATTATTCAGGTTTATCAAGGACTGCAAAAATAGACAGTTTCCCTATATTAGCAGTATATGTGTGCAAGGAAACGTAAAAAAACGCCCGTTTTTTTCGTTTTGGTTTCGCTTCTTACAGGTTTTGTTTATACTTCTGGTCGTGCGGAAGTTGTAAACGCGTCAGAACCTGTATTGGTGGATTCTATCTACTCAAGGGCGCAAACTGAATTTGAAAAATACGCGATGACAGTGTATCAGCAATTGAATGATACTGCTCTGTCCTTTCAAGCCTTCCAGCAGGGGCTGACTGGTTATCTGAATCTGGTTAAAAGAGGAGAACTTCCGAAACAGGATTTATTAACGATTATTGATTTTTCTAAACCTTCCAGTGATGAACGAATGTTTATCATTGATCTGTGTAAATCAAAAATCATCTACCGTACAATTGTCGCACATGGAGTAAATTCCGGCGGTTTGTATGCACGCAATTTTTCCAATGATGAAAACTCGCATCAAAGCAGTCTTGGATTTTATGTAACCACCACAACCTATTCAGGCAAGTATGATTTGGCTTTGAGAATTGAAGGAATGGAAAGTACCAACTCACATGCAAGTTCAAGAGGGGTTGTGATTCATGCGGCAAAATATGCTACGTATGAATTTCTTGAACAAAATGGTTGCACACTGGGAAGATCTTATGGATGCCCTGCTTTGCCGTATGACAATTTTGAACAGGTGGTAGAGTGGATTAAAGGTGGAACTTGTTTGTATATTTATTATCCAAGCAAATCTTATCAAAGACATTCCAAGTATCTTACCCGCATGAATTATCTGGAAGATTTTATTCCTTCAGATATGGCGTTAATAAATAACTAACCGACTTTTTCTGATCGTGTTGCCATTTAACTGAATGGTATAAACTCCTGCAGGAAATTTTGTTGCATCAATCGTTTCCGTGATCACTTTTTCTTCTGAAAGAATTTCTTTCTGAAAAACGACTTCACCGGTTAAGTTGATGATGGTAAGGAACAAAATCTTTTCGTTTTCTCTGGCAAAGGAAACGGTGAAATTCTCTGATGCCGGATTAGGAACAATGGTAATTTCTTCAGATCCAACATAGACTGACTTGATTTCAGAGAGTTCAGAATCTCCTGTAGAATAGATGGTTTTTAGCCGGTAATAATTTACACCAGATAAAAGTTTATCGTCTATAAACTGATACGTAAATCCATTGTTTGAACCTGCACTTTCAACATTTGCAATGGTCTCAAAAACACCATCATTTCCGGCTCGCTCAACAATGAAATAAGATATGTCATTTTCAGGTGTGGTTTGCCAGCTAAGTTGAACATAATCTGAAATTAATTCGGCGTTAAATGAATTCAAACTGGCTGAAAGCGGGCATCCAATGTTAAACGTTGCAACTACTGAACTTCCGCATGCGGTTGTAACGGTGCACGTATATACCGCAGGTGTAACTCCAACGGTGATTGTGGAAGAAGTTGCTCCCGTACTCCAGCTGTAAGAGTAAGGTGCAACGCCGTATAATGGTGTTGGATCAAGCAAAGCAGTTCCTAAACAATCTCCATCATTAATCGTTGTACTTCCGTTTCCGGTTACCGTATTGCCAAGAGTTTCAAGTGTTCTTCCCTGCACGGTAACACTCCATTGGTCCAGCGAAACACAATAGCTGTTCGCCCAGTTACAGTTATCATAAACACTATAGGAGGTGCAATATGATCGATTGTCAAACATCGTAAAAGTCAGTGTCTGATTTGAACAGGAAGGTGAATAACATTGTGCTAGTGACTGTGTGCCTGATGAAGCAAACGGAAGTGTTGGCGCCCATGTACCAATTGTGTTGCATCCCAGACAAGTCCAGATTGTACCCGGTGCGCCAACCGGTGATGAACCTCCACAGGAACTAGTGATCCATACTTGGGCATCTGACATATAACAGTCGTCATAAAAACCAAATAACAACAAAGTTCTTGCACAAAAATCAGTGACAACAGTCCAGTTTGCACTCACATCCCAAGGAGTGCTGCCGCCTGGAAACGTTACATTCAAACTGTTGTTGCATGAGGCCGGGGTAAGCAAAGAACCTCGTATTCCAAATGCCGAAGTGATTGGTCCAACTGCTGTGAACAGTGGATCAATCGTTAGAGGATATATTTTATCTGATCCATTTAATAGCAATGAATCACATAACAGCGATACCGAGTTGCCATGAATTGAGTATGGACATAGCCAGGAGGTTCTGCTGCCGGAATCATCTTTCAATCGAGCTGGATCGACGACAACATCTGTTTCACCGGTTTCAGTATTGTATAGTTGAACAAAGAGTGAGGTCAAAGAATCTCCGTCCATTAATACATTATATTTATCAGGGAGATTCATTTCATCCACAATTCGGATTTCTTTCACGCCAAGATTATATTTCAGAATGTATTCTGTTTTAAACCCTGCTTCACGAAAAACTATTTTCATGTCAATTCCAGGAAAAATATTTTCAACATATGCTCCAGAGTTTCCAACAACTGCGGTTGACCAGTCAGCTTCAATCGATGTTACTTCACCTGAAAAATCTGTCATTTCCAAATGAACATGTGACACACCTAAATAATCATTCCCGATTTTTAATAGAGCACGTTTATTCATCAGGTCAAGTGCGGTTGGAACCGGTTGCGCACCAGATTGAAAGTATTGATCATTGACTTTGTGTAACGTTGGATCAATTGCTCGTAGAATTTCTCCTTCATAAAAGTTAATAGGCCTGTTTGATTTTTCAATGTAAAAAAATGTCTGATCATTCAAATCGACATAATAACGTTCATCCAACGTGCGTTTAGATAAAACTTCAACTACGTTTCGGTTATAAGGTGCATCAAAAGTAAGTTTTCCAAAATCAGGATGATTCTGGTAATTCGGATCATTGTGTTTTAATCCATCTTCATAAGAATAACCTGGCTGAGCATACATAATGAATGGATCAAGCGACTCTACCAGGTCTGATTGAGCAAGAACCGGCAAATTAAAAAAACCGGTTAGCAATAGAAGAACAAGTTTTGTAATTTGTTTCATTTTGGTTGTGTCTGGTACAAAATTACGCCAAACTCACTGTAATTCAAAGGTTTTTAATAAGTTGTCAAAGTATTTTTTTTATCAGAAATCAAATCGATTTAGATTGAGGTTTTGGACTTTTTTCGTACGATTTTATGACATGATTTTGGCTGGTTCAATGAATTTTTTAAACAAGAATCAGGAATTCAATCCACCGGTTAGTAACAAAAGCTTGCTGATATTGTTTCAGGTTTTGAATCAAAACTGATTGAAACTGATTAATTTTGTAATTCAATTTCCGAAATGAAGTATCTGATTATCACTGGTGTTTTTGTCCTTGGTCTTTCACTTGGCTATGTGGTTGGCACACAAACGGCTCAAAGTAATGCCGCTTCCGGTAATGAATCGTTGACTCAAAATTCGATCATTTCAAACGATCATGACGTTGATTCAGACAATCATCAACATGGAGATTCACATGAAAATTCAGATCTTGATGTAATTGAATTGGATTCAAACGATATTATTTCTGATTCGCTAATGCTTTCTATGATGCAGGATTCATTGCTTTCAGAAGATCATATCAGCACCGAAAAACTCATTAAAACAATTTCTCTTACACTCAATTACCTAACGGAAGAAGTTGAGGATGACACAGCAATTAAGGATATGCTTGGAATTGAAGAAGTAAAAACCAATTCGGTGTTTGTTGAGTTCTGGGAATCTCCATTAAATTTTGAAGGATATAAACTTTCTAAAAAGAAATTGATTGTTTATGGATTGAGTCCTCAGTTTGACTATAAATTTTATAAAGACGGCTCTGATTATTTTCTTTCATATCAGAGCATCTATCTCAAGATGCGAGAAACCCAGGATTTTTTACCATTCGCTGAGGTATCAAAAAGTGAGGTTTTCAATGATTAATTTTTTTAAATATCAAGGAACCGGAAATGATTTTATTCTGATTGATAACCGTTCCGGAAAATTCACTCACAACAAAATAGAATTTGCAAAAAAATGGTGTGACCGAAGATTTGGTATCGGATCGGATGGTCTAATCTTTATTGAAAATTCGAATCTGGCTGATTTTTTAATGGATTTTTATAATCCAGACGGGAGCCAGAGTTTTTGTGGAAACGGATCAAGATGTGCAGTTCGTTATGCAATAAAGATTGGTGCTGTTTCTCAATCAGAAATTTCTTTTGAAGCAATTGATGGCATTCATTTGGCAAAACTGATTGACAAGGATATCAGTATTTTAATGAAAGATGTGAATGAAGTAAATTCAATTGGAGAAGATCTTTTCATTCACACAGGTTCTCCTCATTATATTTCATTTGATGAGGCAGAACAAAAAAATATTATTGAATTTGGAAGAAAAATCCGGTATGCTCAGGAGTATAAACCGGGAGGCACAAATGTGAATCTGGTAAAAACAATTTCTGGTAACCATATTAAGGTTAAAACGTATGAGAGAGGTGTAGAAGATGAAACTTTTTCGTGCGGAACGGGTGTTACAGCTTGTGCGTTGGCCTATGCAGAGAAGAACAAATTAAAAAGCGGAATAGTAACCACCGATGTTCGCGGAGGAAGATTGTCTGTAAAATTTGAATCTTATGCGAATGGTTATCGAAACATATGGCTCACGGGTCCGGCGGAATACGTATTTGAAGGAATCATCCATGACTCAGCTAAGTAATGTCATACCTTTTCCAGGTGCTGAAAAAAACAAATCGTATCTCATTCTGATTTCACCTGAATCAATTCCTCATTTAGGATTAATTCACGCGGGTTTATATTATTCACTCACTTATAAAGAGTGTGAAAACGCCAAAGATTTTGGACTTTATCTGGCAACTCTGGTAAAAGCAAAAAGAAAATTACTTTTTATTGAACTGGATGGATTGGATCAAAATCCGTGGAACGTTTTTCCAAAATATACCAAACTTGCAGGAACGGATTTAACTTGTTTGCAACCGGTAAAGGAATGTATCATGCCACACAGCAAAGCCGATTATGTTTTTGAATTGGTGCGTGATTTACAAAATGCAAATAGAGTTAAACAGGTTTATCACATGAACATGGAATCAGATTTTAAAAATCAGAACCATTTCAATTTAAGAGAATATACAAGAGATTCCATTTATACCTACATTAAGGCTCTGAATGAAAAGCATGCTAAACGGAGATAAAATTTATCTAAGAGCATTAGAGCCATCTGATTTTGAAACCTTGCTGAAATGGGAGAATGATTCTCAGTATTGGTCGGTGAGTAATACACTTACACCTTTTTCAAAACACATTTTACATCAATACGTCAACTCAGCCCAGGACATTTATACTGTTAAACAAATTCGTTTGATGGTGGTTGAACAAGGGACTGGTTTAAACGTTGGTGCGATTGATGTTTTTGAATTTAACCCTCGTCACCAGCATGCCGGTGTGGGAATTTTAATTGATGAAAATTTTAGAAAAAAAGGTTACGCAATTGAAGCTCTGCATCTTTTGAAGAACTATGCGGTTGAGACAGTTGGAATAAGAAATCTGACAGCCTCCATCACTTCAGATAATCTGGCGAGTGTTGCGCTTTTTGAAAAAGCAGGATTCGAAAAGGCAGGTTGCCGCAAAAAATGGTTCAACCAAAACGGAAAATGGATGGATGAATTTATTTACCAGTGTCAATTGGTTTAATTCAAAATATCCGGTAATTTCATCTTTATAAATCGTAACTCATGAAAAAAATTATTGCACTGATATTGGTTCTGGTCATTGGTGTAGTTGGATTTGTTTGGGGATGGCCCATGTATCAATTGCATTTTTCTAACATTGATTTAAAGGAAAATAAAATCATTTATATCTCCACCGGAACAACCCTGGATGAATTGGCTGCGCAAATTGAAAATGAAAAAATTCTTGATCAGAAAAAGTTCAAAGAGTTTGCTGTAAAATTAGAATTGGATGATTCTAAAATTGAGCCGGGTAAATATGAAGTTCAGGCAGGAATGAAAATTAAAAACCTGATTTATGGAATCAAAAACGGTAATCAGGAAATCAAAGATGTAAAAATCACGTTCAATAACTGTGATGATATTTATGAATTAGCAGGCAAAGTTGCTCCGTCCATTGAGGCTGATTCAACTGAATTGGTCAACTACATTTCTGATGCGAAAACAATTGAAAAATTTGGATTCCGGCATGAAACCATGATGTCACTATTTTTACCCGATACTTATGAAGTAGGAGAGTGGGATATGAGCGCTGAGGAGTTTGTAGATTTTATGGCTGAGCAATGGAAGGCATTCTGGAATGATGAGCGCAAAGCAAAAAGAGAAAAAATAAATTTATCAGAATCTCAGGTAGCAACACTTGCGTCAATTCTGGAAGCCGAGCAGGGAATTTTTTCTCAGGAATGGAGCACTATTGCAGGAGTATATCTGAACAGACTTGAAACAGGAATGCGTTTGCAATCTGATCCAACGGCAAAATACTGCTGGGGAAATGATTTGGATACCGTTCAGCGTTTACTCACTGTACACATGCAAAAAGATTGTCCGTACAATACGTATCTATATGCAGGTCTGCCTCCGGGACCAATCAGAATTCCATCGAAAAAAGCGATTGAAGCAGTTTTGAATGCAGAGGATAACAAGTATTTGTATTTCTGCGCCAAAGATGACAACAGCGGCCTTCATGCTTTTGCTGAAACGTACGAACAGCATCTGGAAAATGCGCGCAAGTTTTGGAAGTATATGGATGAGCGGGAGAATTAGTATCTCTGTGACATTTAATATTTTTCTTGTAGATCTTATCGCAAAAAAAAAAGAAAAAAAAACCGGCTGCAGAATCATATCCACAAACCGGCTTTAAAAATTTATTAGGTCGTATTTATTTTTTCGTTCTCGCTAAAAAACCATATTTCTCAGAGTAAGACAACATCTGAGCCTGGAAACTTTCAGGTTGTGACACTTTCACATCGGTAATGTTTCCGTCTTTATCCATCACAGGAATCAGAATTGGATTTACAAAACCATTGTATGGCGCAATGTTTAATGGTTCACATCTTTCTAAAACCTGCTGATGAATTTCCTGATCTACTTTTACTCCGTATTTTTCTACCAGGTTCATTCCTGCCTTATAATCTCCTTCAGATGTGATTCGTTGAAGTTCACATAAAAGTTCACCAAAGAGCGTTCTTAGTTTTTCATAGTCAGTGATGTTGAAATAAATTTTTCCATCGCGTTCTACACGTTCTATCACATTGTCTTTGGCTCCTTTTTCAAAAACCCATTTACTCACCAGCTGTCTGTTTTGCATATGCGCTTCTTCAACTTCTCTGCCTGGTTCAATTCTTCTCAGCTGAACCATCAGTCCGTTTCTGATGTAATAATCATAGCCTGCTTTTCCAACATCTAATGATTCCATTAATCCTAGTTCAACAACTTTCGGATCCATGATAAAATACAAACCAACCAAATCAGCTCTTGCTTCTTCTAAACATGAAGCATAACTTTTTAATGTCTCTCTTGGAGTTCCTACACCCTTATTTATTTTACCGGATGCGTGACCAATTACTTCATGCATTGCAGTGTGAAGTTTTGAAGAAAGACTTCCGTGTTTTTTTGCTAAATCAATTTCTTCCTGATCGTGGGCAAACTCTTCCAGTAATCCATCACCACCTGCGTTTTCATAGGCTTCTACCAAATTTCCAAGACTCACAGATTTTGATCCATGATGTTCCCGAATCCAGTTTGCATTTGGAAGGTTAACTCCAATTGGCGTTGAAGGTGATGCGTCACCCGCTTCATTGGCGACGTTCACAACTTTGTAGGTGACACCAACTACATCTGGTTTTTTATGCTCATCTTTAATAGAGGAATTATCTTCAAACCATTGCACATTTTCTTCCAGTGTTTTCATTCTTGCTGAGGCTTCAAAATCTTTTATCTGAACA
>Ga0268298_10004805_pt1 | contig 12973 bp, 15 predicted proteins | sample WWTPWeurt_MetaG_FD_194462 | JGI IMG/M metagenome (GOLD analysis project Ga0268298, IMG submission 194462) | Activated sludge microbial communities from WWTP in Nijmegen, Gelderland, Netherland - WWTP Weurt | ecosystem: Engineered > WWTP > Aerobic digester > Activated sludge | place...
GGTGCCAGAATCCGGAAAGCATCAACACCGGTTACGAACTCTCCTATGATGCAGAGAAGTGCATCAGCTGTCACGACTGTGCTGACGCCTGCCCCGAGCAGGCGATCGACCTGAGTTCGCCCGACAAAATCATCCGCGACAAATGCACCCAGTGCTTCAAGTGCGTTGATGTCTGCCCATCCGGTGCTCTGGAGCGCTGTGGCAATGACATCGACATGGATCATCTGGTGGAGAAGGTGCTTGAAGACGAGGCCTTCTTCGAGGCCTCCGGCGGCGGGGTTACTGTCTCCGGCGGCGAGGCGCTGATGCAGATGGATTCGGTCGGCGAACTGTTCTCGCGGCTGAAGCAGCGGAATGTTCACACGCTGATCCAGACAGCGGGCCTATTCAATTACAAGGTATTTGAAAATCTGGTATTGCCCTACACCGACACCATCTACTTTGATCTCAAGTTGATGGACAGCGATGCGCACAAGCAGTACTGCGGCGTTCCCAACCATTCTATTCATGAGAACTTCAGGAAGGTCCAGGCCCTGGCACGGGATTCGGTGATCGAGGTTCTGCCGCGGGTCCCGTTGGTGCCCTTTATCACCGACACGGATGAAAACCTCAGTGCCATTGCTGACTTTATGCTCGAGAACGGCGTAAAGAACATGCAGATCTTGCCGTACAACCCGATTTGGCTCGACAAGCTGCCACGCTTCGGCAGTGTCCAGCGTCTGGACTTCGGTGAAGGGACAGGCAAGTTCATGCCGGACGCGGAGCTTGACCGCTGTACGGAGATTTTTGAGTCCAGAGGTATTCACGTCCATTGTCACAGGTGATGTATCAGCTCAGACAGCCGGCGCCTTCCTGATTTCGCTTTACCTATAACCCATAATCAATCTGTCCATCACATGAGGAAAATAAAATGACGTATGCACAACCCGGCCAGGAAGGATCTGTAGTTTCCTTCAAATCGCGCTATGACAATTTCATCGGCGGCGAATGGGTAGCGCCCGCTGACGGCCGTTACTTCGAAAATGTGACTCCGGTAACCGGCCAGGTGTACTGTGAGGTGGCCCGTTCCTCGGCGGCGGATATTGAGAAGGCCCTTGATGCGGCGCATGCAGCGCGAGCAAGTTGGGGTGCCACCTCGGTAGCCGACCGGTCCAACCTGCTGCTGAAGATCGCTGACCGCGTCGAGCAGAATCTTGAAATGCTGGCGGTTGCGGAGACCTGGGAGAATGGTAAAGCCGTACGCGAGACCCTGAATGCTGACCTGCCCCTGTTTGTAGACCACTTCCGCTATTTTGCGGGCTGCATCAGGGCCCAGGAAGGCAGCGCCGCTGAACTGGATGCGACAACGGCCAGCTATCACTTCCACGAGCCCTACGGCGTGGTGGGCCAGATCATTCCCTGGAACTTCCCCCTGCTGATGGCCGCCTGGAAACTGGCGCCGGCGCTGGCCGCGGGTAACTGCGTGGTCATGAAGCCCGCCGAGCAGACCCCGGTGACCATTCTCCTGGTGATGGAGCTGATACAGGACATTCTGCCCGCTGGCGTGGTTAATATCGTCAACGGCTTCGGGGCGGAAGCGGGGGCGGCACTCTCGCAAAGTACACGCATTGCCAAGCTGGCCTTCACCGGCTCGACGGCGGTGGGTAATGAGATTCTCAAGTGCGCGGCGAACAACCTCATTCCTTCAACGGTTGAGCTGGGTGGTAAGTCACCGAATATCTACTTTGAGGATGTTCTGGACTATGAAGATGACTACCTTAACAAGTGTGCGGAGGGTCTGCTGCTGGGCTTCTTCAACCAGGGTGAAGTGTGTACCTGTCCCTCCCGTGCACTGATCCAGGAATCCATCTATGACCGTTTCCTTGATATCGTGGTTGAGCGTTCAAAGACCATTAAGCAGGGCAATCCGCTGGATCCTGAGACACAGGTTGGTGCGCAGGCCTCCAAGGAACAGTTTGACAAGATCATGAGCTACATGGAGATCGGTCGGCAGGAAGGTGCACAGATTCTGATCGGCGGTGATAGTGCCAACCTGTCCGGTGATCTGTCCGGCGGTTACTACGTGCAGCCGACCCTGATGGCGGGCAAGAACGACATGCGCATTTTCCAGGAGGAGATCTTTGGGCCGACGCTGGGTGTGACCTCTTTCAAGGACGAGGCCGAAGCACTGGCCATCGCCAACGATACTGACTATGGCCTGGGTGCCGGCGTCTGGACCCGCGACATGAATCGCGCCTACCGCATGGGACGGGGCATTCAGGCGGGTCGCGTGTGGACCAACTGCTACCACGCCTATCCTGCGCACGCGGCCTTTGGCGGATACAAGAAGTCGGGTATTGGCCGTGAAACCCACAAGATGATGCTTGACCATTACCAGCAGACCAAGAACCTGCTGGTGAGCTACAGCATCGACCCGCTGGGTTTCTTCTGAGTCCAAACTACTGCCTTAATGGTCTTAATGCCCCTTGGTAATCACCTTGGGGCATTTCTAATGCCAGAAAATTTAGTCTCAACCATTCTCGCCGTGCCAGCTTGAATTTAACCCCGACTTGGTCACGTGTTGAATGGCTCAGTGACCTATCCTTACTACAGGAGTTGGAATGTCCGAGTTTCAGACACACCCAGTACCAGCGAATTTCAAAGACGCGCACATCAACGCCGAGAAGTACCAGGCCATGTACAAGCGCTCCATCGAGGATCCCGAGGGCTTCTTTGGCGAGATGGCCAGTGAGTTCCTGAGTTGGGACCAGCCCTGGGACAGCGTGGTCAACTACGATTTCGTGAAGGGCGAGGCTGCCTGGTTCTCAGGCGGCAAGCTCAATGTCAGCTACAACTGTATCGACCGTCACCTGCCGGAGCGCGCCGACCAGACCGCGCTGATCTGGGAGGGGGATGATCCCGCCGACAGCAAGCACATCACCTATGGCGAGCTGAAGGAACAGGTCTGTAAGCTGGCTAACGTGTTGAAGGCGCGCGGCGTACAGAAAGGCGACCGGGTCTGCATCTACATGCCGATGATTCCCGAGGCGGCCTACGCCATGCTCGCCTGTACCCGCATCGGCGCGGTTCACTCCATTGTGTTCGGCGGCTTCTCGCCCGAAGCGCTGAAGGATCGTATCCTCGATTCCGACTGCCAGACCGTGATCACTGCCGACGAGGGCGTGCGCGGTGGACGCTCGGTACCGCTCAAGGTCAACGCCGACAAGGCGCTGCAGTCCTGCCCCAATGTACACACCTGCCTGGTGGTAGAGCGCACCGGCAATGACGTCAACTGGGTGGAAGGCCGCGACCAGTGGTACCACGAGTTGATGGCTGGCGCCGACGCCGATTGCGCGCCGGAGCCCATGGACTCCGAAGACCCGCTGTTCATCCTCTATACTTCCGGCTCCACCGGCAAGCCCAAGGGCGTGCTGCACACCACCGGCGGCTACCTGCTGCAGGCGGCCATGACCTTCAAGTACGTGTTCGACTATCGCGAGGGCGAGGTCTATTGGTGCACCGCCGATGTGGGCTGGGTGACCGGCCACACCTACATCGTCTACGGCCCCCTGGCCAACGGCGCCATCTCCCTGATGTTCGAGGGCGTCCCCACCTACCCCGATGCCGGCCGCTGCTGGGAAGTGGTGGACAAGCACCAGGTCAACACTTTCTACACTGCCCCCACGGCGATCCGCGCCCTGATGGCGGTGGGCGATGAGCCGGTTACCCGCTCCTCCCGTTCCAGCCTGCGCCTGCTTGGCACCGTGGGTGAGCCTATCAACCCGGAGGCCTGGGAGTGGTACCACCGCGTGGTCGGCGACGAGCGTTGCCCCATCATCGATACCTGGTGGCAGACCGAGACCGGCGCCCACATGATCACCCCGCTGCCCGGGGCTGTAGACCTCAAGCCCGGTTCCGCCACCTTCCCCTTCTTCGGTGTGGAGCTGGCCCTGCTGAACGAAGACGGCTCCGAGGTTGAAGGCGCCGGTTCCGGCTACCTGGTGGTGAAGTCCTCCTGGCCCAGCCAGATCCGCAGTGTCTATGGCGATCACCAGCGCATGATAGACACCTACTTCAGCAACTATGCCGGCTACTACTTCACCGGTGACGGCGCCACCCGCGACGAGGACGGCTACTACTGGATCACCGGCCGTGTGGACGACGTGCTCAACGTATCCGGCCACCGCATGGGCACCGCCGAGGTGGAGAGCGCCCTGGTACTGCACGACAAGATCGCAGAGGCCGCCGTGGTCGGCTTCCCCCACGATATCAAGGGCCAGGGTATCTACGCCTATGTCACCCCGATGGCAGGCGTGGAGCCGGACGACGACTTGCGCGCGGAGTTGATCCAGCTGTGTGTGAAGGAAATCGGCCCCATCGCCAAGCCCGACATTATCCAGTGGGCCCCGGGCCTGCCCAAGACGCGCTCCGGCAAGATCATGCGTCGCATCCTGCGCAAGATCGCCGAGAACGAGCTGGACAGCCTGGGCGATACCAGCACCCTGGCGGATCCCTCTGTGGTGGATCACCTTGTCGCCAACAAGTTATCTTAATTCTCAAAATGCAGGTGATTCTCGATAAGTGATCAGATATATCAACAATTTGGCATTAATGTCATGTATCGATTAGCCCAGTTCTTGATACCAATAGTCCTGACAATAATATGGCAGTGGATGGGCTACAAGGACGATGAATCGACACGACGTGGTGGGAATGGTGACCTCCGAGAAGGCGCCTTGGGAGCTCCAAGAAGTTGAAGTCAAGGGCGCCACGCAAAAGTGGTTTGTAAACGGCCCTCAGTCTCTCCGTCAGCTCTATGAGGACAATCTCAGCGATGAGCCGTTCTATGCCTATGAAGACGAATGCTATACCTTTCAAGAAGTCTATCGAATGGCCGCAAGCCTGGCTCAGCAACTGCAGAGTCGATATGGCGTGAAACATGGGGACCGCGTTGCTATAGCGATGCGCAACTACCCGGAATGGCCCATTGCCCTTGAAGCCATAACGTCCATTGGCGCTATCGCGGTAGCAATTAATGCCTGGTGGCAGCCGGAAGAAATCGACTATGCGTTTAAGCTCACGGGCGTTACCGTGGTCATAGCGGACCAGGAGCGGATAGAACGTATCTCCCACATCGCTCCGGAGTCTACTCCCCATATCATCGCCGTACGTGCAGCCCCGTCAGACTCGACCACTCCAATAGACACACTGACAAGCTCCAACGACCCTATGCCATCGGTAGGTATTCACCCGGACGACGATGCGGTAATACTGTTTACATCCGGTTCAACTGGCCACCCCAAGGGATCCGTATCTACTCACCGCAACATTCTCGCGGCGCTACTTTCGTGGGAGGTCGACTTCGTCACTCATTTCATAATGGAGAACGGCGAATTTGATCAGGAGAAAATAGGAAGCGCAGCAAAATCTCAGAGCACCGCCTTACTGGCAATGCCGTTGTTCCACGTGAATGGACTGCACGCAGTGTTGCTATCTGCCTTCCGCACGCAAAGGAAGATCGTCTCCATGTACAAATGGGATGCGGCCACCGCTGCAGATATCATCGATAACGAAGGCATATCGACCTTTGTTGGGACACCAGCGATGACCGGTGATTTAGTTGAGTATGCAAAACGATCACACAGAAATTTAGAAAGTCTACGCTCAACAGGTGGCGGAGGATCCGCGCGTGCTACGTCCCAGGTGAAGGACATTGGACAATCGCTAAAAAATGCCGCGCCCTTTACTGGCTGGGGAATGACCGAAACCAATTCGATTGGTACCGGTATTTACGGGGCGGACTACCTAAAAAATCCCAACTCGTCTGGCATGTGCTCTGCAGTACTGGAAGTTTCAACGATTGATGAACAGGGCAACTTTTTGCCTCCTGGGGATCGAGGTGAACTCGTTGTCCGGGGCACCTCTGTAATTCACGGATATTGGAATCAGCCCCAGGCCAACAAAGAGTCATTTGTCGGAGAGTGGTTCCGAACTGGTGATGTAGCCTATATCAATGACGGGCATCTTTATGTGGTCGACCGCATTAAGCAACTCATTATTCGGGGTGGTGAGAACATTGGCTGTGGCGAGGTAGAAGACGCCTTGCTGGATCATCCTGACGTGATAGAAGCCAGCGTTTATGGTGTGCCTGATGAACGTCTAGGAGAAACCGTTGCCGCGACACTTTACATAAGCGCGGATGCAAAAAATGTCGCAATTTCTGACTATCTGCAATCGAAGCTAGCCAAATTCAAAGTGCCTGAGTACTTGAAACTGTGTACAGAGCAATTGCCCAGAATAGCATCCGGCAAGATCGACAAGCGTCGTCTACGCCAAGAGCACATAGGCGATCTGGGTCTGCCTTTTGACAGCCATCAATGAGCAGAACTATCAATAATTGAGCAGGCCAAACATTCTGCGCCAAGTTGCGTCCCCATATACTCGCAACGAGAACTGCAAAATAATATCAACCATATTAGGGAGTCCTATAATGAGTAAAAGCTGTTCTTTTCCCAAAACCGCCCTGTCACGCTCCGTTATGCTCGCCAGCGTCGTGGTCTCCGGCACGCTAATCGCCCCCAATCTAGCCAGTGCCCAATCCGGCCCAGCAGCCCTTGAGGAAGTTGTCGTTACTGCAACGAAGCGTAGCACCAGTGTCCAAGATGTGCCGATAGCTATGGCTCTGTTGCAAAAATCGTGAAGCTTGAGCATGCTTGGCGGAGATTGGACGGACGGAACGATGACGGATTTCAAGTGGCGCCATTTCCAGGGTGATGTGATCCTGTGGGCGGTGCGCTGGTATTGTCGCTATCCGATCAGCTATCGCGACCTTGAGGAAATGCTGGCGGAACGCGGCATTTCGGTCGACCATACGACGATCTATCGCTGGGTCCAGTGCTACGCCCCGGAGATGGAGAAGCGGCTGCGCTGGTTCTGGCGGCGTGGCTTTGATCCGAGCTGGCGCCTGGATGAAACCTACGTCAAGGTGCGGGGCAAGTGGACCTACCTGTACCGGGCAGTCGACAAGCGGGGCGACACGATCGATTTCTACCTGTCGCCGACCCGCAGCGCCAAGGCAGCGAAGCGGTTCCTGGGCAAGGCCCTGCGAGGCCTGAAGCACTGGGAAAAGCCTGCCACGCTCAATACCGACAAAGCGCCGAGCTATGGTGCAGCGATCACCGAATTGAAGCGCGAAGGAAAGCTGGACCGGGAGACGGCCCACCGGCAGGTGAAGTATCTCAATAACGTGATCGAGGCCGATCACGGAAAGCTCAAGATACTGATCAAGCCGGTGCGCGGTTTCAAATCGATCCCCACGGCCTATGCCACGATCAAGGGATTCGAAGTCATGCGAGCCCTGCGCAAAGGACAGGCTCGCCCCTGGTGCCTGCAGCCCGGCATCAGGGGCGAGGTGCGCCTTGTGGAGAGAGCTTTTGGCATTGGGCCCTCGGCGCTGACGGAGGCCATGGGCATGCTCAACCACCATTTCGCAGCAGCCGCCTGATCGGCGCAGAGCGACAGCCTACCTCTGACTGCCGCCAATCTTTGCAACAGAGCCGCATCCTGCCATGCTATTGGTAGTCAAAATTCACGGAAACGCATAACACATCGCAGGTCTTTATGGACGCCGACCAAGAAATGCCGATTTTTCTGGAACAGCGCGGCACCCTGCCCCTGACTTCTGATGAATACGGCCAACTGCTATACGATCATCCCGACGAATCCCCGGAAATTGTCGGCATGTTGGACTATCTCATTGACCCGCCGAGCAGGCTTGCCAGCACGTCGCGCTGGCTCAGGTTTCGGGACAACATGGCGCAGGCTGTCGCAGACCGACCGCACGACCCGCATTTCCCGCTGTTTCTTGCACAGGCTGAAAAAATCTTGGCCTATCGGGCGACCATCGCGCCGGAGCGGCGCATCTGGAAAGCGGACGCTTGACCACGCCCCCTACCCTGCGGCGGTTTCTCGCCCGCGTGATCGCCGCCAAGAGCGGCGAAGCGAATGCAGGCCGGGAAGAAGTCGCCGCCGAAGTGCTGCACGCGCTGCAGCTGGTGCAACGTTTCTGTCGGGACTGCGGCAACGAGGCTTACGCCCTTGAAGCCGTGCCGCTGCTATGCGGCCAGTGCCACACCCCGATGCAGACGCCGGAGCCGGAGAGCATCCGTATCGAAAATTTCATCGAACGGCATCGCAGGACGCTGCAGGGGCTGGCCGAGAGGTAGTTTTCTCAAAAACGGTCGTTTTTGAGACAGTTTGCCGTCCCCTGCAAAATCAGGGGGTTGAGTGTCGCAAAATATAGTCTCATAATTGGTCATGCTTTATGGCTATGCCCGCGTATCCACCAGCGACCAGAAAGCGCAGCTGCAACTGGACGCGCTGCAGGCCGCAGGCTGCCAGCAGGTATTCGTGGACGAGGGTATAAGCGGCAGCGCCGCCACCCGCCCTGCCCTTTCCAAAGCCTTCGCCGCGCTCAAGGCCGGTGACGTGCTGGTGGTATGGCGGCTTGACCGGCTTGGCCGCTCTCTCTCGCATCTCATCCAGCTTACTGGGCAGCTGGGCGAACAGGGCATCGGATTCCGGTCACTGACCGAAGCTATAGACACCACCAGCTCGTCAGGGCGGCTACTTTTTCACATCATGGGCGCGCTGGCCGAGTTCGAGCGCAACCTGATCGTCGAGCGCACCCAGGCAGGCCTAGCCGCAGCGAAAAAGCGCGGCACCAGGTTGGGGCGCAGGCCGAAGCTAACCCCTGCCCAGGTTGCCCATGCCAGGAAGCTGATAGAGGGCGGCGAAAGCCCGCGTCACGTCGCCAGGACTTTGGACGTGTCCACGGCCACCCTTTACCGCTACCTACCCGTTCCCGCGAACGGTTCCCCATGAGGAAAAAAGAGAAAACTTGCTTTCAGAGTAAAAATGTGCAAAATTACACCAATAGTATGATAATTTCACCAACCCCCTGATAGCAAATTTTTGGAGGGCTACCCATGGCAACCGTGCGTAAAACCATCACCCTCACCGAGCAGCAAGACGCCTGGATTTCGGCGCAAATCGCCGCTGGCAGCTATACCAACGATAGCGAAGCCATCCGCGATCTTATCCGGCGTGAACAGGAGCGCAGCGCCGAAATCGAGAGCATCCGCCAGGCGCTCATCGAGGGCGAGCAGAGTGGCGAGCCGGAGCCGTTCGATTTCGCCGCCTTCAAGCAGCGCAAAGCGGCGCAGTATGGCTGATTATCGGTTCAGCCCAAGGGCGCAGCGCGACCTTGACGGGATTTTCGATTACACCGTAGCGCAATGGGGTTTGCCGCAGGCACTGCGCTACACCGACTTGATCGAATCCGCCTGCGCCGACTTGGCCGAAGCCCCACAGCAGGCGCAGAGTTGCGCCTACATTCGGCCAGGTTATCGCCGTCGTAGCGTGGAGCATCACGTCATCTATTTCAAGCCGACCAGTTACGGCATTGCCGTTGTCCGCATCCTGCACCAGCGTATGGATGCAACCCGGCATCTGTAATGCAGTAAATCAGTAATTGAGGTTGTAGAATTAACGCAGCACCTTCGCGGCAAGCTCAGCTTGCAACACATCGACTTTGGGAATGATGCCTTGCAACACACCAAGCGCGTCTGCCCATTCATCGCGAACGCTGTTCCCGGCCAGACCTTGTAGGGCACTGTTGAGTTGGACGGCTGCGCGTTGCAAGTCAACGGCCAGCGATTGACCAGTGCCTAACGTCGAAGTCGCCAGCGCATCCTGGGCGAGTTGCAACACTTCCAGGTCTGTCGCCATCACGCGGCCAGCGGTTGATGAGCGTGGGGCACCTTGACGCCTTGCCATTGCGGCATCTTTTGCAGTCGTTAGTTTAATCAGTAAATCGCGAGCATTGTCTCTCGTGACCTGGTCATTATTCCTGGCCAAAACCTTGGAAACCGCCCGCTTGGCACCACCGGCTTGTAGCATTGCCCAAATTGATAGCCCCAAACCTGCTACCGACAGGACTAAGTCACCCACTGGGGTTGTCAGCAAGTTCAGGACAGCTAAGGCAGTATCCATGATTAACGATTTTCTGGGTGAATGGCGGCAGCGAGCACAGCCTTGAGCCGTGCTTCCGACATCGTCATGCGCTCCGGCATCGGTTCCTTTATCCACTCCGCCAGCATTCGGCCATAAATGTCGCGAACGGGCATGTGGGAATTCCAGTAACCCGGCTTCTGCATCGGCACATATTCGAACCGCTTCAGACGCTCGACCGTGAACCGAGCAAAGGACATGAATTTAGCCTCGTTGTTGCCGTCGTAACCGGCGAACTTATTAAAAGGGAAATCCTTGAGGTCGAACCCATCTGGCATTGAGCGTCCAATGGCATCAAACATGTCCATGGTATCCCAAACCTCTCGGGACTCTTCGACGGTCATCTTGTCGTTGCCGTCGTAGATATATTCGAAGTCCCAAGCGTAGAGCATCTCGTAACCGTGCTCTAATGCCTCGCGTTGGACGCTGAGCGATTCCGCTTCGTCGGGATACAGCCCTTCCAAAATCCTGATCTGGTTGACCAGAAATATGCGGTCGAGCTTCGTGAGCTTTAATTCATCTGCCATCGATCATCCTTGAAAACCCGGTATGAGCCTAGTGGTCACTGTAATCTGTCGCTGAGCATATCGCGGAGGTAATCCGCGATGGTGACCCCCTCCCCTGCCACATGGATTTTCAGCTTGCGGTGCAGGCTCTTGGGCAGGTCTAGCGTGATGCGGACAATCTCGCCCTTGTCGGGGGCAGCGGTTTTGACCGGCTTGCGGAAATCGCTGGCGCGCGGCTCCTCTCCGGCTTCCACGAAGGCCTGCGCCGCATCCTTGGGCTTGAGGCGGATGGGAACGGACTTGCTCATGCGGCCATCCTTTCGAGTTCAGCAACGAATGCGGCCACTTCCCTTGCCGCCTGCCCGTTGGGTTCGCGTTCGCTGACCGTTTCGCCCGTGGCGGCGGTTTCCGCGAATATGACCCGCTGCGCGACTTCCGCCGTCAGCACCGGGAACGGCAAATCGCCAAGCGCCTCCTTTGCTGATTTGCTGATTGCAGTATTTACGGCTTTACGGTTCATGATGAAAGCCGCCTTTATGCCGGGCTTGTAGGTGGCTGCTTCCTGTATCAGGCCAACGGTTTCCTGTGCCGCCCAGAGGTCATAGGGGCTGGGCTGGACAGGAATCAGCACGAAGTCCGCCGCCATGATGACCGAGCGGGCGAGGTCGGAGGCGCGGGGAGGGCCGTCAATCACCACATGGTCATAGCCATGGGCAATCTGTTCAATGTCGCGGTGAATTGTCGGCTTGGCCAGCGCCGTGACGGTGAAGGGAGGGGCGCTTTCCCGCTGCGACGACCAGGACACCGCCGAACCTTGCGGATCGGCGTCCAGCAGCAGAGTGCGGCCTTTTTCGGCCAGCGCGGCTGCCAGATGCACGGCCAGGGTGGTTTTGCCGACGCCGCCTTTCTGGTTGAGAAGTGCCACTATCATGTTTAATTCCGTAATGCAGTAAATACGCTTCGCAGCATTGCATGAATGCCGTATCAGCGCAATGGCTTGCGTTCGTGCTTTTTCTTGCAAAAGCCGATGAAGGCACCAGCAGGGCTTTTCAGGTCAGGCCTGCCCATGTCGTGCCACCAGGCCAGCCATTCGCTGTGCAGGGCGTAAATGTCATAACCCGGCGCGGCGGTTTTCGCATCGTGCATGGCCTCTGCGTCAATGTAGGGAACGTCTGAATCGTCCTGCAGGGCTTCGGGCTTGGCCTTGAGGCTTGAGCGGTTGTGAAAGCGGATAACGTCATCGGCCATCGTCACCGCATAGTCGGGAAAATGCCCATGCTCGGCGTCATGTTCGCAGACCTTTTTCACCAGCGCGCGGAATACCCGCTGCGGGCTGTTGGAACCGCATTTCTTCTGCAGCAGTTCCAGCCCGATTGACCACTCATCCTGCATTCCGCAGTGCTTGCGCGCCAGTTCATACATGCGGCGCTCGAAAGGCTTGCGGAGCCGGAAATAGTCGCGGTGCAGCGTCAGCACGTTCTTGCTGATGACAGAGCGGTAAACCCATTCGGACAGCGTGATTTCAAGGTCTAGCATCCGGCCATCGAACGTCTTGCGCGTGATCGTCGCATCCTCAATCAGGCCGAAAATCTTGGTTTCCTCGATGCCGCCGGTCTTGATGTTGGTTCTAACCGTTGTCCCGCGCAGGCGGGTGAGGGCGTCTGTCAGCAGGCGGTAGCCTTCGCCGCTGGTCTGGCGGTTGGTGGCCACCAGCATGTCATAGGCCTGCAGGCGCAGCTTGCGGCTTGGGGCTTCGCCCTGGTTCATCTTCGCAATCAGCTGCGAAATGCAGTAAATCAGTATGTCCTTGTCGTGGATTGTCGCCAGCCCCTTGCCGGAGGGGATGATTTCAATGACGTTGCCGTTGTGTTCATAGCGGCGCATCCGGTTATCGGGTTTGGTCGAGAGCGAGAACACCGGATGTTCCATGGAGGCCATGTCATCCTTGGGAATGGCGTCCAGCACGTCGCAGATGAACAAGTCCTGGTTGGGGTGACGCACAGGCAGCAGCGGCGTGCGGTCATCGGAATCCGCATCGTCAGCAGGAGCAAGGTCAAAAAGGGTAGGGGCTGCTATCGTCATTTCAGTGACAGGAGCTTACTATCGTCATTTCATATACGCAAGGAGAGTTTCGTCATTTCACATACACCCGCTTGCTATCGTCATTTCGTTTACACCTGAGGCGCGAGGGGAGGGGGTGCGGCCTGTGGATAACTCTAGCCTGCTATCGTCAGAGTGGATTCACCCTTTCGTCACTCTGGATTCACTTTATCGTCAGACCGGATTCACGTTATGTAAAACGACCGGCGTTTTTCGCTGCAAATTCCGTGGGTTGCGAGAGCGGCAAAAACCCGTAACACATACTCTAACCCATATATTAACACATAAGGGACTGCGTTACTGCAATACGGCATAAT
>Ga0268298_10004806_pt1 | contig 12971 bp, 10 predicted proteins | sample WWTPWeurt_MetaG_FD_194462 | JGI IMG/M metagenome (GOLD analysis project Ga0268298, IMG submission 194462) | Activated sludge microbial communities from WWTP in Nijmegen, Gelderland, Netherland - WWTP Weurt | ecosystem: Engineered > WWTP > Aerobic digester > Activated sludge | place...
GGAGTCTTGAAACCGCCGTCCTCGCCCAAATATCGCCCCCGCGTCGCCCCGGCGCGATAAAATTTTCCCGCAACACCCCGTCCCACCGCCCCATGTCGCGACGGGATGCCCGTTCTGCCCCCCCCCATCCTCTCCCACCGCGCCGGAGAGGGAAGACGGCCCGGAGACACCGCAACGTGAGCAACGCTCCCGAATCGAACGCCCCGACGACCAAGCCGGCCGTGCGGACCGAGCCGATGCCGGTTCTGCCGCTGCGCGACGTCGTGGTCTACCCCCACATGGTCATCCCGCTGTTCGTCGGCCGCGAGAAGTCGATCCTGGCGCTCGAACAGGCGATGAAGGTCGACAAGCAGGTGCTGCTGCTCGCGCAGAAGCAGGCCGACGTCGACGAGCCCGACGCGAAGGATCTCTACGGCGTCGGCACGATCGCGACCATCCTGCAGTTGCTCAAGCTGCCCGACGGCACCGTCAAGGTACTCGTCGAGGGCGTCGAACGGGCCTCGGTGTCGAGTCTGCAGCCCGGCGACTGGTTCACGGCGGTCGCCACGCCGCTCACCGACGGCGAGCGCTACGACGAGCGCGAGATGGACGTGCTGGTGCGCTCGGTCGTCACGCAGTTCGAACAGTACGTGAAGCTGAACCGCAAGGTTCCGCCGGAGATCCTGACCTCGCTCGCCGGCATCGAGCAGCCCGGCCGTCTCGCCGACACGGTCGCGGCGCACATGTCGCTCAAGCTCGACGCCAAGCAGAAGGTGCTCGAGATCCAGGACGTGCGCCGGCGGCTCGAGCACATCCTCGCGCTGATCGAGGGTGAGATGGACGTGCTGCAGATCGAGAAGCGCATCCGCGGCCGCGTCAAGCAGCAGATGGAGAAGAGCCAGCGCGAGTACTACCTCAACGAGCAGATGAAGGCCATCCAGAAGGAGCTGGGCGAACTCGACGATGCGCCGAACGAGCTCGCCGAGCTGGAGAAGCGCATCCTGCGCGCGGGCATGCCGAAGGAAGCGCGCGAGAAGGCCAGGGGCGAGCTCGCCAAACTCAGGCTCATGTCGCCGATGTCGGCGGAAGCCACCGTCGTGCGCAACTACATCGACTGGCTCGTCAAGTGCCCGTGGCGCAAGCGCACCAAGGTCAAGCACGACCTCGCCGGCGCCGAGCGCGTCCTCAACGAAGACCACTTCGGGCTCGACAAGGTCAAGGAGCGCATCGTCGAGTACCTGGCGGTGCTGCAGCGCGTGCAGACGCTCAAGGGTCCGATCCTCTGTCTCGTCGGCCCGCCCGGCGTCGGCAAGACCTCGCTCGGCCAGTCGATCGCGCGCGCGACCAACCGCAAGTTCGTGCGCATGTCGCTCGGTGGCGTGCGCGACGAGGCCGAGATTCGCGGCCATCGCCGCACCTATATCGGCTCCATGCCGGGCAAGATCGTGCAGAACATGGTCCGCACCGGCGTCCGCAACCCGCTGTTCCTGCTCGACGAAGTCGACAAGATGGCGATGGACTTCCGCGGCGACCCGTCCGCGGCGCTGCTCGAGGTGCTCGACCCCGAGCAGAACGCGACGTTCAACGACCACTACCTCGAGGTCGACTTCGACCTCTCCGACGTGATGTTCGTCTGCACGGCCAACAGCCTGAACATCCCGCCGCCGCTGCTCGATCGCATGGAGGTCATCCGGCTGCCGGGCTACACCGAAGACGAGAAGTCCAACATCGCGCGTCGCTACCTGCTGCCGAAGCAGATGAAGCAGAACGGTCTGAAGCAGGACGAGCTCAAGGTCTCCGATCCGGCGATCCTCGAGACCATCCGCCACTACACGCGCGAGGCGGGCGTGCGCAGCCTCGAGCGCGAGCTGTCGAAGGTCTGCCGCAAGGCCGTGAAGGAGTTGCTGCTCGAGAAGGACCGCAAGTCGATCGGCGTCACGCCGAAGAACCTGGCGAAGTACCTGGGCGTCCATCGGCACCGTTACGGTCGCGCGGAGGAGAACGACCAGGTCGGGCAGGTGACGGGCCTCGCCTGGACGGAAGTCGGCGGCGAGCTGCTGACGATCGAGGCGGCGGTGATCCCGGGCAAGGGCAAGCTCACGCACACCGGCCAGCTCGGCGAGGTGATGCAGGAGTCGATCCAGGCCGCGATGACCGTCGTGCGCAGCCGCGCGACGGTGCTCGGCCTCGACAACGAGTTCTACCAGAAGAGCGACGTGCACATTCACGTGCCCGAAGGCGCGACGCCGAAGGACGGCCCGAGCGCCGGCATCGGCATGTGCACGGCGCTGGTGTCGGCACTGACGCGCATTCCGGTGCGCGCCGACGTCGCGATGACCGGCGAGATCACGCTGCGCGGGCAGGTGCTGCCGATCGGCGGTCTCAAGGAGAAGCTGCTCGCGGCCCATCGCGGGGGCATCACGACCGTGCTGATCCCCGACGAGAACGTCAAGGACCTCGCGGAGATCCCCGACAACATCAAGGGCCGGCTCACCATCAAGGCGGTCAAGTGGATCGACGAGGTGCTCGCCGTCGCCCTGAAAGACATGCCGCAGCCGCTCGTGGCCTCGCCCGAGGCCAAGGCGGAGACGGACGACGGCAAGCGCGTCGCGACCAAGCGGACGGCGAAGCGCCCGGGCAGCAAGGTGCACGCGCACTGAAACGAATCGAGGAGGACCACGAGCTCATGAACAGAAACGATCTCATCGACGCGGTGTCGGAGCGCACATCGCTCGCGAAGTCCGACGCCGCGCGCGCCGTCGAGGCGGTGCTCGCCGCGATCACCGAGGCGTTGCAGAAGGGCGACGCGGTGATGCTGTCGGGCTTCGGCACGTTCGCGACCAAGACCCGCGCGGCCCGGACGGGGCGCAATCCGCGCACGGGCGAGCCCATCGACATCCCGGCCAGCAAGGTGCCCGGCTTCAAGGCTGGCAAAGGCCTGAAGGATGCCGTAAGCTAGTGGGCTCCCAGAGGGGCACGGGTGCTTAGCTCAGCTGGGAGAGCGACGCCCTTACAAGGCGTAGGTCGGGGGTTCGAACCCCTCAGCACCCACCAGAACGACGCGGAGTGGTAGTTCAGTCGGTTAGAATACCGGCCTGTCACGCCGGGGGTCGCGGGTTCGAGTCCCGTCCACTCCGCCAGCTCTGGCTCCGCCGAAAGCCCGCTCACGCGGGCTTTTGCATTTCAGGGGCCGTGCGGGCCGTCAGGCCCTACAATCCGCATCCTTCAATCTTTCTGCATCCCTGACACATGCTCCAGAGAATTCGCGACAGGATATCGGGCTGGTTTGCGGCGCTGTTCCTCGGGGCCATCGCCGTCGTCTTCATCTTCTGGGGCATCCAGTTCGAGTCGTCGGTGACGACGGAGGCGGCCCGCGTCAACGGCGTGGAGATCCCGGCCCAGACGGTGCAGCGGGCCTGGCAGGAGCGCCAGTCCGAGCTCCAGCAGCAACTGCACGGCGAACTGCCGGCCGACCTGGTCCGGACCGAGCAGACGCGGATGCTCGACGACTTCGTCGACCGCGAGTTGCTCGTGCAGCGGGCACACGACAGCGGCTATCGCGTGGGCGACCGCGAACTCGCCGACACGCTGGCGCGGATTCCCGCGCTGCAGGTGGACGGCCAGTTCTCCCGCGACCGTTATGCGGCGCTGTTGCAGCAGCAGGGGCGCAGCGAGGCCGAGTTCGAGCGCGAATTCCGCCGCGACCTGGAATCCTCGCAATTGCGCAACGCCGTGCTCGTCTCGTCGTTCGTGACGCCGGGTGAGCTGCAGCGCCGCATCCGTCTGGAGGGCGAGACCCGCGAGATCGCCTATGCGCTGGTGCCCGCGGCCCGCTACGCGGCAGTGGCCGTCACTCCGGAGCAGATCGCGGCGTACTACGACAAGAACAAGTCGCAGTACATGACCGACGAATCGGTGGCGCTGCAGTACCTGCGGCTCGACCTGGCGGACGTCGCCTCCGGCGTGCAGGTCGACGAGGATGCGCTGCGCACGTATTACGAGGAGAATGCGGCCCGCAACGCGACGCCGGAGCGGCGCAAGGCGAGCCACATCCTGATCGAGTCGGGCAGCGACGACACCGCGGCGAAGAAGAAGGCCGAGGCGTTGCTCGCGCGCGCCAAGGCCGGCGAGGATTTCGCGAGGCTCGCGCGCGAGAATTCGGACGATCCCGGCTCGAAGGCCGCCGGCGGCGAACTCGGCTGGTCGACGCGCGAGGCCTACGTCAAGGAATTCGCCGACGCGCTGTTCTCGATGCAGAAAGGCGAGATCCGCGGCCCGGTCCGCACGCAGTTCGGGTACCACATCCTGCGTCTCGAGGACGTCGAGACGCCGCGCGTGCGCGGCTTTGAGGAGATGCGTGGGGAACTCGAGCCGGAGTTCCGGCGTGAACAGGCGCAATCCCGCTTCTACGAGAAGTCGCAGCAGCTCGCCGACGAGTCCTTCGCCGCGCTGAGCGAGCTCGAGAGCGTGGCGAAGAAGCTCGGCATGCCGCTGCATACCGTCGAGCGCTTCACGCGACAGGGGGGCGGCGCTCTCGGCAACGATCGCAAGATCATCGATGCGGTGTTCTCGACGGACGTGCTGCAGGATCGGCAGAACAGCCCGCCGATCGCGCTCGGCGACGAGAGCGTCGTCGTGCTGCGCGTCACCGACCACAAGTCGGCCGAGCAGCGGCCGCTCGACGCGGTGCGCGACGAGATCACGGCGCGGCTGCAGCAGGACGGCGCGCGCAAGGCGGCGGCCGACGCGGCCGCGGCCCTCGCGAAGCGCGTGTCGGCCGGCGAGTCGCTGGCGCCCGTGGCCGGTCCGGCCGGCCTAACGGTCACGGCACCGCAGACCGTCACGCGCTCCGGCCCCGTCAGCGAGACCGCCGCGCCGGTCCCGCCGGAGCTGATCAAGGCCGTCTATCAGGCACCGTACCCATCGGCGGGCATGCCGAGCGCCGGCAGTGTCACGCTCGCCTCGGGCGACGCCGTCGCGTTCGCGGTGACGGGCGTGCAACCGGGCGGCCTCGACGCGACCGCGGCGGCCGAGCTGCCGCAGCACGCGCAGCAGTTCGCCCAGGTCAACGGTGCCGTGGAGTTCACTGCCTACCTCGAGGAGCTGAAGCGGACCTCGAAGGTCAAGGTGAACGACAAGCTGTTCGCGACGGAATGAGTGCGTTCAGTCCTCCGCGAAGCTCATCCCCACGTGGCTGAACCCGGCGTCCACGTACAGCACCTCGCCGGTGATGCCCGAAGCCAGGTCCGAGCAGAGGAACGCCGCCGCGTTGCCGACTTCCTCGATGGTGATGTTGCGACGCAGGGGTGTCGCTGCCGCGAACTGCGACAGCATCTTGCGGAAGCCGCCCACGCCGGCGGCGGCCAGTGTCTTGATCGGGCCCGCCGAGATCGCATTCACGCGGATGCCCTGCGGGCCGAGGTCGGCGGCGAGGAAGCGCACGTTGGCCTCGAGGCTGGCCTTCGCCAGCCCCATGACGTTGTAGTTCGGGATCGAGCGCACGGCACCGAGGTATGACAGCGTGACGATCGCGCCCGCGCGACCCTGCATCAGCGGCAGCCCGGCCTTCGCCAGCGCCGTCAGGCTGTAGCTGGAGATCTCGTGCGCGATGCGGAAGCCGTCGCGGGTCGTGCTCTCGACGAACGTGCCGGCGAGTTCCTCGCGCGGCGCGAAAGCGACCGAGTGGACGATGACGTCGAGCGAGTCCCACACCTCGCCGAGCGCCGCGAAGGCGGATGCGATCTCGGCGTCCGACGCGACATCCATCGGCAGCGTCGCCTTCGAGCCGAACGCGCCTGCCATCTCGACCACGCGGTCCTTCAGCCGGTCGTTCTGGTAGGTGAAGGCCAGTTCCGCGCCTTCGCGATGCATCGCCGATGCGATGCCGTGTGCGATCGAACGCTCCGAGGCGAGCCCCACGATGAGGGCCCGCTTGCCTGTCAGGAATCCCACTTGATCAGCCTCCGCTTGGGCTAGAGTCGACGTAGAGGACGAGACGCTGGCCGGTGCGCAGCGAGGACGACTGGCGCAGCCGGTTCCAGGTCATGATTTCGCGCACGGTCACGTTGAACCGGCTGGCGATCTGCGACAGCGTGTCGCCGCGGCGCACCTTGTAGGTGGTCTGGCTCGCGCTGCCCGCGGCCGTGGCACGCGAGCCGGTGCCGGGAATCTCGAGGCGCGCGCCGGCCACGAGGCCGGCGTTGCTCGACAACCCGTTCGTCGAAGCCAGTGCCGGCACCGTGACGCCGTAGCGGCGCGCGACGCCCCAGAGCGTGTCCCCGGACCTGACGACGTGGACGCGCGGTTTCGGTGGCGCCGCAGTCTTCTGCCGCTCGGGCAACTGCGCCGCGATGTCCTCGCGAGACGCCGCGAGCATGGCGAGCGTCGCCGTCGCGCCCGCCTGCGGGATCAGCAGCGAGTCACCCGGGTGGATGGTCGAGCCGCGGATGTCGTTCGCGGCCCGCAGCGATTCCGTCGAAACGCCGTACTGGCGCGAGATCGCGCTCAGCGTCTCGCCGCGGCGGACGCGGTGACGCACCTCGGGCGGCGGTTCGGCCGCGGCCACGAGCAGCTTGCCTTCGGCCTCGAGCGCCGCGTGGTCCAGCATCGCCTGGCGGAACGTCTCGGCGTTCGGCACCGGCAGCAGCAGGCGGTGCGGGCCCTTGGGGGGTGTCGTCATGCGGTTGTAGGCCGCGTTCAGCGCGAACATGTCCTCGCGAGTGATGCCGGCGAGGTCCGCCGCGTCGCCCAGGTGCACCTGACGACCGGGGTCGACGACATCGAAGTAGGGCTGGTTGGGGATGGCCGCGAAGGCGAGGCCGTACGTCTCGGGATTGCGCACGATGCGGCTGATCGCGAGCAGCTTCGGCACATAGTCGCGCGTCTCCGCGCGCAGGTCGAGACTCCAGAAGTCGGTCGGCAGGCCGCGCTCCCGGTTGCGGCGCACGGCGGAGCTGACGGTGCCTTCGCCGCCGTTGTAGGCGGCAATCGCGAGGAACCAGTCGCCGCCGAAATACTGGTTCAGGTATTGCAGGTAGGTGAGCGCGGCGTCCGTCGCGTCGATCACGTCGCGGCGCTCGTCGATCCACCAGTTCTGCTCGAGCCCGTAGTGACGGCCCGACGATGGAATGAACTGCCACAGGCCCGAAGCGCGGCTGCGCGAGTAGGCCACGGGGTTGAACGCGCTCTCCACGACCGGCAGCAGCGCGAGTTCGAGCGGCAGACTGCGCTTCTCGATCTCGGTGACGATGTAGTACAGGTAGCGCGAGCCCCGCTTGAACGTGCGATCGAGGAAGTCGGGCCGGCTGCGGTAGGTCTCGAGCTCGCGGTCGATCGCGTGGTGCTGCACGTCCGGCAGCGCGTATCCGTCGCGGATGCGGTCGAGGATGTCGGTGTACTGCTCGGGCGGCAGATGCGGCACCGTGCGGGCCGGCGAAAGGCCCGGCCCCGGGATCGTGACCGTATTGCGGTCGAGGCTCGGGCGGTCGGCCGGCCGCGTCGGCGACGGCGGCAGGCTCGAGTACGGGGTCGAGTCGGTCGTGGCGCAGCCGGCCAGCACCGAAGCGACGAGCAATGGCGCCCAGGCGAATCGAAGTCGGCATCGGATCGGGTTCATGGTTCCTGGCGAAAGCCGTCCTTCCATGCGCGCAGGGCCGCGAACACGTCCACGGGCGACGGCAGCGGACGACCGGCGTGCCGTTCCGCTGCGGCACGCACCGGGGGCGAGCGCGAGCGCAGAAAGGGATTGATGCGGCGCTCGCGTCCGAGCGTGGACGGGAGCGTGGTTTCGTCGCCTTCGCGGCGTCGGCTCGCTTCGGCCAGCGCCTCGCGCACGTCGGAGTTGTCGGGTTCCACCGCCACCGCAAACCGCAGGTTCGCGAGCGTGTATTCGTGGGCGCAGTACACGCGAGTGGAGTCGGGCAGGGCCGCGAGACGGTCGAGCGAATCGAGCATCTGCGTGGCCGTGCCTTCGAACAGCCGGCCACAGCCGGCGCTGAACAGGGTGTCGCCGCAGAACACGGCGCCGTGTCCGGCGTAGGCGATGTGGCCGAGCGTGTGACCAGGCACGGCCATCACCGAGAACCGCAGCCCGAGGTGTCCAAGGTCGACCGTGCCTCCGTCGTCGAGCGCCTGCGCCGCACAAGGCAGGCTTTCGCGCGCCGGCCCGAAAACCGGCGCGCCGTGCTTTCCGGCCAGCGCACCGACTCCGCCGACGTGATCGGCGTGGTGGTGCGTGACGAGGATGCCCCGCAGATCGAGTCCCGTCTCCTGCAAGGCCCGATCTACCGGCCGGTCGTCACCCGGATCGACCACCACGGCCGCCGTCGCGTCTGCCGGGGCGCGAATCAGCCAGATGTAGTTGTCCGAAAACGCCCGCACCGGGCTCACCTGCAGCATTACGGCAAGAGACTCCTCTGCGGCCCATGCGTCCGGGCGCGGGTATTAGAGCCGGTCGGGCCGCAAATTTCCATCATCCGGCGCACGTTTTTCAACGCGCGACAGGCACTTGCCGTTATCCTTGCGTGCATGACCGCAACTGAGGCCGTGGCGCGCTGGATGCAGACCCCGCTCGGCTCCGCCGTGCTGGCGCTCGAAACCCGGCTGCTCGACGAGGAACTCGCCGACGTGGTCGGCTTCGAACTGCTGCAGGTGGGCTGCTGGGGCGACGCGGCGACGCTCTGCGCAGGTGCACGCACGCAGCACCGCACGCTGATCGCGCCCGACGCGGGGGGGGCGCGCGCTGTCCGCGCGAGCTTCGACGCGCTGCCGGTGGCCACGAACTCGGTGGAGGCGGTGCTGCTGCCGCATACGCTGGAACACGCTCCGCGGCCGCACGAGTTGCTGCGCGAGGTAGACCGCGTGCTCGTGGGCGAGGGCAACGTCGTCATCTGCGCGTTTAGTCCCTGGGGACCCTGGGGCGCGCGGCACTATTTCGCGAGCGGCCGGTTTCCGCCGCATGCCTTGCGCATGCTGAGCGAACGACGCACGCGCGACTGGCTGAGCCTGCTCGGCTTCGAGGTCGTCGTCGCGCGGCGCTACCTCTTTTCGCCGCCCTGGGCGCAACGCATGTTCGGCCTGCGGCCCGGCAGCTGGCTCGAGGAGCAGGGCCCGCGGCTGGCTGCGCCGCTCGCGGGCGCGTATTTGCTGAAGGCGCGCAAGCGCGTGCACTCGGTGACGCCGATCCGTCCGGCCTGGACCGCCCGGCCGGTCCTCGTGGGCGGCGCGCCCGAGCCGACGACGAGACAGGCCGCGTGAGCGCGACGCCAGCGGACCGGCCACAGGGCGTGGCGCCGGGCGACGTGGTCGTCTACACGGACGGCGCGTGCAAGGGCAATCCGGGCCCGGGCGGCTGGGGTGCGTTGCTGATTGCCGGCGAGCACCGCAAGGAACTGCACGGCGGCGAGGGGCTCACGACCAACAACCGCATGGAACTCGTGGCGACGATCGAGGCGCTCGCGGCGCTGAAACGGCGCTGTCGCGTCCGGCTCTACACGGACTCGCAGTACGTGCGGCTCGGCATCACGCAATGGCTGCCGCAGTGGAAGCGACGCGGTTGGAAGACCGCCGACCGCAAGCCCGTGAAGAACGAAGACCTCTGGCGCCTGCTCGAGGCGCAGATCGAGCGGCACGAGGTCCACTGGCACTGGGTCAAGGGGCACGCGGGGGATCCGGGCAACGAGCGGGCGGATGCGCTCGCCAACGAGGGCATCCGGTCGCTGGCGCGAGCGGATCGCTGAGGCGTCGCCGCACTCCCGCGGGGGCGGCCGGACGGTTCCTTCGGCACGGATCGCCGGGCCCTCGTAAAATGGGCGGATCGACCGGCGGTCGACCACAACAGGCAGCTCATGGACTTCATCGACCTCAAGACCCAGTACCGGCAGCTCAAGCCGGCGATCGACGCGGGCATCGCCCGGGTGCTCGAGCACGGGCAGTACATCCTCGGCCCCGAGGTGTCGGAACTCGAGCAGAAGCTCGCCGAGTACGTCGGGGCCAGGCACTGCGTCGGCGTCGCGAGCGGCACTGACGCACTGCTGATCGCGCTGATGGCGCTCGACGTGGGACCGGGCGACGAAGTGATCACCGTGCCCTTCACCTTCTTCGCGACCGCCGAGGTCATCGCGCTGCTCGGCGCGAAGCCCGTCTTCGTCGACATCGATCGCAAGTCGTACAACATGGACCCGGCGCAGCTCGAAGCGGCGATCACGCCGCAGACCCGGGCGATCCTGCCGGTGTCGCTGTACGGGCAATGCCCCGACATCGACGCGATCAACCGGATCGCCGACAGGCACCGTCTGCCCGTGATCGAGGACGCCGCGCAGAGCTTCGGCGCCACCTACAAGGGCAGGCGATCGGGCGGGCTCACGACCATCGGTGCCACGTCGTTCTTCCCGTCGAAGCCGCTCGGCTGCTATGGCGACGGCGGCGCGCTGTTCACGAACGACGACGCCTGCGCGAAGCTGTTTCGCGAGATCCGCGTACACGGGCAGGATCGCCGCTACCACCATCCGCGGCTCGGGATCTGCGGGCGCCTCGACTCGATCCAGGCCGCGGTGCTGCTGGCCAAGCTCGAGACGTTCGACGAGGAAGTCGCCGCCCGCGGCCGCATCGGCGCGCGCTACGCGGAGCTGATCAGCGCGAAGTTCGGCAAGGGGGCACAGGCCAGCGTGCAGGCACCCGAGCTCGAATCGTTCAATACCAGCGTGCATGCGCAGTACACGGTGGAGGTCGACAACCGCGACATCGTCGAGACGCGCATGAAGCAGCTCGGCGTGCCGACGGCGGTGCATTATCCCGTGTCGTTGCACATGCAGCCGGTGTTCCGCGGCCTGGGCCACGCGGAGGGCGACTTCCCGCTGTCCGAGGCGGCCGCACGGCGCGTGATGAGCCTGCCGATGCATCCGTACCTGACCGAGGTGCAGCAGGCGCAGGTCGTGGACGCCCTGGCCCAGGCTGTCGCCTGACGCCGCCTACCATGCGCCAGGTCGTCTTCGACACGGAGACCACGGGCCTCGAGCCTGAACTCGGTCACCGCATCATCGAGATCGGCGCGATCGAGATTGTCAACCGCCGCCGCACGGGGCGGCAGTTCCACCGCTACGTCTGCCCCGAGCGCGAGATCGATCCGGGTGCGGTCCAGGTTCACGGCCTGACGACGGAGTTCCTGCGTGGCCAGCCGCGCTTCGCCGACGTGTTCGCGGACCTGCGCGAGTTCATCGCCGGCGCCGAGCTGGTCATCCATAACGCGCCGTTCGACGTCGCGTTCCTCGACGCTGAGATCGCGCGGCTCGCCGAGAACGTGGGCCCGCTCTGCACGCGCGACTTCTGCGGCGTGCTGGACACACTGGCCCTGGCGCGGCAGATGCACCCCGGCCAGCGCAACACGCTCGACGCGCTCTGCAAGCGCTACTCGGTCGACAATTCGCACCGCGAACTGCACGGCGCGCTGCTCGACGCCGAGTTGCTGCTCGAAGTCTATCTCGCGATGACGGGCGGGCAGGGCGCGCTCACCCTCGACGATCACAACGCGGCGGCCCGGGGTGTGGTCGGCGGCCTGAAGCATGCCGCGCGTCCCCCCGGCACCCTGGTCGTGCGGCGCGCCACCGCAGAGGAACGTCGGGCGCACGAGGCGCTGCTGCAGGTCCTCGACAAGACGAGCGGTGGCGGAACGGCCTGGCGCCGGTTCGATGCGAACGAAGCGGCGGCGTCCGCGTCCGCGCCCGCATGACCCGGACTCTCGCGGAGTCTCTCGGAAGGGCTTTTCTGGGCCAGTCTCCGGGCTGGTACAAACTGGCCGTCGTCGCGTTCCTGATCGCGAACCCGCTGCTCATGGTGACGACGGGGCCGATCGTGACCGGCTGGGCGCTGCTCGCGGAGTTCATCTTCACGCTGGCCATGGCGCTGCGCTGCTATCCGCTGCAGCCGGGCGGGCTGCTCGCGCTGGAGGCCGTGCTGATCGGCCTCACGACGCCGGAGAGCGTCTACGAGGAGGTCACACAGGCCTTTCCGGTCATCCTGCTGCTGATCTTCATGGTGGCCGGCATCTATTTCCTGCGGGACCTGCTGCTGCACGTGTTCACGCGGCTGATCCTGCGCGTGCGCAGGCGCGAGCTGCTGGCGCTGACGTTCTGCGCGGCGGCGGCGCTGCTGTCGGCGTTCCTCGACGCGCTCACGGTCGTCGCGGTGGCGGTGACCGTCGGCATGGGGTTCTACGAGGTCTTTCACCGCGTGGCATCGGGCAAGACGCAGGTTGCGCCGCACCACGACGCCGCGACCGACGCGGACGTCCACCAGCAGCACCGCGAGGACCTCGATGCGTTCCGCGGCTTCCTGCGCTCGCTGATGATGCACGGAGCGATCGGTACGGCCATCGGCGGCGTCATGACGCAGGTCGGTGAGCCGCAGAACCTGCTGATCGCGGAGCAGGCTGGCTGGACGTTCGGCGCGTTCTTCCTCGCGATGGCGCCGGTGTCCGTGCCGGTGGCGGTCGCCGGGCTGGCGACGTGCTGGCTCGTCGAGCATTTCCGCTGGTTCGGCTATGGCACGTCGCTGCCGGACGCGACGCGCGTCGTGCTGGAGGATTTCGCGCGGGAGCGGGCGGCGCAAGCCACGTCGCGCGATCGCGCCACCGTCCTCGTGCAGGCGGTCGTCGTCGCGTTGCTCGTGTTCGCATTGGCGTTCCACGTCGCCGAGGTCGGGCTGATCGGCCTCATGGTGATCATCCTCGCCACGTCGTTCACCGGCGTGACAGAGGAGCACCGCATCGGCAAGGCGTTCGAGGCCGCCTTGCCGTTCACCGCGCTGCTCGTGGTTTTTTTTGTGATCGTGGCCGCGATCCACGACCAGCACCTGTTCGAGCCGATGGTCGGTCGCGTGCTGGACCTCGAGGGCCGGGCGCAGGCGGTGATGTTGTACCTGGCCTCGGGCGTGCTCTCGGCGATCAGCGACAACGTGTTCGTGGCGAGCGTCTACATCACTGAGGTAAAGGCCGCGTT
>Ga0268298_10004808_pt1 | contig 12971 bp, 12 predicted proteins | sample WWTPWeurt_MetaG_FD_194462 | JGI IMG/M metagenome (GOLD analysis project Ga0268298, IMG submission 194462) | Activated sludge microbial communities from WWTP in Nijmegen, Gelderland, Netherland - WWTP Weurt | ecosystem: Engineered > WWTP > Aerobic digester > Activated sludge | place...
AGCGTGAAATGTATGAGCTTTATATCGAGCTTCTTGAAGAAGAACTAAAAAAGGAAGGTCGATATGTAATTCATAAAGGAATTCCAGAATTATTGCATTTGCTCGACGAGCATAATTTTGTACAAATGGGTTTGCTCACTGGAAACATAGAGCGTGGTGCCCAGCTAAAACTCGCTCGTTTCGATTTGTGGAAATTTTTTCCAATTGGTGCCTATGGATCTGATTCTGCTAATCGGATGGACTTGCCTGCAATTGCAACCAGGCGCGCAGAAGAACATTACGGAATTAAGTTTGCACCACATGAGGTGGCAGTGATTGGCGATAGCATTTACGATGTGATGTGCGCCAAACATTTTGGAGCGGTAAGCATAGCTGTCAATACTGGTGTCACAACTCGCGAAGCTCTTTTGGAACAAAAACCCGATTATTTATTTGACTCGCTTGAAGACATAAATGCAGTGCTTGAGGCTATACTAAAGTGATGCGTAAAATTTTCAGTCTTGCTTTAGCTTTATCGTTTTGTCTGCCAGTAAGTGCTCAAAAGAATTCATTCGATTGGGAAGACGGTGACGACACTTCTAAACCACAGCAAGTTCAAACCAATCAAGTCAACCAGACAGACCAAAATACTCAACCCGCAGTGCAAGCCGAAAGCGCTCGCGAGCAATCGTTGTCTGGCAAAGTTGAAACTCAAGGTTCAATTTCTGCAGCAGCGCCCAAAGGCAAGGCCCCTATGCTCTACGGTCGTATAGACCAGATAGCCTCAGAAGCCAACGTATCTTTTCCGGCGTTAAAAATGGAAGTTGCTAAGCTGGATAAAAGTGCTGAATCTAAACCTCTTCAAGCACAGGTGAGCGAGGCTCGTTTTTCGGGACATGTAACATCTTCTTTTCCCATGGATTTTTCAGGCAATTGGGGCGGATCGCTCAAGGTGTGGCGTTTCAGCACGAGTGGTGCCTCAATGCAAGAAGATTCTGCCGAAACTACAAAGCTCGAGAAAATTTTGCAACCAGGTCGAGAAGGAACTGTGAATTTTTCGTTTGAACATACTGGAAATGGTGGCATTTCTCTTGAACCTACGGTGGTCAAGATGATGATTCCAGCAAGTGAAAGCTACGGTATGAGCAAACTTGCAGGACAAATGGGTCTTACTTCGCAAATGATGCAAATGGTATCGTCTGCAATGTCGAGTACTCAAATTCCAGTCTTTCTACATTTTGGTGAAGTATCTACTTCGGGCAATAATGAAGTTGGTGTATCTGGCAATCAGATTCAACAACACGTGGTCAAAAACGAGATCAGACAGCTAGCGCCAAATGTCATTGAGCAGCAAATAATTACTCGCGATGCATCAGTGATGGCAAACGGCTCCAGGCGCGAAGGTTATACAGAGAGCGACATCAGATTTACTCAGCAAAGCTCAGGTGCCATGTATGTGCTTGCAGCCTCGGTAGACTACGGTTCTCGCGGCGAATTTTTGCGCAAGCTGATTATGTACGGCAATGTTTATCGTGGCCATGTCATGGATACAAGTCCGTCTTCTTACAATTTATCTAGCATGATGAGTCAGGCTATGGGAAGAAACGGCGGTGCTGGTTATGGCATGTCTCCCCAAGGTAGCTCTTACAACAATATGTCGCAACTTGGAAACCTGATGAATCAGTATGGAGTAAGCTCCAATTCGGGCTCCTTTCCGCAAACGGGCGGGGCTAATACAAGTGGCATGGGGAATATGGGCTCCTATTTACAAGGCTTTTCACAAGCGATTAATAGCCTGAATGCAATTCCTAATCAGTACTAAAGAGCTCAACTTTAGAAAAATCTGATATCCTATGAGCCATTGCCGGGTTAGACAATATGGCGCAGTCTTTGCGCGTATCATAAGGGGAAAAATATGTTGTCAAGATCGCTCCAGTTAAGCCTTCTTCTTTCGGTCGCTCTCTGCTCATTCAGCGCTGTCCAAGCCGAAGAGGCGTCGACCACGGTAACCACTACAAGCACATCAACTTCTACCACCACAGTAGAAAAATCTCCAACTCTTGCTGAAATGGAAGGTCATCGCCACAAAATGCGTGACGATTTGATGATGCCATCACTCAAGGGCCTTCGCGGTTTGTCCTTTGGTATCCCCGGACACGTTGGCGATGCAAGCGCTGAGCAAACTGCAATGAATAAGTTGAAACAACTTCCCATTCCTGTTTCCAAAATTGTTGATCTCAAACATGCTGAAACTAAACCTGTAGACGCTATTCTGCAAGTAAAAGTGCTCGAGACTGGTAATGACTATAGACTGGTAGAGTTGAGCTTGATTCAGTGGACAAAGCTGATGCGTAATGGACAGGAAGTGAAATCTGTCACTTATAGCGATCAGACCGTCACTCACAAAAGCACCGTAAATGATACCATCGGCAAAATGGTCAATCAGTTCGTGCTCGACTTCATGAAAGCTAACCATCAGCAAACAACTGTGACCGAAGGCAAATCGAACAAGAAGTCCTAGACTTAAGCTAAATGCCGATAGTTCATCACAATACTAGAAGCAATGTTGATAAGCTTGCTGACAAGCTCACTTTGTCTGATGAGCAATTTGAACAGATTGCAAAAGAGACTGAAGTAAAGGCTGCGCACGATTATCCAAGTTATAAGAGGCAATTGATCACTTTTGCCTCTCTTGGTTATCTTTACATAGGCTTGATAGTTGCTCTGCTGCTTTCGCTCGTGTTTGTAGTCTGCTGGTTAAGTCTTGCCGGACATCGAATTTATGTAGGTGCTATAAAAATAGTTTTTGTATTGCTCATTCTTGTATTTTTGGTTCTGAAATCGCTATGGGTTAAATTCGATCCCCCGGCCGGAATATTACTCGAAAAAAGCGATTATCCAGAACTTTTTTCTTTACTAGATGAAATTTGCACCAAACTCGATACCAGAGCAGACAGGGTAATCTTGAATAGTGATTTCAATGCTGCTGTGGTCGAACATCCCAGGTTTGGATTCCTTGGTTTCAATACAAATTATTTGATACTTGGTCTTCCGTTCTTACAGGCTGTGAACAAGCACGATTTGAAAGCCGTACTGGCTCACGAGTTTGGTCACTTAAGCGGTAAACATAGCAATACATCTAAATGGATTTATGGACTCTTCAAGCAGTGGGCTAATCTGTTTCAAAATATTGGAGATAAGTCGATCCTGATTTATCCATTTTTCTCTTGGTACATGCCGCGCTACTTGGCGTATTCAATGATTATGATCCGTGATCATGAAAAACATGCAGACGCCGATGCTGTAAAAATTGCTGGAGCTGATGCTTGTGGCAATATGCTTGTGTTGGTCGCTTTAAAAGGAAGGCATTTATCAGAGGAAATTTGGACTGAGATTTACAAGAAAGCAAAGTCTATGGAAGAAGCTCCAAGAAATGCTTATCACGAAATAGGCGAGAGAATAAATATTCTTCCTAACCGGAAGCTGAGACAATGGCTTGAAGAAGAGCTTAAATATGAGGGGTCTAAAACAGAGACTCACCCCCCAACTCGTGAGCGATTAGCCTTATGCAATCAACTTGAACGATTTGAAAAAATTACAGATGAAGAATTGGAGAAGCTGGTGGCACCAATTTCTCCAGGTGAATCAGCTGCGGAAATATTGCTCGGTACTAAACTGCCAGAACTTGTTTCAAACTTAAGTGCTGAGTGGCATTCTCAAACAACTGAACTCTGGACTGAACGAAATAAGCAGTATCAACTGATGCGAGAAGAGCTGAAAAAGATTGAGGATAAAGAGGAAAAAGAGCCACTTACAATCAATGAGCTGAAGCAGAAAGCTTATTTGGTGGAAGAAGTGCTTGAATACAAAGATGCAGTGCCAATTTATCGTCAAATATTAGAGCGTAATCCCACCGATGCCATTGCGAATTTCAATTTAGGTGCTTACATTAGCCGAACGCATAAACAGGACAACCTAAATGGTGACGACGCTTTACACCATTTAGAGCAGAGTTTCAAAACAGATCTTCGCTTCGCAGAAGCTGCAAAACAGCTAGCTAGTAGCTATTTGCGCCAAGAAAAGCGTTCGGCTGAAATTGAACGTTTCGAGAAATATGATCCTCAAATCAAAGAAGCTCTTGCGGAAAGAGGAACTTTAAAAGATACGGATGAATTTTTATCAGTGGACCTTGAAAAAGAAGAGCTGGAAGCGATTGTTGAAATGTGTCAGTCAATTGAGTCAATTACTGAAATGACATTGGTGAAAAAAAAGGTTTTGAATTTCCCGGCGTCCAGGCACTTTGTCTTGGGCGCGAATGTTCGAGCTGTCGGCGATAAAGATGAGTTCCGTCAGAGCATGGCTAATGTAATAATGCAGTTTTTTGATCAACTGCCTGGTACTAGAAGTGTGATTGTCTTCGATATGTGGACTAAAAAATTAGAACAAAAGATGAAAGAAGTACCTGGTTCGATTATTTTTAAGCGCTAAGTCTGAGGTGCTGTCAATGACTGATTTTGGCGAAGGCGAAAGAAGTTTAGGAAAGGTCATTGAATTGAATATGGAAAAGTTGCACCAAACTGGTGCAGCTATGGACAATATTGAAAATCAGAATGCATACAAAAATATTCTTGATAGCAATCCAAACAAAATAGAAGGTTCTGTTGGCAGTTATTTGCTAGCTCTTCGACCAGGTATGACTCTTGCGCAGGCCGAGAAGGAGCAAGAAGGCATTGAGAGTGCGAAGAAAATAGATGATTTTGGAATTATAGACGACGATGGAAAAATCCATTCAGCTGGGTCCATAGGAGAGAGAATCGATTGGTTATGGGTTAGGAGTTTTGAAGTCAGTAATGAATTCGTAGACTCGAAAAAACTTGATTTTAAGCTTTTGCCAGAGGCTCATAGACAACTCCTCAATCAAAGAAATATTACAGTGGAATTTCACAAAGACATTTATAGTTACGATCGAGTGCATGGTACTAAATATGCCACCGAGCCTGTTGATGGTTATGATCCGGGATATACAGGTGCAAATGTAGATGTGTTTTTTGACAAAGATAGAAAGATAATTGCATCTTTCGAATTCTTTAAGCCGTTCGAATTTGATAGAGTAATCCCAACAGCATATGTTTCGAATCCCTCAGCAAGATTCATACATGAATTCGGTCATGCATACAGCATGGCTAGAGATTTTGATGTGGAGCTAAATTCTCACATAATGCAAACCTTTGAATCTATAAGAAGAAATGTCTTAAGCTCTCCAGTCACCAACAAAGTGTTGAAGTATTTCTCTCAAAATCCAATAACTGATTCACATGGAAAAATAGTAAAGCACCCTGGATTGAGGGAGACTATGGCAGAAATATATGCATCACGCTTTGGAGGCAGTTCTCAGCCTTATCACGTTCAGAAGAGTCTGCTAGAGGTCTATAAACCAATTGAAGAGATCATGACCGAGAATGGGTATTTCAAATGAAACTATTTTTTTTGGTGATTTTTACAGTAATGGGTTGCCTAGAATGCTCACGCTCCGTGTCCGCATTAGACTATCCTATAGTTTTGCTCGAAACAAGAATTATTCTGGATCAACCCAGTTTGATAAGAGTATCTGCTGATTGGCAGGTTCATTTAGACAGATTTACCAAGGTTTATGAGTTGAATAAGCAGTCGAATGAATACGCTGAATTTAAATCAATTCTGGCAAACCGTCATTTTGAACTTTACAAAAGCCTGAAGGTATCTTCAGAGCGAAGGCTAAGTGATTTTTTGAAAAAGATTCCCGTAAAACATGCCTTCGCCGTTCAAGATCCAATGAAAAAAAATTGGACTGTTAATAAAAATAATGATGAGTCAATTGATATTGCATTTCGCATTTATAAGCCTGAATCAAAGCTAAAAGCCTTTTACAAGTTTAAAAAAGGCGAACCACAATACTCTAAGATTGAAAAGATTGTAGGAACTATGGATTTGAATAGTACAAAAGTAGTCGCACCATTTTTTAACGATCCCATGTTCGAGCAATTATTCACTAAAGAACGTGTATTTTATCAGAATTAGAGACTTGCTCGTTCTGATGACTACTTGACCTTCTTCCATTCGCCGCCGCAGAAGTGAAGTTTTTTCCACTCTCCATCGCGTTTTACGAATACATCAGTGACATGTGATTCGAAAACGGCAGGATTAGCTCCGCCAACTTCTTTTTTCAAGATGAAGCTGACTACTGCTTTTTCTCCATTGATTTTGGCAAAAGGCTGATCGATAGTGTAAGAAATCGCTGGGACTTTCAAGCGTTTTTCTTCGGCTGCTACTTTCGATTTTACGTTTTCAACTATGCTCTCTCTGCCAACAACTGTCTTTTTTGTCACTGCATCATATGTGGTGCAGTTTTCGTCGAGGTGTTTTGCAAGTTCAGCAAAATCTTTTTCTGCTAAAGCTTTAGTTATAATTTTGAGTATATTTATGACTGATTCGCAATCGGTCTGCATTGGTTTGGAACAGATAATCGCGCAGGTTGAAGGTTTTTGAGTGTCGCTCAATGTCTCGGCAAATACTGCTGAAACTGCAAAGGATGCAATTAACGTATAGGCGAGCAGGCCGGTTGATAGTTTTTTCAATTTACCTTCCTCTTAGAGCCGCATCAACACTGGTCAAGGCATGATCTGTGTCGCGCAAATATGCTCGCAGACGATCAATGTCTGATTGTAGGTTGGTAATTTGACTGTTTTTCTTATCGATCATTTCTTCTATATCGGAGCGTTGTTTGAGCAATGCATCTCGCGTGGATTTGAGATCTGACTCTACTGCGCTTGTATAGGCATTTACACCAGAAAGAGAAATACTGGTCAGGGCTATAAGTAGCATCGATAAGCCTATCCAAGCCATTAATTGTGACTTCTTTCCACTCATTTTGCAACCTCATAATTGCTAGGAGCTTGTCTAGAACTAGACTACGACAAACTACTTGATTTTGCACTCTTTTTTCCATTTGGATTGAAAGGCTAGTTTGAACCAGTTTTTTCGCTCTTGACTTGTGTTGCAGTCCCTCAAGAGCAGGCGCTCTAATTTAGAATTATTCAGCAAAATTGACAACTGTGAGTCAGTGATATTGCTTCCGGAAAAGTCCAGCTGAGTTAGGTTCAGTTTTGCGATTGCCTCAATGATTTCATCGTTTAAATTTTGATTTTGTTTCATCCCGAGTTCTTCAAGGTTTTTCAGCGTCGATAACGAGTCAATTCCTCTGGCTGAGAACTTACTTTTAGATAGCAATACAGATTTTAGAGTCGATATTTTTGAAATAGATATCATTTGTTGGTCTGAAATTTCTTCTTCTTCCAAATAAAGATATTTGATTTTTGTAGTTTCCAGCGCTTTTATTGTTTTGTCGTCTATCATTTCTCTAGACGACAATTTTAAAAATTTGAGTTTAGGAAATTGTGGAAGTCCAGGCTTTATCGAACCCTTGGGAGTTATTTTTTCAAGCAGTAGTTCTTTTAGTTCTGGCAAACTCACATCATTTAACCAGTCGAAAGTCATCTGGTCGCAGCGCAAAGTGAGTTTTTTCAGGTTGGTTAGATTGCCTAAATATCTCAATCCGTCGTCTGTTATTTTGCCTGAGCCAAGATCAAGATTTTCTAGGCCTTTCAGCTGAGCAAGATTTGGCAACGCAGCGTCAGTCAGTTTGGGCGAATATATATCTAGATTTTTTAGATTGTTCAGATTTTTCAAATAGATGATGTTTTGGTCTTCGAAATCAGTATCCACAAGGTCGAGCGTGTCTATGTTCTTGTCTTTGAAATTCTTAAAACCGCTTCCAGTAAGACTGTCAGAGTTTCTCAAAATCAGGCAATTCTCGCCTTCGTTTTGAAGTAATGGAATTTCGTCATCCTCTATAGTTTGATTTTTTTTGAGTATTAAGGTGTTGTGTCTGCTTTTGTCGATATCTAAATTGAATTTTAAAAGGGTGTCTTCCAGTTTTCGTGGAAAATCGAGCATTCCTTCATGTTTTTCAAGCTCAGAATTTGATTTTGATTCAGTGACAAATTTGCTTTGACTTTTCGTAGCACTCTCAGACATTACGTGTCTGGAAATAAGAATAATCGGTATAAGAATCGAAAGCAGTCCAAGCGTACTTAGAACAATCGGTAGTGCAGTAATCTTTTTTTTGTTTGAGGTAGGATTTTTCGTGAGTTCAGAAACTTGGTTGGGCACTGTAGGGGGGTACATAAGATTTAGAATCTCTTCTATATTTTTTGGTCTGTTGTTCTTTTCTTTGCTCAGACATCTGTACAAAAGACTTTTAAGCGCTGGAGAAATCTCCACATCATCGTCAATAGGCGGAACTTCTTCATTCTTGTGCATTGAAAGCGTTTCTATTACCGAATTTCCGCGAAAGGGTGGATGACCGGTTATCATTTCAAACCATAAGCATCCAAGACTGTAAATGTCCGATTGGATTCCAGCAGATTCGCCTACAATCAACTCGGGACTCATATAAGCTGGAGTGCCAACCAGAGCTCCAGTTTGGGTTAATTTGCCATCTGTATTTACTAATCCAGCCATTCCAAAATCTAAAAGCTTGAGTTGAACAGAGTCTTTCTCTTCATTCAAGATTTGTACATTGGCTGGCTTTAAGTCGCGGTGGATAACACCATTTTTATGGGCAAAGTCGAGTCCCAAGCAGATTTGCTTAACTATTTCGGTCGCGTAATCAGACTGCAATGGTCCATCAGAAATGACCTCGGCTAGACTTTTGCCCTTCAGTAATTCCATCACCATATAATGCTGCCCATCACTATTCAAACCAAAATCGAAGATGTTGCAAATATTGGAATGTTTGAGTTTGCCTGCGGCTTTTGCTTCTTTTTGAAAGCGAGCAATAGCTAATTCGCTTGATTCTTTGTGTAAGATTTTTAGTGCGAATTCTTTGTCTAGCAGGGTGTCATGCACTCTAAAAACTTTTCCGACACCACCTTCTCCTAGAAGAGAAATGACTAGATATCTGTCGTTGAAAGATTTTGGTGGCGCCATTTAAAAGTTCCGTTTAGATTTTTTTATTCATTTTCAGAATTTGCAAAATGAATTTCTTTTGCGCCTGAATCGATACTTGAGAAGGATTTATCATTCGCTCAACCACTAATCCGTTAATTGCACATCCAAGAAAGATAGAAGTATCCACATCCAGGTCGAATAGTTCGCACATGCCTTTCATATAAATGTTATCTGCGCGCTCAAAACCTGATACTTTGCCAGCTTCTTCAACTCCCAGTTCTCTTAATGCGTCTATCATAATCAGCATTTGCTTTTGACATTCCGATTCGATTTGCTCGAGATACTCAAAGATAATATCCAGCTTTTCTTCGGTTGACTGAGATTCTTTTACTATAGACGCTATTGTGCTGATATCGCGTTCTGCAATCAAGACTACTAATTGCTCGAATAATTCGAGCTTGCTTGGGAAATAATGATAAAGAGTGCCGGTAGAAACCTTGAGGCTCTTTGCCAGGTCTCGCATAGTCAAGGACGAATAGCCTCGTTTCGCGAAAACCTCATAACTGTTAGCCAGAAGTTCTTTCTTGTATTCTTCGTGGTTGACTATTTTAGGCATGGAGATAGTCTAACACGTTGTTTTCATTCACAATTTTGCCTTCTTCCATTTTGACTATTCGGTCGGCGACGTCGAGTATACGGTTGTCGTGAGTAACGAGAATGATAGCTGTTCCATCGCGTTTTGCCATCTGGTGCATCAGGCTTACTACTTTTCTTCCTGATTGACTATCAAGTGCTGCTGTAGGCTCATCGGCCAGAATTAGTCTTGGTCTTCTTGCAATAGCGCGAGCTACTGCTACTCTTTGTTTTTGCCCGCCAGAAAGACTATCTGGATAGCTTTTGAATTTATGTTCCAAACCGACTTCACAAAGACATTCTCTGGCTCGGGCATTGATTTCCTGTTCATTTTGATTGGTGTTGAATTGAAGTGACATCGAGACATTTTGTTCGGCGGTTAAAAATGATAATAGGTTATGTGCTTGAAAAATAAAACCAATTTCTCGACGAACTTGCACCTGGGTATCATAATCTGCTCCTACAAGTTCTTTATTGAGAACTTTTATGCTGCCACTATCTGCGGTGCGCAGTCCTCCAATTAAAGTTAGAAGTGTAGTTTTGCCAGAGCCAGAAGGTCCGGTAAGAATTATGATTTCGCCAGCTGATACACTCAAATCAATAGAGTGCAGCACTTGTTTTTGCGTTTGACCTTCGCTAAAAAAATAGTCTAATTTGTTTACTTCGATGAGCATGACTAACCTTCCTAAAAGAGTGTTGCCGGATCGGCTTTTTTCAATTTGCGCATGGCGACACAGGCTGAAACCATACACATGCTAAGAGTCAAAATGAAAACTAGAATGGCTCTTTGCGTATTCATGAAAACGGGCATCCCTGTTGCGGCACTGGACAAATCATAAATATAGAATGACGCAAAAAGTCCAGGAATGAATCCGATGATAGATAGGATGAATGCTTCTTGTGCCACTATAGCTAGAAGTGCATTATCTGTGTAACCTATTGCTTTGAGTGTGGCGTATTCAGGCAAGTGATCTATTACGTCCGAAGACAAGATTTGATATACAATTACCACTCCTACGACAAAACCTACGATCACTCCAAGTCTGAATATAAAAGCAACACCTGTGCTTGTTTCCCAATAGACTTTATCTATCTCGCCCAGTTCTTCTCTTGTTCTTATAGAGACCGTGTTTCCACAAAGCTGAGATAGTGATTCTTTGATCTTTTCTAAAGAGTATCCTGATTTGACTTTAATTACACCAATTTCAATTTGGTTAGCAAATCGGTGTGGATAAAGTTCTAGAAATGTAGAATCGCTGCACAAGACATTACCATCAGCCGTAAATGAAGTGCCAAGTTTGAATAGATTTTTTGCATGTACTCTTTTATCGTTTAATTCGGTAGAAACAGTCAGTCCTCTCTTAATATCTTCAGCTATTCTGCCGAATTCTGGTCGTGAACTGCGGTCGAAAAAGACCGTACCAAGCGCATTCAATGCATTGGTATCACTTGTTTCGGGAAATAGAATAGAAGGATTGTCTGGTTTGATGCCAAACACCAGAATTGCTCTTTTGACTCTGGTTTGAGGATTTTTCCAGTCACCTCTACCTATTCTCAGTTCTTTGACAGATTCGACACCTTCTACGCCAAGAGTCCTGTATAGTTTGCTTCTAGCAAAACTTCTAATTGAATACAGAGTTTCAAAGTTTGGATTTACCATTACTAGTTCGCCAGCCAAATATTTGTATGGTGCGCGTGCACTGTCATAAAGCGCTCCTTCAAAACCTAGTTGCACGAAAATAAGTACACAGGCAAAAGCTATTCCCAAAAGAGCTGTGATCATTTTGGTTTTTTGTCGGCTCAACTGGCGCCAAGCAAGTGACCATAACAAAGGAGAAGACGTCATATCCGATTGTCTCCTGCTATAGAAATTTGAACTTGAGCGTTAGTCAGATTTTGAACTTGTTTGTTGGACGATTTGTCTATTAATATTTTTGCTTCAACTACTCTGTCATCAAAATTTTCGCCAGGTTGGCTTGAGAAAACTTTTTGCTTAATCAGTTTGTAACCGACTTCATACACTTTGCCTTTAACCGGCGTCGAAATAGCGCTACCAGATATAGTGGCAGTGTCGCCGACTTTTATTTTGTTTACATCTGTCTCATAGACTTCTGCAACTGCTACCATCGAGCTTGTTCTGCCCATTTCAAATAGAGTCTTATTGGCTGCAGATTCTCCCTGTTTTGTTATGACCTTTATTACCTGTCCATCCATAGGTGCTCGAACAAGAGTTAGCTCATATTGTTGTCTAATTTTTTCTGCGTTTGCGCTTGCTGCTTTTACTTCGGCATCGGCGTAGGCAATGTCGCATGGTCTTATTTCAGCTATTTTCTCGTAAGTAGCTTTGGCTTCATTTATTTGTGCAGTCAGAGTCTGGTTCAGTCTGTCTTTTTCAGCCAAGGCTTCGCTCAAGCGGCATCTGCTCGACTCTAGTGCCAATCTTTTGGCATCGTACTGCGATGCTGTAACTGCGCCCTGACTTACAAGGGAGTAAAAGCGATTGTATTCGCTTTCATCAAAAGCGACTTGGGCCCGCGATCTTTCGACTATTTTGGTACACTCGCGATTTTTACCTTCAAGCTCCAACAAAAGACGATCTATTTCTGCTTTTTGAGCAAATAATTCTCCTTTTTTTGCTCCTGCCTTTACCCGCTTCAGCTGGGCGTAAGCAACGCTAATTCGCTCGAAGGCTTCTGCAAGCTCAGCTTTTACTTGTTTGCTTGATTCCATAACAGCTACGACTTGACCCTTTTTGACGTTGTCACCATCTTTTATATAGAGTTCGCCGATTCGCTCGTTTGAGAGAGCGGCGGGAACTGCCACATTTATTACTTCGCCTAGAGGCTCCAGTCGTCCCAAACAAGTGACATTGGTGATTTTTTCTTGGGGCAAGTTTTTGGTTATTGAAGTTGTGGCGCATTCGGGCGTCTTTATTAGATGAGATGCCAGAGTCGAACCGCCAATAAGAAGGGGCAAGGTGAGGGACAGGACGATTTTAAGTACTTTTGACATGACGCCGCCTCGAAAAATAAAAGGGGTCTTGTTTTATTTATAACAAACGTTCGAAATAAAATCAAGGAGGCCTGAGATGTTCCGTAAACTAAAGAGGTAGCGCTTTGAAATACTTGACAACCGAAGGCTTTCAGTAATATTGTTGAAGGCCGTGTCTATCTTTGGTCATAACTTTTACTAGATGGCTTTAACTCCCCCAGATACGCCTGTTGAGGCGTCTAATATTGCAGAGCCACCCACCGACAACACTGGTGGGCGCACCGATAACGCTTTGAATGCTAGCGCTGGTTTTGATTCTGCCAGAGCCTTAAGAGAGCTTTTTACAACTGCCAGCAATCGAGATGGGTTGACTCAGATTA
>Ga0268298_10004809_pt1 | contig 12969 bp, 7 predicted proteins | sample WWTPWeurt_MetaG_FD_194462 | JGI IMG/M metagenome (GOLD analysis project Ga0268298, IMG submission 194462) | Activated sludge microbial communities from WWTP in Nijmegen, Gelderland, Netherland - WWTP Weurt | ecosystem: Engineered > WWTP > Aerobic digester > Activated sludge | place: Netherlands...
CAAAATACACTGTCTTTGCCTATAAAGTCGAAGACCAGGCTTCAGTGATTGAAGTAGCTAATGAAGAAGTTGTTTTGGCCAACCCGGCCATTGCCATCAGTAGTAACGGCACACACCTGATTGTCTGGGAGCAAGAAGACACGACCTATGCCCTGTTCGACATCATAGGGCAACGCATGACGAGTGTTGGCTTGGTGGTGGGAGCACCGTTCACGATTGCCAATGATGCCAGCCACAATGAAACGACGCCGGCTATTGCCTGGAACAGTACCGCCAGCAACTTCTTGGTGACATGGGGAGATACTATCAGCACGTTAGGGGATACAACCTATTCCATTGAAGCCCGACGGGTGGGAACAGATGGTTCGTTGCCTGGCACTATTCTAACGTTACACAGTGGCATGGATACTCTAGCCGCCAATCCTGATGTCACAATTTCCGGTAGCGATTGGCTGGTGGCCTGGCAACAAAATGCAAGCGACAGAAACCTATATGGCCGCTGGATACAAAGCAATGGGACATTAGGTGATGAGACATTGGCTTTGATAACGGCTGAAAGCAACCAGACACACCTGGCACTGGCAGAGGGCAGTGATGCCGGCGGAATGTTGCTGGTTTGGGAAGATGATAGAGACAGCGAGGACGCCATTTACCATGCCATTATCTTGCCCATCCACCTGGAAACGACCGTGATTGATTACACTTATGACCCGTTGTACCGACTGGTAGAAGCAGACTATTCGGGCAACCTGACGGCCAACTACCAGTATGTTTATGATGCGATGGGCAACCGGACGATGTTTACGCGCACTATCACCAGCACTTTAGTAACGACCTATACCTACAATGCGGCCAATCAGTTGGTTACGGCCAAGCTCAACACCAGTGCCACCACCTGGTACTATGAATTTGACGCCCGCGGCAATCAACTACGGCAAGTGCCTAACGGCTTGACTCCGGCCAATGGCGAAATTCGTTATACCTTCAATCAAGCCAACCAGTTGGTACAGATTGAAAAACATAATGGCACAAGCTATCAAACCCAGGCCACAGCCTTATATGACGGGGATGGCTACCGGCGGCAGACCGAAGCCTATCTTGCCGGTATTCCGTTTACTAACACCTATGCGGTGGATGTGCTACGGGATGGGTTGCCGCTCACCGTACAAAATAGCCTGATGACGACGCATGTCTTGTATGGCCTGTATGGGATAGGCGAGTACCAGGACAACGACTGGCTTTATTACCAGGGCGATGTTTCCTTGAGTGTGCGCCAGATGACAGACGGAGATGGACAGATTGTATTGGCGCAGACCTATGCCCCGTATGGTAGTCTGCTACAATTGGCAGGTGACGGCGAGGCCATCTTTGGGTTTGCCGGTTCTCAAGCGGGTGGCTTAAACTTGTTGTACGGTGGTCAACGATATTTCGACCCGGAGACAGGTCGTTATCTGACACCTGATTACAGTGAGTTTGATCCGAAACATCCGTCCCGTGGTCTCAACCCTTATACGAGTGTGTTGATCCTCGCTCCGCTCTTTATTGCCATTGGTTTACGCAAGCGCAAGGGGGGCAAGACTCAATGGTACGTTTGGTTACTTCTGGGTACTTCCCTGGTCTTTACGCTCACTGCTTGTGATCGCCCCATACAGACCACTCCAACGCCACCTGATTCAGACGGTACTGGTACACCTGATGCTTCAGAAATTGACACACCAACACCAGAGCCAACAGCACCCTCACAAGCGTCTACTGGAACACCAACCCCATCTCCAACTCCCCCTGGTACGTCCGCTCCACAACCAACAGTGGAAATAATTGTTTGCCCTACGCCTACAAGCGCTGGGTCAACGCCCACGTCAGCACCAACATTAACACCAATACCCACACCTAACACAACAGGTTGGCCCGTCCGAGCTAAACAAGCATATTACTCGTTACTATACATAACGACCACTCAGTTTGAACAAACCCCTTGGTGGGGTGATGAACCAGAACCAAAAGAACTTGCATCTTGGCTTTTGGAACATGAGGGATCGATAATAGACTCTCACGAAGGGAAAACCCTAATGGCTGAAGGCATTCGTTATCGAATGGATGTCAGCACATGTGATACAGATTGCCCTTCCTATGTAGCATGGTTGAGTGGTTTTACACCCTTTTTCTTGTTTCATGAAACAGTTATCCCAATCATTGAAGCTGGTACCCCTTTGGAAGAAGTGGTTTGCGGACCCTGTCTAGAAAGACTTCTGACAGAACCATCTCAATTGTACAAAGACCTTGTTTACCCACTGTTCACTAGCAATCCATCGTATTCTGTACTCGATGTTAACAATCCTGCAATTTTTTGGTGGAGTAAAGCAGATGCCTTTACTGCACCACTAATAGAGTACACTGCACTTAACACGAATGCTTCGTGCCGATATAGCGCACGTTATCCATTAGCTGGAGGTGATCCAACTGGGTTTATATGGTTTGGAAACGCCGCACAATTTTCATATGCTATCCAGGGTGGACCACTTCCTTCTGGCTGTTAAACAGCATGAGGTATTGGAAAATGAAGAAGAATACTTTTGTCACTCAAACATTTGAATATGTGAGAGCAAGAAGAGCTAAGAGCTACTTGTTCTTGATTATTTCATTTCTGTTTTTCAGCTTAAGTAGTTGTCAAAGCTCGAACGTTACGAGTGAAGAAGATTTGAACGGGAATAACTCTTGGGTCGGGGAAGAGCAAAACATGATTACAGCTTCTCCTTCTGCTGTCGTAAATAGAGATGGTCAAGTGAATAATGATCCCGGCAATCCAGGTGATATGTCACCGCCCACACTTCAGGATACGGCGGCATTCACGAATACTTTAAGTGAAAATCAGATGGAACTCATAACGCAATGTGTTCAACCGACAAACACAATTCGATCTTTTCCTAACAATAATAGCGGTGTGTTAATTGCTTCTATTCCAGGGACAAGCGAAGGCTATGTAATTGGCAAGCTTACATCTGATTTAACTTGGAAACCAATTCCAGATTCTCAGTATGTAAGTTACAGTCTCTCACCAAACGCTGAGATGCTTGCTATCCTATCGCCGCATGATGAACTAACAACACTTAAAATAATCTATTTAGACGAAGCACCTGAAGAAGTTGAGATTCAAAACTCGTTGCAAGAGATAATGTGGTTTGGCAATACATATCTAACCCTCATTTCTACAGATCATTCAAAAACAAAGAGTTTGTTTGAGCCGTTTACAGATCAGACCAAGCCTTTTCCACTTATCCTTGACGAACAAATCAACGATTTATATCTTGATGTTGTATGGCTTAGTCCGCAAGGAACATCTGTTGTGTATTTACAAACAAGTGAAGATTTTCGTTCTTATTATAGTCGAGAACGTTACGCGGTATATGATTATGAAAACTCTACAACAATCACAACAGGTCTAAGCTGGACTCCTGGAGGTGTGGACTGGTCGGCAGAAGGTGATCTAGTTGCAGTGGTCTCGATCGGAGAACTTCATCCTTCTCGACAAATTCCTTCTCAAGAAATATTTACTATTGATCCCCTAACTGGTCAAACCCAACAACTTACTAATTTTGTCGAATTGTTGGGAGGGGTATTTATAGAATCCATTGAGTGGTCACCCGACAAGAAATATATGCTTGTTGATGTAAATCCAATTGAGGAATCACTATCAGAATCATTTCAGAGAGAATTATACCTAGTGGATTTACAATCAAATTACTTGATTGATTTGTGTTTAGATGATGTTTCCGAAGGCTATTATTATTGGTCACTGGATGGAAAATACATTGCTTGGACAGAGCGTAGTTCAGGGGATTTATACCTACTTGAGGTGGTAACTGGCCTAACACTTATCGTCAAAAATTCCGAAGCGAGTTTAATTGGATGGATGAAGTAATAACTACTGCGTTCTCTATTGCGGATAGATTTCTAACTCTTAGTTCACGAGCATTGATCGTCTATCTATAGTGTAGTTTTTTCTTTTCGCCCTTAGAGACCATTTATTGTAGCCACGAATAGTTTTTCTGTTCAAGATTTGGAGCAGGTTTTGTTATCATTGTCTGTAAGCAGAAAATGAGCGTTTTATCCTCTCCATTTTGTGTAATCAATACACCCTAAAAACAGGCTACAGGCTGTATAATGATTGCGTCCAATTTTGCCTTAAGTGAGAACGGGTGCAATCATGGCCAAAACAGTCGCCTATTTACGTGTCTCCACCGATAAACAAGACCTCAACTATCAGAAGCTGGAAATCCTGGAGTATGCCCGCCGCCACGAACTTCATATCAATGAGTTCATCGAGGTGGCCATGTCATCGCGCCAGACAAGCAAGCAGCGGCGTATTGACGAGTTGTTGACGCAACTGGCCGACTCCGACACCCTCATCGTGACGGAACTGAGCCGCCTGGGCCGTAGCACCGCCGAGGTTGTAGCCCTGGTCAACAAGCTACTTCAGCGCAATATTCGCGTCATTGTCATCAAGCAGCGTCTGGACATCGCTCAACATGACATGCAATCGAAGATCATCGTGACGCTGTTTTCCTTGTTTGCCGAGTTGGAACGTGACCTGGTCAGCCTGCGTACCCGTGAAGCGCTGGCAGCCCGGAAAAGCCAGGGGGTCAAACTGGGCAAACCGAAAGGCACGATCCAGGCCAGCCAATTTGATAAAGACCGGTCACGCATTGAGGAACTATTGAGCCTGGGTTTATCGGTGCGTAAAATCGCCCGGCTGTTGGGGTATAAAAACCACATCGGTCTTAACACCTACGTCAAAAAACGTCAATTGCGCCAGCAGCCGGCCTCCATAACCCCATAACTGTAAACTGTGTATCTCATTACCTCTTTGTCATAGGTAAATGGCGGAAACACCTCTATGAAATACCCGCTGTGCCGTTCCGGCTTAAATAGGGTCGGAGATTGGTAGCGGTCGTCTGTTTGGTCTGGGCGACAAAGGGCGAGAGATTAAAGCGCGTATCAAATGAAGTCAGTTGGCGTAAAAGAACAAACTGGTATGCGTACTGGGCGGCCACCGCGGCCGCCATCTGGTTTACCATGAGGCTCTGTTCTTCACGCAATACCATCTGGGCGCAGGAGAGAGGAGGAGCCACCCGATCAGGCTCCAATAAGCCTGGCTCCTGCACATGAGGTGCTGGCAGGCCATGACATAAGTAAAAAGAATCCAGGATAACTGGCTTGCCTGGGGGAAGGTTCCCTACCAGGCATTGGCCGTTAAATTCAGCGTTGCCACTGTCCAGCCACCATAAACGGCCATTGGCCCGCTCGACAGCCCGGGCCATTTCCTGGCGTGCCCGCTCGTTATCCACAGCCCCAATTAACAACACCTCTCCCGCAGTTCGGGCGGGTACCATTTCCACCCGAAACGGCTCAGGGATGGCTTGTATGGCCAGGCCAAAGGCAACATTTAGCCGTAATGCCATCGTGACGGCCTTGTTTTGCGCCAGTTCAGCAAAACAGAAATTCTGCCGACCAATAATGACTTCGTCCACAATGTCCGGGTCGATAAAAGTCAACTGCACCAGCACACCACGCTGGCGGGCATGGACAGCTAACCGGGCCAGAGAGACGGCCAGGTGCGAACCGGTCCCGCCCACACCAACGAGCAGAAGGTGTATCTGTTGGGCACTGGACAAGAGAACACGGTAAGTTTCTTCAATCATCAGGTTCATTTGTTTTTCCCCCGGTTGGATGAATAACAATGTCGTTCAAGCGCACAAAGCCAGTATTGGCTTCTACCTGGTAGGGTGTGCGACCATCTGGTGTGGCGGTATCGGCCAATTGCCCATACAAACGGCTAATCGCCGTCAGGCCATCCTCGACCGCTGCCTGTTCGGCCTCGCTTAGCGGTATCTTTTGCCGCATTTGGATCAAGTTGCCTTGCGCCTCGCGTAGTTGACGTTCAAGCGCTGCTTTGGGCCGGTAAAAGGTGCATTTGGCGCAGGCCATGCGGTGGGGGCACTGGTCGAAAAAATCATAGGTGCAGTAGCCATGACCCAAATCATAATATTTCCAGGGTGCTCCTTGTGTTGTGTCTCCAGCCAAAATCGCTGCCCGGTCAATTAAGAGTTCCACAACACGCACATTGCGACCAAAATAACCAGCGTCCGTGTAAGCTTTGGTTAAAGTCAACGCGCTATCTTTGATGTAATGCAGGGTAGTATTAACGGTTTTATGCCCCAACCAGTTTGATAAAACCAGTGCCGACATGCCATTCTCACTATTAGCCAGTTGGGAAGCAATGGTGGCTCTGGCCCGAACGCAGGTTATCTGCCCCTGGCTGTCTTCAACCGGGATGTTGGCTTTGTCACACAGCATGGGAATGAGATTATCGGCAAAATACTTCTCGCCTGGCTTCCGACCCTGGTAGCAGAACAGGTAATGTACCTGGTGGCCGCTATATTCATCCAGTAACGCCGGACAGTCGGGCCGTATCTGCTCCCAGGCCGTGATGGCTTCACCGACAAGCGCCTCTACGGGCTTGGTGTAAGCCGCCTGCCCTTTGTTGGGTGGAACTTCTAAATAACAGATGGCGCTGGCCGAGGGTGGCCCTTCGTTCGAGTTTGGCCAGCGGATACAGCCCAGACGTAGCCGATGAAGTTCGTTAGGACGCAGCCCGCAGAATAACCAGGTGATCACGATCGCCTTGACCATTTCATAGGGAAAGCCTACGACAGGATGAAAACGAGCCACCTCTTCGGCTTCCAGATGCAAACCGGCCCACACCAATCTCGCCCAAACAGGTGCATCTATCACCCGCAGTTCTGGCTTTGGTGCCACTTTGCCTCTCAGGGAACGGGGTGCCCGTAAACAACGCAAGGGGTCAAAGCGTTTGGGCAGCCAATGCCATCCCTGGCAATCCATGAAAAAGCTCCGGGTCACGGCGATGATCTGCAACCTTGTTGACACACCCAGCGGTTGTCCCAAATTCCATGCCGCTTGTTGGATTGTCCAATCGCCACTGTGCCAACGGCATACGTCAGCCACAAAGGCCAGGGCTGTGTCCCGCGTCCACTGCTCAGGTGAAGTTATCTCCGGATACGTTCTCTGTAACCAGCGCCCGATACGGAGAAGGGTCCGGTGCTGGCTAACCCGAGTATTATCGGGCAAGGTAGAGGTGTCGTACCAGCGTTGGCACCATTGTTGCCAGGCAGGCGCGGCCGTTTCTTCTTTTTCTAGGCACTTCGGTCTGGGTTGGTGCGGTTTCAGTTTCTTCGGTTTAGGCTTGACCGGTTTCGGCGGTGGCTTGATGACGGCTGGCTGCGACAAGACACCTAGATGCAGGAGCGCATCAGAGATTCGCTGCTTCATATAACGATAGGGGTGTATGGTCTGGTAATTCAGGACATAGGTGGCAGCCTCTGGAGTTATCGCCTCGATGGTGCTGCTGCCGCTGTATATTAACAGTCGGCTGACAAATATCTGGGTACCATTGGCGTCTGGTGAATAACCCGACTGCTTCAGGGCGGCTACCAGACAATTCACGGCGACCTGTAGTTTAGCGGCACCAAAGAGTAATTTGGCTACCCAGGTCAACATGGGTTGAAAAGCAATGACCGGAAACGCGCAAAATCCGGTTAGCAAATAGGCGCAGGCAATCAGCGGTAAGCCAACCGCTCGTTGCTGGGAGCGCACCGCTAACTGTGGCTCTTCATGCAAAATCTGTAGCCAATCGTTTTCCCCCCAGCGCCAATAAAGTGTTTGCCGCTTATGAACCTGGGTGAGAAGTAAAAACAAGGCTTTCGTTTTACGCCTGTCTGAGGCGTCTAGGGCATCCAAGGCTGTTATCAGGGGCTCATAAATACGCTGTAATCCCGGTGGTAAATCTTCACGTACAGGCACAGCCGACGACCCCTGCCGCAGATGGACGTACTCGGCCAGCGTTTGCGACTCTGCCTCACTGAGGTCCGGCGTCCGGTTATAGGCCCGCCAATCAATTAACCAGGTACCTGCCTGTAGCCGTTCGGTAAAGTAGGGTATCTGGTTCATCCCTGCGTTTCCTCTGTTACAAGAAAGCCTTCGTTCATCGCTATCTGGCGCGGCGCCGGTCCCGCCGGGGTGGGCACATCGACTAATTGTGCCAGCAACTTCTCCATCACCAGAACGCCATCGGCAACGGCAGCCTGCTCTTGTATGCTCAATTGAAGTTCTTGCAGCATCCGTTCCAGATTGCTTTTAGCTTCCAGAAGAGAGCCGCGACTGGATTGTTTAGGCACATAGAAGTCACAGCGGGCGCAGGCCAGCCGGTGTGGGCATTCATCGAAAAAATCATAGTGGCAATAGCCGTGGCCAACATCAAAATAACGCCAGGGTTCGCCAGCCTGGGCCTTTCCCTGGCGAATGACATCCTGGTCAATCAGGACTTCAATGAGTCGCTTGTTATGCCCCAGGTAACCGGCCGCCGCATAAGCCTCGGCCTGCTTCAACAGGGTAATAGACACGTAGTGCTGCGTGGACTCTGGCACGCGATGGCCTAACCAGGCCTGCAATTCGGTCAGGGACATGCCTTCTTTAGCGTTGTACAACTGCGTGGCGATGGTGGCACGGGCCCGGTGGCTGGTAATGCGCCCGCGTGCATCCGCAAGGGGAACTCCGGCTTTATGGCAGAGAGTGGGGATGAGTGTCTCATTGATAAATTGACGACCCAAGGGCACATCTCGATGAGCAAATAGGAGTTGGACGTTTTCGCCCGTTTTCCGGTCAGGTAGCGGTGGCGAAACCGGCCGTAGCTGTTCCCAGGCCGCAATCGCCCGGCCAACCAGGGGATCTACCGGCTTGGTATATTCGTTGCTGGTCTTGTTAACCGGCACCGTTAATAAACACACCGTTTGTCCATTGGCCGGTTGAGCCTGTTGGCGAATACAGCCTAACCTTAGGCGACAAATTTCATTCATCCGCAGGCCGCTGAACAACCAGGTAATCGCCACCGCCTGCACCATTTCCAGACGGTAAGCATGACCTTCGGCGGCGCGGGTACGCTCAAATAGCAAATCATCAGCCGTCAGGTTGAGGCCCGCCCACATGATTTTGGCCCACAGATCGTCGGCAATAACCCGGGGCGCGGGCCCTAATTTAGCCAAAATCGTCGGCGGCACAGCAAAATGGTGAGCCGGGTCTAACTGTAGCTTGACCCAATCCCATGCCTGGCAGTCGCGGCAGAAGATACGGACAACATTGATAAAATCGGCTTTAGTAGCGGGGCTGAGGGGTTTCCCAATATGGTCAGATGTATAGCCGTAAGTCCAATCCCCTACCCGCATATCATCTACCATGGCGATATATTCGACCGCCAGCTCTCGCGTCCAATCTGCTGGCGAAGTAATATCTGGGTGAGTGGCTGCCAGCCAGCGGCCAACCTGCAAGAGCGTACGATAATGGGCTTTGCGCGTTTCCAGTTGGTAGGTGGACGTTGCCAGCCAGCGCCGGCAGAAGGTTACCCAATGGGGGTGGATACCGTCGGCCATGCCCGGTTCGCCAGTGTAGGATGCTTCTTTCTTTAGTAAAACCGGATGAGGGATGAGTTTCAACACGAATAGGGCGTAAGCCAAGCGATATAGGCCAGCCCGGTGACTGTGGTCACGGATGGCTTCGTATAATTCCTGCAAATAGGGAGTCGTCAGATCCTCCAGGTGAGGGCTGCGCCGTTTTAACAAAGCCAGTGCTAACGCCAGCGGCAGGTAGCCTTGAGTGGCGCAAAATTCGGAATACCCCTGTTCGCGCAAAACCTGGCTCACGCGGTCTAGATGCTTCTGGAAAGTGGTCAACCCAAAAACATGTTGGGCCAGCCTGACAAAGGGGATTTGTTTGACTCCTGTCCAATCGTTGAAGAGGCCGAAACAGTAGAGGGTTGCCAGTACAGCGTATCGGCTGGCACTACTCTCGTCTGCCAAAACGACGGCCCAATCTGCCAGCCTAAATGGTGGCGACTCAGTCTCGCTCATTCCCCAATAGGCAACCTGGTCCTGATGCATTTTGCGGAGAAACACGGCTAAAAAGGGGGGCAGCGCATGAGGGTGCAGGTTGAGCAAATGATAGGCATCGTAAAGTGGGGTTATCAGGCGAGGCATGGCCTGTTGGATGTAAGCCAACCAGCGAGTGTGTTTGTTGCCGGTTTGTCTGCACTGGACAAAGGTGCCTAATATCCCCTTTTCTTCTTCCGTCAGGTTTGGCGTGCGGTCATATTCGGCCAGATTAAGTGGCCATGTCCAGGGTTGATTATCTGTTGGCTGGCTCATAAGACCGCCTCCTGAATGGTTTGTATCCGCCAGGTATGTATTTGACTCATCCCGCTTTGCAACTTCTCAGCCAGATCGCGGCCACTCAGATGAATATAGAGCAAAGTGGTTTGCGTGTTGCTGTGCCCGGCAAACAAGGCAATTTGGTGAATATCCCAATTAGAGCGAGCCAGATCCGTCAGGCACAGGTGGCGTAAGGTGTGGGTCGAGAATTGGGATACGCCAGCCCGCTTGGCGATTCCTCTGACTACCTTAGACCAGGCCCATTTGGCAATAGGTTGCCCATAATTGCGTGGTGATTCTGAGACGAACAGCGGACCGCGCTCGCGGGTGATTTGGCGGCGCTGCTCCAGGTAAGCCTGGTACAGTACGCCAGTTGCTTCCGAATAGGGTACGGTCCGCGCCCGCCGGTTTTTGGTGTTTTCGGCCCGCACGGTCAATAAGCGTCGGGATGGGTCCAGGTCATAGGTGGCCAGCAGGCATAACTCCTCACGCCGCAGGCCAGCATCGTAGGCCAGCGCAAACATGAAGCGGTTACGAATGCCTTCTTCTTTCGTTGTTGCCAGAATGAGTCGCCACTCTTCATCGTTGGGAATCCAGGGCAGGGAGTGCAGGGTGGGTACCAAGCCACGCTGCCCCTGAACAGGCTGGCCGGCCACGTGCCGCCCCCGGCTAACCGGGTTGGTTTCCCGGTGACTGTCATGGACAAGGTAATCATAAAACAGGCGGATGGCCGTTAATCGCTGCTTGATGGTCGCTGCACTCAACCCAATCTGCCTATAGTTTGTTCGAGCGGCTACGTTTGGAGGAACAGCACGCTGGCGTAAATCGTGAAGATAACGGGCGATATGTTCCCGTGTTGCCGTTAAAGCATTGATCTGTTCACGCTCACAGAAAGCCAGGTAATCTTCTAGTGCCCGGCCATAAGCCTCAATGGTATTGTCGGCCAGGCCCCGGTACGTCTCGAAATTGAGCCAGGCTTTGGCCAGCTTCTGACCCGCGACGAGGGGAAATTTGCACCAATCTACGACTGTAGTCATTCGTTCTATCACCTCCATGTTGAATTTGTGCCCAATAATGGAGGTGTCCCTGGCTAATTCCAAATAACTTACATGCCTGGCGGCCCACATTTTTGATCTCCACCCGGTCCGGGTCAACGAAGGTCAGGTGGAAACTGATGCCTTTCTGCCGGGCATGGTACGCCAGACGACCTAACGACAGAGCTAGCCAGGAACCCGTGCCCCCGACACCAACCAGGAGAATATGAAGGACGGACGTAGGGGGAAGGAGTACGCTGTATTGTTTCTCTAAAGTGAGGGGTAACTCGTTCATGGGTATCGGCTCCCGTTTACGGCTGGGGCCGGTAGAGCCAGCGGGGCATGGAAGGTTGTGCCGTTACCAGTCGTGCCGCTTCCGGTCAGGTCTTCGACTTCAATCAAAGGCAGGCCAAAGAAAGCATTCGGGTCTGGCCCCAAACCGCGTGCCCGCCTGATTTCATCGTCCACCCGTGCCCATAACGACGCCCACATCCGTTCCAGGGCTATGTGAAGTTCCCCTGGACTATGACTGACGTGGCGGAGATCGGCCCAGTCGGTGTAACTGGGGCAGATGGAATCATAGTGGCCCAGGTTCACCCGGTAGCTCAAACCCAGGCTCACCGTGCGGACATAGACCGGGTCGGGACGGCCATTATCAGGGGGCATGAGTCCCAGGAAAGTGGGTTCGACTTTGCCTCTGGCATGGAGATATTGGGCACGGACATTGTCACGGGCCATCTGTTTGGTGCGACTGATGGCCCCATGCAAATCGAAGGCTTCTCCCTCAGGGACGTTCGAGCGCAACCAGATGAGAATGTCGGCGGTGAGGGCGTTGTAGTCGCCCAGGTTGAATTTACGTTCGTACCCCACTTTGGTGGCCCGCATCTGGATAGGCTCTTCCAGGGTGAAACGAGGTTGGTTGGGAGCATCTAGCGGCTCAAATTCGCCCTCGATGGGGTCGGCAAAATGATCATCTGACATATGGGTCTCCTTACGAGGAAGGGTTCAGAGGGTAAACATCACCTGATGTGTCCCGTTAGGGACAAAGTGGCTTTCAGTTTGATAGAGGTGATAGCTTGGCGTGGGGAAGGACAACGGCGGTCGCGGAGGAGGCTGGAGAGATGTGGTAATTGTCAAAAAGTACGTCGCAAGAGGGGAGCGGGACGCTTTTCAAGTCAAGTCTGCCGGTTCGTATCCCAGAGATTGCGCCAGACCCCCAAAACACCCAGATTCGCGGCCGCGACCTCGATGCGTTCATAATCTAGTTTGCGGCCGCGTAGCCGAATCAGTCCGGCGATATCATCCAGGTGGCGGGTGGACTGACTGTTTTCATAGGCTCGTAGTTTGGCCATCACCAGTGAAGATGCCGAGACGTAAGCCGCCTGACGCATTTCATCAAAGGCTTCGTATTGGCGTTCGATAATCATCGCTTTCAGTTCAGGTTCAACCGGGACATAGAAATCCGTTTTGATGTGATAATGCAGATGAATAACGTTGAAGAATCCACCTGAAATCACCGCATTCTGCACCACCTGCTCATCCACATGATAGTAGGTGCTCTGAAGGCGTTGCACAAAAGGTTTTACAGGAAACTTCTGCGGGCTGAGGAGAATATCCATATCCTGAGTAAAACGCGGCTCGCCATACATCACTACCGCCAT
>Ga0268298_10004810_pt1 | contig 12964 bp, 15 predicted proteins | sample WWTPWeurt_MetaG_FD_194462 | JGI IMG/M metagenome (GOLD analysis project Ga0268298, IMG submission 194462) | Activated sludge microbial communities from WWTP in Nijmegen, Gelderland, Netherland - WWTP Weurt | ecosystem: Engineered > WWTP > Aerobic digester > Activated sludge | place...
ACGATCAACATGAACAAGGCGCCGTCGATGGCGCAGACCATGCTCTGGGGCATGCTGCTGATGGCGCTTTGCTTCTGGATGTACTCGATCGCGGTCGCCCTGACCCGGGTCCGGGCGATCATCCTCGAACGCGAGCGGCACACGGAATGGGTGAAGCATGCAGTGGAATAGCGTCGGCGACTTTTTCGCCATGGGCGGCTACGCCTTCTATGTCTGGGGCAGTTTCGGCGCCTGTGCGCTGCTGATGGTCGCGGAACCATTGCTGGCCCGGTATCGTCTTAGGGAGGTTCGCAAGAGCCTGATCCGCGAACGTCTTGCCGACGAACTCGACCTCCAGCAGAAGTCACGATGAAACCCAGACAGAAACGCATCGCCCTGATCGCCGGCGGCCTCGCCTCGCTCGCGATAGCCGCCACGCTGGCGCTCAACGCGCTGGACAGCAACATCGCCCTCTACGTGACGCCGTCCGAAGTGGCCGCCGGCAAGGCGCCGCAGGGCAAGGCCTTCCGCATCGGCGGCCTGGTCAAGGAGGGGTCGGTCAAGCGCCAGGACATGACCGTGCGCTTCGTCATCACGGACACGGTGAAGGAAATCCCGGTCGCCTACACCGGCATCCTTCCCGACCTGTTCCGCGCCGGCAAGGGCGCCGTGGTGCAGGGCCGCTTGGGCGGCGACGGGGTGTTCGCGGCCTCCGAAGTACTGGCCAAGCACGACGAAAATTACATGCCACCCGAAGCGGCTGCGGCGTTGAAGCAGGCGCAACAGGGTCAGAATGCGCCGGAGGCCAAGCAGGCGCCGGACCAGGCACAGAGGAAACCATGACTCCCGAACTCGGACACTTTGCCCTCATCCTCGCCTTCGCGGTCGCCGTCCTGCAGGGTGTCCTGCCACTGATCGGGGCCCAACGCGGGCGGGCACAATGGATCGCCATGGCGCGGCCGGCGGCCCAGACGCAATTCCTGCTGATCGCCTTCGCGTTCGGCTGCCTGGCGCAGAGCTTCCTGGCCAGCGATTTCTCGGTAAGCTATGTCGCGCAGCATTCCAACACCCAGCTGCCGGCCATATACAAGTTCTCCGCCGTCTGGGGCGGCCATGAGGGCTCCCTGCTGCTGTGGGTGCTGATGCTGACCGGCTGGGGCGCCGCCGTGTCGCTGGCCTCGCGCCAGTTGCCCGAGGCCATGGTGGCGCGGGTACTGGCCGTGTTGGGCCTGGTGGGCATCGGCCTGCTGGCCTTTGTCCTGTTTACTTCGAACCCCTTCGAGCGGATGCTTCCGGCCGCCGCCGAGGGACGCGACCTGAACCCCCTGTTGCAGGATCCCGGCCTGGTGTTCCATCCGCCGATGCTGTACATGGGCTATGTCGGATTTTCCGTGGCCTTCGCCTTCGCCATCGCCGCGCTGATTTCAGGGCGCCTAGACGCCGCCTGGGCGCGCTGGTCGCGGCCGTGGACCACCGCGGCGTGGATCTTCCTCACGCTCGGCATCGCGCTGGGCAGCTGGTGGGCCTATTACGAGCTGGGATGGGGCGGCTGGTGGTTCTGGGACCCGGTCGAGAATGCCTCCTTCATGCCCTGGCTGGTGGGCACCGCGCTGATCCATTCCCTGGCCGTGACCGAAAAGCGCGGCGCGTTCAAGAACTGGACCGTGCTGCTCGCCATCGCGGCGTTCTCGCTGTCTTTGCTGGGTACCTTCCTGGTCCGCTCGGGCGTGCTGACCTCGGTGCATGCCTTCGCGTCCGACCCGCGCCGCGGCATCTTCATCCTGATCCTGCTGGCGATCGTGGTCGGCAGTTCTTTGACGCTGTTCGCCTGGCGCGCGCCCAAGGTGAACGCGGGCGGCGCATTCGGGCTAGTCTCGCGCGAAACCATGCTGCTGGTCAACAACGTGCTGCTGGTGGTCGCCGCGGGCAGCGTCCTGCTCGGTACGCTCTACCCGCTGCTGATCGACGCGCTCGGCCTCGGCAAGCTGTCCGTCGGACCGCCGTATTTCAACGCCGTGTTCGTGCCCGTCATGGTGCCGCTGCTGGTCCTGATGGCGGCGGGCCCGATGGCGCACTGGAAGCATGCCGACCTGCGGTCGATCGGGCTGCGGCTGCGCGTGAGCATGGTGCTCGCCGTCATCGCCGCCATCGTCCTGCCGCTGCTGATGGGGGCCTGGACCCCGCTCACCGCGATGAGTTCGCTGCTGGCGGTGTGGATCGTCGCCAGCGGCGTGTTCCAGATCATCGAGCGCCTGAAGACCGGCCGGCCGGCGGCCTCGTTCTGGGGCATGCACGTCGCGCATTTCGGCGTGGCCGTGTTCGTGATCGGGGTGGCCATGGTCGGCGGCTACCAGGAGGAGAAGGACGTGCGCATGGAGCCGGGCGACACGGTGCAGGTGGGCGGCTACAGCTTCCGCCTGATGGGCGTGAAGGAGGCCCCCGGTCCGAATTATCGCGCCGCCGTGGGCACGGTGGAAGTATCGAAGGATGGACGCGCCCTGATGAAGCTGTATCCGGAAAAGCGCAACTACTTCTCGTCGCAGATGCCGATGACCGAAGCCGCGATCGACGCCGGGTTCACGCGCGACGTATACGTCTCGCTCGGCGAGCCGCTGGACGGCAACGGGGCCTGGAGCGTGCGTGTCTATTACAAGCCGTTCGTCGACTGGATCTGGGGCGGCTGCCTGCTGATGGCGCTGGGCGGCTTCGTCGCCGTGCTCGACCGGCGTTACCGGCTGCGCGTCCGGGTGGATGCCAGCTTGGCGGGGAGGGTTCCGGCATGAAGCGTTTCCTGATTCCGCTGGCGGTGTTCTTCGTGCTGCTGGTCTTCCTCGCCATCGGCCTGACGCTGAATCCGCGCGACATTCCGTCGCCGCTGAAGGACAAGCCGGCGCCTTCCTTCAACCTGCCGCAACTGGCCGGCGCGGGAAAGACCTTCTCGCCGTCCGACATGAAGGGCCGGGTCTGGCTGTTGAACGTGTGGGCCTCCTGGTGCGTGTCCTGCCGCCAGGAGCATCCGGTGCTGGTGGATATGGGCAGGCGCAACGCGGTGCCGATCGTTGGCCTGAGCTACAAGGAGTTGCGCGGCGACGGCGAGATCGATGCCAGCCGGATCAACCCGGCCGACGAGGCGGCCTTGGCCGAAAAGCGCGCGCAAGCCTGGCTCGCCAGTCACGGCAACCCCTACCAGCTGACCGCCATGGACCTCGACGGGCGGGTCGGCATAGACTACGGCGTGTACGGCGTGCCGGAAACCTACGTGATCGACAAGGCGGGCATCATCCGCATGAAGCACACCGGCCCGATCACGCCGGAATCCCTGCAGAAGCAGATCCTGCCACTGGTCGCGGAGCTGTCGAAATGAGGTTGCGCACCCTGCTGTTCTGCTGCGGCCTGCTGTTTGCCGGCGTGACGTTGGCCAAGGAAGCGGCGCCGATGGCGGCCGACGTCGAAGTGGAAAAGCGCATGGTCGCGATCAGCGAGGAACTGCGCTGCCTGGTCTGCCAGAACGAATCCCTGTCCGGCTCGCACGCGGAACTGGCCCAGGACCTTCGTCGCGAGATCCGCAAGATGATCAGCGACGGCAAGTCCGACAAGGAAATCCTCGACTTCATGGTCGCCCGCTACGGCGATTTCGTGCGCTACCGCCCGCCCGTGAAGCCGACCACCTGGCTGCTGTGGGGCGGCCCCTTCCTGCTCCTGGCCGGCGGCATCGCCGCGCTGGTCGCCTTCCTGCGGCGCCGCGCCAAGGAAGTCGCGGCGCCGGTCCTGTCCGACGAGGAACATCGCCGCGCCGCGGCCCTGCTGGACTCATCCAAATCATGACTTCCTTCTATATCGCGGTGGCGACGCTGGTCGTCGCCGCCCTCGCGCTTCTGTTGCGCCCTTGGTGGCTGGGGGTGCGCCGGGGAGACACCACGTCGGCAAATGTCGCCGCGCTGGATTCCCAATCGGCATTGAACGCCGCCATCCACCGCGACCGGTTGGCGGAACTGGAGCGCGACCGCAGCAGCGGCACCCTGTCGGATGCCGACCTGGTCGAGGCCAGGGAGGAACTGCAGCGCCAGTTGCTCGACGATACGGCGGCCGCCGAGACCGTCGCGGCGGATCGGGTCGACCGTCGCGGCGCGATCGTGATCGCGTTGGCGCTGCCGCTGATCGCGGTCGGCCTCTACGCCCTGCTCGGCAGCCCCGCGGCGGTGTTGCCGAGCGCAGTCCAGGCTCAGCGGGCGACGGCCGACATGGAACAGGCCATCGCCAAGCTGGCAGCCAAGCTGGAACAGAATCCGGACAACGCGGAAGGCTGGGCGATGCTGGCGCGCTCCTACACCTCGATGGGCCGCTGGGACGATGCGGAGCGCGCCTACTCCCGCCTCGGGCCGAACCTCGGCAACAACGCCGAACTTCTGGCCGAGTTCGCGGAAATGCTGGTGCAGAAGAACAACGGCTTCGACGATCGCACCCGCGACCTGATCGGCAAGGCCCTGAAGCTCGAACCGAACAACATGCTGGCCCTGTTTCTGGGCGGCGGCGACGCCTTCGCCGGCGGACGCCATGCCGAGGCTGTCGCGCTATGGGAGCGCTTGCTGCCGCAACTCGAACCCGGCGGCGAAGACGCGCGCATGGTGGAGGCCAACATTGCCCGGGCGCGGGAGCGCGGCGGGGTGGCGAAGGCCCCGGCGGGCAGCCGCGGGCCAGCGAAGGCGCCACCGGCCGGCAAGGCGGTCAGCGGACGGGTCGAGCTTGCGCCGGCGCTGAAGGACAAGGCGAACCCGGACGACGTCGTCTTCATATTTGCGCGCGCCATCGACGGACCGCGAATGCCGCTCGCAGCACAGCGCGCGCGCGTTGCCGATTTGCCCGTGGATTTCATGCTCGACGACCGGCAGGCCGTCATGCCGGAAGCCACCATATCGTCGGCGCAGCAGATCCGCGTCGAAGTGCGGGTCTCCAAGTCGGGCAAGGCGACTCCGGGCAAAGGCGATCTGACCGGCAAGAGCGGCCCGGTGAAGCCCGGAGCCAAGGGCCTTCGCATCGTCATCGACCAGGTCGATCCCTGATTCCGCGGCACCGGATCGGCATCCCCGGGCGGGATGCCGATCAATGGGCGCTTGACCGAAATCAAGGTCCCGCTTCGGCACAAGCCTAGGATGTTGCACGTGCACAATCCCTTGATGCCATCAAGGTGATAGACGCGCGGCGTTCCGGTTTCGGGGCGCGGTTCCATGCCGGATTACTGGAGTCATGCAATGAACATATCCAGCGCCATCGTCCACGCTCGACCGGGTTCGGCCGCCGTTGTCCAGGCCGGACTGGCCACTTTGGCCGGCGTCGAGGTGCACGGCGTCTCGCCGGAGGGAAAGATGGTCGTCACGATCGAATCCGAGGACGACGCAAGCAATGTTGCCATCTACGAGCGCATCGGCCAGCTAGACGGAGTGATGTCGGCGGCCATGGTCTATCACCAAACCGAATCCGAACCAGAAATGGAAGTTTCAGTCGAGGCCGGCCATCGTGCCATGCCGCAACTACAAGGAGATCTGAAATGAAATTGACGCGACGTGAATTCATCAAGACCAACGCCATCGCCGCCGCGGCCACCACCGCGGGCATGAGCATTCCCGGCGTGGCGCAGGCCGCCATGCCGCAGAGCGAGGATGGCGTGCGCTGGGACAAGGGCGTCTGCCGCTATTGCGGCACCGGCTGCGGCGTGCTGGTCGGGGTCAAGGATGGTCGCGTGGTGGCCACCCAGGGCGACCCGGATGCGCCGGTCAACAAGGGCCTCAACTGCGTCAAGGGTTATTTCCTGTCCAAGATCATGTACGGCAAGGACCGCCTGACGCGTCCGTTGCTGCGCATGAAGGACGGCAAGTTCGACAAGAACGGCGAGTTCGCCCCGATCTCCTGGGATGCTGCCTTCGACATCATGGCCGAGAAGGTCAAGGCGACGCTGAAGGAGCCGACCCAGGGTCCGAACGGTGTCGCCATGTTCGGTTCCGGCCAATGGACGGTGTGGGAAGGCTATGCCGCTGTCAAGCTGATGAAGGCCGGTTTCCGCAGCAACAGCATCGATCCGAACGCGCGCCACTGCATGGCCTCGGCGGTCGCCGGCTTCATGCGCACCTTCGGCATCGACGAGCCGATGGGCTGCTATGACGACGCCGAGCACGCCGACGTGTTCGCCCTGTGGGGCTCGAACATGGCCGAGATGCACCCCATCCTCTGGTCGCGCATCACCAATCGCCGGCTCACCGCGAACCACGTCAAGATTCACGTGCTGTCCACCTTCTCGCACCGTTCCTGCGAACTGGCCGACAGCGAACTGATCTTCAAGCCGCAGTCGGACCTGGCGATCCTCAATTACATCTGCAACTACATCATCCAGAACAAGGCCGTCAATCAGGACTTCGTCAAGAAAAACGTCGGCTTCTTCAAGGGCGTCACCGACATCGGCTACGGCCTGCGGCCCAACCATCCGCTGGAGCAGGTGGCGAACAACAACGGCTACCCCGGCGCCGACGGCAAGCCCAAGGGCGACCCGAACGCACACTCGCCGATCAGCTTCGAGGACTTCGCCAAGTTCGTCTCCGAATACACGCTGGACAAGGCGCACGAGATTTCCGGCGTACCGAAGGACAAGCTCGAAGCGCTGGCCAAGGCCTATGCCGACCCGAAGGTGAAGGTCACCTCCTACTGGACCATGGGCTTCAACCAGCATACGCGCGGCACCTGGGTCAACAACATGATCTACAACGTGCACCTGCTGGTGGGCAAGATCTCCGAGCCGGGCAACAGCCCCTTCTCGCTGACCGGCCAGCCCTCGGCCTGCGGCACGGCGCGCGAAGTTGGCACTTTCGCCCATCGCCTGCCTGCCGACATGGTGATCTTCAACCCGAAGCATCGGGAAACGGCGGAGAAGCTGTGGAAGCTGCCGGCAGGCGCGCTTTCCGCGCAGATGGGCTATCACGCGGTGGCGCAAAGCCGCATGCTGAAGGACGGCAAGATCGGTTTCTACTGGACTTCGACCACCAACAACATGCAGGCCGGTCCCAACGTCAACGGCGAGATCTATCCCGGCTGGCGCAACCCGAAAGCCTTTGTCGTGGTGTCCGACGTCTATCCGACCGTCTCCGCGATGTCGGCCGACCTGATCCTGCCCTGCGCGATGTGGATGGAGAAGGAAGGCATGTTCGGCAACGCCGAGCGACGCGGCCAGATGTGGCGCCAGCAGGTCAAGGCGCCGGGCGAAGGCCGTTCCGACCTGTGGCAGTACATGGAGTTCTCCAAGCGCTTCAAGGTTGAGGACGTCTGGCCGGCCGACCTGCTGGCCAAGGCGCCGGAACTCAAGGGCAAGACGCTCTACGAAGTCCTGTATGCCAACGGCCAGGTCAACAAGTTCCCGAAGGACGAGACCGTCAAGGTCAATGCTCACGCCCGGACCGACTATACCAATGACGAATCGGACGCGTTCGGCTTCTACGTGCAGAAAGGCCTGTTCGAGGAATACGCCGCCTTCGGCCGCGGCCACGCGCACGACCTGGCGCCCTTCGACACCTATCACAAGGTGCGCGGCATGCGCTGGCCGGTGGTTGACGGCAAGGAGACGCTGTGGCGCTTCCGCGAGGGCTACGACAGCTACGTGAAGAAGGGCGAGGGCGTGAGGTTCTATGGCTACCCGGACGGCAAGGCGAAGATCTTCGCGCTGCCCTACCAGCCTGCGGCGGAAATGCCGGACAAGGACTTCGACCTCTGGCTGTGCACCGGCCGCGTGCTGGAACACTGGCACACCGGCTCGATGACGCGGCGCGCACCAGAACTCTACAAGGCCTTCCCGGATGCGGTGGTCTGGATGCACCCGAAGGACGCCGAGAAGCGCGGCCTCAAGCGCAACGACGTGGTCAAGGTTTCCACGCGGCGCGGCGAGATCGAACTGCGGGTCGACACCAAGGGCCGCAACAAGCCGCCCGAGGGGCTGATCTTCATCCCCTTCTTCGACGAGCACCGCCTGGTCAACAAGCTCACGCTGGACGCCACCTGTCCGATCTCCAAGGAAACGGACTTCAAGAAGTGCGCCGCCAAGGTGGTCAAGGCCTGAGCTGAAGAACTGGAGATTCCGGGAAGCCGCGCTCCAGGCGCGCTTCCCGTCCAGTGACCATGGACAACGAGACCAAGCCCAGTGCCGCGGCCCGTCGCCAGTTCCTTGCAGATACCGCACGCATGGCCTGCGGTGTCGGCCTGTTGGGGCTGGGGGTCGGGCTTTATGCCCGGCACGCCCGGGCCTTGCCGCCGGCCGCGATCCGGCCGCCCGGCGCCCTGCCGGAAACCGAGTTCTCGGCGGCCTGCATCCGCTGCGGCCTCTGCGTGCGCGATTGTCCCTTCAACATCCTGCACCTGGCCAAGCCGGAAGAGCCCCTGTCGACCGGCACGCCCTACTTCGTCGCGCGCCAGTTGCCCTGCGAAATGTGCGAGGACATCCCGTGCGTGAAAGCCTGCCCGACCGGGGCGCTCGACCATTCGCTGAAGGACATCAACAAGTCGAAGATGGGTCTCGCGGTGCTGGTCGACCACGAGACCTGCCTCAATTTCCTCGGCCTGCGCTGCGACATCTGCTATCGCATCTGTCCCGTGATCGACAAGGCCATCACGCTCGATCCGCAGACCAATGCCCGCACCGGCAAGCACACGCTGTTCATTCCGACGGTGCATTCGGACCAATGCACCGGCTGCGGGAAGTGCGAAAAGGCCTGTCCGACCGAGGTGGCCGCGATCAAGGTCTTCCCGCTCTACATGGCCAAGGGCCAGCTCAGCGCGCACTACCGCCTGGGCTGGGTGGAAAAGGAAAAGGCCGGCGGCAGCCTCGTGGCGCCGGACATCGAGCATCGCTACAATATGCCCGAGGGCATGAAGTATGAAAGCGGCAAGGGACTTTCGCCCAGCGCGCCGCCCGATGCACCTCCCGCCGGCGGTCCGCCCGGCAGTGCGTCCGGACTGCCCAAGGCTTTCCAGGGAGGCAAGCTGTGAGTGCCGAGCCCTCCCGCCCAGGTGCCGAGGCCATCGCCGCCAAGGGCTGGTTGGCGGCGCACAAGTGGCTGCTGCTGCGGCGCACCAGCCAGTTCGGCATCCTGCTGCTGTTCCTGCTCGGTCCCTGGTTCGGACTCTGGATCGTCAAGGGCAACCTCAGCTTCAGCTACACCCTGAACGTCCTGCCGCTAACCGATCCCTATGTCATTCTGCAGTCGCTGCTGGCGCGTCAGGTTCCCGAAAAGCTGGCGCTGACCGGGGTGGCGATCATCGTGCTGTTCTACCTGCTGGTCGGTGGGCGCAGCTATTGTTCCTGGGTCTGCCCGGTCAATCTGCTGACCGATTTCGCCTACTGGTTGCGGGTGCGGCTCGGCATCAAGGGCAGTGCGCACATCAGCCGTCCGACGCGCTACTGGATGCTGGGCATGACCCTGGCAGTCGCGGCGCTCACCGGCAGCATCGCCTGGGAAATGGTCAATCCGGTGTCCATGATGCATCGCGGCCTGGTCTTCGGCCTGGGTCTGGCCTGGGCGGTGCTGTTGGCCGTGTTCCTGTTCGACCTGTTCGTCATGCGCCACGGCTGGTGCGGCCACCTGTGTCCGGTCGGAGCCTTCTACAGCCTGGTCGGCAAACTCTCGCTGACGCGCATCAGGCTGCCGGCGCGCGCAGCCTGCAACGACTGCATGGATTGTTTCGCCGTCTGCCCCGAGCCGCAGGTGATCCGGCCCGCGCTGAAGGCCATCGGCGGCACACCGCCGCTGATTCTCGAAGCCAATTGCACCAACTGCGGTCGCTGCATCGATGTCTGCTCGAAGGATGTCTTCGCTTTCGGCACCCGTTTCAACACTACCGCCGTACCCGTAGCCAACGTCGCGCAAGCGGCGCCAAAGTAGCCAACCGAGTGATCAACGTCCAATTTCGTCTGGGGAGTCCATCATGAACAAAACAGTCACCATCCTTTTGGCATCGCTGCTGACCGTCATTGTCGGTTGCGCCAGCTACGAACCCCTGGCTTCGATGCGTGGCGTCGATGTCAGCGCCGCCGACAAGGCCGCGCCGGCACCCATCACCTATGCCGGCAAGCGGCCGGGTACGCAGCCGGTCGTGGCGCGCACGTTCAGCACCCAGCCGCCCGTGATCCCGCATGCGGTGGAGAATTTCGACGAGGTGACCATCGCGGAAAACCAGTGTCTGGACTGCCATGGCCAGGACAACTATGTGAAGAAGAATGCACCGAGGCTGGGCGACAGCCACTTCGTCGCCGCGACCAAGGCGTTCGACGCTTCGCGCCATGTCTGCACCAGCTGCCATGTCCCGCAGGTGGATGCGCCGGCCCTCGTGGAAAACCGCTTCATCGGCAACATCAAGCAGTAAACGTGGCATGGGGACGCGGTGACGCGTTCCCCCGTCGGGCGTCAGGCAATGCCGATGGCCGACACCGGGCACGGCGCCACGCAGGCGCCGCAACCCGTGCAGCTGCCTTGATCGACCTTCGCCGCCGGCGGGCCGCCGAGCCGCGGGCTGAACCGGATGGCGCCCGGAGTGCAGTGATCGCCGCAGATGCGGCACTCCACTCCGCGCAGGGCCAGGCAGCCGTCGGCGATCGTCGCCCTGATTGCCCACGGCCACATCTGGCTTTCGTCGTTGAGCAATGCGCCATCCTTGCAGGCGGCGGCACATGCGCCGCAGAACGTGCATTCGCCGCGCTTGAAATCGACTTCCGGAAAACCGCGGACGATCACGATGATGCGTGTCGGACAGGGCGCCACGCAGTCGCCGCAACGCGTACAGGCATTGATGAACAAATCCTCCGCCAGGGCCCAGGGCGGGCGCTGCGGGGGAAGGCGGGACTTGAAGTCGCCCCGCAAGAATTGACGGCGACTGACCATGGCGACACGGGTTCCTGAGACCTTGATTTTGCCTGCAGAAGGATCCGCGTGCCTGTTCCCGGCTGCAATTTCCCGGGTGCTGCCCCTTACTCCGCAATCACCTTGTCGGCCCACTCGATGCCGGCAACCAGGGTCGCCGGGCTGCCTATCGTGGCACTGAAGTCGGCAAGATCCCGGTCGTCGATGCCGCGCGCGATGCGGCATGCGTCGCAGACCTCGATCGCCACGCCGAGATCGACGCAGGCCCGCCACTGTTCGGCCAAGGCCGGCCAGCCGACGGGAAACAGCTGGTCGCGGATGGCCTTGCGCGCCAGCACCGAGCCCTCGCCGAGCAGGAAGATGCGCACTTCGTGCCCGGCTTTTGCCAGGGCGGCGCCGTGACCGAACACCATTGCCGCCCGGGTCGGGTCGTCGCTGCCCCAGGAGGATTTCATGAATATCTTTGCCATTGCAGGCTTGGCCTTTCTCCAGAAATTTCCCGGCCTTGCCGGCCGGGAAGGATGACGATCAATAGGCCTTGTAAGGCAGGAATTTTCCCGACATCGAGATGTTCACCCGGTCTCCGGCCGGATTCGGTTCGCGCTTGAGGTCCATCCTGAAGTCGATGGCCGACATGATGCCGTCGCCGAACTCCTCGTGGATGAGTTCCTTGAAGGTCGTGCCATAGACACTGATCAGCTCGTAAAAGCGGTAGATCAGCGGGTCGGTCGGCACGGCGGTCGGCAGCGAACCCTTGTAGGGCACGACCTGGAGCAGCGCCACGGCATCCGGCGGCAGACCGAAGATCTTGCCCAGCGTGGTCGCCTGCTTCTTGTCGAAAGTCATCTGGCCGAGGCAGCCGGCGGTGACCCACTCCTTGGACATGCCGACTTTCTTGGCCACGTCTTCCCACTTGAGGCCCTTTTTGATCTTGGTTCCGATGATCAGTTCGGTGACGTCATTGCGATTCATGGTTCTTCCTTTCAGTGATTGACAGCGTGTTTGAGTTCGGGGGAGGGCTTTGGCGCCGGCATCGCCAGCACCTCGGCCAGGTCGCCGTCCAGCCCGGGGCGGACCAGCGGAGGGTTCTTCGCGTCGTGGAAGGTTTCGGCTTCGGCGCCGGCATAGGTCTTCGAGCGATTGACGAGGAAGTCCACCAGGTGGTTGCGGATGCGGTAGTACTGCGGGTCGTGGTGGATCTCGGCCCGGGTGCGACTGCGCGGCATGGTGATGTCGACGATCTCGGCGATCTTGGCGTGGGGGCCGTTGCTCATCAGCAGGATCTTGTCAGCGAGCAGGATGGCTTCGTCGACGTCGTGCGTGATCATGAACACGGTCTGGTGCGTGGCCTGCACGATCTTCAGCAACTCATCCTGGATGGTGCCCCGCGTCAGTGCATCGAGGGCGCCGAAGGGTTCGTCGAGCAGCAGCATCTTGGGCTGGATGGCAAAAGCACGCGCGATGCCCACGCGCTGCTTCATGCCGCCGGAGAGTTCCGCCGGCTTCTTGTGGATGGCGTGGCCGAGACCGACCATTTCGAGGTATTGGGTACAGTGCTCGGTAACCTTCTCCTTGGTCCAGTCGGGCCACTTGGATTTCACCGCAAAGGCGACATTGCCCAGCACGCTCATCCAGGGCATCAGGGCGTGGCTCTGGAACACCACGCCGCGATCCAGGCTGGGGCCGCGGACTTCGCGGCCGTCCATGAAGGCTTCGCCCGCGGAGGCTTCGTCGAGGCCGGCCAGCACGTTGAGAATGGTCGTCTTGCCGCAGCCCGAGTGGCCGAGGATGCAGACGAACTCGCCCTTGTCGATATGGAAGTTGATGTCCTCGAACACCGGCTGGTTGACCACGCCGTTGGTTGGTGGAAAGACCTTCTTGAGGTTTTCGACAGAAAGAAAATGCGTACTCATGTTGGGATCCCGTTACTCTCTATAGGTGACCAGCTTCTGCAGCCAGCCGAAGAACAGGTCCAGCGCCATGCCGACGATGCCGATCATCACCACGGCGAAGATCACGTTGGGCAGGGCCAGGTTGTTCCACTCGTTCCAGACGAAGTAGCCGATCCCGGTGCCGCCGACCAGCATCTCGGCGGC
>Ga0268298_10004811_pt1 | contig 12961 bp, 8 predicted proteins | sample WWTPWeurt_MetaG_FD_194462 | JGI IMG/M metagenome (GOLD analysis project Ga0268298, IMG submission 194462) | Activated sludge microbial communities from WWTP in Nijmegen, Gelderland, Netherland - WWTP Weurt | ecosystem: Engineered > WWTP > Aerobic digester > Activated sludge | place: Netherlands...
TTGTGGATGTCGTTTGTGCTTCAAACACCTACACTAAAACTATACATTGGAGGCGATTCAGGCTACGATACACATTTTAAAACAATTGGCGAAAAGCACGGTCCATTTGATATTGCATTCCTCGAATGTGGACAATACCATGCAAACTGGAAATACATTCACATGATGCCTGAAGAAGTGATTCAAGCAGCCATTGATTTAAAAGCAAAAAGGTCAATGCCAGTTCATTGGGCTAAATTTGCATTGGCACAACACGATTGGGATGAGCCTATTTTGCGCGTAAAAGCCGAAGCCAACCGTAAAAATTATTCATTGATACATCCCAAAATCGGCGAATTGGTTGATTTAGTTAATGCTACAGATCAGTATGCTGAGTGGTGGAGCAAACTAAACTGATTACCATTCAATAAATTACTTTTTTGTATTTACCTTCGTTTGATTATTTTCACTTTTAAATTCCAAATCAAAACAATTGGAATATTTTTGTAAAGATTATGATGCACTTTATTTTCAGACTACGATTATTTTTAATTGTAACTTTTGTTTCACTTTGTTTTAGCTTTTCAGCTATTGCTCAAAAATCCTGGAAACTGGATGTTAGCGGAAACGTACGCGACGAAGACAGCAAAGCAGCAGTAAAAGGAGCAAAGTTAGAAATCACTAAAGGGGGAGCGCCTTATAAAACTATTTTTGCTGACGACAATGGAAATTTTTCCTATTCACTAGATCCAGATAACACCTACACAGTTAAAGTATCTTACGGCAATTACGTTTCCAAAATAATTACTATTTCAACTGAGAATACTCCATCAGATGAGGAAGTAAAACAAAATTTTAAAGCCAATACTGAATTCCGTATTTTTAAAAAGGTTGAGGATATTGATTATTCGGTTTTAGATGGACCAATTGGTTCCATTTTCTTTGATGCAACAGAAAATAAATTTGACTACAATGTAGTTGACTTTGATTTAAAGAAGAAGTTGGAAGAGTTAAAGAAGGAGATGGAAAAGAAGAAGGCTGAAAAAGAAGCTCAAGAAAAGGCTGAAAAAGAAGCTGCATTAAAGCGCGCTGCGTTTACGAAAGATTCGTTGGCGAAAGCAGAGCTTGATGCTAAGAAAAAGGCACTTCAAGATGCTGAAGATGCAAAAAAGCAAGCAGCCGCAGCTGCAAAAGCTGAAGCAGAAGCAAAAAAACAAGCAATAGCCGAAGCTGAAGCAGCAAAGAAAAAAGCTGCAGCCGATGCTGAAGCAGCAAAAGCAGAGGAAAAGAAAAAGGCAGCCGAAGCTGTCGAAGCTGCAAAATTAGAGGCGAAGAAAAAGCAAGAGCAAGAAGCACAGGAGAAGTTAGATGCTAAAAAGAAAGCTGAACAAGCTGAAGCGGATAAACTAGTACAACAAAAAAAGGCCGAACAAGAAGAACTTGATAAAGCGGCAGAAAAAAAGAAAGCAGATTTAGCGGCACAGGAACAAGCAAAGGCAGAGAAAAAGCAGCAAGAACAGGAAGCTTTAGAAAAAGCTGCTGCTGCAAAAAAAGCTGCGGAAGAAGAGCAAAAGAAGAAGGTAACTCCACCAGCTCCTAAGCCTGAACCTGTTAAAACTGTAGCGCCGGAAGTGCGTGTGGCCCCACCGGTAAAACCTATAGAAAGCGCACCACCTGAAATTATTCATCCCGAAAGTGTGCGTTACGATGAGTTTGATTATGGGACCTATCACGTAAATAGAACTTTTGTTACCATTGGAGGTGTTGAAATTGAATATCAAAAAATAAAACATCAGTGGGGAGGAATTTTCTTTAAGCGTGATGGACTCGATATTACAGATGGTACTTATCGAAAAGAAATGCGCAAGTATGGTTTAGATACCAAGTAACTTGGAATTGTTTTTTTTGGAGCTTAACTTACTTAGCCGAAGCCAATTTTCAGAATAAAGTTAAGGGTAAATGGAAACACGAACTAAATGCAGTTGTATGAATTTAAAATCAGTTTACTTATTTCTATGCATGCTATTATTAGCTTCTTCAATTGAAGCACAGGATAACAATGAGTTATTGGCAAAGGGAATGCAATATAAAAAGGAGTTAAATTATAAAGAAGGGATAGCTGTATTTCAACGTTTATTAAAGTCTGATTCGAGCAATGCTCAATACCTGCAAAATGCCAGTTTTTTTTATTGCAGATACGGCAAATTTTTGCCTGAAAACCAACAAATGAATTATTATAAAATTGCTGAATATTTGGCAAGTAAGTCACTTAAAATTGCCAACGGGGATGCTGAAGGACACTATGTATACGCTTTAGCATTGGGTAGAATAAATGAAAATGCAAGTACCAAACAAAAAATAGCCAATGCAAAACTTATTAAGTCGGAATTGGATTTGGCTTTGAAAATAAATCCGAAGCACGCCGGAGCTTGGCACATCCTTGGTCGCTGGCATCGCACTATTGCCGGTTTTAGCTCAATTGAGAAACTGGCTATAAATACTTTGTTTGGTGGAGTGCCTCCCGGAGGTTCTTATGAAGATGCGGTGAAATGTTTTACTCAAGCAGTGATCATCGAACCCAAATACAAAATGCATCAATATGAATTAGCCAATACCTATTATGAAATGGGCAAAAAGGCGGAGGCGAAAATTTGGCTAAGCAAAGCAATGGCATTGTCGGCGGTAAGCATCGACGACAGAACCGCCGATGAAAAATGCAAAGAACTTCAGACTAAGTTGCAATAAGCACTATCAACTTTTGTTTGTGAATATTTAATACTTGTAAAGATTTTAATCGGGAGATTGAACACTAATTTTACAAAAAGTATTAAGCGATAAAAAGTGCGTATAGTTTTATTTCTGAGTTTATTTTTAGTTTCAATCGCACTAGGCGAACCTTTGTTATTGCCCTTAAGTAAAGCGGTTGATGAGCAGGTTCCGGTAACCTATCCTAAAAATTATTTTCGATCACCACTGACAATTCCACTGACACTTGCCGGCAATTTTGGTGAAATTAGAAACAACCACTTTCATTCAGGTCTAGATTTTAAAACAGAAAATCGAGAGGGTTTGCCGATTGTAGCTCCGGCTGATGGCTACGTTTCACGCATTAAGGTGCAGGCTGCAGGATATGGAAATGCATTGTATATAACGCATCCCAATGGTTACGTTACAGTATATGGACATTTGAGTGCTTACAATGAAGCCATTACAGCTTATCTGCGCAAGCAACAATACCAACTCGAATCCTTTGAAGTAGATGTGAAACTAGACCCTAAATTGCTACCCGTAAAGCAAGGTGATATAATTGCATTATCAGGAAATACAGGTGGTTCAAGAGGCCCGCATTTACACTTTGAAGTGCGTGATGAAAAAACTGAATTTGCGATTAATCCACTTTTATTTGGATTTGATGTTAAGGATTCAGTGAAGCCGGTAATTAGTAAGGTTGCATTATACCCAATGAATGAACTATCGTTTATTGATGGAAAAAACACCTCCACCTTTTATTCTTTGATTCCCCGAAAGGGCATGGATGCTGGATTGGCATACGCTGCCGGAGATACAATAAAAGTTCATGGATTTATTGGTTTTGGGCTTACCACCTTCGATACCGAAGATGCTCGCACCAATGTTAATGGAACCTATTCGGTGGAAGTGAATGTAGATAACGAACAAATTTATTTACACAAGATTAATAGCTTTTCATTTGATCAATGGCGTTATGTAAATGCACACATCGATTATCCCTCTAAAAAGCATAAAGGCCTTATAATTCAACGCTGTTATTTGCTTCCAAACAATAAATTGCCCATCTATGAAGTACATAAAAATCGAGGATATTTTTTGTTCACTGATTCAAAATCTCACTTAATAAAACTTACAGCAAAAGATATTTTTGGCAACAGTAAATCCGTTTCGTTTTATGTAAAAAGTGCTGCATTGGCACCTTACATTCCGCCAATGACGCGTCCAAAGAATGTGGTAGAGAAATTTTTATATAATAAACCCAATGCTTTTGCTACCAATGATTTTAAGATTTCAATACCCAAAGATGCCATATATAACGATATTAATTTTGAATTCTTTGTGAGCGATTCAAGCAAAGGAATTGCACCCATATATCATGTGCACCGCGATGATGAGCCTGTTCAAGCATTGTATGAAATTGCAATTAAGCCACGTAAACTACTTGCACGTTTACAAAATAAAGCAGTGATTGTATCACTGAACGGTGGTGCAAGAGTTTCAGAAGGTGGTGAGTGGGATCCTAGTTTTGGCGGTGTTAAAACTCAAACTAAAACCTTTGGTAGTTTTTCATTAGCAATAGATACCATACCTCCAGTACTTTCACCCATTAATGCTTTTGCTAATAAAAAAATTACAGCTGCAAAGTGGCTGCGTTTTCGCATGTATGATTCTTTATCCGGAGTTAAATCATATCGCGGAACAATTGATGGTAAGTGGATTTTGATGCAATGCGATGCAAAATCAAACCTGCTGTATTATACTTTCGATTCGAGTGTTGGCCCTGGTAAACATGAGTTAAGGGTGCAAGTTGAAGATAAGAAAGGGAACAGTAAAGTATATGCATACAACTTTTCCCGATAAGGATTTAAAAGTTGAAATTGTAACTAAGGCAAACCTTCATTAGTTTTAAAAGATTCGATTTTTTTTGCATGTCGCAAACCAGTTGCTTTCGAGTAAAATTAGCAGCAACAAATTTTCCATTGTTTTTGTTTTGTAGATCGATGTACTGATTTAGTGCAACAATGCCCATTCCAATTAAAATCATAAATTGATAAAAACAGGCTCTTTTATCTGCTGATTTATAAGGCAACTTGGAAATTAATTGATGCACATTTTTCATGTGCAGCTCAAAATCTTTTTTGATTGTTTGAATATCGTCTGCACGAGTCACAAAAGTTGAAATTCCGGATTGTAAATCTTTCCAAACATCAAATATATCGTTCACTTGTTGCAGTAAACTGCCCAATTCATAAATTGCTGTTTGTTCTGCTGTTTCTAGCGAATTGCTTAAGGTTACACGATAAAACAAATGTGATAAACCTCCTTTTTTTTCGCTGATTTGTTTTAACTCAGCTGCAGTTAATATGCTGTTTTGTTGTTTTTTACTTTCTACTTGAACGGTGTATATTTCATTAAATATTTTGTCAAAAGTAGGTTTGTCTTCTAAGTTGCAATGAACCTGTTGTAAAAAGTTTAGAAACAATTTTTCAGATGAATTGCGCGCTTTAAAATCAAATGGAGCGTTCATCATTTCTTTAACCTGTGCATTGTCGCGATTTTCATGATCAAAAAAATCGTCGTACAAACCAGTCATTGCACCTTGATAGCTCAGTATTTTTCGCTCTCGGCTGCTCATTTCATTTCCGCGTAAGCGACAATAATTTTCGCCTACTATAGCAACTACAAATAAGGCATAATAGTTTCGTATTTTCTTAAAATCAGCAGCATCCAAAGTGCCATCGTTGGTTTGCAGTGCATGGGTTAAATGCGGCTCCAGTTCTTGTTTTATATAGCGATGCTGAATGCGCAATTGTTGAACAAGTTTAACAGAAACCTGCAAGAAGGGAAGAATATTTTTTAAATAATACTTCATTTCAAATTCAAATTATAACACTCAAATTAGAGTTTTTCATTAAGTGTAAATCTCGAATCCTTTAGGTTGAAATAGGTTTAAAGTAATGTTGAAACACCTGGTATAGCTTGAAAGTTCAAAGTAATTTATTCAACATAAAGCACCAAGCCTTTTAAATAAGCGCCTTCCGGATGAAAAATACTGGGCGCATGATCCTGTGGTTGATTTAAATAGTGCAATACATGTACTTTTCGTTTGGCTATGATTGCTGCAGCCATAACGGTACTATTAAATAAATTGGTGTCGACCACTTGCGAACAGGAAAAAGTAAACAAAATTCCACCTGCTTTTATTTTTTTAAACGCCTCAGCATTTAAGCGTTTATAGCCTTGTACGGCATTGTGTTTTACGTTTTGGTGTTTTGCAAAAGCAGGAGGATCTAGTATAATTACATCGTATTTATTGGCAGCAGTTTCTAAAAAATCAAAGGTGTCAATAGCAAAAGAAGCATGCTCAGATTGCTTTGGAAAAAAACTTTTATTGAGTTCAATATTTTTATCGGTGAGCTCAATTGCTTTTTTTGAACTATCAACACTATGCACTAAAGTAGCACCAGCACGCATAGCAAATACTGAAAAACCACCGGAGTAACAAAAAGTATTAGCTACAGATTTTCCTTTGCAATACTGAGCAAGTAAATTCCGGTTTTCGCGCTGATCAATAAAGAAGCCTGTTTTTTGTCCACTTGCCCAATCAATCGAAAATAAATTTCCGTATTCTTTTACTTCATTAGTTTTTGTTTCGCCCCAGAGTACCCCATTCTCAGCTTTAACCGCAGATTGCTTTGGCATTGTTTCTTCACTCTTATCGTATATTGCATGTAAGGTTTTACCATACACTTTTTGAAGCGATTGGCAAATTTCCTTTTTAATAAGGTGCATGCCAATTGAATGTGTTTGCAGCACGGCAGTGCCGTTGTAAAAATCTATAATTAATCCGGGCATTCCATCACCTTCAGCGTGAAGCAAGCGATACACATTGGTTTCGGCATTGGATGTTAAATTTAAAACTTTACGTAAATTATAAGCTGCAGCAATTTTAGCATCCCAAAATGCTTGGTTAATCTCACATTCTTCAAACGAAAAAACCCGAACAGCAATGCTACCCAATTGATAATGTCCAATTCCTAAAAACTCATCATGATTGCTCACGACACTTACTAATTCGCCTTCAGAAGGTTCTATTTCTTTGCCTACAGAATTTTTTATTTTCTTAATAGCGCCCGAAAACACCCAAGGATGAAACCTTCTGAGTGATTGATCTTTTCCGGAACTTAAAATTACTTTTGGATAAGCCTGTTGCATAACTTGTGAATAAGTATGCAAAGGTAAAATTATAAGCCTTTACACAGCTTTTTTTTTGAAGTAGTGATTTGTGCTTAAACATTTATTTATTTTCGCTTTAACGAATTTTTTAAGAAATCTTTTGTCTTGTTTGAAATTAGTAATGTATAGATATTAATTTTAGAAAGGATAAATCTTAAAAGTAGAAGTGTACTAAATTTATTGAATGAAAGGACTACTTAATTTTCTGTTTTTACTTATCGCTACTTCTATAGTTGCTTCAGAAGTTCAATCACAGGATTCCTTGAATAAACTATTAGGCGATGCTTCAGTCAATGATACACTGAAAGTAGAAGCATACATACACTTAGCTTCACTTAATCTTGATGCAGCACCGAATAAGTCGATGGAGTATAGTAAAGAGGCTTTAAAATTGTCGTCGAGAATAAATTTTCCAAATGGCTTTCTCAACGCAAGCGGATGGATTGCGTACTTGTATGAGCAGTTTGGTGAAATTGACTCAGCAATTTATTACAATGAGAAGGCACTAGTTTTAGCTAGGAAACTTTATAAGTTGGATGATCAAGCTGCAATTCTTAATAACCTAGCTGCTATTTATAAAAATCAAGGAAAAATTGACCAAGCTCTTTCACTTCATCAACAAGGTTTAAAAATAAGGCTTGCCTTAAAAGACAAATCCGGTATAGCTACTGTTTTCAATAACATGGCTTTAATTTATTCGAATCAAGGAAAAATCCCTTTAGCGCTTAAACATTTCAGCCTTGCATTAAAAATGTACGAATTGATAAACGATTTGGATGGTGTATCTACGGTATTGCAAAATACAGGTGCAGTTTATAAGGAGCAGAATGAATATCCCAAAGCACTCGAATATTATAAACGGGCGCTATCAATCAATATCAAAGCGGGCGATAACTACTCAATTGCCTATTCATTAGGAGCGATAGGTAATTTATTTGAAAAAAATTCAAGACTCGATTCCGCGCTGATTTATCATTTTAAATCGATGTCAATACGAAAAAATATTGACGACAAACAAGGGCTGTCTTATTCATTGCTGAATATAGGAAGGGTTCAAAATTTATTAGGCAACACCGATACAGCGCAATATTATTTTGAGCAAAGTTTGAATGGGTTTGAAAACTTGGGTGATAAATGGGGTATGGCTTCAGTCACCAATTTATTAGGAGGATTGTTTTTAAAAATTGGAAGAGCGAATTCAGCCGAAAACTATTTGCTTCGTTCTATGCAGCTATCCCGTGAATTGGGTTATCCAACCGAAATTAGAAATGCCGCCGGAAATTTGCATTTGTTATATCGGCAACAAAGTAATTGGCAGGAAGCTTTAACAATGAATGACTTGTATATTAAAATGCGTGATAGTGTGTTGAACGACAACAATCGTAAAGCCTATCTAACAAATCAATTTCAATATGAGTATAGTTTAAAAGAAAATTTACTTAAGTCGCAGCAAGAAAAAAGGGATGCTTTGGGGCGTGCCGAAATTGCGAAACAAAAATTAGTAAGAAATGGATTCATGGCTGGATTTGTTGTTGTTTTACTTTTTGCTTTGGTGTTTTTTTCGCAACGGAATAAAATTAGAGATGGTAAAAAATTGAGCGATACTTTATTGCTCAATATTTTGCCCGAAGAAATAGCCGAAGAACTAAAAAAGAATGGAACTTCAGAAGCTAGACAAATAGATAATGTAACTGTTTTGTTTACCGATTTTAAGGGCTTTACCCAATTATCAGAAAGGTTGTCTCCAAAAGAACTTGTAGCCGAAATTGACACTTGTTTTAGGGAGTTTGATAACATTATGAATAAATATGGAGTAGAAAAAATAAAAACCATTGGTGATGCATATATGGCGGCCGGTGGCATTCCTATGCCGAATCAAACGCACCCTATAGACGTTGTAATGGCTGCATTAGAAATACGCGAGTTTATGTTACACAGAAACAAACAAGTTACTTCCTCAGATTCAAAAATTGAAAAAGTTTTGGAGATTCGTATAGGCATACATACAGGCCCTGTAATTGCCGGAATTGTTGGTAGTAAAAAATATTCATACGACATTTGGGGCGATACCGTAAATACAGCATCCAGAATGGAGTCGAGTGGAGAGCCCGGCCAAATTAATATTAGTGGTAGTACTTACGATTTAATTAAAGATAAATTTGCATGCACTTACAGGGGAAAAATCCCTGCTAAGAATAAAGGGGCTATCGATATGTACTTTGTTGAATAAAGCAATAACCACTAGAGTTAGAGAGATTGACTTTAGTAGTTGAATGTAAAATAATTTTGAAGTTGAAGACAAGTAGATTTTGTGATAAAGCGTAAAGTTTTTTCGGAAACTATTAATAAATAAGAACGAATGGCGACATTATCCGAAATGGAGTTTTATTATCATTTACACCTTAGTGAACGCTATGATAAAGAAGAAATACAAATTTTTTATTTTTTATCATGTGAATATTTAGTTGGATTAACGCGAGCAGCAGTGCACTTAAGCAAGGAGAAAAATTTAGACGACAATAAGCTCAGCAAATTTTATTCTATAGTAAATCAATTAAAGCAAGAGCAGCCAATTCAATACATCTTAGGAGAAACTGAGTTTTACGGATTGAAATTTTTCGTAAATGAAAATGTGCTGATTCCAAGACAAGAAACGGAAGAGTTAGTTCATTGGATTATTCAGGATTATAAAAATAAATCTCAAGTACAAATTCTAGATATAGGAACAGGAAGTGGCTGTATCCCGATTTCATTAGCCCATTTTTTACCTCAAGCAAAGCTTCAATCATTGGATGTTTCAGAAAGTGCATTAGAACTAGCTGCTAAGAATGCAACCATAAATAATACAGCTGTTTTATTTCATCAATCAGATATACTGGGCAAAAAATTTCCTGCAAATTTTGAAACCGGCTCGTTTGATTGCATTGTAAGTAATCCTCCTTATATCCGCAGTTCTGAGAAAGTACAAATGAGTAAGAATGTACTAAATTTTGAACCACACTTAGCCTTGTTTGTTAACGATGAAACTCCTTTACTTTTTTATGAAGCGATTGCTAATTTTGCTCAAGCATATTTAAAGAAAGAGGGAAATATTTATTTTGAAATAAATGAGGCGTTGGGAAATGAAGTAGTTACCTTACTTGAAAGCAAGGCTTTTAGAGCGATTGAGTTGAAACAGGATTTGAACGGAAAAGACAGAATGATAAAGGCGAGCAAGTAAAGAAGTTTTTACTAAATAGTTATCGAAAAAACATAAACAAAACTAAAATTTAAAAACCACAATCCGTTTTTTTGAATTGAACCCTATGACATCTGAAGAAGCAAAAGCAAAAATTGAAGCTTTATCAACCCTGCTGGAAGAACATAATTATAAGTATTATATACTAGCAAGTCCGAGTATTAGCGACTTTGAATTTGATACCTTATTAAATGAGCTTATTGCACTTGAAAGGCAATTTCCAGAGTATTTGTACTCGAACTCTCCAACTCAACGTGTAGGTGGAGGAATAACCAAAGAGTTTAAAACAGTGGTGCATACTTATCCAATGTTGTCGCTGGGAAATACATATTCGCAAGAAGAAATAGCAGATTTTGATAACCGAATTCGTAAAGTTATTACTGAAGAATTTGAGTATGTGTGTGAATTAAAATTTGATGGAGTTGCCATTGGATTGACCTATAAGAATGGAGAATTGATAAGAGCTGTGACGAGAGGAGATGGAGTTCAGGGTGACGATGTAACAACAAATGTGCGTACTATAAAAACGATTCCTCTAAGATTGTCGGGTAATAACTTTCCGGAGGAGTTTGAAATTCGAGGAGAAATTTTTATGCCACATGTTTCGTTTGAGGCAATTAATAAAGAGCGCGAAGAAATTGATGAAGCTCCATTGGCCAATCCCCGAAATGCAGCATCCGGAAGTTTAAAAATTCAAGATTCAAGCGTTGTTGCTAAACGCAATTTAGATTGTTATTTATATGCAATTTATGGTGACAATCTGCCTTTCACAACGCATGCAGAAAGTTTGAAAGCAGCAAAGGAATGGGGATTTAAAACTTCGCCACATACACGAATTTGTAAATCGCTCGAAGAGGTCACAATTTTTATTAATCAATGGAACGAAGAACGAAATAAATTGGAGTTCGACATTGACGGAATAGTATTAAAAGTGAATAACTATCGGCAACAACAAGTGCTGGGTTTCACTAGTAAAACGCCACGTTGGGCTATTTCCTATAAGTTTAAAGCTGAGCAAGCGTCCACTAAACTCAGTTCGATTGTTTATCAAGTTGGGCGAACAGGTGCAATTACACCGGTTGCTAATTTACAACCAGTATTACTTGCCGGAACCATTGTGAAGCGGGCATCCTTGCACAATGCCGACATTATCGAAAAGTTGGATATTCGAGTTGGGGATACTGTATTTGTGGAAAAAGGTGGCGAAATTATTCCCAAAATAATAGGTGTCGATTTACAAAAAAGAGCTGCAGAAAGCATACCTACACACTATGCTGAAAACTGTCCTGAATGCGGAACTCAACTGATAAGAAGAGAAGGAGAGGCAAATCATTACTGTCCAAATGAGCTCGGTTGTGCACCTCAAATAAAGGGAAAGATTGAGCATTTTGTGAGTCGAAAAGCAATGAACATCGATAGTTTGGGAGCTGAAACCATTGAACAATTATTTGATGCAATGCTTGTTTTTAATTGTGCAGATATTTATGATTTAAAGGAAGCTCAGTTATTGCGACTTGAGCGTATGGCGCAAAAAAGTGTGAATAATTTATTACAGGGTATTGAATTGTCAAAACAAGTTCCATTTGAACGTGTGTTATATGCCATTGGAATACGTCATGTTGGAGAAACAGTAGCAAAAAAAATTGCCTACAACTTTAAATCTATTGATGGCTTACTAGCTCAATTAGATCAACTTGAACAGGTAGATGAAATTGGTCCTCGAATAGCAAAAAGTATCATCAATTATTTTGCTGACGCTCGAAATGTTGAAATTGTAAATCGCTTAAAAGCACATGGTTTAAAGTTTGAACTTACTGAAGAACAAACCCAACATTTTTCAGAAAAGCTTAAAGGCTTGTCTTTTGTTGTTTCAGGAGTGTTTTCAAAATTTAACCGCGACGATGTAAAGAAACTAATTGAACAAAACGGAGGCAAGAATGTGGGGTCCATTTCGGCCAAAACATCTTATGTTTTAGCAGGTGAGAATATGGGTCCGGCAAAACTTGAAAAGGCTGAAAAACTAGGAATTAAAATAATAAATGAAGAGGAATTTTTAGCACTGCTTAATGACAAACAGTAAAGTTGAAAGTTTACAAATTCTAAATAAAAGAAATAGAAAAGGTCTGCAGAATTCTACAGACCTTTTTTAATTTCTTATACTTAAATGTTCAGGCTGTTATTTACATGAATTGTTATAAATTGCCACATGTGTTGGAAAGTTTTCCCATTCCATATCGCCGGCTTTAGTAGCAAAATCAGGGCATCCTGAAAAAATTGCAGCGAATTGTTCTTTGTATTTTTTCTTGGATACTACCATTGAATTTTCAATTCCATCTTGAACAATAAGATAGGACGGGCCTTTTCCTCCAATTAAGGGTGTACTTGTGCTTGGAGATATTTGACTTGTTTGAAGTGATCCATCCGGATCGACATACACTTTTAATTTATCGTTGTTTCTACCAGGATTTAAACGTTGTAATAACGCGCTGCTTCCGCTTTTTGGCATTTTTACCATTTCGTAATAAATCCATTTACAATCAATCACATTCGGAACTTTAACTTTAGTAGATGCATTAACTGTTTCAGCAATTTTTTGCAAATTGCTTGGTTTCATACGAACAATAATGACCTCCTCAGCCTTGAATTTTTTTTTGTCACTTCCATCATCCGGTTTTACCGCAAATGATTTTAATTTACCACTCATTTGCATACACATTTTAAGTGTTCCTTTGGTTACACTGCTGTCACTTGCCAACA
>Ga0268298_10004812_pt1 | contig 12960 bp, 9 predicted proteins | sample WWTPWeurt_MetaG_FD_194462 | JGI IMG/M metagenome (GOLD analysis project Ga0268298, IMG submission 194462) | Activated sludge microbial communities from WWTP in Nijmegen, Gelderland, Netherland - WWTP Weurt | ecosystem: Engineered > WWTP > Aerobic digester > Activated sludge | place: Netherlands...
TTGATGTCTTTGATTTCTTCCTCAATCTCTTCTTTTGATTTAAAGAGGTTGGAGTAGTGCTGCATTTCATCGCCCAACTCACCTTGCAGTTCATCAAAATAGGCTTTGTTGGTTTTGTCAAACTCACCGCTGATGTCGGCAAAGTCAACCACATAACCGTACCTGAATTTCTTGTACGGACGGTTTACCCTCGTGAGTGTTTGCAACAGGTTGTGGTCTTTAATCAATCGGCCTATGTATAATTTTTTCAACCGCTTGGCATCAAAGCCGGTGAGCAGCATATTGTACACAAAGAGGAAATCTATTTTGCCATCCTTGAAATTCTCTACCTCGTCTTTCCGGTCTTCTTTAGAGCCTACATCGTGCAGGATTAAAGTAGCGGTCAGATTTTTACTTTGGTCGCTGATATAAGTACCATATTCGGCAGCAGGCTCAGCAGCCATTGAATAAGGCAGCACTTCTTCAATAACCTTTTGTGATGGATTGTATTTGTTAATGAAGATCTCAAACAGTTTTCTTGCCTGGTCGGCACTATCGCAAACAACCATTGCCCCTATGCTGTGGTCGCCAAAGCGAATACGGCTCTTTACAAAGTCGGTTACTATGTAATCCAGCATGGGTTCTGCAAACCTTGCATGGGCATATATGATGCGTTTATCTGCATCGCCTTTCAGAATCTCTACTTCCCGCAGAGCTTCTTTCAGTTGAATTTTGTAGCTGGTTTCAATGTCTTCCCGAATGAGCTTTAGGGTGTAGCCATCGGCAATGGAAGCATTGTAGTAATACTTGTGGATGTAATCGCCAAAGGTTGCTTTTGAGGTACGGTCCTTGCCAATCAGGGGCGTACCTGTCAATCCAATCAATATGGCGTTTCTATCGGAGTTAAAGAGGTTTGCCAGAAAACTACCTGTTGGATTGTAGCTGCGGTGTACCTCATCTAAAAAGTAAATGCGTTGGGTGTTGATGTCGTAATCATTGGAACGAAGCACATCGGTATCATCTTTGAATTTCTGAATGTTTACCACTGTTATTTCCCGCTTGCCGGAAAGGTTGTGAATGGCTTGCCGCTGCCGGAAATTCTTTAAGAGTTCTTCTTTTGAGTTAACGGTATGTACTACCAACCCACGGCTTTTAAATTCCCTGTGTGCCTGAATCATCAGGTCGATGCGGTCAACAATGAAATAGAATTTTGGAACGATGTCTTTTTTCTGAAAATAATCAGTGAGGTATTGCACATTGTAGTAAGACAATGCTGTTTTACCGCTGCCCTGTGTATGCCAGATGATACCTTTCTTAACACCTTCGTCCAGCTTCTTTGCTATGGCTTTGGTAGCAAACAACTGGGGATACCGCATGATGTGTTTTTCCAGTCCGTTTGTTTCCTGCACATAGGCAATGGCATATTTCAAAATCATTGCGAACCTGTCACGGCTGAACAGAGAAGTAATGATTCTATTGGTTGGTGTATTTGGTTCTTTATTGGTAATGAACTCGGGTGAATGTTTGATGGCCGAAAGGTTATTGTCTTTCAGTACAAAGTTTTCGAGCTGGTCGTCTTCGGGCTTTAGCAGTGTTGCCAGATCGAATGTTTCTTCTTCCCGGAAACAGTTGAAGTTGGCAGCGGAATAGGATGTAGAAGAATAGAATGCCCCCTGTATGGGTTCAATGCTCTCTGCATCGTACTCCATGTTATTGGAGAAAACCAACACCTGCGAAATGTTGATGAACTTGCGGAATTTCTTGTTCTTAAACCTTGCATTGATGCGGTCCCGTTCTGCCAGCACACCTTCCTGATTGTTGGGCTTTTTCACCTCGATAAATGCCAAAGGCATTCCGTTTATCAGCAGGGTAATATCCGGCCTGAACTCATCGTCACCGTTCTTGTAAGTGAGTTCCGTAACTACATGAAAGCTGTTGTTATTAAAATCTTTGTAGTCAATCAAGCGAACACCTGAAGTTGCATTCAGCATATTGGAAAATGCCTCACCCAAATCTTCATTGTCCAATGCCAGGCAAATATTTTCATAGGTTCTCTTTATATCTGCTTCTTCAATGTCCGGGTTAATCTTCCTGATGCTTTCGTTAAAGATGTCGGTGAATATGTTGGTAGTAATATCCCACTTAGCCTTTGACAGAGACAGGTAGCTATAGCCCAGTCTGCACAGGTGCAGGATGGCAGGAATTTTTACTCTTGTATTTTCGTTAAAGGCCATAATTGATTATTTGACTATTATTCGCTGTACTCTCGTTTTTGTTTCTCCTGTTCTGTTGTCAATGTATTCTTCAGTAACGACACGAACAGGCATTTGATCTTCTAAGGAATGATTTGCCACCAAGTGAGGAGGTATAAAAACATTATCACCAAATGCATCTGGCTTGAAAAAAGCGAAGCCCTTTTGTTGGTTTATATTTATCACTTTGCCCATTATGGAATCTTCAGCTGATTCAGGTATAGACTCTACTACATTAGCAATTCTTATCCAGTTCTCAGTCTTAGGGTTTGAATCTACATATAGCTTAAACCAAGTAAGCACATCTAAAAGTTGAAATAACACACTCCTAAAAAGGTACGGTGTTCTGATGGTTTTAACATGCAAATCGATATTAGACCTGTGGGAACCTGCTTGCGTTATCGAAAGTATGCTTCGCAAAGAGGAAGCAATTGGCAATGGCAAATGAGTTTCTTCTGAATGCTGATAGCCCTTTTCAATGAAAGGAGTACCGTCAGCCGCTTTACCAGCTAAAAATTTGCTACTCTCATTTAACGCAACTCCAGGTGTAACAAATTCAAGCGGAAGTAAACGATACTTACTGAAAGCTGTAAACAAATCCTCAACGATTTTTCGGATAGCATTAAAGTGATTGTCGATGTTTAAGTCATCGTTAACCTTCAGGAGATTCAATACATCCTGACCTGCCAATTCTCCAATATACTTTTCTGTACAAACATCAAAAACCCGTTTGTATGCATGGCGTATTTGAGTGTCCTCCTGGGTTGCTGCAGCTAATTTAATATCGGCAAATAAACGGTCTATCTCGTCATCACTACCTTTCTTGTAAACCTTAGTGAAGGCTTTTTTGAAAGTCTTATCCTCATATGCTTCCGCCTGACCTGTAAGAATGAATACTTCAAATTTCTTTTTGAGCTGTAATAAACGCTCCTTCGCTCGATGCACATTATAGGTATCCTCTGAGCCTTTCACATCGTCTTCGTTCTCAAAAAACTTAGCATCTAACAACACCCCGTCATAAAAAGGATAATTGTTTTCCAATTCAGACATACCGCTATTTAGCGATTTAAAAGGAATTAGATTAATGCCATTTCTCTTTGCTCGCCCTTTTGTGCCTGCAAGTGATTCATGTTCGTCATCAATCCAAAGGATATTGTAGAGTATATCTTCCATAATCAATTCATTAATTTAATTGGAAATTGAAACTTGAATTTTACTGGGTAGATGGGATCTTCATTTAATGACAATTCCCAATCAGGATTACTAAAATGCGTGGCAATGCGATGTATATCGTAGCCACCTAAACCAGTACCTGCAGCAGAATCAGCCGTGGAATATTTTGTAATAAACTTTTCCCGATCGAAGTTTTTGGGAAATGGCTTCCCGTTGTTTTTCACCTCCATAGAGAGAATATCATCTACTTCAGTTAATTCCACAACCACTTCATTTCCTGTCTCCCGTTTACTGAATGCATATTTATTTGCATTCGTTAAGATGTTATCCAAAAGTGTTTTGAATAATATCCGATTTGCTGAAATGCCACGGTCTTTAAGCTTCTCCGACTTTAAAGGCAATTTCTTGATTTTAAAGTTGAATCCATTGTTAGAAAGCTCATTAATCAAGCTATTGATATCTGAGAGTGGAATAGTATTTGTCTCATATTCACTTAAAACAAACCCATTTTCGCCCTTTTCGAGAACATCAGTTATGAAGTTAACATCCCTCTTAATTTCCTTCAAAGCGGAGATTATGTCAGTATCATAAAACTCAATAAAGGCTTTATTCAATGCTTCAAAACCTTCCCGTTTTTCATTTAAAAAATGAAGAAGATTATCTGACCAATCCAAGATATTTTGTCTTGGCCTGCCAAGTGTGTGCTTCAGCGATGCAAACTCACTGAATTGCTTTAGTGACTTACCATGAGCCAAAGCATTCCTTTCAACTTGCAGGCTTTTAATCTTATCGGAAAGTTCATATATACCCTGAACCTTCGCTCTTTGCTCCTGAAGAGTAGGCAGTTTGATAACAACTTCCATCAGGTCATCCTTTCGGAGAAAAGGCATTACAGATGCCCCTAAACGATAGGACTCCAATTGTTCCTGAACATAATCAGCATGAAGCTCGTTAACTAAAAATGCCTTATCTGCAATTGCCTCATTTACTTTGAAAGACAATATATCCTGACTTCGATAGATTGCTTCACCTTTATACTCGAAATATGTGGGCTTTAAGGTCTTCCAGCGAACCGCTAACAGTAAGCATGATTCTGTTATCTGATGAATATCGGGCCTTCGCAGTTCTACATCTTCAATTGTTGCTTCGTCTAAACGAAAATCAATTTTATCATCCTTTAAATCTCGAATACGAATTAGCTTGCCTGTTGGAGGCAAGTTTACTCTTTGGCCTCTAACAAACTCTATGATTTCACCAAGTTTCACCCCCTCAACCTGCTTTTGGAAATAACGAGGGACACTAAGATTATAATCGAATGCTCTTATCTCATCGTTAGAAACAAGACGGAGAATATCAGAATCATTTTTACTACCATGCAGAAAACTATTCAACCCATAATCATTAAGCACTCTTTCTCTCGAGCTCTTTGAATCAACGAATTTCTTCGCATCTACAAATCTAACTTTGCCAGGTATCTTCTTGTTTTTATTCAATACCATTATTATTAATGGTATACCTGTATTTAAAAGCAAGCCCCCCGGTAATGATATAATTGTTTCAATCAAATCCTCATCAACGAGAAATTCTCTTAAACGCTGCTCATGCAATCCCCTAAACAAAATTCCCTGTGGTAATAATGCAATCAGTTTGCCCTTTTCATCTAAAGAATGTACCCCTTTTTCGAGCAGAAACTGTTCTATAGTGCGGAACTCAGGTTCTATCTCCCTGTATTGGGTGCCAAGACGCATTCCGTAAGGAGGATTGGCTACAATTAAATCAAATTTTTCTGAAGTAGCCGGCCAATGACTTATAGAGTCGGCACAAACATATCTTGAAGTGCCGGGTCTTTGATATGCAATTATACGCAATGCACCCAAAGCCCATGTTTTTTGATTTAACTCCTGACCAAAATATTCTTGTCCTTGATCAAGGTATACACCAAATGAAGCCAATCCGGCAAAAGGATTGTAAACCTTTGAATTGGGTTGCAATTCGGCCAGGCCACATATGAAGCGAGTCAACTCAACAGGCTGTATAAACTCACCGCCAAATCTGCCTTGAGATTGTGTGATACGATATAAAACAGCATCAAAAATATCAGCAAAGTGTTCATCCAAAATTGCCAAGTTCAATTCACCCAATGCACTTATTATATGCCTTGTGCCGTTTTCAGATAGTCGCATCACAAGCGGCTCAAAAGTTGCAAGTATTGCATTGTATTGATTTGTTAACTCTGATTCAGAGTTATGCAAACAACGTACAAGCCTTTCATTCAAATTACTGTTCTCATTGAGAATCTCAGTATTGAATAATCCGTCTTTATATGCAGACAAAAGGAACAATAACACATGATAATCTTCTGAAGCGATACGTTCACTTCTTAGAATATCAAACATTGACCAAATTTTGGACTTCAATGCTTCAACTGGTAGTATTTCTGCCATCTTAAACTCTTTCATCATAATTCAATTTTCTGATAGACAAAGCAAAGATGAATACTATGTGTGCAGTGTATGTGCATAGGTTACAAATACTTGTTTATTAAGGCTTTTGCCTTGGTTATCATTTCCTTTTTCAAGGTGTCTGGTTGCAACACTTTGACCCCTTCGCCATAAGCAAAAAGTGTGGTTACTAATTCATAGTTTATCTGTACTGTAAGCTCAATTATTACTTTCCCGCCCTTATTTGAGATTACTCGTTGTGATCCATGAATTGGCTTGCTTTCAATATATGGCCAAAGTGTAGGGTCTATTTCAAGATGAACTTTATCGACTTCAGCCCGATTAGAAACAGTTACCCCAACAACATCTTCGAAATACTCTTCAAAATTTACGGTCTTGTTATCCTGGTATTTCTTATTAACTGTTTTAAAACTAATGATACGATCTAAAGCCAGATTGCTTATGTTTTCGTATTCCTCATTGTAACCAAAAAGAAACCAGCGACCATTATACTGTTTCAAGTAATAAGGGTGAAAGTTTACCTGTGAAGGCTTAGTTTGTTTAAAACCTCTGTATTTAATGGACAGTACTCTCCTATATTGGATGGAATGGAATAACTCTGTAAAATGGTCGAGGCCTTTCAAGTATTGATTTTGCTCGAAGCCAACTATAACATTTGTGTTACTTTTAAAATTGAAGATTGATTCAAGTCTAACGTGCATTTCTTCCATCCATTCAAATTGCGGCATTCCCTTGAATCTTGTAAGGATGGATAAGGTTTCCTTTAATTGTTTGGCTTCTGCTTCATTAACAGCCTGATTCTTGATTGAAAATGATTTGTCAGAATATCTGTAATAAACTTGCTTGCCATCCTTTAGTCTTTCCAGCGGCACGGACCAGCCTTGCTCACTTTCCATGAATTTAATATCCTCGAATATTTGCCTCCTTTTTACCCCTTCTGCAACACCGGTGTATTCATATAATGCATCATTACAAGCTGAAATAAGGTCGTCAATAAAATACCTACGACCAGGGTTGCTAAAACACTGGTCTAAAGCATGATACCTTATTATAGCATGTTTATTAGTTGCCACTATCTTCTTTTTTCCTTCTTTTACTTAATATTTCTTTCTGTGCAACCTGCATTGCTTTTAGAGCAACATCTTCACCGCTGGTTACATCAATAATTTGATCTGCCACCCAAAGGGTCAAAAGTTCATCGCTTTCAACTTTTAAAATATTGGCCAGTATTGGGATTTGCTCCCGTTTTAATTGCCGCAGTCCCTTTTCGATTTTGCACAGTTGTGCCGTGTCCATTTCAAGCAATGGTGCTACCTGCCGCAAATACAAGTTTTGCTTCTCCCTGAGCTCCCTGACCCTCTCACCAAATTGACTTTTCATCGTTTTAATATTGACTTGTCAAATATTGGCAAATATAAGAAACCAAAAGCAAGTATTTACTAAAAAAAATAGCAGGGCTGCAAACCTTGCAAAGTCTGCAAACAAAGCAAAAACCCCATCGGGTATGCCGTATGGGGAGCTATGCAGGGGAAAAGATGAAGGTTAAATTTTGCGGTAGTGGCCGGCTTTGAGTTTTTCCAAAGCCTTGCCGGTTGCGTTGTGAAGGATGTCGTCCACGGTACGGGGTGAAAGCTGGAATTGTTTGCCGATTTCAACGGCTTGCTGGCGGGTAAACTCTGACGGTAACGCCTCAAAGAATTTGCGTTTGCTGTCGCCTGTTTTAAACTGGGTGGCTTCGCTTTGCTTGGGCAGGTTGTTGAACATAAGGATGCTATGGTGCAGGTAGATTTCAGCCAACCGCAGGGCGGTATTAAAATCTTCATCGGTACACACTATCCGTGGGGCTGCTTCTCCGTTCTCAAACTTCCGAAGAGAAGTAAATATCATGGCCATGCGGTACAGGATCAAGCCCAGGCGTTTTACTATACTGGCGGCTTCTTCGGCTGTGAACATGGTTACTTCGTTGAGCCATGCTTCGCAGGTTTGGTTGAGCTGCTGCCATTGTTCGGGGGTTAACTCTATGATGGTTTCCTCCCGTTGCAGGAACTGGACCATATTAAAGACCTGACCGGAAAGCATTTTGAAATGCTCGGTAAGGTTGATGTTATTGGCATTGGGGGAAACATCTTTCCAACGCTGCTCCACCTTGAAAGCATAGAACAGGAAACGGCTGAACAAACCATCTTCGGAAGATGCTATCAAACCAGTTACCTGATTGGGTGTACCGGATAGGGCAATGGATAAACTGGGAGCATTTACCTCTGTAAATTCGTTGTTGCCTTTACGGGAACTGGAAAGCCTCTCGTGGTGAAACGATTTGCGAAGCATATCGGAATAGGAACCCCATTCCTGTTTGAATACATTGCCCAGGGTGTCGGCTTCGGTTTCGCAAATGATGCCTGTACCCTCGTTCTGCTCCAAGTGCCAGAGGATTTTTGCGTAGCTCGTATTGGCGGGAATGTACACCACTTTAAAGGTGGGTTTGGTGGGTGGCTCTTCTGTGGAGGTATCGCCTTTTTTCTTGCTGCTGATGCGCTGCTTGTGTTCTGACAACTCCTGATTGTATTGCAATTCTGCCTCACGGCTTGCCTTGAGTACAAAGCTGTGGTAATCGTCTGCCAGCATTTTAGCGAACTTCAAAGCACCTTTACCACTGGCTGCCGGAGCAATGGCAAAAGAAAATACGTTAGGGAATACTTCATTGCCCGCATACACTCCCTTTACACCCGGCAAGCATCCGCTGAGAATAGCCAATGCACCTGTAAGGAAAACGTCTCTCTCCCTTTCATCCGTAAAAGCCATTGCACCATGCTGTAGAAGTTCAGGCATTTGCAAATAGAGTTCCTCAGGAATGGTTGGCGTGGCTTTCAGGTAGTCTTCCTGTGGTGGTTGCTGCTCTGTGGTTTGCAGCTTTGCAGTGTTTGCAAACTTTGCAAACTCAGGTTTGTGGTGGGTGTAAGCACTCTTTATCGCTTCGAGAATTTCTCTTTCAGGTAGGTCAAAATGCTGTGTACATAAAAGTTCAACATCGGACTGCGATAAACCAGCTCTGTTGCAATTAGAAGCAAGCAGATAAATATAATTGTTCCTGTTTCCATCTGTGTATTGAGATTTTTGGTTGGTAAATTGAATTTGTTGATTGAAGATGAAAGCCGTGTTCAAATCCTCTTCGGGTTCTTCCTGAACTGCTGGGATTACAGGCGTTGCTTTGAGCTGCGGCTCCGGTTGTGTGAAGATTTCCGGCAACTGCACTTTGAATTTTTCGTTGCGAATGTTCTTGTACAGCCCAGGATGATAACTCATAAAACAAAGCCGTGTTATGTCCTTGCAGCTTGGGTCTGCCTTTAATCCTGTTGCTTCCTCATAATACTGCTGCACCTGCAAATAGGCCGTATCGTGGTGCTCAATTCCGGTATTCACTTCAATGAATACTTTGAGGCCGTTACCGCTTGGGCTGATGAAGCATAAGAAGGTGTAAGGAATTTCTGCAATGACTTTAAAGGCTGTGTCTAACTGCTCCGGTGTCAGCTTATCAAAATCAAGATGCACAAAGCCACTGTACATTTCCAGGTAAGGCATTTGCCTTTTCTCGGTGAATACTGCGGATGGAGTGAAAGCCAATAATTGCTTTTTCTTATTGGCGGCTTCCTCCGCTTTGCCTTGCTCCAGCAATGCCCTGATTTCTTCTACCTCAGCTTTGTATTTACCGTTGGCTATATCATTGCCAATAAGAAGCAATGATTTCTTTTCAACCGGAACGGTAAAGTTTCTGAATATGGTACTTGATGCCATTGTTCTGTTCTTTCAGTTAATAAAAAATTCTTACTTCTTGCGTTTGTTGCGGATAACATAATCGGCTGCCATCTGATCTATTTCATCGGCTGCTGATTTGCGGTTACGCTGTAACCAGTTATCCAACTCTTCCCGTTTGAAGTAGAGTTTTTTACCCTGCGGACAGAAATGGGGGATGTGCTTTGTACTGGTGAGTTTGTACAAATGCGATGGGCTTACGTCCAAATACTTGCAAGCCTCATTAAAGTTCAGAACTGTTTTTTGTAACAGATTTTGCTCATCCAGCTTGTTAGCGATTTCGGTGAGCTTGTCTAAGATTAAATCTTCGTTTGCCATCGTATTAAATTTTTGATTACGAAGGCAAAACTGCGAAGCTGCGGAGGGGGAAAGGTTGAGTTACTAAGCACTCAATCTGCTATCTCAACCTACTCAATATTTTTTATTGCAGTTGTTTCAGAATGCTGTCAATGGTACCCTTTTCTTTGGGGTTATCTACCTTACCTGCCGATAGATTCTGTGCTGTTATTTTTGTTCCATTCTTGGAGAAAAAAGCACCTGTTTTTTCAATGGCTTTCAACTTCAGGTTAGTGAAGTGCGGAGCAAGTTTATCAACGATGTAACGGAACTGTGTTGTTTCGCAACCTAAATACACTTTGTCGGTAATTGCTTCCATATCCCGTGAAGTAAATATTTTCAGCAAGGTATCAGAGCTTGTTTGGTCCTCGTTCAACAATTCAATCTTTTGGCAAAGCTGAACAATCACAGCTTTTAACCTGTCTTTATCACCGGTGAAGCCGAAGGAAAACTTCTCCTGAATGGTGTTGCCTGTGTTTTGCTCCTGGCTGTCACTTGTCGGTTCAGCAACGAGGATTGGATAAACAATGTTTGTAATTGGCTCTTCCAAATCCAGCAGGTAAAAATCTTCAATGGTGGTTGTTTGTGAAAGGCTTGCCTTGAACTGCTCCTGTATGCTGAAATAAAGCTGGATGAGGCTGTGTTTTAAATAATACAAAGCATAGTGTACTACATTGCTCTGTGCGTCCGGCACGGTAGTAAGATTCTGTTCATTCAGTTCTATTGTAGCCTGCTTGGCCAACACTCTCACATTGGTAAGCGTTTTGCCTACCTGATATCGAATATCAACCAACTCTTTCCAGTTTGCGGATTGCTGCAACACTCCATTGAAAACACGAAGTGTATCACCCGTAATGATAAAATAATAGAAGTGAGTAACGGCATCTTTATACTTTGGCAAATCAATGGAGTATAAAAGTGGTTGGAGTGGAGCATTGGCAGTTACTTCATCAGTCAGCACCTTTTGGAGGGAGGGATAATCTGCCAGCAGGGCAGTAAGTTGCGAATGCAACTCCGCAGCGTGTTTCGGTGTTTTTGCTTTTGCTGCTTTCACCAGTTCAGTGAACCGTCTTGTGTTACTGGTGTCAATTTTCCACGGTTTCAAAGCACCGTGCATAATGCTATCTAATACTTTTATCTCCATCGCTATAAGTCTAATTTTATTTTATTGGCGGCCTCCTGTTTTTTATGGTCAATCACCTTGGCATAAATTTCGGTTGTTTTCAGGTGTCTGTGACCTAACAGTTTTGAAACGGTATAAATGTCTGTACCCAATGTGATTTGCAGGGTGGCGTAGGTGTGCCTTGCACAGTGAAAAGTGATGTGCTTGGTGATACCGGCTTTCATTACCCATTCACGGAGTTTTAAGTTATGCCAGGCACTGTAATACAAGCCTTCAAATACTTTATCCTCGGGCTTTCTTCTTTCTCCTAATAACTGAAAAGCCTGTTCTGAAATGGGCAAGGTTTCTGCTCCCTTTGTTTTCTTCTGCCTGAAACGGATGTAATACCCTGACTGCTCAGAGTGCTGCACTTCTGACCAGACCAGCTTTTCAATATCTGACCAACGCAAACCAGTTAATGCAGAAAAGATGAAAGCATTTTTCAGCACCGGCATTTCACACTCCACTTTAGCGGCTGCCTGTAGTTCTTCCAATGTGAGAAATTCTCTATCTGGATCATCAGCTTTGATGCCTTCTACTTGGTTTGCCGGGTTGGTTTGAATGATGCCTTCTTTTACGGCTTCCTTCAATGCTGCCGTTACCTTGCTGAAATAGGAAGATTGGGAGTTTTGCGAAAGGCGTTTGTTGGTTTTGCTCTTGGCTTCATACTGGAGGTAGTTTTTGAAATCTTCCAACCAGTTTTTGTCAATGTCTTTGAATGATGCCCCATTCTTGGCAAACTTCTTCAGGTGTTTCAATACGCTATCCCAATTGCCCCAATTCCCCTGGCTGTTCCTTCTTTTCTCGGTAAGGCGTTCAAAGTAGGCAATGAAACTGCCTTTGGCCTTGTCGGTATCCCGAAAGCCGTATTCCTCATTCTTTATCTGTAACAAACGCTTCGACCTGATGGCCTCTGCCAATACCATTGTTTTGCGGTTCTCTTCTTTTTGCTCTTTAGTGAGCTTGCCTTTCTCCGGATCGGGTATCAGGTAGAGTTGCAGGTATTCGTAATCTCTTTTACCATCGCTGTAGTAATCAAGATACAGGCTTATTTTGTCGCCCTTTTTGCGTTGCCTAAGTGTTACTGTCATGCTTCAGTTAGTTTGAATAATTCATTGATAGCTGCCCGGGGAATACGGGTACTTCTGCCCAGTTTGCCTGCTTTGAGTTCCCCTTTCTCAATGAGCCTGTAAATGGTCCATCGGCTGGCGTTGATTAACTGGCAGGCTTCCTCTACGGTAAGAAATTCCTTTTGAGCAATGGCAGGGTTGTACAGGGCTTTCTCGGTTTCCTCCTTGATGGCCACTTCAATTTTCTCATTCCGCTTCCGCTGCTTGTATGCTCTCTTGGCACAGGTATCTGAACAAAACTGTGTAACAGTAGTCTTGGCGGTAAAGCGGTTACCGCAGTGCTGACAAGTTTTTTGAAGACGAATATTACTGCTCATTTTGTTGCCTGTTGTTGCTACATGTAGCAGCTTGTAGCTGTATGTAGCAAGATTTCTCCCGACTGTTGCCTGATTTGTGGGCAACAAATCAGGGCAACAATCAGGCAACAAATATAGGTAAAAAAGTAGAGTTGGGCAACAAAAAAGAGAAGGATAAATCAGCTAAAACCCAACAAAAACATGCATTTATGAAACAAAGGAAAGATAGTTACTTTCCGATACAAAATTTAGGTAAAATCAATTCAATCTCTCGTCCAGCCAGTGCCTTCTTTACCGTCTTTTAGCTGTATGCCGAGTTCTTTTAATGAATCTCGAATTAAATCAGAGGACGCCCAATCT
>Ga0268298_10004813_pt1 | contig 12959 bp, 17 predicted proteins | sample WWTPWeurt_MetaG_FD_194462 | JGI IMG/M metagenome (GOLD analysis project Ga0268298, IMG submission 194462) | Activated sludge microbial communities from WWTP in Nijmegen, Gelderland, Netherland - WWTP Weurt | ecosystem: Engineered > WWTP > Aerobic digester > Activated sludge | place...
TTTATGGTCTTCTATTTTAATCCGCTCTGTGCCATCTGCCATGACCCATTTATAGTGCCATCTGATTATCTTTCCAGGCTTCAACCAAAGGTATTTCTTTGCACGAGGCGCACGGTCAGTGTGAACTAACGAAGTCATGTAAGAAGCTTTGTTGAAATTAGTGTTTTCGTTTTCTGATGAGCCGCCGCGCAGAACTACATCGCTTGCCAATGCTGGTTGCGCCAACTGAATTAAGACCATGATTGCTAATGTGTATCTCATTTCTTTTTCTTCTCCTTTGATTTGGTTAGTGCTTCAATTTCATTGCGCAGCATCGTAATCTCTTGTTGTTGTTTTGCGATTACTGCCGCTTGTCCCTTACGATCTTCTTGCAACTCCTTATAGCTGCGACCGTTATGCCATGACAGGATAACATAACCTTCTGCGATTCCATACTTTCCACCTTCCAGAATGTGGCGAATCGGTCCCGTCTCGAACCCTTCGCCGGTGAATCTATTGCCGTCCCACGCTTTCAATAGCAGCGTATCTCCTAATTGAAAATCACGGTCGTTTAGCCTCACTTCATATTCTTTGGTTCTATCTTGTATTGCCAAAAATATTTCAGCGTCTACTTTTAATTCGTGCATCGTCATATGTACAATCCCCCTGCGAAAGTCCGGCGCCATTTTAGCTCAGCTATCAGTCTTGCGTCCATCAAGTCAGCGTGAGTATATTCACCGTCTAGTCTTTTAACAACCTCGTTGGCAGCTTCCTTTGGTTTCTTTAAGAGAGAAAATTCTTTCTTCCACATTTGAGGCTCTATCAGTTCAACGTTGCATGTTATCTTTGTTAGTTCAACCAAGTCTCGAACAAACCCACAGCTTTTACCAAAACCAAAAATCTGTTTTGTACCAGAACCAAGCTGCCCCCACACCTCCTCTTGAAGAATGTCGAAATAATAAAGACCTCTATGATTGTAGAAAAACCAAAAAGTCTCTAGCCGTTTTTTGTGAAACGGTAATTCGAATTGTTTGGTATGGTCAGAGTCGAACCCAATGACCGCGCCTTTATCACCGGGGTCTAGCCCACAAGCGACGTGAATTAAGTTACCTACTTTTTTCATTTTGCTATGTATGAAGATGGTAGAACTACGCCTTTACGTATTAGCTTTCGAAGTTTGTCGGGCAGACCACGACGAGTTTTGTCGTTTGGATAGAACTGCGCATACACAGCGTTTAGCTGGTCTTTGTTCCATCTAACGCGAAATCCCTCAGTACGTAAAACTGGCAAGGTATATGTCGCTTTTATTTCTTCAGTTGGCGCCATGTTTGCTTTCTCTTTCTTCTGGTGATACAGACGACGTGCTTCTTTCGACCTGCAAGAAGTACAATACGATTGCGGGATAATGCAGTCGTGTTTTATTTTGCGGTAGCCAAAGAGCATATCGATTCTACCGGTGATACCACATTTGGGGCATGACTTTTTCGGATTAGTCATGTACGCCCTCCCACATTACTGTTCCTTGGCGGTTTTTGATGTGAGCGTGCCCGCCGTGATAGTTAAGTATTTCACGTGTGACGAAATCCCGCGCCTCCTCATAATCCACAAAAGTAGTGTGCGCGACCATAACGCCAATGCTATCAAATATACTCACTGAATATGGAGACGTTTGAAAGTGCTCAGGCGGTTCTATCCGCTCCATTGGTCTATCATCTTCTCCTACGTTTTTTGGACTCATGTTGTATTCTGCCAGCGCAAGAGCGCACCAAGCTACATGCGCCATGTGGTTTAAACCTGATTCGTGGTCACGGCTTTCTCCACTCCACCATGCCCAGGCATGGCGCATAAGCGCCGCGAAAACGCGCCCCCACCTCAAGCCTTTCTCCCAATTGCGAGGAGCGTATTTCTTAGCGCCCATTGTATAGACTGCAACCAATTCGTTCAAAGCGTTTGGCGGAAGTAAGTCATATCTTGGTTTGTTATCGTCGTCTTTTACAGCTTCGTTTAGTTTCTTCGAGTGCTCGATTCCTTGTTTCACAACATCAGCGAATTCTTGTATAGACATAGGCGGACCAACTACGAATCCCCCCAATTGTTCTATCGACTCAGTTAGTTTGTCGCTTCTCTCTTTCAAACCTTCTGACTCTGTTATCTGTTTTGCGTGCTGTTGGTAATTACGCTCCAACAAAAATTCTTCTGTTGCGTTGCCGGTGCATGGTCCACACCCCTCATAGAATTCCGCATGGCGGGCACATCTATTTTGGTATTCTACTTTTGATTCATCGTCGCCTATCATGTTGGTTCATCTTCTCCTGTAATTACCTCTGGTTCAAACGCTTGAAACGCTTCCATAGATTCAGAAATTTCTATTAATTCATTAAGCCTAGAACCTAGCTGTACAGCTTCACTTACAATATCTTTTACATGGGGTTTAGAATAATTGAAGTTAGCAGCAAGCCCCGATAATGCAAACATCATGCATAGATGTTCTAGTTTTATAGAATAAATAACGCCGCCAAGACCCTGTATGGTTCTTACTTTTAATTCTTCTTTGGATTTATCTTGAAGTCGTTTTTCAAGTTCTTTAATCTGCGTTATTAAGTCTGAAATCACGCACTCATATTCTTGGTTTGTCATCCGTTATATGTCTCCTCTAGCATCATGGAATACTGAGCGGCAGCACGTTTTACGTTGTTTCGGTTAGTCGAGCCGATGTCGTTCCACCATTGTTTCAACCTACCGTAATCTGCCATCGCCTCTGGTGACACGAATACTGTGGTTAAGCCCGCCTCAATTTTTTCCATTTCTTGAAGACGCCCCCAACAAGCCAAGAATACACACGCCAAAAGTAATTCTTCGTTCGTCGCCTCTTTGTGTGGTTTACTATCACGGTCCATTTGGCGATGACCGCATTTCATACATACGTAGTCTGGCACGGGGCTACTCCTTAATTTTAGTGATGACTTCCGCTTGTTCTTTTGGTTTTAGCTTTTCTATTTCTTGCCGATTAATTACAACTTGTTCTTTAGCATCGGCTATTTGTTTAGTTAGCTCTACTATGTTTACGTCGCCTGGATACATCATTGCCACAATGTCGTCAGGCGTTTCAACGAAAAACAAATCTCCCGAACCATCGACAGTTACTGTTGTTTTATTACCCTCACGGTAAAACGATTTCACGAAATTAGTGTTTAAATAAAATTCGCCACCATTGTTGATACGGGTTAATTTGATGATGTTTTTATTCGCCATTACCGCAATTCCTTTCTTGTCTCGTTTGTCACGTCAACCATTTTTGGATTTATGTTATTAATCGCCCATCGCTCAATTCGTATGTCTCTTTGGTAAGCACCGGTGTTTCGCAATTGAGATATCATCGCGGTTTTGAAGGTATAAATACCAAGAATGTTATTTGTTTTGTTATCGAACATGACCCATACCCACATTATTTTTTGTACCTCCTACCTTCCCAGGCATCAACGTCAATCGGTATGCCGGTTTCGTAATCACCAGACCAACTTGTCGGTTCTGCCATCAACTGTTGAAATTCTTCTAAATCCCCAACGCCACACAAAACCTCTGACAAAACTTCGTCATGCGTGTGCATGATGACTGGATAAATCGGTTCGAGCCTAAGCATCGCTTCGCTTTGCAAATCACGCTGTACAGCTTGCGTTTCATTCTCTGCGAGCTGCCCGCCATAAGTTGCATGACGAACCCACTTTTTGGTTACAGGGTCAACCCGTCTGTAACTAAGCTCCTTACTTCGATTTCTCTTTTCACGAAGTTTCGGATAAGGATACGCGAAAGCACGACCAGAAGCGAGTTTACGAATTAAAAATCTTTCGTGCATAAACCAAAGACCAGTACCACACATAACAGGTTTTTTGGTTTCTACGCATTGTATGGCAGTTCTTTCTAAGTCCGCCCAGTATTGTACTGTGAGCGGGCGATTGGCTCGCCATCTTTGTTTAATGATATCACTTGCATAACCAACAATCGGCAGCACCGGAGTACCTTCTACATCGTCATCTCTACGGCGTTTCAGATATAACTGATAAGACTGCATCGCCTCATCGCGTTCAAACGTGTTTGCTGATTGCCAAATAAACTGCGCTATGGAATCGAGATTAACACCATAGTTACTAGCCATTTTAGCGTAAGCAGCAATCCCGCCACCAAAGCCAAGTGCAAGCTCACTAACCTTACCAACCTGTCGTTCATCTTTGTCTTTCTCTTTATCAATTTCGCGGTCGTATATTATTGAAGCCGCTGCGCAATACGTGTCTACCTTACTTCGAAACATATCTAAAACGAAGTCTTCGCCTGCCAACCAAGCAAGTACACGAGCCTCCATCTGCGCGAAGTCGCCGCAAAAGAAACGGTGGTTTTCTCGTGCAATAATCATGCCTCTGATGCCAGACGATAGCGCGGTGTTCACGTCGCCGTAGAGAACCTTTATTCCTTCATAGCTAAGCGAACTAAGAAGGTCCAAAAATCTGTCGGCGTTAACTCTAGGGCGAGGTAGATTTTGGATTTGAACACCACGCCCCGCCCAACGCCCTGTGTGCGCCCCGTGGTACTGATAAATCTCACGCAAAATATCTTTGTCCGTAACTCGCCTGAGCATGGCTTGATACTTAGCAAGCGACGATTTATTGTACTCACCAATGATAGCAATAGCTTGTTCAACATGTACTGGTACTCCCGTCATATCTAGTGCTTCAAGCGTAGACTTTTGAGTATTTGGGGCATCAACATAGCTGTTAAGCCATTCTTTTATTTTCGCTCGCTGTGTTGGTTTACCGATATCTGTTAAGTCTTCAAACTCGCTTTGCAGAAACACCTTGTGTTCGTCACCAATTTGAATCGCTTTTCTAACCAAAGGAATGTCGAGCTTGATGCCGTCTCGGTTTATTCGTTGGTCGATTCGCCACACTTTGGTTTCTGTTGGAGACAAGTCTCTAAGCGATTTGTCTAAAGCCCGCTCTGCCACTACGTCTTGCACACAGTATTTGTATAATCGTTCAAAGTCTTCTGGGCAATCCTCGTACTCCCAAAACAACTTGCCATCTTTTCTTTTGTTCACGCCTTTAGGTCTTGAAAGTTTTTCCATAACTTTCTTACCTTCTAAATCTTTTTCGACACCTAGCTCCATTGCCATACAAGCGCCTTCCAAACTGCCAGGCAATCCATGTGCATACGCTTTAGCCATCGTGCATTTCCAACGCTCGATTGGAATAGGTGGATATCCATTAGGCACCATCAGTGATGCCCATATCTGTTGTTCGAATGCTGCGTTATGCGCTACGAAAACAATGTCTTCTGCTGCCGCATAAGCAGTAAGAATAGTCTTTCGAACATCTTTGGTTCTAGGCGTAATTAAAACAGGCGGGGCATCTTCACTATCAGGCATTGTGTAGGCAATGCATAGAATCATTGTTTGCGGGTCACGTGCATAGACGGCTGAGCCTACTTCGCGTAAATCCACATACCCTCTTGTTTCAAAGTCGATATAAATTTGACGTGTCATTTGATTGGTGTTTCAAAAGGATGCACGGCGGCGGGTGTGGCGTACATCAGTGTTTCAAGTGTGTCTAAATATTCAATAAACAAACGCATTTCTTCATGCGTGCTAATTGTTGGATACTTATGATGAACATCATCGCCTCGCGACCAGACTTCATCACCATCAGGGGTGATGCATATTTGGGTTCTAGGAAAAAGCGCTTCGTAAACACATTGACGGCAAAGCGTATTCATTTTGCTATGGATTGAACACATATCGAAACTCCCATTAAAAGAGGCGCCAGGTGGAGCTACCAAACAACAACCTGACGCCTTATTTCACCTTATTTATATCATCGCTGCCGGATTGCTGTCAAACAATTCCGAGCTATCAGTGATATATTCCTTGCCATCGAAGTCATTAAAGTCTTCCATAACATCGTTGAAGGCGCTTAGGTGTTCACCTTCAGCAACTTTGAGCAAAGAAGATAAACCAAAAGCAACGCCCTTTTTAATGGGTTCGCCTGATGCCGATTTTTTGCCGCCATATGCATACGCTTGGATGGTGGCAATGTAATAGGCACCAGAATAAAAGACTGATAGGTCTTCCGTACGCTCCGGCTTACCGTTTCTATCCAGTATCGCGCAATCAGGTTGTACACCATAACTACGAAACGGAATGACGAGCTTGCCGTGATACGCAGGATTGTTTGAAAGCGTGTCTTCGTCGTAGCTGTCATTGTCTCTAAACGGATACTGAATCCCTTTGGTTGTGCCGAATTTTTCTTGTGCTGTGTTGGCAGCAAGAAGAATTAATTCGTGGAAATTCTTATCGTTTTTCCAGTTATCGGCAAACTGTGGGGCGATATCAAAAATCCCCGATATCTCGTAGATTAACTTGCCTTCTTTATTGGTTGAAGGGTTTGCAATCTTGGCATAGCTGCCGCGAAATTTCGGGGTTCTGATTTTCTTTTTGTTGGACATTTCGACTCTCCTTACGTGGAACGTGTCTTAAGTAATTGAACAATATCATTGTATCACGAGATCTGCGTCAATTTCAATACCTTTGAAATCCTCAAGAGCATTAGGTTTTGCATCAGGTCTGTTATCAGACTCAGGTACAATAATCAAACTGGATTCCGATTTAAACGTGTAGTTTTCTTCTATGTCTTTGACTCGAACCTTATCGGATTTCTTGGCGATACCTCTATTGTAAGTACGTAAAGCCTCCTCAACTTGACTCGGGCTTTTGAACTTGGTTTCAGTTAGCTCGACAATACCGCCGTATTCTTTTTCTAATTGCTCTTTAACTTCTGGCTTCCACTGTCTGTTGCCGTAGCTTTGTACGATTTTGTAGCCTGGTAGCTTACCTTCATTTGCAAGAGCAAAAGCAGCAGTCGTAATTTCTTTTTTCAAATCATCTAAAAGATGTAATTTAGAAAAAGCCTGCGCCACCATCTCTGGTGTGCGTGCGTTAACATCGAATTTAGAATCAACAGCCATAAGCGCCATCGCTTCTAATTCCATACCTGTTTCGGCTTTGCGGTATTTTTGAAATGCCGGACAATTCGCTCTGGCAGGGCAGTAGGTTTCAGTACACCAGTCACCGGCAATCACAGGTGGAGAAGGTTCTAAAGCCGCTTTAGCTCTAACCAATAACTCTTTATGAAAATCCATAAGGTCTTCAACAGATTCTTCAAAATCGTGGATGCCACCAAGACGAGGTTGGATGATAGCGTATTTGCCACTATGTATTTTCTTTTGTTCGTCTTTCTTAAGCGCGAAATACGAGCCTAACCAATAGTATCTGAGCTGTTTATTTTTAGGCACTTTGACCATTTTACCAGCACCGTATTTGTAGTCACCTACAAACAGTGTTGCCGCCATACGCATGTCGGAATCAGACGTTCCGAAAAGACCGAGGTCTTTATCAACAACTACTTTGTGCTCAATATTAACGCTTTTCGTTGATACGAAATTAGTTTCAATCAAATCAAATAAATAGTCAGCATATGTGTAAGAGCAGTTCAGCATCTCGTTTGTAATTTCAATGTTGAAACCGTCTTGCTTTTTAAACATGCCAACGATTGGTTCGTAAAGTGCCCTGTCCATACCAATAAGTCTGCCCTTCATGATTTCTTCTGAAACCCAGTGAGCAACTGAACCTTCTGCCATGTCTCTGTTTACGACAGTAGGAAATTTCTTTGTCATGTTGACAGAACCAGGGCAATTCCACCAACGCTCGCAAGTCGAGCCACCAAGTACGCTATGCGCGGCTTGTGTCATTTTCTTCTCCCTTCATGATTTGTTTTTGAAACGCTTTTATCTTTTGATTCTCCCAATCACAAGCATCAGGAGAGCAACCAATTTGCTCAGCGGCGATGTTTACGTCACTGAATTGGCAATGTATGTCTTCAATCATTTCATCAAACGGTATGCTTGACTCAAACGCTGCGCCGCCACCGCCTGCCGCCCATACCAGCGCCTTGGAAGCGCCCATTTGCATGTAACGGCGAATTCTATCATCGTGTTTTGGAATTTTGTGATTTGGTGTCTGGCAACGGTCTTGAAGTTTAAACGCCGCCATCAACAGTTCGTCTTTATTCTTCATTAGTTTCAGGCTCATCCTTTTTAAAAATTTCAATCAGGTCTTGCGTATATTTATCAGCAAGCTCTAGAAAATGCTGAGATAGAAAATACGATGCATTAGAAGAAAGCATAGTATCTTGTATATCAACGTCGAGTTTTAAAACGATTCTAACTTGATACGAGTCGCACAGTATTGGATTTTGGCGAACTTTTACTTCGCCTTTATCAACACGAATATCCATGTCAGATACTTGCTGCGTAATTCGGTTTCGCCAATTTAATAACATCGTAAATCGAGTTATTCAAAACGGCTTCCATCATCTCTTGAGGCGTTCTGACCGATTTATCAAAAACGTTTTTCAAGATTGAAGGCGAGCAACCAGACACCATAAACATACCATTCTCGTCTTTCGTAACGGGCGACTGATTATTGCGTGACATGACATTCCAATAGACGGTATCAGGCAATTCGAAACCGTACTTTGCGAATTTCTTTCTTGCGACTTCGAAGTTTTTCATTTCGTTTTCTTTGGTTTTGCCGGAATATCTATATGTACCTTCGTTTCCTGTTAGTGCGGTATCAAACTCCATATCCGAGATAACCAAAAGCGTCTGTGGCAAGTCTTCTTGAGACAAATTATTTTTGATGGCGATTCTCAAAATCTCATCAAACGCTGATTGAAAATTCGTATTGCGAACATTCAGTTGTGGGATGTTTCGAATTTTGTTATACAGATTAACACCACGAAGTTCTACAAATTCTGAATCTTCAGAAAACGTGAGATACAGATTTTTATACGCCCCTTGGTTTCTCTCTGCTGTATAAATGGCAAGTGACAACGCAACATCGTGAGCGGTAACTTCTGTTTTTGGTCCAATTTCATGCTGCATAGATGCTGATGAATCGCACATAACCAAAACGCTTTTCTCGCCTTCCATATAATTTGGCAAGTTATCCCAAAGCGCTTGCAACGACTCATCGTAATTGCGTTTTACTTTATGCACAATATCGTAAGGGTAAAGAGTTGAGGCGTTGATTTTCTTTTCGCCTTTCTTTACTGATTCGATAAATTGTTTGAATCGAACTTCGTCACGCTTGTAATACGATTTTCTGTACTTAAGCATTGCCTTTGATGGCACATGCGAATATGTGATGAATTCCCATCTCTTAGCGCACATATCACGCTCTACCACATTTAGTTTTGCGCGAAGTGCTGAAAGATGTTGTCTATATTTTCTTGGTGACAAACTAAAACGCTTCATGAACTTTTTCGCTAAGCGCTTTGTGGTTTTGCTCGAAGCGTTTTCACTAGGCATCCACTTAGCCAATAGACTAGGTTTTTCAGAACGCCAATCTGCGTCTAATGTGTTCACGAGATGCTGCAACATCTTTGGTTCGAGAATGGTGTTTTCGAGTGATAACCAAAGGTCATCCCAACGACCAAAGACAGAAAACTGTTCTAAGTTTGCGGCGACATCGGAAGGATATCTTTCCGCTAAATATTTCATGGCAACACGAAAGAACCGTCTTTCGCCTTGACCTTTGCGGATACCGCGCAAATAGAAAAGACATTTAAGCGTAAGAAGTAAATTTTCTTCCGCCGCCATTCCAACAAGATTGTTAATGTCATCTTCTGAACGTGAGCGGTAAGCGCCACCTTGCGAGAATAAATCTAAAACCGCTGACCCAGAATGAAGATAAGTCTCTGCGCCGTTTTCGGTTTTGGTTGTGTTGGCTTTACTCTTTGCGTGTTTTGCAAAATCTACCATGTTGGTAACTCCTTTTTGTTTTGCCTAAGTGCTGTTTTTGCGTTTTTGAGCCACAATCAAATGCTTTTTGAATTGCTGTAAGCACTTTATTAATTATGCCTAAGTCCTGTTTTTCCTGGTTCTAATTAGCAGTTAGATGAGTTTTGGTGTTGCTGGAAGGACTTAATAATATGATGCCGTATTTGGTGCCTAGATTCATTTTTTAGTGCTCAACCGTTGAGCTATAAGTTGCCTTTCGGCTACCTAATCGGATTCGAACCGATAACCACTACCTTACAAAGGTGTTTTGTTTTGCTGTGTGAATCTAATTTATTTTTCTCGATATCCGCTTATTATAACAGATCTTTTTAGTCTATGCCAACTAGTATTCGCCACCAGATGTTATAGCGGCGTTTGCCAGTAGTCGAGCATCAACCAAAAGATTAAGCGCTCTTGTGCGGGTTGCCGATGCGGGTACATTTTCGAGAATTGTGCAATACGCTTTTATCAACGCGCTACGAACAGCATCTCCTTTATCGATTTGCTCGTCAGTCCAAGGAATATAAGTGGATAGACGTTCTACTTCTTGTCGAACGTTCTGTTTTTCGGTTTCCGTTTTAGGCATCGCTAAAATCAAGTTACGACCGGCGAATGGATTCATTGTATCAGTTGACATATCTTCTCCTTTGGTTGGTATGTTCTTTTTGAGGGAGAAGGAATTGAGCCCTCACTGACGGGACCAAAACCCGTTGCACTACCATTTATGCTATCCCTCATTTTTGCCTAGATGCATTTTTCATTTGCGATGAAAGGAGCAAATAAAAGTTGTGGTTGCTGTATGCATCTATCCTCATTTAGACTCTGTTGGGACTCGAACCCAAAACAATTTACTTAACAGGCAAACGCTCTACCATTGAGCTACAGAGTCATAGAGAGCGGCGGCAAATCTTGGGAGTTTCAAATCCGCCGCTCATTTTTATTCTATATCAAAGATGCTGGATTTGCGGGAACATCTTCGACATTCGGGTTATCGATAATGCTTTGAAAAGCATCACGGACAGCCTCTAACTTGCCCTTGGCTACTTTGTCCAAAGTGGCAGCGCCACCATGTTCTTTAACTGCTGCCGAAATGATTGCAACGGCATCTTCTTGCTTCATTTTTTGAGCAACCAATGCACAAATTGCATCGTTAGCAACTTCGCGGACTTCATCAACAGTAAGCTGAGCGGCGGCTTTTCCGTTTCCACTTTTAGGGGTAGCTGCCGGTGCGGGAGCTGCTTGTTTTTGTTGTTCGACACCAGGATTGGTGGCTTGAACTTTTACAATACCTTTTAAACTTTCGGCAATTGACTCTAACGCCGTAATGCCTCTTTCCAACAAACCATCTGCCATTCTGCTATTCTCCTTGGTTGGTGCTAGTATGTTCGCTATTACTTTTTGTTTCTTTCCAACTGAACCTAACATAGGCTCATCCAGTGTACCTCCCGCAATAGCGATTACGGCGTTCACTGGTTTAGTTTGACCGATTCGTCTCAAGCGACCATAGAGTTGACTCCAATCGCCCGCTGACCAATCTGGTTCAACTATAAAATAGTTATTGCATACAAACTGTAAGCCATCAAAACTTGTTCCCCCTGATTTGAATTGCAAGATTATACCCTTGCAGTTATCGTGTGTCAAAAAATATTGAAAAGCTTTTTTCTTTTCTTTATCTGATACATCGCCGTTGATTACAACAGGATTGTACTGACTCAAACGATCTTGCAATAATTGTATCACGTCTCGATGGTACGCAACAACTACTAATTTTTTATCGGCAGATAAATTCTCTCGAAGCATCGCCAAAATATTTTCGTCTTTCGCTTTTGCAAGTCCTATTTCACGGCGAAGCGTAGGCGTGAGTGTATTATGTTCGTCAAACCCAATATCCCCAATATCAAAGTAATGCCTAGTTTCAATTACTGGTGGCAGGTCTTTTGCAACGTCATTAATCTCCCTTCGAAGCATGAAATCACAGTCAGCAAGCATCTGCGCAAGCTCGTCAATATTTGATGCGCCGTTAAAATTCCAACCATAATCGTCAAGCCAACCTGAGCAATATCTTTTTCCATATTGAACTGCGTCTTTATATTTACCTAAAGCTTCTGGAATACTGGATGATAGTATCGGAAACAATTCAAGCGGTCGATTGCAAATCGGAGTGCCCGACAAATACCATGTATAGACAGAACGGTTCTTTAAGTTATCACCCTTATTGCCCATAACCGCTCTGGTTCTTATTCCTTGAGCGAACTTAAGTTTATGAGCCTCATCACAAACCAAAACAGAATGACGCCGTTCTTTTAATTGGTCGAGGATTGCTGGATATTGAAGCATCGAATATCCTGTCACCACCCACGGTGCGTTAGGTATTCGTTCATCCGTTTTAGTATTTATGAAAACATCTGATATGCCAGACCATTCATACAAATGTGTCTGCCAGTGTTCTTTTATTTTAATAGGGTCAGGACATATGATAAGCCCAGTCTTGGCGCCTACTTCGTTGATACCGCCACACACTTGCACCGTTTTACCAGTACCTGGGTCATCAGCTAAATATCTTGCGGCGTTGCCTCTAGGTCGTCTTGCTAGAAACTTGATACCGTCTTTTTGAAACGGATTATATTCCCTTGGCATAGTCTTTTACATACACTCTTTGGGTTCTACCATCAAGCCATTTGGGTGCTGTTTTATACCCTAATTCTTTCATTGCGTTCTCAACGCGATGCTGGTCATTAGGCTTTAACTGCCCACGTGGAACACATAAAATAGATTCGATAATGAAAGTAAGTGTTAGATATTGCGGCAACAATTTTTCGTTTTGCGGATTCTCTATAAAATCGGAAATCACATACGCCCACGGCTCGCCTTGCGTTCTTTCGTTTTGAATTTGCTTAGCGTTTATCAACACGTCTGGGTCTTTCAAATACGTATCAACGCCGTTTCGATACATAACAACTGCCTCTGCAAATAATTGGTCGCGGTCTTCCAGAAGCCGCTCGGTATCTATCTCTCCTCTGGTTTCAATTGGTAAGAATCTTCTGCCGCCTGTTGGGTCTTTTAGATATCCTTCATTTGCAAGGCGGTTGTATGTA
>Ga0268298_10004814_pt1 | contig 12952 bp, 12 predicted proteins | sample WWTPWeurt_MetaG_FD_194462 | JGI IMG/M metagenome (GOLD analysis project Ga0268298, IMG submission 194462) | Activated sludge microbial communities from WWTP in Nijmegen, Gelderland, Netherland - WWTP Weurt | ecosystem: Engineered > WWTP > Aerobic digester > Activated sludge | place...
GCAAAAACGCTTTCACCTTGACCTTTTGGCCCAGGTATTTGTTTTTCACGTCGCTGTAGCGTTTGAACTCTTTGCGCAGACCATAAATCGACACCGTGCCATCCGGGTATTCGCGCGGCGTGCTCGGCTCTGCAAACGACGGCGGAGGCGGCAGGTTCAACTTGACGCCCGGAAGCAGCATCGCTCCCGTCCCGGACGTATCGAACAATCCCCCCAAACCCTTGTCACAACCCGGCAAGCCGAGCAGCAAAAGCCCCACAAAAGACAAAAAGCGCACCGCACCAGCCAAGCCGCGCTTGTGCGACGAAGAAAGACATCCTTTGTGGATGCCAAAAGAAACAGTTGCCAGGTTCATGTCTGCCATTCCTTCTCTGCTCGACGAGCAGAGCCCCGAAAACGGGTCTGCCGCACAGGTCGCAAGCGCCGAGTTTTTGACAAAGTAGGTCTATTTATACCGCCGGGAAGCCTTGTGAAGGTGTGGTTTTCTTATCGCCGCGTGCATTTTCGACGCGCAAACCGCCGGATTTCGAGCCGATGGTTGCGGCAACCCCAGATGTTGCGTTTTCTGCGAAACCCATTGTGGAAACAAGATGCGCGGGGCCACTTGGGACCAATCCGCCACCTGGGCGCGCTGCCGACCTGCGAGCCGCAGCGCATGCGCCAGCGTGTCATCGGTCAGCACCCGCAAAAGCGCGTCGGCTAACGCTTCCGGCAACACTTCCGCCAAGCCTTTCGGCTGACCGCCTTTCACCACAAGACCCGCGCCGCCGAGCATCGCCTCGATGCCTCCGACCGACGAGGCCACCACCGGCACGCCCGCCGCCAGCGCCTCCCACAACACCACCGGTGCACCTTCTGTTCTCCCATCGGGCAACTGGAGCGACGGCAGCGCCAACACGTCCGCCGCCGCCAACAGTTGCCGTTTCGCGTCAGGTCCCACCGCTCCAAACATGCGCACCGGCAAACCGCGCGCCTGAACCTGCGCCGACAACGCCTCGGAAAGCGGACCATCGCCCGCGATCCAAAGGTCCGCCTGCGTCGTTTTGCACACCTGCTCAAACGCCTCGAGCAGCTCGAACAGACCTTTTACCCGCACCAAACGGCCCAAAAACAACACCGTTTTCTTCGTCGCACCCAGCGTGGCTTTCGCCTGTTGCCGTTCTGCGTCCGTCACCGCAAAATCCGCCACCCGAATGCCCATCGGCACCACGACCCCGTGCGCGCCCGGCACCATCAAATGCTCCGCCGTGTACACGAGCCGCGCCCGCTTCGACAAAAAACGCACCAGAGCCGTCGCGCGAAAACGCCTGAGCAAATGAATGTCCGACGAATGCGCCACCGCAACGTGAGGCACTTTCGGCAGCGCCAGCGTCGCCATCATCGACGACGGAACCAACCAATGCGAAATCAGCCCATCACAGCCCGAAAGCGCCCGCCCGATTGCGCGAAACATCGCCATCGAAAACGTCCCCGCCAAACACGCCGTCCGCAAAACATCGTGCGCAAACCCACCGGCCAACACATCGGGCGCGCCTCCTTGATAAAAAAGAGGCGAAGGCAGCCGCACTACGTTTTCCTGTGTCGCCTCAGCCCTCATTTCGGCGGCAGGTTCGTCCGTCGTTTCGCCCGCGCACACCACGCGCAACTCGTGGCCTTGTTCTTCCAAATAGCGGCCCAAACCCTGCACAAACCCGCCCGCTGCGTCCCCAGGAAAACGCGGATAAGACGTAGTCACAATCCCGAAAAGCATGCCGCCGCCCTTTCAGATGGTCACAAATGGTTCTTGCCGACTATGAACAGGCGTGGGCCGCCGAGCGACAGTCCCCGGCACAAAGTGCGGGGGGAGACCTTTTTTCGACGGGCCATGCCCAAAGGTGTATCAAGAAGGGGTCATCAGGCACGGCGGAAAAAGTGTCGCCGGGAAGGGGGACCTGCGCCGTGCGATGTGAAGCTTGTGACCATCTGTGAAACCGCCGCGCGCTTGTTGTTTTGCCAGCGCGTCCACAAACGCCACGGCCACGCTTTGACCGCCACAAACAACACTGGATAAATCGCCGTTTTCACCGTGATCCCCGACCGCCACGACGCCCCGTAAATGGTTCGGACCGGCACATCCAGCACCCGCGCCCGGCTTACCCACAACCGCGCCAGCAAATCATTCGGATAGCCATATCGCGGATACAGCCCATCCAAATCAATCGAGCCCAGCGTGTTCCTTGTCACTGCTGTAAAACCGCATTGCGAATCAAACAAACCCGGATATCCCGCTGTCCACCTGGTCACAAGCGACAGCGCGACATTCCCGCACACCCGCAAAAGAGGCATGTTCCCCAGCACCTCTTTTTTCGCAAACCGATTGCCTTTCACATAATCCGCGCGCCCCTCTGCAATCGGGTCCAGCAGCACCGGCACATCTTCGGGGTCCATTTGCCCATCGCCCGCCATCACCACCGCGACATCGCTTTGCAACGACAGCGCGCGTTTGTATCCCGTCGCCACAGCCGCTCCCACTCCCCGATTTTCTGCGTGGCGCAACACGTCGATTCCGCGCCGAACGCACGAAGTTGCGACCGCAAACGTCGCATCGGTGCTGCCATCGTCCACCACCACGATGTGGTCCACGAACTCCGGCACCGTCGAAAGCGTAGCCGTCAAGCGGTCCGCCTCGTTGTAAGCCGGAACCACCACAGCAATCCGAAGCTCTTTGTACATGTCTACCGGTCCGAAACCACGAGGTTCCCCGAGATGATGTCTCGTCGCAGCGCCTCGACCCTTTCGCGCACGTCTTTCGGGATCATTCCCCGCCTCGGTTCGTCGTACACGTAGTCCACGCCGCCCTCGCGCAAGCCGAACACTTTGACCCCCGGCTCGAAGTGCTTTTTTTGAAGGTCCAAGATGACCTGAAACACGCTCACGTCGATTCGTTTCACCATCGACGTAACCAGAACGTGAGGAGCGTCCTCCCACTGGTCGTTGTCCACACCGATCGCTTTGCGTTTGCGTTCGCGCGCCGCCTCAAAAACACCCAAACCCGTCGAACCCGCCGCGTGAAAGATCACTTCGGCCCCGGCTTGGTATTGCGACAGCGCGATTTCTTTCCCTTTCGCCGGATTTTTGAACGCATCCGCGCTCGTGCCCGCGTATCCGACCAGCACTTTGCACGACGAACACACCGCGTGTACGCCCTGCCGAAAACCCGCCTCGAATTTGTGGATGAGCGGGATGTCCATTCCGCCCACAAAACCCAACACCCCAGACGACGACACCAGCGCCGCCACCGCACCGACCAAAAAACTGCCTTCTTCCTCGCGAAACTTCAGCGCCACCATGTTCTTTGGCGGCATCACCAGGCCGTTTTTGTCGAATTTCGCGTAATCCACGCAAGCAAAATGCTGTTTCGGATATTCCTGCGCGATGTGGAGCATGTCGTCCGAAAACACGAAACCCACCCCAAAAATCAAATCGAAACCTTGCGCTGCCAGAAGGCGCAGCCCCGATTCCCGGTCCGCCCCATCGCCCGGTTCGATGAATTGAGCTTCGATGCCCAGCTCTTTCACCGCGCGGTCCACGCCCAAAAACGCGGCATCGTTGAACGATTTGTCGCCGCGTCCGCCTACATCAAACACCAAACCGACGCGCAAAGGCCGCTCGCCCTTTGTCCCGGTTGTCTCTGGCTTGCCTTTGGTCGAACGCGGCCATGCCACCAGCACGTTCGCAACCACAAGACACAGCGTGACCCACAGCAGCTTGCGCAAAACGCCATCTTTCACGCCGGCACCTATACCACATGTGGTAAGGCTGAAAGGAAAGGCAGGGAAAACGTGACCGCAGGCCCAGCGACACCGTCGAGCATCTACTCTTCGGAGCAGCCTGGACCAACCTGTCTCCCCAGCCTCGGCGAGCGGACGCCTTGCATAACCGATCAGCTGGCTGTGTGTTCTAGGCTGCGGATGTGTTTTTGTTGGCAGCGGCTCCCGCAGTGAGCCATGATCCACGCAGGCGAACAAGCAACCATGAGCCAGAACGGCAAGATCTTGCGAGTCATGACGCCAGATGGCGAAAAGCCACGGATCGGCTCGACCGCTCGCACGCTGGGGGTGCGCTGCCCGCAAGATGTCGCGCTGGATGAGCGAGGGTGGGCCGTGCCAGGCAAGGGGATGTCGGTGGCCCCAACGCTAACCGAGCTGCCCCATCACCGCATCCCCAGGCGGCTTCGCAAGCTGGTGCCTAGCGCCACTGGCTGCGATGACGACCGCTGCTTTCGGCTGGCCGAGCTGTCCTATCGACCCGGTGTGGTAGCTGATGCCCTGAGCCTGAGGCCCGATCTACTGCCGCGACCCGATGGCCGACGTCATGGCCAGATCGAACCGACCCAGCCGATGCCGGTATCGCGCTTTTCAGCAGCACTCGGAGACACCCAAGCCCGATGGGTGCTCGATGAGGAGGCCCCATGACACCGAGTCCTGCGTACTTTGCCTATGTTGGTCTGCTGAAGCGGCTCCACCAGCTCATCGCGCAGGGGGCAGGAGACTCGCTCGACGCGGATGCGATCCGGGATGCGATGGATACGCCCTGGGCCCAGATGACTCAAGCCGAGGTCGAGAAGGCCAACCGCCTGTCGGCATCCTTGTATCGCGAGCCTTCCGGGGGCAAGCCAAGTGGCGGCTCAGGCAACAGCCGGAGCAGGGTTCGCGCCCCCTTCACCATTTTCCGCCAAGCGGCCTAACCAGGTCGTAACAAGGCCTGCCACAATGAGCGATCTGCTGCTGTCTACGTCGATTCCGGGACTGGATCTGGTGCTGGGTGGAGGCATCCGCCTGCTGGAACGGCTGCCCCAAGCTGGGGTGAGTGGCTCGCTGCTGCTCAGAGGCACGCCGGGGGCTGGAAAGTCGCTGCTGGGGATGCAGATCGCGGTGGCCGTGGCCGATGCGCTCGGTGGGGATGTGGCATGTGGCTGCGTCGAGATCCTGCCGGTCGAACTTGACGCCCAGCTCGCCTTGTTTACGACCCCGAAGCTGCACCAGCCCGTCCTCGCTCCGCCGTTTCCGCAGGTGGAAACGGGCAAGGGCCGCCTGCTGGCGGGGGTGATCGACCTGGGCCAAAGCGGCGAAGAGCCAGAACACCTGGAAAGTGCCCTGCTCGCCCTGCTGGATGCTGTCCGGGCCGCCGGTGCCGGACCTCGGGTACTGGTCGTAGACAGCCTCTCCGACGGCTACCGACTCGGTGCCTCGGCTCCCCGGACCCTGGCCGATGGCCTGTGCAAGCTCGCCGCCGAGCAGGGGCTGCTTCTCGTCTTGCTGGAGGAAACCACTTCCGGGGGACCGTCGGGCTGGAGCTTTGCCGTGGATCTCGTCATCGAGCTAGCCCGTGCCGACGTGAGCCAGGCCGAGAAGTCCTCGGATGCCCGCCGCTTGATCGTCACCAAGAACCGCCTCGGCCCCTGTGACATTGGCATCCAAGATCTGGCCATCGACTCGCGCGGTGTCCAGGTCTTCCCACGACCCGCCGCTTATCAGCAGCCGTGGGTCCGGCAGCGACTCCTGCCGCAGCGCTTTCCATGCGCCCCATACCCGACCGATACGGTGCTGTGTGGTGACCAGTTCGTGTCGCGAGACTCCACCGTGGTGGTGCATGGCCACGACCACGCCCGTGTAAGCCGGGCAGCCTTGGCCATGGGTCGCCACGCCAGGACTACTGACCGGTATTCGGCTCATTCCCAGCCAGACGCGCCGGGAGTGGATGTGTTTGTCGCGTTTGCCGGGCAGGGCATCGAGGATCTGCAACCAGCCTGTTTCATGGGCTGTACCGATCCCCACAGGGGTGCCGCTCGGCTGCTGAGCGAGTGGCTGGAACTGCTCGAATCGGCCCTTCGCTACCCGACCGGCGTGCGGCGGGTCTTGGTCGGAGATCTCAGCGCCCTGCGAACCTACGCTCACGGCGCAGAGATTCGCAGCGCCCTGTACGTCCTGTCCACCTGCTGTCACCTGGCAGGCGTGCCCCTCATCTTGTTTGACACCACAGAGGTGATCGCCGATGGGCAATCCGGCCCTGGGCAATCCGGCAGAACAGCAGCCCGCTCCCTGCTCACCGACTTCGCCGATGTGCTGGTGAACGTCGGCGACCATTACCAAACCATCACGGACCGCCGAACGAACACTTCGTTCAGATTCTGACGACCGGGCCCGGCCAAACACAGCAGGCTGTGCAGGAGGCGGGTCGCTCGATCTGCCTCGGTCCGGGGCAGCCAGATCGAGATCCGCAGCGGAGTGATTTTTTCGATCCGGGCCATGCCACCAGCACGTTCGCAACCACAAGACACAGCGTGACCCACAGCAGCTTGCGCAAAACGCCATCTTTCACGCCGGCACCTATACCACATGTGGTAAGGCTGCTCCCAGACGACTCTTTCGTGCCAAACCATGTTCGCTACCTTTGCAGAACCCGAGTTTTATTCCGGTCTCCTTGTTGCGTTTTGGGTGCTCGCGGGCCTGACCGCCGTGAGTTTGTTGTTTCGCACCGCCCCCTACGGTCGCTACGCCCGAAAGGGGTACGGGCTGCTCATCGGCGACACCCTCGGGTGGGTGCTCATGGAAGCGCCTGCGTCTGTCCTTCCCGCGCTGTTTTTCTTTTGGGGACCCCGGCGAGACACCGTGCTGTGGGTGTTTTTGCTGCTGTGGCAACTGCATTACTTCCACCGCGCGTTCATCTTCCCCTTTCGTCGGCGCGGAGGAGGCACGATGCCGCTTCTCATCGTCGCGATGGCCGTCGTCTTCAACCTGGGCAATGCGTATCTGAACTGGCGCCATCTGACGGTGCTCGGCCCCACCTATGACCCCAGTTGGCTCACCGATCCTCGGTTTTTGGTCGGCACCGGCATGTTCGCCATCGGTTTTGTCGCCAACCAACACGCCGACTGGGTGCTCCTGCACCTGCGCAAGCCCGGCGAGACCGGATACAAAATCCCGCACGGTTTTTTGTATCGCTACATCTCGTGTCCCAACTACTTCGGTGAACTTTTGGAATGGGCCGGGTGGGCGATTCTCACGTGGTCCCTCGGAGGTCTGACGTTTGCGGTCTGGACCGCAGCGAATTTGGTCCCCCGCGCCCTGAGCCACCACCGCGACTACCACCGCCGTTTCCCCAACTATCCTCCCGACCGCCGCGCCGTCATCCCCTTCCTCCTCTAACGCTTCCTCTCCCGCTCCGCCGCTTCCTCCTCCTCCTCCTCCTTCCCAATCCCGCAAGCCACACGCACCATCAAGCCGCACCGGATGCCCCCCCCTCCACGCATTCCCTTCCCGAAACAGCGTCAATTTCTTCAGGGTATCCCGAGCAGGGGCTCGCTGCGGGGGGGGGCGTTTTTTTGGGGGGGGCCGAGCGGCGAAACGAGTGTTGCGAAACTTGCTGGAGGTGCTCAACACCGCGTCCCCGAAGGGCTCAAACTCGCGAAAAGCCCGCTGCACGGCGTCCCCGAAGGTTCCAAACTTGCGAGCAGCCCGCGGCACGGCGTCCCGAGGGGTTCCAAACTCGCAGGAAGCCCGCTGCACGGCGTCCCCGAAGGTTCCAAACTTGCGAGCAGCCCGCGGCACGGCGTCCCGAGGGGTTCCAAACTCGCGAAAAGCCTGCGGCACGGCGTCCCCAAGGGTTCCAAACTCGCGAAAAGCCCGCAGCACGGCGTTCCCAGGGGTTCCAAACTCGCGAAAAGCCCGCAGCACGGCGTTCCCAGGGGTTTGAACCTTGCGGGAAACGGATTGCAACGGGGGGATCGGGGATTGGGGTGGATTGGGGAGGGGGGTCCCGCGGGGATCAGCGGTTTGGTTTCGCCAAAACGCGGCGCACCCGCCGGGAGCAGCGGTTTGGGCTGGGCAAATCGGGGCGTACCGCAGGACTCAGGCGATCGGGTTGGGTCCAAACGGGGTGTACCGCCGGGATCAGCGGTTTGAGTTCAGCCCATCGGAGCGTACCGCAGGGCTCAGGCGTTTGGGCTTCGCAACACGCGGCGTACCCGCCGGGATCACCTGGCAGATGTTGGTCAACATCGCTCGTACCGCGTGGCTTTGGGGTTTGGGCGAGTTTTGGGGTGCTGGGGGTGGAGTGACATGTGTTTGGGGGAGTGGGCTCGGCGCGGGGGCGATGGCTTGCCTGTTGGGGGGTGTTGTGGGATTGCTGTTCGTCATGAGTGACGCTTTCGTGCAGGCTGTGGGTGTCCACAAAACGTATCGGCTGGGTGAAACGCAGGTTCGGGCGCTGCGAGGCGTGGACCTGTCGCTGCACAAGGGGGAGTTTACGGCGCTGGTGGGGGCCTCGGGGTCGGGGAAATCGACGCTGCTGAACCTGCTGGGGTGTTTGGACGAGCCGGACCAGGGCCGGATCTTGTTTGAAGGGCGGGACGTGGCGCACTTGAACGACGAACAGCGCAGCGAGACGCGAAACCTGAACATCGGCTTCATCTTCCAAAGCTTCAACTTGGTGCCGGTGTTGGACGTGTTCGAGAACGTGGAGCTGCCGCTGCTTTTGCACAAAGGGCTTGCGGCGAAAGACCGGCGGGATCGGGTGGAACAGGCGCTTTCGGACGTGGGACTTGGGGAATACAAGCGGCATTTGCCGGACAAACTGTCGGGGGGGCAGCGGCAGCGGGTGGCGGTGGCGCGGGCGCTGGTGACGCAACCTCTGCTGGTGCTGGCGGACGAACCGACGGCGAACTTGGATTCGGAAACGGCGGGGCGGCTGATCGATCTGATGGTGGACTTGAATCAGAAGCGGAAAGTGACCTTTCTGTTTTCGACGCACGACGAGAAACTGATGGTGCGGGTGGCTCGGATTGTGCGGATTCGGGACGGGGTGATCTCGGCGACGGAAACGGCGTAGACGGAACGCGGAACAGACGACAAGAGGCGGAAAGGCGGGGCACGATGGAACGAGCCTTTGCGGTGGCGCTGCGGAACCTGCGGCGGAACAAAAGGCGGAATCTGGCAACGGTGGCGGCGGTGGCGCTCGGGTTTGCGGGCCTGATCGTCATCGGCGGCTATGGAAACCGGGTCGAGCACTTTTTGCGGACAAATGCGGTGTACCTGCAGCATTCGGGGCATGTGACGGTGTACGAAAAACAGGGCCTCTTTCTGTCGGCGGCAGAGCCTTTGAAAAAGCAGCTTGGCCCGGCAGCGCAAGAGGCGATCTTGGGGTGGGCAAAGCAGGATGGGCGGGTGGAGTTTGCGGCGCGGTATTTGCGGGGAGTCGGGCTTGCGGGGAACGGGTGCGGGACGTATCCGACGATGCTGCTGGGCGTGGAACCGTGGGCGCTGGCGAGAGCGCGGCAGCACCGGGAGGTGAACAAGTGGTCGCACGAGATTGCGGCACCGCTTCGGGGGAAGTGGCTGGACGAGCTGCCGGCGGTGAATCGCCCGGCGATGGTGGCGGGGGGGCTGGCGAAATTGCTGGAGAAGCCGAGGGTGTATGAGGAAGCGGTGGGTTTGCCTCCGGCACCGCAGGTGCTGCATTGCGACGGGAAAGAACGGACGCAAGAGCTTGCGCAAGACGCGAACGTGCAGCTTGCGGGGATCAATTACGACGGGTCGCTTTCGGCTCTGGATACCGAGATGGTGGGGACGTATCACCCGTCGGAAACACTGGGGGAAGACGGCTTCATGATGACGACGCTGGGGACGCTTCAGGAGCTGTATGCGACCGACCGGGTGACGTACATCGGGCTGTATTTGAAAAGTCCGCTGGATGCACACGCGGTCGCGCAAGACATGACGCGGGCGCTTTCGGACAAGGGGCTGCAAGTGGACGCACTGCCGTTTGACGACGAGGACTCGAAACCGTATTACGTGGGGACGATGGCGTTTTTGGGGGCGGTGGCAGGGTTTATGACGGGGCTCGTGGTGCTGGTGTTGGCGCTGACGGTGCTGGGCGCGATGACGCTGACGATTTTGGAACGGACGCGGGAGCTTGGGACGCTGCGGGCGCTGGGGTTTCCGAGGCAGGCCCTGATCGGTTTGGTGGTGCGGGAGGCGGTGGTGTTGTCGGCGCTGGGGCTTGTGCTGGGAACGGTGCTGGGGGTGTCGGGGTGTTTTGCGGTGAACGCGGCGGGGATTCGGTTTGCGCCTCCGGGCGTGCCGGGGACGATTCAACTGATTCTGGTGCCGGCGGGGTGGATTTGCGCGATTCAGGCGGCGGTGGTGTTGCCGTGTTTGTGCTTCGCGGCGTGGCTTGTGGTGCGCGCCCAAGCGAAACGCAACATCGTAGACCTTCTCACGGCGCAGACAGGTTAGGGGACTGGCGATGAGTTTTTCTTACACTTCTTCACTCATCTTGAAGGTGGCGTTTCGGAATGTGCGGCGGAATTGGCGGCACAGTCTGGCGGCGCTCTGTACGCTGGCGATTGGCTTTGTCGCGCTGTCTCTGTTTCAGGGGTACATCGAGGAGCTGTTGCGAATGCAGCTCGACCTGATCTATTCGCGCATCATGATCGGCGAAGTGATGGTGCAAAAGCCGGGGGCGGAAACGCGAGAGGCGCGGATTGATCCAGAGGCGTATTGGATCGATCAAAAGGAACAGGCTTTTCTGGAGGGATGGATTGCGGCGCATCCGAACGACGTGAAGACGCGGGTGCGGATGCTGATGCTCTTGGGAATGGCACATTCGGGGGGCAGCTCGGCGCAGGCCATTGCGCTGGGGCACGACATTCCCGAGGGACGGATCGCGCGTCGGAAGTGGGTGTGGAACACGTATGCGGGGCATCCGATTCGGGATGACGAACCGCAGAGTGCGATTTTGGGAACGGGGCTCGGGACGCTTTTGGGATGCGAGATGGTGCAAAAAGACGTACCGATCGATCCGAAGACGAGCGCGCCGACGGCAGTGGAGCGGCCTCTTGCGTGCAAACAACCGACGATTACGCTGACGGTGCAAAGCGGCAAAGGCCGCACGAACGCGATGGAGGCAGAGGTCACGGGGCTCACGCGGGCGGGGGCGCGGGACTTCAATGACAGGCTGCTGTGGGTCCCCCTTTCGTTTGCGCAGGAGCTGGCGACGACCAAGAATTTGTCGTCCTACATGATCGTGCTTCGGAATCCTGCGGATGCGCCCAGACTGCGGGCGGATTTGCGGGCGGCGGTGAAGCAAGCGGGGCTCACGCTGGATGTGCTCGATTGGTTCGATTCGCGGGGCGCGGACCTTCTGCGGCGCGGGGTTGAGCTTTTGTCGATCTTTCGGGCGCTGGTGTTTGCCGTGATTCTGGTCATCGCGGGGACGGCAGTTCTGACGAGCATGATGAAAACGGTGCGGGAACGGACGCGCGAAATCGGAACACTGCGCAGCATCGGGTACTTGCGCCGCCACCTGTTGTCCATGTTTGCAGCCGAGGCCGCGATGCTCGCACTCCTTTCGGGAGGCATCGGTTTCGCCGTGTCCGTCCTTGTGACCGCGTTTGTGAATCAAGCCGGTTTCCTGTACCGAGGCGGTCTTCTGGCCGAGGCGATTCCCCTGCGCATCGGCTATTCCACCCATGCGTATGTGTCCGGTTTCCTCTTCTTGTCGTTCGTCGCCATCATCGCCGCTCTCCTGGCCGCCAACCGCGTCACCCGCATGCGAATCGCCGAATCCCTCTCCGATTCCTGACGTTCCCCTTTCTTCGATTCCTAACGTCCCCCACCTATTTCCCAACTTCCCCCTTCCTAGCCTGGCCGCAAGACGCGCCCCAGGGGTTTCTGGGTGCTAGGTTTTTGGGGTGGGTGATTGGGGGATTGTGGGTTCGGGTTTTGGGGTTGTGGGGTGGTAGTGGATGTGGACGCGGAGGACCTGGGGAAGGTTGCTCTTGATGACTTGTTCGACGCGGGTGGCGATGGCATCGCCCTCGGCCAAAGAGAGAGCGCCATCGATACCGATGGTCAAGTTGATGACGGTGTGCGGACCGAAACGGTGGGCCAGCAATTCCTGGAGCTCGTGGACCCCGGCAATGTTGCGCAGCAATTCGGCCACCTGCTCGGTCAGTTGCTGGTTCGGAACGGCGTCCATGAGTTCAGAAGAGGACTCCCGCAGAATGGAGACCCCCGTGCGCAGAATGAACAACGCAACAAACGCTCCTGCCGCCGGGTCCAGCCACGGCAACCCGCGCTGACCAAAGAAGATCCCCACCGAAGCCGCCGCCGCCGAAAAGACATCATTCCGATGATCCCGAGCCAGCGCATTCACCACGGGGTTCTGTGTCTCTTGGGCCAGTCTGCGAACATGGTAGAAAAGGAAAATCTTCAACGCGACCGTCCCAAGCGCGACCCCAAAAGCGGCGTTTGTGGCCCCCTGTGACGTGGCTTTCCCATCCGCCAGATCCCAGATCTTGTCCACTGCATCCCAGAAGATCCCGATGGCGGTGGCAACAATGAATGCACCGACGGTCAGCGAGGCGATGGTTTCCAGTTGCCGATGTCCGTAGGGATGCTCTGTGTCCGCAGGTTTGTTCGCCATGCGGACGAAAATCCTGGCGATGATCGAATAGGCCACATCGGACGTAGAATTGATTCCTTCAGCCAAAAGGACTGGACTGTGGCCCAGAACTCCGACGACGGTCTTGAGCACAGACAGAACCACATTCGCAACAAGCCCCAGATTCACCGCCCACAGGCTTTTCCGTTCCCGTTCACCCAGCATCCCCGGATTGTAAAGAACTTCCCGAACAAAAACCGCCCGCAAACCTGTTTCACAAAACCCCCTCCCCCCCCAAAAGAAAGAAGGCCGGTGTCGCACTCCTTGCTCAATGCGGGGATGGGATGGGGCGGCGTTCCCAGGAAATGGCGGACGTTTGGATTCGCGGTTCTTGGGGCAGTCGTGTTCTCACGCCCGAATGACGGTGATGTTTCGGGTGGTGGGGGACTTGGTTTGGGTGACGGTGAGGCGTTTGGAGAGGGGGAGTCTTTTGGGACGGCGGTCGAACAGGACGAGCCAGCCGGTGGGT
>Ga0268298_10004815_pt1 | contig 12952 bp, 7 predicted proteins | sample WWTPWeurt_MetaG_FD_194462 | JGI IMG/M metagenome (GOLD analysis project Ga0268298, IMG submission 194462) | Activated sludge microbial communities from WWTP in Nijmegen, Gelderland, Netherland - WWTP Weurt | ecosystem: Engineered > WWTP > Aerobic digester > Activated sludge | place: Netherlands...
GGCTCGCCCAACCCGGACACGAAGAAGGCGACCGAGCTCTTCCTGAACGCCGTGAAGGACACCGAGGTGCTGCTCCTCCAGCTCGACAAGCCCGGGCAGGAGATGATGCGCCCGCTGCTCATGAACCCGCTGCGCCAGGCGTACCGCGCGGTGGTTCGCAGCGCGGGCGGCGCGGCGAGCGGCCTCTGGGAGGTCGAGGTGTGGCCCGGCTACGACAAGAACATCAAGGACCGGTACCCCTTCAACCTGGCGTCCACGCGCGACGCTTCGTTCGAGGATGCCGTGGCGTTCTTCAAGCCGAAGGACGGGACGCTCTGGGGCTTCTACGACAAGTACCTCAAGGGCTTCCACTACAACGTCAACCACGACTTCTACCCGCTGCAGCAGCTCCAGGACGACACCCCGGGCGCGAAGGCCTCGACCCCGTTCAAGACGAACCTCTACAACTGCCTCAAGCGCGCGCACGAGATCACGGACGCGATCTTCCAGACAGGCGAGGAGAAGCCCAAGGTCACCTTCTCGATCAACCTCAAGACCGTCAGCCCGATCGTGAGCGAGGTCATCTTCGATCTCGACGGCCAGGTGCGCCGGTACAGAAACGAGAAGGAGAACTGGTACACGTTCGACTGGCCCGGCAAGAAGCCCTCGGGCGCGAGCATCCGGGTGCGCGGCGCCGGCGGCCTCGACGAGGAGCTCAAGCGTGAAGGCCCGTGGGGCATCTACCGCCTCTTCGAGACGGGCACGGTGACGGCGCAGAAGGACAGCGACGAGGTCTTCACGGTCACCTGGCAGATGACCGCCCCGCCCGTCACGGTCGTGATGGAGGTCCGCCCGAGCCGCTCGAATCACCCGTTCGTCCCGAGCTTCTTCCGCGCCACGAACTGCCCGCCGAGCATCGGTGACAGCTTCGGCGGCGGTGGTGGCGGAGGCGGCGGCAAGAAGGGCTAACCAACCGTTGCTTTCGTTGATATCACCAACATTGCATGAGCGTTGGATGGGGGGTCCCGCCGCAGGAAAGCCTTCGGCTGGGGGGAAGGGCGTGAGCGCCCTTCCCGCGTAGACTGAGCGCGCCCGGCGATCCCTGGCGCGCTCTTCTCGTTTCTGCATTTTCGTATTTGACCCGCACGATGCCCGCTCCCCGCAGCGCGCGCGTTCGTGTAAGAAAAAAGAAGCATGTTCTGGCGCAAAAAACGCGCACCCGCGGCACCGCCGCAGGTCGGTTGTTTCGGCAAGCTCCCCGCGACCGGTGATTTCATCCGGCTCAACGCGGCCACGGACGAGCTCGCGGCGTTCGATCGATGGATGGGCGGCGGCATCGACTTCGCGCGCCGCTTCATGGGGACGACCTTCGACGGCGCGTACCACGGCTCGGTGGGCCTCTTCATTTTCCGCGGCGAAGGGAAGGGCGAAGAGCAACCAGGTCGCGCGCTCGTGGGCGCGTGGGCGCCGAGCGGTGACAACGCGGGGCGCCTCTACCCGATGACCGTGTTCGCCTCGTACGACTACGGCCAGCTCGTCGCGGCGGGCGGCGGCGTGCCGATCGCGCTCTTCCCCTTCCTCTCCACGGCGTACGAGCTCGTGCTGAGCGGGCGTCAGCTCCCCGTCGATCAGTTCCTCGATCGCGTGTCGCGCATCCAGATCCCTTCGCTCGACGACCCCGATCTCGTGACGGCCGGATACCGCCAGTGGCTCGCGTCGCAGCCGATGAAGGCGCTCTGGGAGACGGGCTTCGGCACCGACAACAACCGCTACTGGGTGATCCAGAACATCCTCGCGAGCGTGCAGCCGTTCCGCGGGCAGGAGATGCCAAAGACGGGCCTCGCCGTTCGCCTCCCGCTCGGCCCAGGCGACGCGTACGCCGCGGCCGTGTGGATCGACATCACGCTCCGCCTCGCGAAGTGGAAGAGCACGCTGCTCAACGCCTTCTGGTCGCCGCAGCAAGCGCTCTTGCTCCACCTCGGATCGCCGCACGTCGCGTCCTTCCGCGAGCTGATCTCGCCCACGGGCCAGGCCGATCACGTCGCCGATCTCTGCGGCCCCGCGACCCTCGACGAGGCGACGACGCGCCGCGCGCTCGGGCCGCAGCTCGACGCCCTCGTCGCGCGCACCGATCTCTCGCTCGCGCAGTTCCTCGAGGGCCTCTTGAGCGTGTAGGCCTCCGTCCGAAGCTGGTACGCTCCGCCCCCACCATGGCGGCGGACGACCTAATCAACGAGATCAAGGAAAAGCTCACAGACCTCCTCGCTCCGATCAACGGCGGCGTCGGCGCCGATTGCTCGTTCGAGGACGTCGACGCGATCAAGAACGAGATCGACAAGTCGGCGTCGATGGGCGGCGCGAAGACCGACTGGAACTCGGTCGTCAACAACTCGGAGACGGCGCTCACCGAGAAGACGAAGGACTTTCGAATCGCGCTCTACTGGGCGGCGGGGCGCGCGACCCAGGAGGGCGTGCGCGGCCTGCTCGAAGGGTTCGTCTTGCTCCAGGGCTTGATGGACACGTTCTGGGACACGATGTACCCGCCGCTCAAGCGGCCCAAGGCTCGCGCGAACCTCGCGATGTGGCTCGCCGAGTACACGAAGACCCTCCCGTCCATCAACGCGTTCCAGCCCACGGCGAAGGACGCGGACCTCTGCAAGGCGCTGGAGAAGGTCAGCCGCAACGTTGACAACGAGCTCGCCGACAAGCTGGGCGAGGCGTTCCAGGGCCTTCGCGAGGTCCGGAACATCATCGTGAACATCGAGCGGAGCCTGCCCAAGGAGGCTCCGCCGCCGCCACCTCCGCCGCCACCTCCGCCGCCTCGCGCTGCGCCCGAGCCATCGACGGCGTCGCAGCCGCAGGCCCCGGCCGTGCCTGTGTATTCTGCGCCCGTCGAGGCCGCGCCCGTGCAGACGGTGGAGGCCATCCCGCCGGAGCTGGATCCCGCGCAGATCGTGGACGTCGACGTCGCCTCCGCGACCCTCTCGCGGTGCACGTTCCTCCTCCAGCGCGCCGGCGACACGGTGCGCGCGAACCTGCCGAAGCTGCCCGTCGGCTACCGCGTCCAGCGCACCGGCCTGTGGCTCGAGGTGAGCCAGGATCCGCCGAACGAAGGCGGCACGATGAGCAACGTCTCGGGGCCTCCCGACTACGTGCGCACGCAGCTCAACGACGCCGCGGCCGCGGGGGATCCGCAGGCGCTCCACGCCGCGGCCGAGGCGATGATCTCGGAGAACCCGCTGTGGCTCGATCCGCAGCGCCACTCGATCCAGGCGCTGGAGCAGCTCGGCGAGGAGAGCGACGGCGTCCGCCAGACGCTCCTCGTGCAGCTCGCCGCGCTCCTCGCTCGCGCGCCGGGCCTCTCCACGTTCAAGTTCAACGACGGCACGCCCACCGCGGACGCGGACACCGTCGCGTGGCTGGAGACCGCGATCAAAGGCGCCTTCGCGTCCGGCGGAGGCGGGGGCCCGCGCGCCTCCAACCCCACGGACAAAGCGATCCGCGAGGCGCAGGAGAAGCTCGGCGGCGACGCGCCGGATCTCCCGGGGGCCTTCGCGATCCTGCACAAGGCCGCGAAGTCGGCGTCGGCCCCGGCGGACAAGTTCAAGGCCCGCCTCGCGCTCGCGAAGATCGCGTTGCAGGTGAACCAGATCGGCATCGCCAAGGCGCAGCTCGAGGGGCTGGAGCGCACGGCCGCGTACCACCACCTCGCCGAGTGGCAGCCGGACGTCTGCGCCGAGCTCTACGGCGCGCTCTTCCAGGTGCACCGCGCGCAGAACGCGGCCTTCGGCATGGACGTCCCGCCGGAGGCCCGCGCCAAGGAGAGCGGCGCGTTCGAGAAGCTCTGCGAGCTCGACGCGTCCGCCGCGCTCAAGCTGATGATGGAAGCGCCGCCGATGTGACCCTCTCGCGCAGCGTCGGGACTCCGTCCGCAGCGGCGGCCGCGCGCGGATCCCTGCGCGCCACCAAAGTCAAGCGCGAACGACCTTTTGGTCGGTCATTGACCGTCATCAGTCCGGTTCCCACCCTGACAACTGCCTGATTCTACAGGCTGTTTCTTCCCCCAGAAAAACGTTCGCTCAGCGTCCCTCCGGTGAGGAACATGGACCTTTCCATTTTCGGTTTCGCTATGCTCCGGCGCCGCTCGGCGGGAAACGGGCAGCGTGCCGATTCGCCGTGCCGGTGTCCGAGGCTCCTTCGTTAGGGGGCCGCCCGAGAGTCAATCGTCTCATTAGGTCGCGTTTGGGGCTTCGGATCGCCACCCGGCGTCTTGCGCCCCAACCCCCCACGAGGGGAAAGGAGCCTCAGCGATGTCGAAAGAAGGATCAGTCGCGCCGAAAGAACGCGTGAACATCACGTACAAGCCTGCGACAGGTAACGCGAAGGAAGAGGTCGAGCTGCCTCTCAAGCTCCTCATGCTCGGTGACTACACCCAGCGCCCCGACCCGCGACCGCTCGAGGATCGCAAGCCCATCAGCGTCGACAAGGACAACTTCCAGAAGGTCATGGGCGAGCAGAAGCTCGGCCTCTCCTTCGCCGTGAAGGATCGTCTCTCCGAGGGCGATGACACGGAGATCAGCGTGAACCTCAAGTTCCGCCGCCTCTCCGACATGGAGCCCGAGGCGATCGCGAACCAGGTGCCCGAGCTCAAGAAGCTTCTCGAGCTCCGCGCGGCCCTCACCGCGCTCAAGGGCCCTCTCGGCAACGAGAAGGCCTTCCGCAACAAGATCCAGTCGATTCTCAACGATCCCGCGCAGCGGAACCGACTCGTCAACGAGCTCGGCCTGAAGAAGGAGGAGTAAACAATGTCGACCGAAGCCCAGGCCAGCGGCGGAACGCAGACGCTCGAAGGCGCCTCTCTACTCGAAGAGATCCTCGCCGAAACCAAGATGACCCCAGGCGACGAGGGGTACGAGATCGCGAAGCGCGGCGTGCAGGCGTTCATCGCCGAGCTCGTCACGCCGAAGCGCGAGGGCGAGAAGATCGACAAGGCGCTCGTCGACGCCCTCATCGCCGAGATCGACGTGAAGCTCTCGAAGCAGATCGACGAGATCATCCACCACCCGACCTTCCAGAAGCTGGAGAGCGCGTGGCGGAGCCTCAAGTTCGTCATCGACCGCGTCGACTTCCGCGAGAACATCAAGGTCGAGGTCCTCAACTGCTCCAAGGAAGACCTCCTCGCGGACTTCGAGGACGCGCCCGAGGTGCCGAAGAGCGGCCTCTACAAGATCGTGTACTCGGCGGAGTACGGCACGTTCGGCGGCCGGCCCTTCGGCGCGATCGTCGCGAACTACGACTTCGGCCCCGGGCCGCAGGACGTCGCGCTCCTCCAGAAGTGCGCGTCGGTCGCGACGATGTCGCACGCGCCGTTCTTCGCGGCGGCGGGTCCCGGCTTCTTCGGCCTCAAGGACTACCTCAACCTGCCCAACCTCAAGGACCTCAAGAGCCTCTTCGAGGGCCCGCAGTACACGAAGTGGCAAGCGTTCCGCGAGAGCGAGGACGCGCGCTACGTCGGCCTCACGCTGCCGCGCTTCCTGCTCCGCCTCCCGTTCGGCAACAACACCGTCCCGGTGAAGGCGTTCAACTACGAGGAGGACGTCATCGGCAAACACGACGCGTACTGCTGGGGCAACGCGGCGTTCGCGATGGCGACGCGCATCGCGGACAGCTTCGCGAAGTTCCGGTGGTGCCCGAACATCATCGGCCCGCAGGCCGGCGGCACGGTGGAGAACCTCCCGCTCCACCAGTACGAAGCGATGGGCGAGATCCAGACGAAGATCCCGACCGAGATCGTCCTCACGGAGCGCCGTGAGTTCGAGCTCTCGGAGGAGGGCTTCATCGGCCTCACCTACCGCAAGGACTCCGACAACGCGTGCTTCTTCTCGGCGAACTCCGCGCAGAAGCCCAAGTACTTCGGCCAGAGCGAAGAGGGCCGCGCCGCGGAGCTCAACTACCGCCTCGGCACGCAGCTCCCGTACATGATGATCATGTGCCGCCTCTCGCACTACCTGAAGGTCCTTCAGCGCGAGCAGATCGGTACGTGGAAAGAGCGCGCGGATCTCGAGCGCGAGCTCAACGACTGGATCGGTCAGTACGTGGCCGACCAGGACGTCGTCTCCGCGGCGATCCGTGGCCGTCGTCCGCTCCGCAAGGCGCAGATCATCGTCACGGACGTCGAGGGCAACGCCGGCTGGTACAAGGTCGACATGAAGGTGCGCCCGCACTTCAAGTACATGGGCGCGTTCTTCACGCTCAGCCTCGTCGGCAAGCTCGACAAGGAGTGAGAGGCTCCCCACTCACGTGGGAAGGGCGATCTCGCCCTTCCCCCCAGCCGCAGGCCAACCTGCGGCGGGACCCTCCATCCAACGTTCCGTCTTCGGAGGGAGCTTGGATCCAGGGGTGAAGTGAGAGCAGTCACGACGCACAGAGGCCCTGCTCCCGAGAGGAAGCGGGGCCTTCGTGTTTTGTTTGTGCTGGATCCAATGCCCACCCCCGGCCCGTGCTCCGCACGGTCCGCCCCGCCCAAGCGTCGCGCGCTGCGCGCCGCGGGCGGGGACCTTCGTCGTCAGCGCGTCAGTTCCCCGTGCCCGGGAGCGTCGCGTTCGACAGCCACTGGAAGCCGTCGATGATCGCGAGCGAGTCGTAGGCCGAGTCGCCCACGTCCCAGATCGCGATGCGCAGCTCCACGATGTCGCCGGGGATCACGTTGCCCGCCGTCGTGAGCCAGAACGTCCCGCCGCCGATCGTGCAGTTGTCGAAGCCGCCGCCGCTCACCTCGAAGCCCGTGCCCATGAGCTGCGACGATCCGAGCGAGCACGACGAGGCGCTCACGTCCGGGTCCCAGCAGTTGGGGTTCGCGGCCTGCGAGTCGCACACGGCGAAGAGCGGCGTCCCCTTCGCGATGTTGATCCCGATCGGCCACTGCTGACCGCCCTGCGTGTACGTCATCAGGTTCTTGTCGACCGGGTTCGCGATCGGCGTGGGCACCCCGTTCGGCGTGTCCACGAGCGCGATGAACTGGTCGTTGTAGCTCGTGCACACGAACTCCGGATATTCGGCCGAGAAGAAGTACGAGTTGAAGCTGAAGGCCTTCGCGTTCGTCGGCGCTCGCAGCCGCAGGTAGAGCATCGCCGAGTCGTTGGCCGTGGCCGAGTCCGCGGCGTTGCACCCCGGCGAGTCCGGCAGCGCGTTCGCGTTCTTGAGCGGCGGGTTCGGCGTCGCGAACCAGTCCTTCACCGTGTGCGGCTGCCCCGCGACGTTGATGCTCACCGCCGAGCTCGGCATGTGCGTGTTCGACACGTTGGATCCCACGGGCGCTCCGCCGTTCGGACCGGGCATCATCTGCGCGCCGTCCGCCGCGATCCCGCTCGACATCACGACCACGCTCGCGCCCTCGGTCGTCGCGGGCGACACCGTGCCGAAGCCGTTTCGGATCGAGATCGCCCCGAAGTCCTGGAGCACCGTGCCGTCCGCGCGGAGGATCTTCGCGTCGATGAGGCCCCACGTCTTGTTCGCGAGCGAGATCGGCTGCTCCTGCGTGAGCCGGCAGATCCCGAGCGCCTTCGCGTAGTCCACGGCCGTCTGCGAGCTCGACATGAGCCCCCCGTCGCACGGGAGCGTGTCCTCGATGTCGAAGAGGTCCGTCTTGCCGTTGCAGTTGTCGTCGATGCCGTTGCCGACGACCTCCAGCGCGCCCGGGTTCACGAGCTCGGGCTGAGCGCCGCAGAGCCCCGGTTTGTCGCAGCAGTCGCCGTCCGCGACGAGCCACCCGTCGCCGTCGCAGTCGGTCGTCGCCGGGTTGCACGCCTGGCACACGCCGCCCGAGCACGACTCGCCCTGCGCGCACGCGTTCCCGCACGTCCCGCAGTTCTTCGGATCCGTCTGCGTGTTGATGCAGGTCTGACCGCACGCCGTGAGCCCGCCGCCGCAGCTATCCGCGCACGCGCCCTGGAAGCACACCTTCCCTGCGGCGCACGCCGTCCCGCACATGCCGCAGTTCGCGGGATCGACCTCCAGGTTCTTGCATGTCTGCCCGCACTGCGTGAGGCCCGGCGCGCAGAACCCACACTGTCCGTTGAAGCACCCGTCGCCCGCGGGGCACACCGTCCCGCACGCGCCGCAGTTCTTCGGATCGCTCGCCTTGTCGACGCACTTCACGCCGCACTTGGTGCTGCCGCCGCTGCAGAACAGTCCGCACTGACCGAGGGAGCACACCTCGCCGGGCCCGCACGCCGTCCCGCACGCGCCGCAGTTCGCGGGGTCATTGTCCGTGTCGGCGCACACGGCTCCGCACTTCGTCGTCCCGCCGTTGCACAGCGTCGTGCACGTCCCGTTCGCGCACACCTCGCCGGCCGCGCACGTCGTCCCGCAGGCGCCGCAGTTCGTCGGATCGTTGTCGGTGTCGACGCACGTCGTCCCGCACTTCGTCGATCCGCCGCTGCACAGGAGCCCGCACATGCCGAGCGAGCACACCTGTCCGGCGCCGCACACCGTCCCGCAGCCTCCGCAGTTCTGTCCGTCGATCTGCGTGTCGACGCACTTGCCCCCGCAGTTCTGCGTCCCGCCGAGGCACTGCGCGGCGCACGCGCTCTGCGAGCAGACTTGATCCGCCGCGCAGACGGTCCCGCACGCGCCGCAGTTCGCGGGATCGAACTTGGTGTTCGTGCAGACCCCGCCGCAGAGGGTCGCGCCCGGGCAGACCTCGCCGGCGCCGCCGGAGCCGCCGGTGGTCGCGCCGCCCCCGCCGGTGGCTCCGCTGGCGCCGGATCCCCCGAGCCCTCCCTGGTTGCTCCCGGGGCTCGCCGAGCACCCGAACGTCGCGCCGATCGCCGACAAAACAAGGCAAACGGCGCTCAACTCTCGAAAGCGTGAAAGGACCATACGAACGACCCCGTGTGGAAGAACGAGCCTTCGCGCGGGCCCCCGCGGCATCGCTGGAGCCGCGCGCCTCTCGACTCCCATGGAGCGCCTCGGGCGAAAAGCCCCACGCAGCATCGAGCCTCGCGATTCGCGCGCCGCGGGGGCCTTCGCGTCTTCAGCGATCGCGCGGCGCCGGTCGATCGCGCATCCCGATCCACGCCTCGCGCACCTCGTCGAGCGTGTCCACGCGGCGCGCAGGCGGGAGGCTCCCGGTGAGCATCCGACCGTAGCTCTTGGTGCGCACCCGACGATCGAGCAGCGCCACGATCCCTCGGTCCCGCTGCGTGCGGATGAGCCTCCCGAAGCCCTGCTTCAGGGTGATCGCCGCGTTCGGGACGAAGTACTCGTTGAACGGGCTCTTCCCCGCGGCCTCGATCGCCTTCGCGCGCGCCGCGACGATCGGATCCGACGGCACCGCGAACGGCAGCTTGTCGATCACGACGAGCCGCAGCGCGTCCCCCGGCACGTCGACGCCCTCCCAGAAGCTCATCGTCGCGACGAGCACCGCGTCGTTCTGCGATCGAAACCGCGAGAGCAAGGCCCCCTTCGGCGCGTCCCCTTGCACCATCGGGGATCGCTGGAGGAGCCCCCCGATCTTTCGCGCGAGGGCCCGCATCGCTCGCACGCTCGTGCACAGCACGAAGGCCCCGCCGCCCGTGATCCGCACGAGATCCGCCGCGCGCTCGGCCGCCGCGTCGAGGAACCCCTCCTCCGCCGGCTCCGGGAGATCGCTCGGCAAGTAGAGCAGCGAAGATCCCGCGTAGTCGAACGGCGAGGGCACGCACGCCTCCTCGATCGGAACCGACAGATCCGCGTCCAGCCCGAGCCTCGATCGCACGAACGTGAAGCTCTCGGATCCCCCTTCGATCGAAGCCGATCGGTGCGCCGTCGTGAGCGTCGCGCTCGTGAGCACCGTCGCGTGGGTGCGCTCGAACAGGAACGCGCGCAGCGTGTCCCCGAGCCGGATCGGAGAGGCCCCGATCGACACGTTGCGCTGCGTGACCTCCACCCACGTCACCTGGTTCGCGCTCGGATCCAGGATCTTCGTCGCGGCTTGCCGGAGGGCCGCCGCGCGGGCTGCGACGAGGCGCATCGGCTCGTCCTTCGCGGCGCCCTTCGCGTACCCCCCGAGCGCCTCGAGCGTCTCGTCGAAGCGCCCCCACGTCTCCGAGACCTCGGAGGACCACGCGTCCGGCGGCAGGAGCGCGCGCCCGTTATCGGCCCCGCCGCGATCCAGCGCGACCGTCGCGATCGCCTGGAAGAAGCTCATCGTGGCCTCGTGCACCACCGCGGTCAGCGCGGAGCCCTCGCCGCGGCCGAACACAGGATCCGTGAGCCCCGCCGCCACGAACGCGCGCTCCGCGTCGCGCAGCATCACCTCCACGCGCGCCCGCGAGAGGCTCGTCCCGAAGAACTGCGTCGCGATCTCCTCGATCTGATGCGCCTCGTCGAGGATCACCGCGTCGTACGCCGGCAGCGCGCCCCCTGCGAAGCCTCGCTCGCTCGTCGAGGCGCGCATCGCGAGGTCCGCGAAGAACAGGTGGTGGTTCACGATCAGGAGCTGCGCCTTCTCCGCGTCCTTGCGCAGCTTGGTCACGAAGCACTCGTCGTTGTAGGCGCACCCGCTCCCGATGCGCGTCTCGCTCGACGAGCAGACCTCGCGCCAGATCGGATCGCCCTCCGCCAGCGTCGCGAGCTCGGACATGTCGCCCGTCTCTGTCTCCGCGGCCCACGCCTCGATCAGCGGGAGCGATCGCATCGCCATCCCGCCCTGCGCGTACGCGGTGCGGCGCACCTCGTTGAACCTGCGCTTGCAGAGGTAGTTGCCGAGCCCCTTCATCACGACGACCTCGGGCTCGAACTGGAGGTGCTTCGCGATGAGCGGCAGATCGTTCGTGAGGATCTGATCCTGGAGCGTCTTCGTCGCCGTCGAGATCACGACCTTCATGCCCGAGAGGAGCGCCGGCACGAGGTACGCGAGCGTCTTGCCCGTGCCCGTCCCGGCCTCGCAGAGGAGCACGCCCCCTTGATCCAGTTTGCGCTCGATCGCCTGCGCCATGTCGAGCTGACCGGGTCGATCTTCGTACCCGGGCATCGCGCGCGCGAAGGGGCCGTTTCGCCCCAGCAAATCGATCGCCCGCGCCTTCAATCGTTGTGACCGGCCGACTTCGGGAAGCTCAGCGCGAAGCGGACCTCTTCGAGCGCCACGTCCAGCCCCGGCGTGTCGCGCTCGAACTGCACCTCGCACCACGTGTCGAGCATCCGCTCCCCGTCGCCCGGATCGAAGATGGGCCGCGTCGTCGCCTCCACCTCGCGGTAGCCGCGCTCGAGAGCCTGCGTGGCGAGCGTGCGCGCGCGGACGAAGAGCTGCTCCTCCGTCTCGTTCGGAAAATCCGTTCGCTGCGCGCGGACCACGAAGCCCACGGTGGAGCGACCGGCGTGCACGAAGATGCCGGAGTCCATCAGCAGGTTCTCCCGGACGCGCTCGGCGACGTGCACGACCTCGCCGCGCGTCCGATAAAGCTCGAAACCGGCTGAAATGAGCGCTCTTTTGATTTCCGTGGGGGTCGGCATTCGAAACGTCGCAAGCCCCTCGTCCCACATTTTTGGCAAGAAAGGGCGCTCCTCGTCAAGAAGTCGGCGAGGGTCGAGGGAGATCCTGACCCGGGTCGCGAGGAGGAGCATGGAGAATCACGGCCTTCGTGCTATGCCCGCGCCGGTCGTCCGTCCCGTGGCGGATCAGGAGTTTTCTCCTCTTCGGCCCAGATCGCGCGGCCTGTTTCCCAGCGAGCGTCCGGTGAACAAGACAATTTCGGCAATCGGCGGGCTCTTCATCATCCTCGTGGCGGTCGTGTTCATCGTGCAGTTCCGCCCGGCCTCCGGCGGACCGCAGGCGGGCGGCGCAGGCCCGACGTGCGCGATCGAGATCCACGGCAACTGCATCTCCACGACGCATTTCTGGGCGGCGTACCGGCTCGCGGCCGGCCCGTTCGACCAGTCCGCGACGAAGAAGATGGGCCTCCGCCGCCTCGTCACGGACGGCTTGATCGAGCGGTGGATCCTGAACGAGGACGCGAAGCGCCTCGGCATCACCGTGAGCGAGGACGAGATCACGCAGGAGCTCGTGAAGGGCCGCGCGTACGTCTCGCTGCCCGCCGACAAAGAGCGCGAGATGGGCGCCGCGCTGATGCTGCTCGGCCAGAGGCAATGGAGCGTGGAGTGGCCGACGCCGTTCCGCCCGATGCCCGTCAAGAGCAGCAAGACGAAGCAGTTCGAGGTCAAGGCCTACGACAAGGCCGTCAAGACGATGACCAAGCTCTCGCAGGACGACTTCCGCGAGTTCCAGCGCCAGGAGATCGTCGCGAACCGCATGCGCGACCTCATCCGATCGCGCGCGCACGTCGCCGAGGCCGAGGCCTACAACGAGTACGCGCGCATGAAGAGCACGGCGACGGTGAGCTACGTGAAGCTCGACGCCAGCTACTACGCGGACCTCGTCGTCGACCAGTCGGACAAAGCGATCGAGGAGTGGGCGGCCAAGAACCCCGAGCCCATCAACAAGCAGTGGGAGGCCAAGAAGGCGCAGTACGAGGGCGAGTGCCGCGTGTCGCGCCACATCCTCGCCAAGTTCTCCGAGGACTCGTCGGAGGAGGACAAGGCGAAGGCGAAGAAGCGCATCGACAAGGCGCTCGAGCTCGTGAACAAGGGCGAGGACTTCGCCGCGGTCGCGAAGCGGTTCTCGCAGGACGGCAGCGCGTCGCACGGCGGCGATCTCGGCTGCGTGCCCAAGAAGCAGATGGTGGAGCCCTTCGAGAAGGGCCTCTTCGCGCTCGACGACGGCAAGGTGAGCGGCGTCGTCACGAGCCAGTTCGGCTACCACCTCATCAAGAACGAGAAGACGGTCAAGCCCGAGGGCGTCGAGAAGGCGATCAAGGCGCAGATCGCGCGCGAGCTCTACCTCCAGGCCCAGGCCGACGCGCAGGCCGCCGCCGCCGCGAAGAGCATCCAGGCCGCCGTGAAGGGCGGCAAATCGCTGGAGGACGCCGTCAAGGCG
>Ga0268298_10004816_pt1 | contig 12952 bp, 8 predicted proteins | sample WWTPWeurt_MetaG_FD_194462 | JGI IMG/M metagenome (GOLD analysis project Ga0268298, IMG submission 194462) | Activated sludge microbial communities from WWTP in Nijmegen, Gelderland, Netherland - WWTP Weurt | ecosystem: Engineered > WWTP > Aerobic digester > Activated sludge | place: Netherlands...
AAATCAGAACCTCATAAAGCATCTGTTACAGGAGATACAGTTGGTGATCCATTTAAAGATACTTCTGGCCCATCAATGAATATTTTAATTAAACTAATGAGTATTGTATCATTGGTAATTGCACCTTCTTTAGCTCAACTTCATTCCAATGAAACTGTTACTGTTGATAAAAAGATTGAAATAACCACCACTACATCCATTTCTGAAAACAACTATACTAATTTTGTGGGAGCCTTACAAAAGGACGGCTTACTACAAAGCAAAGCTAGTTTAAGCTATGAGAATGGTATAATTGTAATTAATGGAAAAGTTGTTGATGCTGAAATTGCAAAAAAATATATAGCATTATTAAAAGATAATAAGAGAGACATTAAAATGAATTTTAACATTGAGTAGTGCTAAGTTTCATTAAAATATTATTTAGGTTGTAATACAAATTACAACCTTTTTTATTTGAAGGAAATTACTTAGCTTCTAACTTACCTATGAAAAAAACAAAAATAATTAGGACCCTTACTAAAAAGTTAAAGAGGCTGCTTATTGTTTTAAGCAACCTCTTTAAAGTATTATTTTAATGTAATTATGTTATTTAACTATACATTTCAATTCTTAATTCCTGCACTCTTTTATCATCCATATATTCATCAAAAGTCATTAATCTGTCTATAATTCCTTTAGGTGTTAACTCAATAATACGATTGGCAACTGTTTGTATAAAAGTATGGTCGTGGCTGGTTAATAATACTATTCCTGGAAAAGTTTGACAACCTTCGTTAAAGCTTTGAATACTTTCTAAATCTAAATGGTTTGTTGGTTGGTCTAATACAACCAAATTAGGGTTTTGAAGCATCATTCTGCTAATCATACAACGCACTTTTTCTCCTCCACTTAATACGTTTGTTTTTTTAGCAATATCATCTCCACTAAATAACATTTTTCCTAGAAAGCCTCTTAAAAAAGGTTCATCTGCATCTGTTACATGTGCTGGTACAAATTGACGAAGCCATTCCATTAAACTTAAACCCTCTGTAAAAAATTCATTATTTTCCATAGGTAAGTATGCTTTTGTAATGGTAGTTCCCCATTCAAACTTACCTTCATTACTTTTAATGTTATCGTTTATTATTTCAAAAAAGTTAGTAACAGCTAAGGGGTCTTTACTTAAAAAGGCAATTTTATCATTTTTATTTACACTAAAAGTTGCTTTGCTAAATAAGGTTCTTCCATCTATGGTTTTGCTTAAATTTTCTACATTTAAAATTTGATTACCTACCTCTCTTAAAGGTTGAAAAATAATTCCCGGATATTTTCTATTACTTGGTTCAATTTCCTCTATAGTTAATTTTTCTAAAGCTTTTTTACGAGAAGTAGCTTGTTTACTTTTAGATGCATTGGCAGAGAAACGTGCAATGAAATCAATCAAGGCCTGGCGTTTTTCTTCAACTTTTTTGTTTTTATCATTTATTTGACGAGACATTAATTGAGAGGACTCATACCAAAATGTATAGTTACCTGTAAAGGTTTTTATTTTTTGTCTGTCCACATCAGCAACATGTGTACAAACTGCATCTAAAAAGTGCCTGTCATGGCTTACTACTAAAACTATATTTTCATAATCGGCTAAAAAATTCTCAAGCCAACCAATTGTTTCAATATCTAATCCATTGGTAGGCTCATCTAATAATAAAATATCTGGATTGCCAAATAGTGCTTGTGCAAGTAATACACGAACTTTTAAATTGCCTGGTATGTCTTTCATTAAGCTATTATGAAACTCTTCTTTAACACCTAAGCTGCCTAATAAAGCTGCTGCATCACTTTCGGCAGTGTAGCCTCCCATTTCTCCAAACTCTGCTTCTAATTCACCTGCTTTCATATAATCCTCTTCGGTTGCATCTGGATTAGCATAAATGGCATCTTTTTTTTGCATTAATTCCATCATTTGCTTATGCCCCATTAATACAGTGTTTAAAACAGTTTCTTCATCAAACTCAAATTGGTTTTGTTTTAAAAAGCTCATTCTCTCACCTTTACCAATTTCAACAGTTCCTTTATTGGGTTCAATTTCACCACTTAAAATTTTTAGAAAGGTACTTTTACCAGCACCATTTGCACCTATTACACCATAACAGTTGCCTTTTGTAAAATTGATATTTACTTCATCAAACAGCACTCTTTTACCATAAGCAAGAGTAATATTTTTTGCACTTAACATACTTACTTCCTTTTTCTAATTTGGCGGCAAAAGTAGTGTTATTTAAGTAATAATAAACTATTAATAAACTTATAGTAAGTTAAAATAAATGGATAAAAATTAATATTGTTAAGATGATAATTTAGTTAGATTTTTTATAAAACAACAATCTGATTTTTTAATAAATCTTCAAACCTATCTGCTTTTCTAATTAAACTAATTTGATTGTTATGAATTAAAACTTCTGCTGGTTTATATCTACTATTATAATTGCTACTCATTTCAAAACCATAAGCTCCGGCATTATAAAAAACCAATAAATCACCCTCGTTAATTTCGTTTATATTTCTGTTTGCAGCAAATGTGTCTGTTTCGCAAATATTTCCAACAATATCGTATTCTTTAATAGTGCCATTGGGGTTACTAATATTTACAATTTTATGGTATGCATCGTAAAACATAGGGCGTAATAAATGATTAAACCCAGAATTGATACTTGCAAATTCAATATTATTGGTTTTTTTGAGCACATTAATTTTTGTTAAAAAATATCCGGCTTGGCTCACTAAATATTTTCCAGGTTCAAACCAAATTTGTAATTTATTTTGATGTAAGTGTTGATTGAATTTTTCAAGAATTTTATTTGCTAATGTGATCATATCAGTTTCTTCTTCCGTATCTTCAAAAGGAACTTTAAAGCCACCGCCTAAATCAACATACATTAAATTAGGAAATAAATGGATTACATCAAACAACACTTCAATACCTTTTAAAAAAACATCTGCTTCTTTAATATCGCTTCCTGTATGTATATGCACACCATTAATTAATAAATTATATTGCTGCATTATATCCACTACTTCGGCAATTTGGGTTATAGGAATTCCAAATTTGCTTTTATCATGACCTGTAGCAATTTTTATATTTCCTCCAGCCATTATATTGGGCCTTAACCTAACACCAACAGGGTAGGAGTTATTAAATTTTTGTCCAAACTTTTTTAAATTACTTATGCTATCAATGTTTATGTGAATACCAAGGTTTTTGGCTTCTTCTATTTCATCAAACCCAATTCCGTTAGATGTATATAGTATTTGTTGGGGCTCAAAACCAGCATGTATTGCAAGCTTTACTTCATTAATGCTGCTACAATCAATATTGGCACCTTGAAGTTTTAAAAGTTTTAAAATATTGATATTAGTTAGTGCCTTACAGGCATAAAATATTTTTACAGTAGGGCTGTTAAAAGCAGATTTAAATTTTTGATATTGACTTACAATTTTATTAGCATCATATACATAAACTGGTGTACCAAATTGTTGAGCAATCTCTAAAAACTGCTCGTTAGTGGGTTGTTGCATTTTGCAAAAATAAGTATTATAATTTTTGAATTAATTGTATGGTTTCTTCAACCATTTCAGTTGTTATGCCTAAATGTAACACTAATCTAATTTGATTTTCTGCTATGGCAAAAGCTAAAATATTATTTTTATAAAGAGTGGCTATTAACTCTTTTGCAGTATATTTTTCAGCTACTTCAAATATGATAATATTGGTTTCTACTGGTAAAATATTAGTTACAAAGCTTTTTTGCCTTAATGCTGTGGCAATAAGCTGAGCATGATGGTGGTCTGTAGAAAGTCTTTGTATATTATTTTGTAAAGCATATAAGCCTGCTGCTGCAATTATACCTGCTTGTCTCATTCCTCCTCCAAAAACCTTTCTTACTCTACGGGCTTTTAAAATAAAATTTTTATCGCCTAATAATAGGCTGCCTATTGGGGCACCCAATCCTTTGCTTAGGCATATAGAAATAGAGTTAAATACTTTGCCATATTGTTTTGCTGATTCATTTTTATAGATTATTGCATTAAACAATCTTGCACCATCTAAATGCAGCATTAAATTATTTTGAGTACATACTTCTTTTATTGCAATAAAATCATCAAAATGGTAGCAACTACCGCCACCACGATTGGAAGTATTTTCTAGACTCAGCAATTTGCTTATTGGCTTATGAACATCATTTATATTGTTAATATTTTCTGCTACTTGCTTAGCATTAATTTTACCATAATTACCATTAATTAGTTTTACAGAACAAGCACTATTTACTGCAATACCTCCACCTTCATATTGATAAATATGACTTAAGTTATCGCAAATAATTTCATCTCCTGGTTGGGTATGAACTTTTATAGCAATTTGGTTGGTCATTGTTCCTGATGGACAAAACAATGCTGCTTGAATACCAAATAAATTAGCAGCATATTCTTCTAATTCGTTTACTGTTGGGTCTTCGCCAAAAACATCGTCTCCAACTTTTGCTTGAAGCATTGCTTCCAGCATTTGCTTAGTTGGTTTGGTAACTGTATCGCTCCTAAAATCAATCATCCTAAATATATTTTATTTGTTTTGAACCAATGGATAGTGGTCTATTGTTTCAAATACATTTCTAGGATCACTTTTTAAAACTTGAATAAATTTTCTTAAAGAGTCTGCATATTGTTGCTTCTCAAATAGTCTATCATGAGATAAAATAACCAACATATTTGCTTCATTAGTCATGCCTTCATCAAACTTTTGGTTGATGCTTTTAATCATTTCCTCTACACTTTGTTTGGGTGCTTTTGCTTTTGGTTGTTGCATCCACTCTAAATCCCAGCCTATAATTTTATAACCATTAGCATCTAATTTTTTTACTATTGCATTGTCTGCTTTTTGCCCATGTATTTTGCCATTAAATGCCCATGTGTTATTGCCTGGCAGTCTTATTATTTTTACTCCAATGTTTAAATCTCTTTCATTACGCATAAAATCATTGTAAGCACTATCTGGAGTGTTATAAAATTTGGTGTACTTATCATTAAAGCCATGAGAGAAACTATGATTGGCTAACAGTACATTTGGGTAGCTGTTTCGTATAGAATCTATGATACGTTTTTTGTGAGGGCCAACTTGGTTAAAGCCTACTGCAAAAAAAGTAGATTTCACACCTTCTTCCTTAAATATTTTTAAACAATTGGTTGTACCTGGTGGTTGAGGAGAATCATCCCAAGTTAAAAAAATGTAGCGTTTACTGCTATCGTATTTTATTGGAGTTCCAGGTGTAGGTTTGGCTTGTACATTGTTTAAAGAATCTGTATTGGATACTTTTTCATTTTTTGAATTTCCACAACTACTTAACGTAAAAATTAACGAAGTAGAAAGTAGCAGATAACCTGTAGAAAATAATTTGAACATAGAATTTATTTTGTTCAAATATAAAAATCATATTAAGTAGCAAAAATTAATGTTATTAATACCTAGTGAATAAGTTTTGTAAATATGTAAATTATACTATGAGTAAGATTATTAATTATAAATTGATAGGAAATTAAAAGAAGAAATGATGAAATTTTTTTGGGCACATAAAAAAGGTATAACCAGCAACTTGCAAGTTATACCCACTATAATTAAATGATAGAAATATTAATTATTCTTCTTCTTCTACTTCAGGAAAAGGGTTTCTTCTAGTAGGAATCAACATTTTTTCATCATCGCTTAAGAATACCCAAAAATCGTATAAAGCATAAATATCGCCTGGCGTTTTAGGGCCACCATTTTCAGAATTTCTTTCGTAAGAACCTAACAATTCGGCAGAGTGTTTTAACTCAATTAATTTTTTTTCTATGGGTAATGATTTGAAATTTTCAATTGTCATAAAGTAAGTATAGAGGTTAATAATTTTAATTTTTGTTTAGTTGTTGGTTGAAAAGCTGTTTTTGATTTTACCACAAACATCGGTAATAATCATTTTTTCTGCAAGTGCCAGCATATTTTTAAAAGCTACATCATTGCTAATACCATGGCCAATTATTACTGGTTTTGAAACACCCAATACAGGTGTACCTCCATAATTTTCATAATGAAACCTACTTAAATAAGTGTCGTTATGTAAGTTTCTTTGTGTAGCAATATCATAAAAACTTTCGGCCATTTTTAATACTACATTTCCTGTAAAACCATCACAAACTATTACATCTGCTTTATCATTAAAAATATCTCTCCCTTCCACATTTCCCACAAAATTAATCATTGTATTTTCTTTAAGCATAGGGTAGGTGGCTTGTGCAAGTATATTACCCTTGCCTTCTTCTTCGCCAACATTTAATAAACCTGTTGTAGGATTGGGAATGCCTAAAATATTTTGAGCATAAAGATTACCTAAGGTAGCAAATTGATTTAAGTGTTCTGGCTTACAATCTGCATTTAAACCAACATCTAATAATAAACCTGTAGTGCCATTTGTTTTTGGAATAATAGTTGCAATTGTTGGTCTTTGAACTCCTGCAATTGCCTTAATGCTAAACATAGCACCAACTAACATTGCACCAGTATTGCCAGCACTAATAAAAGCATCTATTTTACCGGTTGCTAATAAGTGAAAACCAATTGCAATAGAGCTATTGGGCTTTTCTTTTAAAGCTTTTGTTGGATGTTCATTATACCCAATTACTTCATCTGAATGTATTAATTGTATATTGTTTTGAATACTGTGTTCTGCTAATAGAGGTTCAATAATGGCTTTATTACCAATGCCAATTACAGTAACATTATTTGCTTGTTGCAAGTATAGTTTAAGCCCTTTAACTGCTTCGGTTGGTGCAAAATCACCACCCATTAAATCAAAACCAATATTCATGCTTCAATTAGATTTAAAGGTAAATTGTACTAACTTCTATAAAACAACAAGTGTCTGATACCACTAAAGTACCTGACACTTAAATTATTTAAAGAATTCAACATAGTAGTTGCTAAGCTTTTAAAGGAGCTTTTTCTGCAACTAATTTTCCTTTATAATACAATTTTCCTTCACTTACATGAGCACGGTGGCGTACATGTGTTTCTCCTGTTGCAGTATCTTTACTCAAAGTAACTGATTCAGCAATATAATGTGTTCTTCTTTTTGCACTACGTTGTTGTGAGTGTCTTCTTTTTGGATTTGGCATAACTCAAATTTTTAAAATTAATCCAATTGTTTTTATTTGTTTTTAAATAATAAAAGTTATTTGTAGTAGCTTTTATATTATTTTGTACTTATTCTTTATCTAAATCTTTAAACTGTTCTAATCCTTTCCACATCTGGTTTTCTGCATTAATATTCTTTGCTTGCATTTGCTCAAGTTTAGTAATAACCTCTTGATTACATAATGATTTACCATTTTCGTCATTTCCGCAAATATTTTGCATTGGCACACTTAAACTTACAAACTCATATAACCAATCGGAAATATGAATATGACTTTCACCTCTGCTTATATAATAAATATCCGGGTCTTCTTCCTGCTCATTCATTATCTCTGGCTCATCAGTCATTTTTACAATAATATTAAACTCATCCCATAATTGTTGTTGTATGGTGTTACCACATCTGTCACAATTTACATTTACTGTTCCATCAATATCAAACTTCAATTGCATAAAGCCAGCATGTTTATCAAGGTGAAGTTTAATGTTTGCAATACAATTACTAAAATCCTGATTACCATAATTTAAAAAGAACTGATCCTCTAACCTATATTCAAACACATGAATGCCTGGTTTTAACCCTACAAAAGCAATATCAAAATCCCTGCGATTAGCCATGTGTAAATTTTTAGGGTTGGCAAAGGTAGTAGTTTGAATTAAACTTACAAAAGATTGTTGATAATCTTTGTTTTTTAAAACTATTTGATTATTTTGCTCACATTACTTATTTTAGATTTTTAAACCAAACTAACTGATTATGAGAAAGATTATTTTACTCATGTTTATTTTTCTTTCTGGAACTTTTCTTGCACAATCTCAAACTAATGTGCAAATAGGTACAGGAACGGGTACGAGTACATATTTCCCAATTTATTACTTGTACGATTACAGCTACTCTCAAACAATTTATTCTGCTGCAGAACTAACTTCAGGAGGTGCTACATCTTCAGGAATGATTTCTAAAATATTTTTTAAGTCCACTGCTGCAGCAAGTACAGTAGGTAAATGGAAAAACTGGACTATTTATATGGCAAACACTGCTCAGCAAGGCTTTACGGGTACTAGTAATTATATACCTGCAAGCACTATGACGCAAGTTTTTAATGGAGATTTACCCGATAATGTTTCAGCAAATGTTTGGATAGAACTTACATTATCCACACCTTTTTTATGGGATGGGTCGAGCCACTTGGCAATTACTGTAATGGATAATACTCTTGGATGGGGTAATGCACCCACTTGGTCTGGTTATACTGCAACACCTATTTCAGGTGCATTAACAAGAGGTATATATTTTTATCAAGATGGAACTATTATAAACCCTAATTCCCCCAGTGCTGTTAGCTCAGGAACCACAAACCAAATTGCCCAAGTACAACTTGAGTGGACGCCGGCTTCTGCTTGTTCTGGTACGCCTACTGCAGGTACTGCAGAAGCACCATTAACAGTACAATGCCCTAATACTTCATTTGGTTTAGCCTTAAATGGAACCACTTCTGCCAGTGGCCTTACTTATCAATGGCAGTCAAGGCCTACAAGCGGTGGAAGTTGGGCTGATATATTTGGAGCAACAACAAAAAGCTATACGTTAACAAGCGGAGTTAGTGTTAATACAGACTTTAGAGCTTATGTAACATGTACTAATGGTAATTTAACGGATACTTCAACTGTTACCTCAGTAACTGTATCAACATTAGCAGCAGCAGGAACATATACAATTAACTCATCTTTGCCTACTAGTGGTAGCAATTTTGCCAATTTTGAAGATGCTTATGATTTTATTAAATGTGGTATAGCTGGCCCTATTGTATTTAATGTTGCTGTAGGTAGTGGCCCATATACTATTACCTCCCCATTAAAATTACCAAAAATTAATGGCACCTCAGCAACCAATACTATTACCTTTAATGGTAATGGAGAAAGTATATTATACAATACCTCAGATGCAAATAATAGAGCAGCCATTGTTTTGAATGGTGCTGATAATATAATAATTGATAGCTTTACGGTTGATGTAAGTGCAGGTACTTATGGATGGGGTATTGTATTAACGAACAGAGCGGATAGTAATACTATTAGAAAATGTACAATTTTAACAAGTACAACTGCAACAACAACTAATTATGCAGGTATTTTAATTACTGGTTCTGTTACCGGTCCAACTACAGCTGGCGAAAATGGTAATGATAATCTAATAGAAAACAATAGAATAGTTGGTGGATATTATGCTATTACAGCTATTGGTACCACAACTACTTTAGATTCTAACAATATTATTAAGAATAATTTAATAGAAGAATATTACTATTATGGTATTTATACAAGCTATGAGCATAATTTACAAATTATAGGTAATGATTTTTCTAGACCTACACGTACTAATCCGAGTACTTTTGGGTATAGTATTTACTCTACAACTGGTAATGTAGGTGTATTAATTGACAAAAATAAAATACACAATTTATTTACCGGTCTACCTGTAAATACCTCTACCAACTACGCAATTGCTGTAATTTCCGCTGGAACAGCTACATACCCACACATAATTTCCAATAACCTAATCTATAATATAGAAGGTAATGGAACACACTATGGAATTTATAATAGCAGTGCAGCCTACACTAAAATTTATCATAATACCATAGCTCTTGATTATATAGGTGCCACAGCAGGTATTACTTATGGTTTTTATCAAACAGGCAATGTTAATGGTATTGAATTTAAAAATAATATAGTGTTTATAACCCGTGGAGGTAGTGGAGTGAAATACGCTATTTATAAATCTACAGCAGCTACACCAATTGCAAGTAACAATAATGTATTCTTTTTAGGAAGTGCCGGTAGTGGTACACAAAATATAGGTTACCAAACTAGTGCTTCTGCAGATTTAATTACTTGGCAAACTACTAGTGGTCAGGATGCTTTAAGTAAGGCTGCTGACCCTTTATTTTTAAATCCTAGTAGTGGTGATTATTCTACAACTGAGCCAACAATTGATGATATGGGGGCTGCAGTTGGTGTTTTAAAAGATATTAATGGTATAAACAGGAGCTTAACTACACCTGATCCAGGAGCATACGAAAAACCACCTTCTGTTGGTATTGATATGAAGCCAGTGATGATGTTAACACCAATTACTTCTACTCCAGGATGTTATAACACCGAAACACTTGCAGTTCAAATTGAAAATAACAGTGTTGATTCTATCAATTTTAGTATTAATCCTGTTACAGTTACTATTAATGTAACTGGTGCTGCAACAGCTACATATACAGCTATTGTTAATACTGGAAAATTAGCACCAGACTCTAGTTTAAATGTTACAATGACTACCCCTGGTGCCACATTAAATATGAGTACTGCAGGAGCTTATAATTTTGATATTTCTACCTCTGTAACTGGCGATGTAAATTCTGCTAATAATTTAATTAGCACAACTAGAACAAAAATAAGTTTAACAGCAGGCACAATTGCTAGTAGCCAAACCGAATTATGTGCTTCTGGTACTCCTCCTTTATTTACATTAACTAATGCAGAAGGGTACAGTAGTATTAAATGGCAAGTTAGTAATACTAGTGGCTCTGGATTTACAGATATACCAGGAGCTAACTCACTAACTTATACACTTGGTGCAGTTCCTATATCAACCAAATACTTTAGAGTGGTGGCAACTTGTGGTTCTACTGATGTTAATTCACCTGAATTGACAATAACAGTGGTGAATCCTCAAATTACTTCTACAACACCAGGTAGCCGCTGTGGACCTGGAACTGTAAATTTAAGTGCATTGGCTACAGGCTTTGATGTTAGATGGTATGCCGATTCTGTAGGTGGTGCCCCACTTTATACAGGTAATGCATTTACAACGCCTATAATAAATGCAACAGATACTTTTTATGCTGCTGCAATAAATAACCCTACTCCTGTACCGCCAGTAGTTGTAGGTGCAGGTGGCACTACAAGTTCCAGTTATGAAAGCCCATATTACTATTTATATGGAAATAAATTAAGCCAATACTTATTTAGAGCTTCAGAATTAACTGCATTGGGAATGACAGCAGGCAGTATCACTTCTGTAGCATTTGATGTAGTCTCTGCTGCATCTAGTTATAGTAATTTTAGTATTTCATTTAAGTCCACCAATGCAACAGACATGTCTTTAACTTTAGAATCTGGCCTAACAACTGTTTATACTTCTGCTATGGAAACTCCTACAGCAGGTGTTAATACATACAGCTTCTCAAGTACTCCATTTGCATGGGATGGGGCTTCTAACATAATTATGCAAATTTGTTGGGGTAATAGTACTAGTGGAGGAACTAGTGCTACTGTTAAAATGGATGCAACAAGTTTTGCAGCAAATGCTTATTATAGAGTGGATGGTGCAATGCCTGTTACCTTCTGTAATACTACTGCAGCAAATGGAACAACAAATAGTAGACCACAAACAACATTTGGTTTTGATGCTTCTTGTGTGGGTAGCCGTGTACCTGTAATTGCAACCATCAATACTCCACCTGCAATTGTGGCTTCTGTTATTAACGATTCTATTTGTAGTGGACAAAGTACAACTATCAGTGTTAGTAGTTCAAATTCTGGTTATACTTATACTTGGGATCCTGGTTCTTTAATTGGTGCTTCTCACTCCGTTGCTCCATTAACTAAAACAAAATATATTGTAAATGCAAATGACGCAAGTGGTGGTATGTATAATGGCTGTACTAACAAAGATTCAGTTGAAATTGTAGTAAAACCTGTACCTACTGCTGTTACCCCAAGTAGTACACCTGGTACTATTTGTACTTCAAATGGAGAAATTGCTAAATTAGTTGCTAATGGTGGTAATATAGGAGGAGAATTTACTTTTGGAACTGCAGCAGCACAAAACATTTCTTCTGGTTATCCAGCCCCTTATACTGCTTACTATGGTGGCCAAAGAATGCAGATGTTAATTACTGCAGCAGAGTTAACAGGACAAGGAGTTCAAGCTGGATTGTTAAATAGTATTTCTTTCCCTGTTGTTTCTTTAGGGGCTAATTGGGGAGGAAGTATTACTAGTTGTATCGATTTTCAAATGAGTGTTGGTGCCACAAGTTTAACTACTTTAACTGCTTTCCAATCTGGATTAACTCAAGTAGTTGCTCCAGGTAATTATACTCCTACTGTAGGAAACAATAATGTGCATACATATACCACTCCATTTATGTGGGATGGAGTTAGCAATTTAATTATTGAAACAACTTTTTCTAATAATTTCCTTGGTGGAACTAGTGATGCAGTAATTCAGTATAATACTACTACTTCTTATCAAAGTACTATAGTGTATAGGGCAGATAGCCAAACACCTGCTGCAATAGCATCTGGTACCACTGTTAGTTTATCTTTTAACGCAAGACCAGACTTTATACTTAACAGTTCACTACCAACAACTTTTGTTTGGAGTCCATTAACAGGTTTATTTACAGATGCTGCTGCAACTATACCTTATACAGGTACAAGTTTAGATACAGTTTATGCTAAACCTGCAAGTACAACAACTTACGCTGTATCTTCCACAACAGCAGAAAATTGCAGTGTTAATGGTACTGTAAATGTAACTGTAGATTGCTCAGTACCAGTGACCTACACCATGTTTACAGGTAAAAGAGAAGGCATGGTAAATATGTTATCATGGCAAACTGCTACAGAAAGTAATAATATTGGTTTTGAATTACAACGTAGTAGCGATGGTAAACAATTTAGTAAACT
>Ga0268298_10004817_pt1 | contig 12951 bp, 12 predicted proteins | sample WWTPWeurt_MetaG_FD_194462 | JGI IMG/M metagenome (GOLD analysis project Ga0268298, IMG submission 194462) | Activated sludge microbial communities from WWTP in Nijmegen, Gelderland, Netherland - WWTP Weurt | ecosystem: Engineered > WWTP > Aerobic digester > Activated sludge | place...
ACAACTTATAGAAAACAACACAAGGACTTCTAGTAGTATTGTAAATTTTAATAAACCATAATATGTCCACTTTAGTTACAATTCAGGGAACAGATTTACCAACAAACAGTCGTGCCAACATCAACGACAACTTCGCTGCATTGAACGCCGATAAGTTGGAAACCTCAGTGCTGGACACCGACACCACGCTAGCTGCGGATAGTGACGCTAAGGTGCCGACGCAGCGCGCAGTAAAGGCATACGTGGACGCTGGGGGTAACCCAGACATTGCAGCAGCACAAGCAGGTGGTGGAGACTTTGGTACACCTAGTGCGACTAATAAGTTTGTGACGGAGGATAAGGTAGACAGCTTCAGTGCGCCAATCGTGCGGACTTATCTAAACGCTGGCTCTCCGCATACGTGGACAAAACCAGCGGGGTTGAAGTACGTGGTGGTAGAAGCTGTCGGAGGTGGTGCGGGGGGAAGTGGGGCAGACCTCGATGACGCTAATCAAGTCGCAACATCTGGTAGTTCAGCAGGTTACTGTAAAAAAATAATAACAGCTGCATCGCTTGGTGCAACTGAAACAGTAACTATCGGTGCGGCAGGAACCGCTGGAAATTCAGCATCAACACCTACCGCCGGTGGGAACGGAGGTGATACAACTTTTGGCGCACACCTTACGGCAGGTGGCGGAACAGCGCAAGCTGCCGAAGCTGCTGTTCCTGGTGCTGGAGGAACAGCAACAGGGGGCGACATAAACCTTACAGGAGAACGTGCCGACATTGGTCAAAATACCAGCGGAACTAAAAGCAGAGGAGGTAGTACTCCGTTTGGAAATGGAGGTTTAGCGATAAGCGGAACAGATGTATACGCTCCCACAGGATATGGTTCAGGTGGAGGAGGTGGTCTAGATAATCCTGGAACAGATCCCACAGGCGGTGCCCCTGGAGTATGTTACGTAACCGAATACTATGTCTAAACTCACCACCATTAACATCTCGAACTTCTCTGGCGGCATCTCCGATGACGTTCGTGAAGATAACGCTACCAAGTTTCAAGTAACTCGTCATTTCGATGTGTTCTCCAATCCAACGAGACTCACTCCCTATCGAAGTCTAGAAGCCGACACTCACGATGGCTCAACTTCCACTGGAATGAAGCAATACCTAGTCCAAGACTATGTGTATGCTAGTGCCAGTGCCAAGCTCTACGGTCTAGGACAAACAGGTGCAGGACTGACGAAGATTGTTTTCAAGAGCGATGCCACGCAAGGCAACTGGACACTCCCTGCATCCTCAGAAGGTAACGGAGCCGTCAAGAACGGTTGTCTTATTGAATACAAAGACTACCTCTGGGGCTTTCAAGGCACTAATCAAATCTTTAAGTGGGGGCTGCTTTCTGGTACACCAAGCATCACTAACAGTGCGTCTACAACAGGCGTGACCATCACATCGGTAGCACAAGGTCTAGTCTTCGAGGACTACCTCTACCTTCCATACAATAACAAAATCTGGCGTGCCACTGACGCGACTACTTTCTCTGACGCATACCTCACCCTCCCGACTAACATCAAGATCACCTCACTGACCGCCTACGGTAAGTACATTGCTATTGCCGTAGCACCTATTTCAAACTACAACGGTGTATCAAAAGTGTTACTCTGGGACGGTACGAGTACGGAGATTCAGGAGTCTATCGACTGGGGAGAGGGTGAGCTACGTATCCTAGAAACCGTCGAGGGTATGCTAGTCGGTGTCACAGACCGCTACCTTAACAGCACCACCGGAGCTGGTAAGGGTTCTATGATAGTGCAGGTCTACCAGGGTGGTGCGCCACAGGTGGTAAAGGAAGTCTTTACGCAAGCGCTCACTGGTAAGTCTATTCCGCTGTCAAAGTCAGTGAAGAACAACCGCGTCTTCTGGGCAGCTAAGATAATGGAGAATTCGTCAGGCACTCTTTATAGAGAAGGACTTTGGTCTTTTGGAAGAAAGAATGTGAATTACCCTTTTGCTTTGTCACTTGATATTGTCGATGAAAATATCAACACCTCTGGCATTCAAAGTTTTGGGTTGGCAGGTAATTTTGCAATAATTTCCCACTCTGGGGATGGGTCTATCTCGAAGACAAATGACCAATCTGTCTATGCGTTCACTAGCATATACGAGTCTCAAATCCTAAACTTTGGAGATGTTTATTCTGACAAAACATTGCTAAAATTAAATGTGGCATTTAGAAAACTAGCCACTGGAGAAAGTATCACGGTAAAGTACAAATGGGATGATGCAACCGCATACACTACCGCAGGTACATTCTCAACAGTGGGAGAGCTGTCACACAGTTTTCTAAACATCGAATCAACCGGTCTAAGTTTCGGATCTGGTAAAGAGTTGACGATACGAGTTGAATCATCAGGCGGTGCTGAAATTCTTGGAATTAGTGCGACAGCGAGGGTAAACGATACTCCATAATATGCCTGATAACAACACACAACTACAGATGCTCAGGCAAGAGGTGGAGTCACTGAAGGCTGAACTCTATCGTGGTAACTTCACCGGCTCACAGGATTTTAGTAAGAAGGTACGCATGAACACTGCCTTTCGTCTCCCAGTGTACGCATCAGCGCCAGCGAAGTGTGAGCAGGGTGAGGTGTACGTGAACACGAACGGAAAAGCTTACGTGTGCAGTGCGGCGAATACGTGGGCGCTCATCGGCACGCAGTCGTAACGTGGTATAATATAAGAACTTTAATATGTCAGCAGCATCAATTAAGAAACGAGCAGCAGATAGGAGAGCTGCTGGAAAGGGACCGAAGAACACTTCGTACACTACCGCAGACGGTAAGGGAGTTTCTATTAAGAATGGAGTCAAAACCTACTCTGATAAGCCAGTAAACGTAAAGGGACGCAGTGGTCAGTCCATCAGTGGAAAAGACTACAGTATCAACAAAGGCGGTACAGGTTACGACCCTAATCCATCTGTCATTACCTCCGACAAGATGGCACCAGTAACGCCCATTAATCTTCCGACACCACCGCCCGTTGATGGTCTGTTTGGCGTAACCGATAGTGCAAACGCTAGTCTTGCTGGTGCTGTTGGTGGAACATACGACACAACTAACAAACAGATAGTACCACCAACCCCAGTGGCAGCTCCGTCTACCGCATCTGATATTTTCAAAAGCTACATGGATAAGCAGATGGGTGCTTTTAATGAGCAAACATCGAGTGTAGACCGTCTCAAAGAGCAACAGAAGATGTTGCGACCAAAGGAGAACACGGTCAACGCGCTATCTGGTCAGTTGAACACCATCACCGCCAACCGTGATGCCGCTATGTTGGGGCTTGAGGGGCAAGGTCGTGGACAAACCGCTGGCTTCATTGGTGGTGAACAGGCTCGTATCAACCGTGAGGCAGCAATCCAAGCTATGCCTATCCAAGCGCAGTTGGCTATTGCGCAAGATGACCTAGAGTCAGCACGTAGTTATGCTAGTCAGCTATTTCAAGCACAAGCGGCTGATGACCTCGCTCGTTATAACTTCCAGAAGGAGGTCAATGCTTCTATTTACAACTTCCTAAATGCCGAGGAGACCAGACGAATGGCGGCTAAAGAGAAAGAAGAAGACAGAGCGTTTGCCGTGGCACAGGACAACCGCAGTACGCTCAAGCAACTATCGTTACAAGCTCTAGAATACGGACAAGGTGCGCTCGCTGCTGAGGTGATGCGACTAGACCCGAAAAGTCCTACGTTCGACACTGATTATGGTGATGCCATGAGTCGTTTACGCAAGCCGGCGGTGGCAAAAGAAGTTAAGTCTCCATGGAAGCTACAAGATGTGAACGGAGTATCATCATGGGTTAACGAAGATACCCAGGAGGTAAGACCTGTCGGTGGCGTTGACGGTAGTAACCTAAAACCAGTGAGGGATTTAGAAATTAGAGACCTAAACGACACGTGGACAGCAAAAAACTCTATCACATCTATTGTTGACAATATGACTAAGAGTATTGAGGAAAATGGAACTAAGATATTCTGGGGAGCTGAAGCTGGAAAAAGAGGTGCAAATAAAACAAACCTTCTTTTGGCAATGAAAAACCTAGAAAAGACAGGCGCGCTTGATAAAGGCACAATTGATGTATTGGCTGATTTAATACCGGAAAACGAATTTTGGGCTACTGAAGATAGGCAAATTGCAGCACTTAATCAGCTTAAAGATACTATTGTCAGTAAGACAAATGAGTTTGCTGACAGTTACCGTGGCACCACAGCCGAAATTGACCCTCGTACTAAACGTATTTATGGAACAGTAGAGCCGGTAGATATAGCAAATATACCTCAGATTGATATCAATGAGGTCTATGATATTTTTGGAGTCAGTCAGTCAACCAGTTCGGGTACATTTAATGCAGATCAGTGGTTAAAATAATAAATATGTTAACACCAGAAGAATTAGAAATCGCAAGACGAGCCAAAGAACTTGGAAAGACACCAGATGAGGCGCTGGCTGGTATTGCTAAGTATCGTCAACAGACGGGGTATAAACCAAAGGTGGAAACGACTTCTGAACCTGCGCCCAAACCGTTTGCTAACAAGGTGACAGACTTCCTCGGACTCGGTGGGGCAACCGATGTGTTCGGTCGGCTAATGAGTCGGCAAGGTATTGGTACTGATACACCAAAGGAAGTCACTCAAGAATTTGTCGAGAAGCCAACAGGTAAAGAAATAGCGGGTGCCGTAGCGCAAACGGCTGCTGTACCGCTTGGTGCTGCCATCACGGGAGGTGGTTCCCTTGCGGGACAAGTAGCGGCGGGCGCTGGTGTCGGTTATTTGTATGATGTCGGACAAAACTTAATTGAAAACAAGAGTTTGGCGGAAACAGTAACCCCCGGTATGGGCACCATTATGGGTGCGGCAGCTCCAGTTGCTATACGTGGGTTAACGGCTGGAGTTGGTGCACTGAAAAAGCCAGCGGAGAAGGTCGCAACTAAAGTTGGCAAGACCGTTAGTGAATCCATACCAGAGAGCACTGTGGTACAAGGCACAAGACAAAAAGCCAGTGAGTTAGTAGAGCGTGTACCACGGTTTATCGGGCGCAAGGCAGACGAACTGGCACAGGACGCGGCAAAGGCTAATAAGATACGAACATCGCCACCTGCTGTCGCCAATGCAATCAAAGTTGACTTGCCAGAGAAATATATCAATACCGTGACACAAGCTAACCCTGCAACTAAAGCGGCGTATAAACGTGTGCTTGAGATTGCGGAAGAGACACCTAAGACAGTTGGTGTAAAACAAAATCCTACTATTGTTGGTGGAGAGTTGGCTGGAAAGCAGTATGAACTCATAGAAAAGCAGAGAAAAACTATCGGTAATGCTATTGGTGAAGAAGTGAAGAAGCTTGGTCTTGATAAGGCTAAGGTAGATATGCGTGTTGGACTATCGCAAGTTGACGATGTTCTAACCCAGCAGGGTATTCGAGTTGGGGATGATGGTAGATTAGCGTTTACTGGTAAATACACTCCAGCCGAGCGAGCAAGAATTCAAGAGCTTTACACTATGGCGAGAGAGTCTGGTGATGTGCTGACTCCAACACAAGTGCGCGACATGGACCAATTATTCTCTAAACTACAACGTGAGACTCGCATGGAGGGGCTAGGTGATCTTCGTGTTGATGTGAATGGACAGAACATGAGCATGTTCCGTGTCTTCCGTGATATTTATGCAAACCAACTCGAAAACCTATCGCCAGAGCTACGCAAATTGAATTCACAATACCGCAATGTCGTCACCCTGATGGACGACATTGAAGATAGCATTATTAAGACTCCAAACTTTAATGTAACAAAGACTACTGATCCCGCAGAGTTTGCTAAAGTAAACCTTCGTCGTATCTTCGGTGAAGCACAAAGCTCGCCAGCCTATGAAGCTATCGCAGATGAAATGGACACCATTGCTCGACAATTGGGCTATGCAGATGCTAAGCCCAAAGACGTAGCTGCCTTTGCTCAAGAGATTAGAGAGTTATACCCAGAAATTACACCGAGAACAGGCTTTGCAGGTGGCTTTAGAGCTGGAATAAGTGATTTAGCAGAACGTGTATTGAGCGCTGGTGAAATATCACCCAAAGACAAGCAAGAAGCATTAAAGAAGTTGCTCGAAGAAACTACCGAATAAGCATCAGAATAACCAAGATGCCGATAAGCCAGGGAAAAGAAATGAATATAGAGATAATGCCCGCAAATATCAACAGGACTATAGAGAAGTAAAACAAATTCTTCATACCTATACCATACGCCCACCCAACCTAAAAATCAACCCATGTTATCCCCAGACAAACAAAAAAAGCTCAAAAGACTTGAAACGCTGGCTAAGGTCATAGACAACGGCGATGTGGCTATTCTTGAACATGTTGACTCGCTGGAAGATAAGCTGGAGGAGCTGGAGAAGCAGATACCAGACGTGAGAAGCGCACTTGATCGTGTAGAAGCTCTGGTAGATGGTGAGAAAGGTGATAAGGGAGATGATTACGTACTGACCAGTGAGGACAAGAAAGAGATAGCCTCTCTCATTAAAGTACCCGTAGTTGAAAAGGTCATCGAACGCACCGAGGTTGTTAAAGAACAACCAATAGTGACGAAAGAGATTGTTAAAGAAGTACGTGAGGTTAAAGTAGATGTTCCATTTGTTGATGATGCCTCCATAAGTTACCTTGAGGAGAAAATAGTGTCTCTAAAAGAAAAACTTGAAGACAAGATAGACAACCTACCAAAGGCAACGCTCCCGTCTCCAATCGGTATCGTGGTACGCGAGGTACAGGCGGGTGCTGGTGTTTCTATAGACAATAGTAACCCTTTAAAGCCGATTATATCTTCAACAGAGGGTGTTACCACTTGGTCATACTATGCTACTACATGGTCAGTAGAACCTACTCTTAACTCCTCAATTACTGGTGGTGACGTATACGACTACACCCTAAACGGTACTACTCGGTATCGTTTTGTACCAGACCCTTACGACCCCACACAAGACGCTTTTTATTCAACATTCAGCGCCGGAGTTCTGTCTGATATAATAGTAACAAGAGGTTAATCTTATATATGAAAGCAACAATCACCAACATCACACAAGAGGGCGAACGAATCCGAATCTTTGTGTCATTTGACGGGCTAGAGAAGTCTTTTTTATTACCACTTGAGGCGACCAAAGAGGAAATTATAGCAACCATTGAAGCGGAGAAGTCGCGCCTGATTGAAGTAGCTACCGTAGTCGATACACTCAAAGACGAGCTGGTAAACATCGAGATATAATATGGCAGTAATCGTCTCTGATAACCGCAATACAAGCTACGACGGCAATCTATCAACTGCGAGCAGCTTTTACCGAGCGGAAGCATGGAACCTTGGTGCTCACAATCAGGTAGCTCTATTGACTCTTTCTACCCGTCGAGCGATTGATGTCACTTTTGCTAATGCTGGTAACTGCCAAGGTATCGAATTACTCGTCAATAGTGCTAACGTAAGTATTGACCGTGATATCAGAGTCATGCTACAAGAAGCAAAAGCGGTGTCTTCTTTTAATACTACAACTGAGCGTGTAAACAGCACAGGACATGGACTTACATCTGGCATGGAGGTGACATTCACCTCCACTGGTACCCTACCGAGTGGTATCACTTCCAACAATAGCTACTTCGTTATTAACGAAACAGCTAACGACTTTCAAATCTCTCTTACTTCTGGCGGTTCAGCGGTACTTCTTTCTGGTACGCCAACAGGTACAGCGACTTGTTGGGTAACGCGAGCAGATAATACCACTGCTCTAAACGACATTCTTGGTGCTTTCCCGACAGATGCCGACATGACTATCTACGAGAAGTATAACTACGCTTGTGGCTTTGTACCGTTTAAGTTCGCTACCCCTTACGCTGTGGACATAACCGCAAGCAAGTGGCGTTTTTTAGTCTACCAATTAAATGGAACCACAGGAACATGGAATCTTGGAACGTCTGATGCTACCGCACCTTTCTACGTTACATGGTGTGACACCGCAATCTCACATACTGACAATGACACACTTATCGTGGTAGATAAAGTTACAATTGATAAGACATATACTATATCAGGACTCCTTGGTACTGGTGATACTGTGAACTCAACGGCTGGCGTTATCTCCCGCAGTCTTGACGGGCTTCCGCTTCTTGAATGGGAAAACCCTGCCGCTGCTTCGTACACCATGACGCTTAAAGGAGACTTGCTCATGGGGACACACTCAATCTTCCATGCTGGCACACTTGCTTCACCGATTGCTACCGCTAACGCTGGTACTATCTACTTTGATGCCCCTGCTGTCGGTACGACAACCACTTCACGCATCTTTTATCCACTTGCCAGTGTCAGCACATCCACTGTGGCTGGTATTAAAGGCTCACTATCTATCGTTGGTGAAGTTCCTGCCGTTCCTGCCACAACACTAGCGGCTGATGCTCTCACAGGACAAGCCAACATTGTTACAACTGACGCTACGGGCTGGGCAGTCAATGATTACGTTGTGATCGGAAAGCAAGATATCATGGGACAAGGCTCGATAATCTTGCACCAGATACAATCTATCTCTGGCACGAATATCACTCTAACCGCTAACCTTGCAACCGCTAACCGCCTCGCTGGGGCTACGGTAGTACGCTTTGGTGGATATGGTATGAAACTAACAGGAAAGAACACCACTAACGCTGGTCGTATAGCCTTGCTTAATGCTTCTAATTACGTCTTCAAAGGGTGTGAGGTTACAGATGTTCGTGTTGAAAACGTACTTAGTATTTACACGTACTTCATCATTGATTCCGCCGCTGAACGTAGTAAACACATTTACACTGATAACGTCGCTCGTTATACTGGTACAACAAACTATGGTTTCATCAAAACCTTGCTTATTCCAAAACTCGGGGCAGAAGTGGAACGCAACTATGTCTTTCGAGGTGAGATAGTGAACTCAATATCAGGCTACTCAAACCGTAACCAGAAGTCTGGTATTTGCACCATCAAGAACAATGTCAATATAGCAAACTACGCCAGTGTCAACTTCACCGTACTACAAAGCACTACTAAGTGTGATATTCAAGACAACAAGATAGAAAATAGTTACCGTTACGGCATCTCTCTAGGTGGACTAAACACTATCTTCAAAAATAACAGTCTGTGGGGCATCAACTCGACAGCTGCTTCTCTGTACTACGCCCTTCAAATTGCAACACTTATCAACCCGATTGAGATATCAGGAAACTCAATCGACAAGAGTGACCTAGCGGTTTTCATAAACGGTACTTCAATTAACTGTGTTGACCACGGTTTTAGCTTTGGACAAACCGCTGCTAACGTCGTGGATATTGTCTCCGGGGCTGGTTCGATTATCGACTACACCTTCGACTCACCTATTGGGAACCTCACCATTGACGACCAGTACATGCCCGATACGGTAGCTGGTTCTGAACTACGTTTTCTTAATTTTGACTCCACCACCAACCGTGACCGTGTTTATACTCCCTATGGTAGCTTTTATCGTACAGGCTACGGACTAGCCGACACAACTGTCTGGACTGGCTCAACCTTTGGTGCGGCTTCGGCTGACCAGTTTGCCTTGCGTATGCGGTCAAATGGTACTGAGCTACTTCAGTATTCTCAAAGTAAAACCCTTGGTAGTATTCTTGGGCTTACCATGACTGTCTCATGCCGCATTAAAATTAACAGCGCCGCCTATTACGCTGGAGTACATACCTTACCAACACTACGGGTTATCTACGACAATGGGACAGAGATTACTGACGTAGCTACTGCCACCACTGACCCCCAACAACTTCTCGTGTCATTTGTACCAGCCACTAGTGCCGCTTCGATACAGGTACTCGTGGAGTCGCTTACGGACGCTGTAGACACTGACGCTGACGTATATCTCGGTCAAGTGCTTATTCCACCGCCAGAGGGAACCTCAATAGATACTCAGAACCTCGGCTCATGGGTAGATGCTATGCCACTTCCGTCGGTATCGACTATCCCTGCTCCTGGTACACCGTGGAATGAAGCAGCTTCTGCATATACAGTAGCAGGAACGATGGGTGCCGCTGTTCATATCATTAATCGCAATGTGCAAAAAGCGTCACTCCTTATCCCTGCTACGGAGGATTTGTAACGTGTGAGTATCATTAAAAGCAAAAAGCAGGAAGCACAGTATTTTATCAGCAGGTAACTTAACATGGTATAATAATGCAATATGGCATATCTTGCGGATCGCAAACCAGGTGAATTAACAGCACTAACAACCCTCGACACCGATGATGTGTTCATCGTGGGTGATACCAGTGATGCGAGTGAAGTGGCGAAACACATTACCAAGGCTAACCTCATTACTGATCTAACCACGTCGTTCGCCCCTGCCCTTGGTACAGACGACAACTACGTCACCGATGCGGAGAAAGCCGCTATCGGTACTATCGGTAATAAGATAGACGCTCTAGCTGACCCTAATGCTGACCGTATTCTGTTTTGGGATGATAGTGCCGGTGCATATGCGTACCTGACAGCCTCAACAGGGCTTACTATCAGTACTACAAGCATGACAGTGCGTACCAGCTCTGCAACTCAAACAGGTATAGTTGAGCTGGCAATCGCCTCAGAGGTGAACACGGGGACAGATGCCACACGAGCAGTTACCCCAGACGCACTAGCTGGCTCTAACCTTGGTATCCGCTACGTACAGTGTGCTCTTAATGGCACCACAGCGCTTACTACAAGTGAGAAATGCTACTTCCGTGTCCCAGCAGCTCTCACTGGAATGAACCTTGTATCAGTAGCCGCTAGTGTAGGTACTGGAGCCGCCGGTAGCTCATCATCGGGAACACCGACTTTTACAGTGAAGAACGTCACTGATAATCAACAGATGCTCTCTACATCACTCACGGTAGACGCTAATGAGTACACCAGTGCTACGGCGGCTACGGCGGCGGTTATCAACACCACATATGACGATGTGGCTACTGACGACCTGATAGAAGTAGCAGTCACAACGGCTGGAACGGGAGTCACCTATGCGGTGGTCACTTTAGGATTTCAATTACCATAATTTAATTTAATATGTACACAGCTAAAATCTTACGCAAGACCGCCGACCTACAACTCAAGAAAGTCTATGTTGATTTGGAGTACCTCAATAACGGTGTACAAGTAGCAACAGAGACACGAGAGTTCGGACTTGATGTAACGCTTGACCAAGTAACTCGCTATGCTCTCAACTCAGCACAGCGTCTTGAAGCAGTGGAGTTGAACCTTGGTACGCTTCCTATCGGAACTGACCTAGATTTGGCGAGTGTGGTAGACGTTCCACCAACACAAGTGGAACTCGATAGACGCGGGTGGTTCCGTAACTTCAATCGTCTTGAGCAGCTCACGAAGCTCAATACTCTAGGTGCATTACGACCAGCACTGGTAACTGACCTTGATACACTCAAAGCAACCGTAGCAGCAGACTTTAAGAAGGCGTATGTAGCAGATATGTAAGGTATGGCACTCGCTGATAATCTCGTTGCGTATTGGGAGCTAGAGGAAGCGTCTGGTGACAGAGTAGATAGTCATTCAACGTATGATTTGACTCAATCGGGCACACCATCAAACGCTACAGGAGTACAAGGGAATGGTGTTGATTTGGAACTATCAAGCTCGCAACATCTTTATGTGGCAGACCCATTTCATATTTCAAACAATCTTTCTATATCATCTTGGATTAAGCCAGAATCTTTCACCAACAATGATAATCGCTGGATATGCAGGTGGTATAATCAAACTGAATACATCCTCCGACTCAATGCGGGAAAAGTGGATGTGTTGCATAGCTGCTCTGGAGGAACAGTCCAAGTGACTGGTGCATCTTCATTGTCAACGGGGACGTGGTATCACATTGTGACTACCTACAACAGTACTGACGGATTGAAGGTATACGTGAATAACGGTTCACCACTCACCGCCGCTGCTAATGGAACAATCAACAACTCTGTAGAACCATTCACAATCGGTGTGGCTCGCTCCAGCGGCGGTGCTGTTGCAGCAGGGACACTTTTCGACGGCATTGTTGATGAAGTTGGTGTCTGGGACAAGACCCTCACCACTGATGAGGTTGCAGAACTATATAACTCCGGTGCTGGCATGAGTTATGCTGATATTACTGGCGGTGCAGCCCCCACCTTCATCCCCCGTGTGTCATTTATCATGTAAATGAGCATGGTATAATATACATTATTACCCACATTATTAGACAATCATGGAGCCAGCGTACACCGTAAAAGAAATATTAGACATTCAGTTCCGAGCGATAGAGGTAAAACTCGACAACATTACTAACACCCTCAAAGACCAGAATACTCACTTTGAAAAAAATGATTTGCTGTTGATGCTTTTGTTCTCTAAAGGTTCAACAGGCAGCATCAACGAGCCAGTTCGAGGAGTTACTCGTTTGATGAAATTGCTTTTTCTTATCAACGAGCAAATCAAAAATCCAGAGAAATTTAATTTTGAACCATACAAAATGGGTCCCTATTCTAGTGACGTGTATTCCGCATTATCATTTTTTAACATTTTCCCTTCAAGCGGTGATCCGATAATAAAAATTGAAAAAAGTATTGACTCCGCTCCTGACTCAGATTCAGTAAAATTTATAATGGAGGCACTTGATGACGAGTCATCTTTGGAGGATGGTTTCGGAAACAACGCAAAATTTTACCTCACTGATAGAGGGAAAAAACTTGCAGAATTAGTATGGAATCAGGCTGCTCCAGACCAGCAGAGAATTGTTGAATCTGTAAAGACAAAGTTTGCAGCGTTACCACTTAGGGAACTGTTGCGATATGTATATGATTCGTTTCCTAATATGACTACGAAATCCACTATCCTGAACAGTGTTTATGACTAGTACTGAAGCAACAACAACAG
>Ga0268298_10004818_pt1 | contig 12949 bp, 10 predicted proteins | sample WWTPWeurt_MetaG_FD_194462 | JGI IMG/M metagenome (GOLD analysis project Ga0268298, IMG submission 194462) | Activated sludge microbial communities from WWTP in Nijmegen, Gelderland, Netherland - WWTP Weurt | ecosystem: Engineered > WWTP > Aerobic digester > Activated sludge | place...
GAGTTCGCCGACGCGGCGAAGGCGCTGCGCATCCTCGAAAACGCCAAGACCCAGCGCCTGGGCACCTGCAATACCGCCGAATCGCTGCTGATCGCGCGTTCCGTCGCCGTGGCGCAGGCGCCGACTTTATGCGCCATGCTGGCGGCGAGGGGCGTCGAGATCCGCGGCTGCGCGGAGACCCGCGCGCTGGTGCCGCAGGCCGTCGCCGCGACGGAAGAGGACTGGTACGCCGAGTACCTCGCCGCGATCATCTCGGTCAAGGTCGTCGCCGGGATCGACGAAGCCATCGCCCACATCAACAAGTATTCGTCGGCCCACACCGACGCCATCGTCACCGAGAACTACACGAACGCGATGCGCTTCCTGCGCGAGGTGGATTCGGCCACGGTGATGGTGAATGCCTCGACCCGCTTCGCCGACGGCTTCGAATTCGGCCTCGGCGCCGAGATCGGCATTTCCACCGACAAGTTCCACGCCCGCGGCCCGGTGGGGCTCGAAGGGCTGACCTCGCAGAAGTGGATTGTTCTCGGCGACGGTGAAGTGAGGGCCTGAGCCCTCACCACTTCACGCGTACCGTGTAGTCCAGCACCGTCGCACCGCCGGCCGGAACCGCCACGTTCCACGACGCGGCCCGCGCCGACTCTTTGCTGTGCTTCTCTGATTCCTGCACCATCTCCCAATCGCCGGGCATCGGCTCCTGCACCCTGACCGTCACGGCCTCGTCCTTGGCGTTGCGCAGTTCGATGCGCCAGGACGACTCGGTCTGGTTGTCGGCGATGCGCTTGTAATTGGTCTGCCTGCGCTCGGCGGTGATGTCGAAGGCTTCGCCCAGCCGCAGCTTGATCTGCTCGTTCTTCGCCGTGTGCGCGATGCGGTCTTCGCCGACGAACTGCGCCGCGCCCTTGCTGTCCTTCGCGTAGACCCGCACGATGCCGGCCGGCAGCGGCTTGCCGAGTTGGCCGCCCTTGTTTTCAAATTCAAGAAAGACCGCGGGCTTGAGTTTCTGTCCGATCTGTCCGTGGCGGTCCCGGTAGTAATACTCGTTGCCGGCCAGCAGGTACTCGCGGCGCACCGGCACGGCGCCGGCCGAGAGCAAGGCGAGCTGCTTGGTCTGGTTGTCGGCGATCGAGGTCGGCCGCTCGAAGCTGTAGAGGTGGTAGTCCATCAGCGCTTCCTGCGTCGCCTCGGCCGCCTTGGCGCGCGCCGGAGCGGGTGCGGCCATGGCATAGACCCGCGAGTCCTGCTGCCGCACGCGATTCACCGTGCCGGCCACCAGTTGCAGCGTCGCGTCGTCGAAGCCGGCGCCGCTGCGGTTGGTCAGCGTCACCCAGCCGTTGAGGTCGAGGCTCCTGCCGTCGGCGGACAGGTTTGCGACGTAATCGGCCTTCCAGGCCAGTCCGCCGGTCAGGTAGGACAACTCGACCGACTGCTTGCCACCTGCGGCTTCGAGCAGCACCGACAGCGTCGGCCGGTCGCGCAGGTTGGCCGGCACGGCATCGAAGGCCAGGCGCCCCGGCACGCCGGTTTCGATGCGGTCGGCAAAGCGCAAGACAGCGGTTGGGTAACCCGCCTGCCCTGCGGCCAGCACCGTCGCGGTTTCGCGCCGCTCGGCATCGCTGGTCGGATGCGGGCGGATCACGGTGACCTGGCGGCCGACATATTTTTCCAGCAGCTTCTGCGGCGTCAGCAGGTCGAAATCGAAGTTCTGTTCGACGAGGGTGAACGCCGGCCCCGAGGCTGCGCGCAGCAAGGCGGTTTCGGGGCGCATCTGCGCCGCCACTTCGCGCAGCGAGAGGCGCGCGAGGCCGCCCGGCAGGTCGATGCGGCGGCGCTCCTTGACCAGCGCCAGGTCGTCGTTGTAGACGGTCACGGCAACGGCCTCGCGGTCGGCGGCGGTGGAACCGACATCCTTTGCCGGATCGGCGGCGTGGGCCAGGGTGGCGGCCAGGAGGCCGGCGGCGAGCAGGTGTTTCATGGGTTTCTCCTTTGTGCAGCGGGCAACGATAGCATGGGGGCAACGGCGGTATCATGGCGCAATCGAAACCCACGGGAGTATCCAGATGAAAAAGCTCATAGCCGCCCTGCTGCTGACGATTTCCCTGCCGGCGCTGGCCGCGCTCGACGTATCCGGCGTCAAGTTCGAGGACAAGACAAAAGTCGGCGCCGGCGAGACGGTGATCAATGGTGCCGGGCTGCGCAAGCGCGCCTTCTTCAAGGTCTATGCGATCGGGCTTTACCTGCCGCAGAAAGTCACCAGCGCCGCCGACGCAATCAATGCCAAGGGCGCCAAGCGCGTCGCCATCGTCACCCTGCGCGACCTGACCGCGGAGCAGTTCGTCGATGCCCTGATCGAAGCCCTGAAGAACAACCACGACGAGGCCGCGCTGAAAGCCCTGCAGCCGAAGATCGACCAGTTCCGCAGCACCATGCTGACCATCGGCAATGCACCGGAAAAATCGGCGGTGAACATCGACTGGCTGCCCGAGTCCGGCACGCGCCTGAGCTTCAACGGCAGCGCCAAGGGCAGCGACATCCCCGGCGAGGACTTCTATCGCGCCCTGCTGAAAATCTGGATCGGCGACAAGCCGGCCCAGGAAGACCTCAAGGAACAGTTGCTCGGCAAAGCGCAGTAACGCTCATGGCTTCGGCGAGTCGCCCCAATTCATGAAATCTTGCACTTTCGATGGGCCCGAAGCTGGCAAATGGACCCGCCCCTCCCATCCGCTGCGCGGCCCACGGCTGGCTTTGCACAGCCAGCCGGCTGCGGCGGCGCGACGCATGCGTCGCGAATTCCCGCCTCGCCCCCTCACGGGGAGGCTATCAATTGGCTCGCTTCGCTCGAACCTGACACAGCACGCTGGGCGCCATATTCCATGTTAACGACCGACGGCGCTCTCGCCGGGCTGAAGGTCCTCGACCTGTCCCGCGTCCTGGCCGGGCCGTGGGCCTCGCAACTGCTGGGCGACCTCGGCGCCGACGTGATCAAGGTCGAGAAGCCCGGCGCGGATGGCAAGGGCGGTGACGATACGCGCGGCTGGGGGCCGCCCTGGCTCGCCGACGGCGCGGGCAAGCCGACGACGGATGCCGCCTATTTCCTGTGCACCAACCGCAACAAGCGTTCGCTGACCGTGGACATGACCCGCCCCGAGGGGCAGGCCATCCTGCGCGAGCTGGCGGCGCAATCGGACGTGGTGCTGGAAAACTTCAAGGTCGGCGGGCTCAAGGCCTATGGCCTCGACTACGCCAGCCTCGCGGCGCTCAATCCGAAGCTCGTGTATTGCTCGATCACCGGCTTCGGCCAGGACGGCCCCTACGCCGCGCGCGCCGGCTACGATTTCCTGATCCAGGGCATGGGCGGCCTGATGAGCGTCACGGGACGCGCCGATGACGAAGAAGGCGCCGGTCCGCAGAAGGTCGGCGTGGCACTGACCGACATCCTCACCGGCCTTTACGCCATCATCGCCATCCAGGCGGCGCTGGCGCATCGCGAACAATCAGGACGCGGACAGCACATCGACCTCGCGCTGCTCGACGTGCAGGTGGCCTGCCTCGCCAACCAGGCCATGAACTACCTGGTCTCGGGGCGGGCGCCGCGGCGCATGGGCAACGGCCACCCGAACATCGTGCCCTACCAGGACTTCCCCACCGCCGACGGCGACATGATCCTCGCCATCGGCAACGACGGCCAGTTCGCCCGCTTCTGCGACATCGCCGGCCACGCCGCATGGGCCGCCGACCCGCGCTTCGCCAGCAACGCGGCGCGGGTCAGCAATCGCGGCGAACTGATCCCCCTGCTGCGCCAGGCCACGGTGATGAAGACCACGGCGCAGTGGATCGCGCTGCTGGAAAATGCCGCCGTGCCCTGCGGCCCGATCAACGACCTGGCCGCCGTCTTCGCCGATCCGCAAGTGCTGCATCGCGGCCTGCGCGTCGATTTGCCCCATGCCGCGGGCGGCACGGCGCCGCAGGTGGCCAACCCGATCCGCTTTTCGGCGACGCCGATCGGCTACCGGCACGCCCCGCCCCTGTTGGGACAGGACACCGAGGCGATACTGGGGGAGCTCGGTCGCAGTGCGGAGGATATTGCGGCCTTGCGCGCCGCCACCGTGATCTAGCCAGTCAGGGCATCAGGCGCGCGAGGCCGTTTTTGGCCGCATCGCTGTCGGCGGTTGCGAACAGACCGTCACGCTCGTACTCGGCGGCAATCGCCTTCAGCACGGGCAGTGCAGTCTTTTCGTTCATGCCCGGCTTGACGCGCGGGTCGTAGAGCATCTTCAGCACCAGGTGATCGAGGCCGGAAAGAAACGCCCCGTTGAACTTGCGGCTGAAGATCGACGGCAGGGGCTGCACGGTATCGTTGCCGAGGCCCATGGCGTGCGTCAATTCCTCGACCACGCAAGACGCCAGGTCGGCCCGCGCCCGTGCCGCATCGACCGGGATCATCGCGGTAGCGCGCACGATGCGGCCCCGGCGTTCGGTGGCAAAGGTGGCGAGGCACTGGCCGTGGCGAAACAGCATCGTGTTCCGGCTCATGGGACCGCTGCCGAAATGGCGCGGTACTTCGGAGTCCAGTGCGGCTTCGCTGGCCAGTATGACCAGGAAGTTTGCCGCAGCCCGGGTGTCCACGGGCTGGATGCTGAGGCCGGTGATCTCGGCAAGGTGCCGGAAATGCGCGTCGATCAATTCGCGGTGCAGGTCCTTGTCGCCGACACCGTGCACGATGAAATACCGGACCGGCGACGTCCACTTGCGCACCGGGTTCTGCCGCGTCGAGTAATCGTGCTTCAGCGCCAGTTCGACGAAGCCGTCCACCAGGAACTGCGGCGACTTCCAGGACGCATCCTCGTTCGCCGCAGCCGCCGCTGCCAGGCAGGCGAACAGCAGGCCGAACCACAGGCCTTTCGAGGAGGGGAAGGGCTTCATGCCGCGCGCTCCGTGCCACCCGCTCAGGATTCCAGCACGCGCAGCTCGGCATTGGTGTAGCGCAAACGGCTGGCAAGCACGCTGGCGATGCCTTCCATCAGCCGCAGGCCGAGTTTCTTGTGCTCCTCGGCGAGCTTGTCGAACGCGCGGCGCGACAGCACGTAGAGTTCGGTATCGGTGAACGCGACCGCATTGGCCGAGCGGGCCTCGCCGTCGAGGAAGGCCATTTCGCCGAAAAAGGCGCCGCGGCCGAAGGTGCCGAGGTGGTGTGACTGCCGGTCGGACAGGGGCAGGACGATGCGCACCGCGCCGCGCCGGATCAGGAACAACTCGTCGCCGGCATCGCCGCGCGAGAAGATGGTTTCACCCTTGGCCACGCTGCGCTTCTCCATGCATTGCTCCAGCGCCGCCAGCGTCTGCTCCTTGCGCCCGGCGAACAGCTCGATGTCCTGCAGTTCGAGCGCGGACCCCTCGTCGCGCAAACAGACGGTTTCCTGGATGATGCGGTCCTCGACCCACTCCAGCGCATCGTCCAGCGACGGAAACACGCGCACCGGGCTGTCCTCGCGAATCAGGCCGACCTGGTCGAAGTACTGCTGCATGTCGCGTCCCGAGGGCAGGGTCTGCGGAATGGCGCTGAAGATCAGGAAGCCCTTGCGCTCGGCCAGCATGTCCTTGACCTGCTCCAGCAGGTGGGCGGCGGTGACATCCACGGTCTGTATCCGGCGCATGTCGAGGATCAGGAAATCGCGCGTTTTCAGTTCCGGCTCCAGGCTCAGGTAGAGCTGGTCGGCGGTGCCGAAGAACAGGCTGCCCTGCAGCTCGATGATCGCGGCGCGGTCGCCGTGCGCGGTCAGGATTTCCATTTCCTCGTGGGTGCGGATGCGCTTGGAGAAGGTCTCGTTGCCGAGCAGCTTGCGGCGGATGATGGAACCGCCGATCTGTTCGCGGATGAACAGCAGCACGGCCAGCACGATGCCGACGCCTGAGGCCGCGATCAGGCTCACCGTCAGAGCCGTGCCGATCACGGCGACGATCACCGCGAAATCGAGGATGGTCGAACGCGACTTCAGGTAATGCAGGCTGTTGCGATCGATCATGCGCACGCCGATCACGATCAGGATGCCCGCCAGCCCGGCCACCGGGATCCAGGCGATGAAGTTCGCCAGCAGCAGGAAGGCGACCAGCGCCAGCACGCCCTCGACCATGCCGGAGAAGCGGCTGCTGGCGCCGCCGGAAATATTCACCAGCGTCGCGCCCATGGTGCCGGCGCCGGGAATGCCGCCGATTGCTCCGGAGGCGATGTTGCCAAGGCCCTGGCCGATCAGTTCGCGGTTGGAATCGTGGCGCGAACGGGTCAGCGCATCGAGCACCACGCAGGTTTTCAGGGTATCGATGGACAACAGCACGGCCAGCGTCAGGGCCGGGATGAACAGCAGCTGCAGCTGTTGCAGGCTGACACCGGCAAGCGACGACCAGCGCCCCGCCAGGCCGGCGAAAAAGCTGCCGTCACCACCGCCGCTGCCGCCCAGCGCGCCCACCACCAGCGTATTGTCGTGCAGCCTGAACAGCGCGGGATCGAGCAGGGCGAGGCCGAAATAAGCCGCGACGCCGGCACCGAGGCCGAGGATCGCGGCCGGCACCGCCTTGATCACCCGCGGTGCGCCGACCATCACGGCGATGGTCGCCAGGCCGACCAGGATGCCCTGCCAGCGCCATTGTTCCGGCGCGCCCAGCGCCGCCCAGAAATGCAGGTTCTTGGGGGCGCCGAGCAGCTTCGGCACCTGGCTGCCGATGATGATCAGCCCCACCCCGGAAAGGTAGCCGCTGACCACCGTATAGGGCATGTACTTGATCAGGCGTCCCAGGCGCAGCAGGCCGAATGCCAGTTGCATCAGGCCGGCGAGCAGGCCGAGCAGGGTCAGCAGCAGCAGCGTGGTGTCGACCGGCGTGCCGCTCATCTGCGCCTCGATGGCGAAGGCGGACGCCACGGCTGCCGCCGGCGCGCAGGGCGCCGAGATCAGCCGGCTGGTGCCGCCGAAACTCGAGGCGACGATGCCGATCGCGGTGGCGCCGAGGATGCCCGCCAGGGCGCCGAGCGCGACATAGGCGCTGCCGAGCACGGCGTAGATTGTGACACCGAACGCGATCGCCGAGGGCAGCGCGACCAGCATCGCGGCAAGCCCGCCCCAGAAATCACCGGCAGGGTTTTCCAGCCTGGGCAGCTTCATGTCATGCGGAAATCGAAAAGGAATAACTACAGTATAGGTCGCTCACGTCGCACTGCAACATATCCTGCCTTCCGTCCATCCGCATCTGGCTGTAAGCTTCACCCTTCAATAAATACACTTCGGAGGATAGACCCATGAAACATGTTCGTTCCCTGCTGGTCGCCGCGGTCACCCTGGTTCTCGGCACCGGCGCGCACGCCCAGGAATTCGTCACTGTCCTCACCGGCGGCACTTCGGGTGTGTATTACCCGATGGGCGTTGCCCTGTCGCAGATCTACGGCAAGGCCATGCCCGGCGCCAAGACCTCGGCCCAGGTGACCAAGGCCAGCGCCGAGAACCTCAACCTGCTGCAGGCCGGCCGCGGCGAGATCGCCTTCACCCTGGGCGATGCGCTCAACGAAGCCTGGAAGGGCAACGAGGAAGCCGGTTTCAAGACCCCGCTCAAGAAACTGCGCACCATCGCCGCGATCTATCCCAATTACATCCAGATCGTCGCGTCCGCCGATTCCGGCATCAAGACCCTGGCCGACCTCAAGGGCAAGCGCGTCGCCGTCGGCGCGCCGAAGTCCGGCACCGAGCTCAACGCGCGCGACATCTTCAAGGGCGCCGGCATGAGCTACAAGGACTTCGCCAAGGTCGAGTACCTGCCCTTCGGCGAATCGGTGGAACTGATGAAGAACCGCCAGCTCGACGCCACGCTGATTTCCGCAGGCCTCGGCGTCGCCGCGATCCGCGACCTGGCCACCTCGGTCAAGATCGTCATCGTGCCCATCCCCGCCGACGTGGTGGCGAAGATCGGCGAAGCCGCCTACCAGCCCGGCACGGTACCGGCCAACACCTACAACGGCCAGGCCGATGCCGTGCCCACCGTCGCGATCCAGAACTTCCTGGTCAGCCACGAAGGCGTGTCGGCCGACGCCGGCTACAAGATGACCAAGGCCATCTTCGAGCACCTGCCCGAACTGCAGGCCGCGCATGCCGCGGCCAAGGCCATCACCAAGGAGAACGCCGCCAAGGCGCCGCCGGCACCGCTGCATGCGGGCGCCGAGAAGTACTACAAGGAAGTCGGGCTGATCAAGTAAGAGCTTGCGAATAAATCTACTGCGCGTACCGGATCGAAGCTTGGGCGGTGCTCGCTATCCTCATGTACAACGACGTACATTCCGGTAGCTGCGCTCCGGCCGCGCTCCGCTGCGGTCCGCTCGCTACGATTTCTTCACAAGCTCGCGAGCGAGGTTGATGAAAGTCCAGTCCGCCGCCCCCGACCACGGTCAGGAAGAGTTCTCCGAGCACGGCGTGCAGCGCCGGCTCGGGGACGGCTGGCTCACCGCGCTCAACGGCATCGCGCTGGCCTTCTCCACCTACCAGCTGATCGTCGCGGCCTTCCATCCGCTGTCCAGCCTGGTGATCCGCAGCCTGCATGTCGGCTTCCTGCTCTGCATCACCTTCATCCTCTACCCGGCCTTCAAGAGCGGCGGCCGGCTCTCGAAAGTCGGCGCCGGCGACACGGCGCTGGCCTTTGGTGCGCTGGCATTGTCGACCTACCACTGGGTCTTCGAGGCCGAGCTGATCCAGCGTTCGGGCGACCCGAGCAACATGGATCTGTTCGTCGGCACCGCGCTGGTGATCCTGACCTTCGAGGCGACGCGGCGCATCCTCGGCCTCGCCCTGCCCATCGTCTGCGGCATCTTTCTGCTCTACGGCCTGTTCGGCCAGTACCTGCCGGGCGATCTCGCGCATCGCGGCTACGGCTTCGACCAGATCGTGAACCAGCTGGCGCTGGGTACCGAGGGCATCTTCGGCATCCCGACCCTGGTCTCGGCCACCTACATCTTCCTTTTCATCCTGTTCGGCTCCTTCCTCGAACACGCCGGCATGATCAACCTGTTCAACTCGCTGGCGCTGGGTTTCGTCGGCCATACCAAGGGCGGCGCGGCCAAGGTCTCGGTGATCTCCTCGGCGCTGATGGGCACCATCTCCGGCTCGGGCGTGGCCAACGTGCTGACCACCGGCCAGTTCACCATTCCGCTGATGAAGAAGTTCGGCTATTCCGGCGTGTTTGCCGGCGCGGTCGAGGCCACCTCCTCGATGGGCGGCCAGATCATGCCGCCGGTGATGGGCGCGGTGGCCTTCATCATGGCCGAGAACCTCAACGTGCCCTATGCCGACATCGTCAAGGCGGCGGCGATTCCGGCCATCCTGTATTACCTGACGGCCTTCTGGATGGTGCACCTCGAAGCCGGGCGCAAGAACCTGGTCGGCATGCCCAAGGCCGAATGCCCCAACCCCTGGCACGCGATGCGCGACAACTGGTACCTGCTGCTGCCGCTCATCGTGCTGGTGATCACCCTGTTCAACGGCTTCACGCCGATGTTCGCCGGCATGGTCGGCCTGGTGCTGACCGCCGTGCTGATCCTCGGCGCCGCCATCGCCGCGCGGGTTTCGAGCACGGCCTTCCGCTACGTGTTCTGGGTCGCGCTCGGCCTCACCGCCGCGGTCTTCGTCAAGAACATGGAGACCTGGGGCATCGTCCCGCTGCTGGCGCTGATCGCCGCGCTCGTCGCCCAGACCTTCGCCCTCAAGGGCGGGCGCAAGACCCTGCACCTCTTGCGCATGAGCCTGGTCGACGGCGCCCGCCAGGCGCTGCCGGTGGGTGTGGCCTGCGCCGTGGTCGGCGTCATCATCGGCGTGCTGACGCTGACCGGCGCCGCGTCCTCCTTCGCCGGCTACATCCTCAGCGTCGGCGAGAAGAGCCTGTTCCTCTCGCTGGTGCTGACCATGCTGGTGTGCCTGGTGCTGGGCATGGGCATTCCGACCATCCCCAACTACATCATCACCAGTTCCATCGCCGCGCCGGCCCTGTTGAAGTTGGGCGTGCCGCTGATCGTCAGCCACATGTTCGTCTTCTACTTCGGCATCATGGCCGACCTGACGCCGCCGGTGGCGCTGGCTGCTTTTGCCGCAAGCTCGATCGCCAAGGAGTCGGCGATGAAGATCGGCATCAAGGCGGTGCAGATCGCCATCGCCGGCTTCGTGATTCCCTACATGGCGGTGTATACCCCGGCGCTGATGCTGCAGGGCGACTACACGCTGGCGGCGGTGGCCTACATCGTGTTCAAGGCCGTGCTGTCGATTGGCCTCTGGGGCGCGGCCGCGATCGGCTTCCTGTTCGGGCCGCTCAACACGCTTGAACGCTGCTTCGCGGCGACGGCAGCCTTCATGCTCGTCGCCGCGATCCCGCTCACCGACGAGATCGGCTTCGGCATGAGCGCGGTGTTCGTGGTCTGGCATTGGCTGCGCAGCCGGCGCGCGGATCGCCGTGCCGCCAGCGCCGACTCTTGAGCCTCTGCCTCGCGGCAGGCGCAGTTGCCGCCTCCCTCGCCATCGACAGCTTCACCCTTAGCTGGATCCATTCCATCGAGAAAATCCGCTGGGAGGAAGACTGGCGCCTCGAGGCTGGTGCGCTGGTGCTTGCCGAAGCGCGCATCCGCGGCAGCGGCGCCGGCATGGAGCCGCCCGCCGGTGCGGTGCTGAAGAACGGCGTCTGGCATTACCGCCCCGCTTTGTCGCCGCAGGCCGTACTGCGCCTGGCTCACTCGCCGCATGCCGGCGGCTACACGCTGTGCACGGCCTCGGTCTGCGCACCACTTGCGGATCACCTGCCGGGCATCGACAATACGGCGACGATAGAACTCCGTGAGTGTCCGCCATGAAAGCCTATGCCGCCGTGATTGCCGTCCCGTCCTTCAGCATCGGCATCGAGTGCAACGCCGACGAAATCACCGGCATCGACTACCTCGAACCCTGTGCCGAAGTCGCGCCAAAGACGCCGCTGGCCAAAGAGGCCGTGCGCCAGCTGCGCGCCTGGCTCGCCGACCCGGCCTTCGAATTCGGCCTGCCGCTGGCGCCGGCCGGCACGCATTTCCAGCGCCGCGTCTGGCAGCGGATTTCGGCCATCCCGCCGGGACGGACCATGAGCTACGGCGAGGTCGCCGCGGCGATCCGCAGCGGCCCGCGCGCGGTGGGCAATGCCTGCGGCGCCAACCCCTATCCCATCGTCGTGCCCTGCCATCGCGTGGTCGCGGCCAACCACGGCATCGGGGGCTTTGCGCGGAATTCCGGCGGCTTCCTGCTCGACGTAAAACGGTGGCTGCTGCACCACGAACATGCAGGCTTCTGACGCCGAACTGATCGACGAATTCATCGACGCCCTGTGGCTGGCCGATGGTTTGTCGAAGAACACGCTGGCGAGTTACCGCAGCGACCTTGCGCTGTTTTCCGACTGGCTTGCGGGAAGGCACGCCACGATAGTCGGCGCCGACGAGACGGCGATCAACGGCTATCTCGCCTTCCTGCACGCCCGCCCCGGCGGCATCCGGTCGGCCAGCCAGCGCCGGCTGATGGCCAGCTTGCGCCGCTGCTACCGCTGGCTGCTCGACCAGGGCCGGCTGCAGCGTGATCCGCTGCTCAACATCGACAAACCGGCGACGACCCAGCGCTTCCCCAAGACCCTGTCGGAGAAGCAGGTCGAGGACCTGCTCGGCGCCCCCGACGTGGCGACGCCGCTCGGCCTGCGCGACCGCGCCATGTTCGAACTGCTCTACGCCACCGGCCTGCGCGTTTCCGAGCTGGTCGGCATCCGCCTGTTCGAGCTGAGCCTCAACGACAACGTGGTGCGCGTGATGGGCAAGGGTTCCAAGGAAAGGCTGGTCCCCCTGGGCGAAGTCGCCGCCGACTGGCTGCGGCGCTACCTCGCCGGCGCCCGCAACGAACTGTTGAAACAGCATGTCTCGGACGCGATTTTCATCACCGTGCGCGGCGCCGGCATGACGCGGCAGATGTTCTGGAACCTGGTCAAGAAATACGCACTGCAGGTCGGCATTCCGGCGCAGCGCATTTCACCCCACGTGCTGCGCCATGCCTTCGCCACCCACCTGCTCAACCACGGCGCCGACCTGCGCGTGGTGCAGTTGCTCCTCGGGCACGCCGACATCTCGACCACGCAGGTCTACACCCATGTCGCGCGCGAACGCCTGAAGCAACTGCACCACCTTCACCATCCGCGCGGCTGAACCGCTCAGGCCGGGCAGGCGTGGCGCTGCAGCGCCTGGACGATTTCGCCGCTGGCCTTGTCCTGCACGAAGGCGACGATGCCCAGGTCGGCCCGCTTCCAGCCGGGTTCGAGGGCAAACAGCTGGCGCAGCGAAAGGCGCCCGTCGGCATCGGGCGGCAGGGGGCCGATCAGGCGGCGCACCACATAGTCGTGACGCAGGAGCTTGCCGCCGTTCTCGCCGGCAAGCACCCGCGATTCGAGATTGTTCTCGTACAAGGCCAGCCAAACCTCGCCGCCCGATGTCCTGGTGGCTATCGTGCCGCCGACCGCCAGTTGCCCACCCGCCGCCGCACCCAGTTCCAGGGTAATCGCCGCGCCCGCCGGCAAGTCGCCGATACCGTCGAGCGGACTGCCGGCACTGCGCCAGTCGCGGCCGTTCCTCAGGAACTGCGGGGTATAAACGGCGCGCGAGCGGGCCAGGGCGGCCATGGCGTACTGGCGCTGCGTGTATTGTGGGCTGGCGTAGCGGTCGGTCCAGCCCAGGCGGTCCCAGTAATCGACATGGAAGGCCAGCGGCACCAGGCGCCCGGCCAAGCCGGGCTGGTCCTTCCACTGCGACAGGCGACGATCGGCAGGAGGGCAACTGTCGCAGCCTTCCGAGGTGTAGAGCTCGAGCAGCACGGCGCGATGCTCGCCGCTCCGGGCAACGCAGGCCGGCGCCGCCACTGCGGGCGCTGCGGCA
>Ga0268298_10004820_pt1 | contig 12946 bp, 11 predicted proteins | sample WWTPWeurt_MetaG_FD_194462 | JGI IMG/M metagenome (GOLD analysis project Ga0268298, IMG submission 194462) | Activated sludge microbial communities from WWTP in Nijmegen, Gelderland, Netherland - WWTP Weurt | ecosystem: Engineered > WWTP > Aerobic digester > Activated sludge | place...
AACCAAGACCCGGCGCCCGCGTTCGACACCGCCGAGCGCATCGACCACATCTTCGTCGCGGGCGATGGCGTGACCTGGACGGCGAGCGACTGGAACTCCGATCTCTACGTGTACGGTGCCAAGAACCGCTATCCGTCCGATCACTTTCCGGTCACGGTGACTCTCGACCACGACTGACCCGAATCAGCTTGTGGTCGGCCGCGCGCCGCGGGATAAGCCGCTCGCCATGGCGGACAGCCCGTTTTCCAGCAAAAACCCAGGGGATCTTTCGGACCTGCCCGAGGTCCGGGTGACGCCTCGCGAAGAGGTCGAACGGATCGTGCTCGCGGCGCGGCGAGCCCAACCCGAGTGGAGTGCCAAGAGCGTGGACGAACGCGCTGCCCTTCTGATGGAGCTCGCGCGACGCTTGATGGCCGAGCGTGCCACGGGCCTGCCGATCCTGAGCAGCGAGACCGGGCGCAGCGAGACCGAGTGCCTGATGAGCGAGCTCGTGAGCCTGGTGGAGTTCTTCAAGCAAGCCATTCGCGGCGGGAAGAAGGCGCTCACGCCCGAGCGCATCAAGATCTCGGCGCTGGACTATCCCGGCAAGAAGGCCGTGGTGGAGCTCGTGCCGCGGGGCGTCGTCGGCATCATCGCGCCTTGGAACTACCCGCTCGGGAATTTCATGAAGTCCCTGGTGCCGGCTCTTCTGGCGGGAAACGCCGTGGTGCTGAAGCCGAGCGAGCACACCCCGCGCACCGGTGCGTGGCTCGTGGAACATTGCCACGGCGTCCTGCCGAAGGACCTCGTGGGTCTCGTGCAGGGCGGCGGAGAGGTGGGAGGCGCGCTCCTCGACGCCGAGATCGACGCGGTGGTCTTCACCGGCTCCGTGCGGACCGGACGTCGTGTCGCCGTGCGCGCCGCCGAGAAGCTCATTCCTTGCTCGGTGGAGCTCGGTGGGAAAGACGCAGCCATCGTCCTCGGAGATGCCGACCTCGAGCGAACCGTGGCCGGTGTGGCCCAGTGGAGCTTCCACAACGCGGGCCAGAACTGCGCCGCCATCGAGCGGGTGTACGTCGAAGAATCCATCGCCGATGCGTTCGTCGAGCGCCTGGGCAGCTTCGCGCGTACGCTGCGCGTCGCTCCGGCCGAGTCCGCGAGCGAGCTCGGTCCGCTGCAGAACGAAGCGCAGCTCCACGTCGTCGAGCGCCACGTGAACGACGCGAAAGCGAAGGGAGCGAAGCTCGTGTGCGGCGGATCGCGGGTCGGCAAGGGGTATGGCTACGAGCCCACGGTGCTCGACGGCTGCAGCAACGAGATGAGCGTCATGACCGAAGAGACGTTCGGCCCGGTCATCGCCATCCAGCGTGTCAAAGACGCCGAAGAGGCCTTGAAGCGCGCCAACGATTCGAGCTACGGCTTGAACGGCTCGGTGTGGACCCGAGACATCGACAAGGGGATGGCGCTGGCGCGCCGGCTCGAGGTGGGCGTGGCGCTGGTGAACAACCACGCTATCACCGGGATCTTGCCCGAGACCCCCTGGACTGGCGTGAAGGAAACCGGCTTCGGCATCGCGTCGAGCCGCCACGCCTACGGCACGTTCACCCGACCGCGCACGCTGTTCGTCGATCGTTCGAACAAGCCCGATCCGTGGTGGATGCCCGCTGACGAGAACCTGCGCGCGCTGGGCGAGGCCCTGGTCGAACGCCAGCTGCACGGTGGTCTCGGCGTGCTCTTGCGCCTGGGCGGGCTCGTCGGCAAGCGGGTGAAAGCGATTACGGCGGCCGTCTCGGGCGCTCGTCCCAAGTCGCTGCCACCGCCCGCGAAGAAGTCCGTGCCGCCCGAGAAGAAGGCATGAAGCCCTGGCGCATCGTAGAGAGCTCAGTGCTGCTGGAGCGCAAGTGGCTCGCGGTTCGCCAGGAGCGCATCGAGCTGCCCCACGGCGGCGAGATCGACGAATTCCACGTGATCGTCGCGCCCGATTGGACGGGCATCCTCGCACTCACCGAGACCGGCGAGGTCGTGCTGGTCGAACAGTACCGTCACGGCGCGGGAAGAGTCAGCCGCGAGCTCCCGGCCGGCGTGATCGATCGCGGCGAATCGCCGCTCGACGCCGCCGTGCGAGAGCTACGCGAAGAGACGGGCTTCGAGGCCAAGGACTTCGCGCCGCTCCTCACCGTACAGACGGAGCCGAGCCGCCACACGAACCGCGCGCACTTCTTCTTCGCCTCGGGCGCCCGCCGCGTGGCTTCCCAGAACCTCGACGCCTCCGAGCACATTCACGTCGTACTCGTGGATCCGCGCACGCTGGTCGCTGCCATCGAAAGTGGGGCGATTCACCACGGCGTGCACGTGGCCGCGATCCTCTTGGCGGGACGACGGGGCCTCATCGATCTCGGGTGAGCCGGCGCCGGATCGACGACCACGCGAGCCCCAGAACACCCGCGATCGAGAGCCAGGTCGAACGCGAGGACGGTGCCGTTCGGCAGCCACATCCGCCGTCGTCGCTCGAGTCTCCGGACGCCTTTGCGCCCCCCGCGCTCGCGCCGCCGCTGCCCGCCGTCGCGCCCCCGCTGCCACCCGCTCCGCCGCCACCGGCAGCACCGCTACCGGCAGCGCCGCCAGCGCCGGCAGCTCCGCCGGTCGCTCCGCCGCCGGTACAGCCGTAAGGCTTCGCTCCGAGGTCCGTGCCGTCTTTGGCGGCGCCTCGGGCAGGGGAATTCTCGCTCAAGCAGAGGTTTCCGTTCTCGGGATCGATGAGCAGTGGGTCGGCCTCGATGGACGACTGCTCCGAAGCGTTCCCATCGGCGAGGCTCTTCTGCTTCCAGTCGGCGAGGGACGTCGCCATGTTACCGAAGGCGACCGCCCCGGCGCGATTGTGGAACAGGTTCTCGTCGCCGGAGTAGCGAGCGAACGTGAAGAGGCCGCCGAAGCCGAGCGTGTCCTTGCCCGAGTGGCTGAAGATGTTGCGGGTCCAGACGTCCTTCACCGGGTCTTCGTAGTCGAGCGTGTGCACGCGGGAGTCGGTTCCCGTCACGTAGAACGTATTGTGATCGTAGACGTTGCCTGCGTTTTGGTTGATGAGCCCCGATTCCTTGCTCAAAAAGCAGTTGTTCTGGAAGTGGTTCTCGCTGCCGATGCCCTGCAAGAACGTGGCGGGGCCCTGATCCGAGCGAAACACGTTGTTCTTGAACACGTTGCGGGACGGGAAGGTCTTGTCCACGTTGCCGGACGCGATGCGAATCGCTTCCTGGGTGTTTACCCAGAACACGTTGTCCTCGTAGGTTCCGTCGTCGGATTCGTCGCGCAAGTAGAGCCCGATGGTCGTGCCTGTCCCGCGGATCTGGTTCTTACGGAAGATGGAGTGCGTGGCGCAGCGGATGCGCACCGAGGCGGTCGCCTCGGGCGGAGGGTCGTTGCGGGTGTTCAGGATCGTGTTGTTTTCGAGCAGCGTGTCGGTGCGCGGGCACGGGTGAACCTTGCCGCCGATCACCTCCAGCAAGATCTTCACGTCGGTGGCTCCGCCCGTGATCTGGTTGTTCAGCACCTTGTTCTTCAGCGGCGCCCAGTCGGTCTGATCCCCGTTGGAGACCGCGATGCCATATTGCCCCACCTTGTTGTTCTGGATCACGACCTCGTCGCCACCCATGTTGTTGATGCCGTCGACCTCGAGCCCGTCGAAGGTCACGTCGCTGATGTCGTTTCCGTAGATGCGCACACCCCCGTTGGACTTGAAGTTCTTCACGCTGACGTGGGCTGGCGCCGTGCCGGAGAAGTGCGCGACCTCCAGGGCTTCGCTGGATTGCACGGTGATGGTCTTGCCCGCTCCGTCGAAGCTCACGTCTGCGGCCCGAATCGAGAAGCAGATGTCGGCGTTCGGCACCGTGATGTCGGCGCCGAGCACGTAGCTTCCGCTCTGGTTGATGACCTGGCACTGGGTGAGCACCGTGGGCGCCGCGTGGGAAGGCCTCGCGAGCAGGGTGCACGCGCCGGCGGCCAGGAGCGAAAACGCGAAGCGGTGGCAAGAGAAGGCCATGACAGCCTTCGAGGCTAGCGATCTTTCGTCGTTCCGTGAACCCCCGGCGGCCTCAGCGCGACGCGCACGCGGCTTGCTTCACGTCCAGCGAGAGCTCGGAATAGTCGTCCTCGGTCTTGGTTTGGGGGCCTGGGCGTTTCGACGCGCCGCGAGCTTCGATGACGGTTCCCTCGACACGCATCGAGCTCCCACAGGTCGGAAGGTCTCGTGCGTAGATCACGATTTGCTCGCCCCCTTCCAGGTCGAAGTACTCCGGTCGTTTTCCCGGTACCTGAATCATCAGGTGTTGCCACGGGATCTTGGAGATCTTGCCGAGGACCGTGACCTCGTCGCCGGCGTTCCAGGCTCGGCGAGGCTTGTCCTCGAGCGCCTTCGACCGCTCGGGCGCCCGAGCGCCTTCGGCGGACCCGACGGCGGGTGGCTTCACGTCCACGCTGGGCGGCGCGGGTTCGGGCTGCTGCGTTCGGGAACAGGCGAGCACGAAAGCGAGGGCGAACCACAGGACCTCGTGGCGCATGGAGGGAAGCTCCCACGCCGTCGGGCAAACACCAAGCGCCGCGGAATTCCGCGCGTTTCTTTGGCGTTCCGGGTCTTTGGTGTTCTGCTTCGGCGCGCGCACGATGGACACGGGTCCCACGGCTCGGCGAAGCCAAGTGTTGCCGGTGGCAGGGCTCGCGTTGCTCGTCGGTTGCTCTCGAGCGGAGCCGAACGCGAGTCGGTCGGTGTCGTCGGCGCGTGCGTCGGCGTCGTCGGTCGCGCCTGGGGCCGTCGCTGCTCCGTCCTCGAGCTCCGTAGCGCCCGGGCCGGATGCCGGCCCCGACGCCGCCGTTCGGCCACCCTCGGGACCGCGCCTGCTCACGTTGGGCTACGAGATCTCCGACACCCATCCGTTGAAGCAGTTCACCTGGCGGCGCTGGCAGAAGCTGCACTGGCAGGGCGACGCGAGCGTCCTTTCGGCTTTGCCCGAGGAGCCCGCGGCGCCGGACGGTGGTTGTGGCAACGGCATGCTCAGGATCCATGGGCAGTTCGTGCTCGACGCCTCGGGGCGCTCCGACACCGATCAGGTGCTCGCCGACCAGAACGCCGCGTGCACCTTCTGGCGCACGCAAGATCACGGCGAAAACGGGCTTTGCGACCGCTTCGACCCCGAGAAGTGGCGGAGTCGAGTCGCGTCCCTCCCCAAGCGCGAGCTCGACTTTTGCATCGACCGCTACGAGTACCCGAACGCGTACGGCGAGTTGCCGCTGGTCGTGGTCACCCATGCGGAAGCGGCCGCCTTCTGCAAGAAGGAGAGCAAACGGCTCTGCAGCGAGGACGAGTGGACCTTCGCGTGCGAAGGCGAAGAGGCCCTCCCATACCCCTATGGGTACGAGCGAGACACCTCCAAGTGCAACATCGGCGTCTTGGGCCCCGGGCCCACCAAAGACATGTTCGCCCCACGCACCACCCACGACACCGCCAAAGGCATCGATCTCTCCTGGCGCGGCAAGCGCTCCGGCGAAGTCGCAACCTGCAAAAGCCCGTTCGGCGTCATGGACATGACCGGCAACGTCGACGAATGGACCGAGAGCGCGCGCAAGTACGGTCGACGCATGATCATGAAGGGTGGTCACTGGGGCCCAGCCCGCCAGCGTTGCCGCCCCGCAACGCGGGGCCACGGGCCCTACTACATCCGGTATGACCAGGGCTTCCGCTGCTGCAGCGATGCCCCGCGCTGAACGCTCGCGCCCGGGCGAGCGGGCTCACATGGAAGCTTGCGCGACCCGGCGCTTGCGCGCCTGGAGCTCTGGGCTCTCCGCCACGGCCATGCCGACCAAGCGCAAGCCCTCCGCGAAGTGCTTGAGACCGGTACGCACGAGCTCGGCGTGCTCTTCGCCCACGTCGGGGTAGCCGCGACCCTCGGCGTCGGGCTGAACCTTGCCCCAGTTGGCGAAGAGGCGGCCCCAATCGCTCTTGAGGGCCTCTTCGACGCGCTTCTTGCCGTAGTACGGATACCAGAAGAGGTCGTGGTAGGTGACGGACGCGACATAGGCCCAGGGCGCGAGCCAGGTCTTCAGCGACCACTCGACGGGCTTCTTCAAGGGGCCCCAGTAGATCCGGTGCTGGTTCCGGCTGGCGAACGTCATCTGTTTGAACGGGCCGTCGAAGTGCCAGTTTTCCTTGGCGGCGTCGACGTCGCCCACGATCTCGATGTCCCGCGGATCCCCCACGCCGAGCCCCTGCTCGTGGGCCAGGCGCACGAACTTCAGGTCCCGCATCGGATCCATGCCCATGAGCTTGCCGGCCACGGCGTCGATGGCGACCTGGTCCGCGCTCGCCAGGAGCACGTTCTTCACGTGAGGCACCATGCAACGCGGCCCCGGCCCGTCGCCGGCGAAGGTGCCGTCGGTCACGGCGAACACGCCGCGATGGATCTTCTTCTGGATCATCAGGAGATCCACCAAGGTCTCGTGGATCACCGGGTGCGTCCAGTGACGGTGCTCGTTCAACAGGCCACCGAATGCGTTCTTCATGGCGCCCGTGGTCGTGGTGAAAATGTGGGTCTTCACCGTGGGCAGGTGGATGATGTTCTCGCCGATGAACCGCTTCGGGATGCTGAAGCCCTTGGGGTAGACCTCGTTCAAGCACAGGAACTTCTTGGTCAGGTCGCCCACGGCGTCGCGGACGTCGATCCACTCTTCGCCTTCGTAGAGGTGAACGTTGCGCAGGCCGTGGGCGCGCACCACGTCGACCTGCTTGTTCTCGCGCTCGCCGAGGTGCGCGTCGATGACCACCGTGCGGTTGTGGCAGGCGTGGATCAGATCGCTCTTGTAGCCGTCCTTCTTCATGGCGCGGATCACGCCCTCGAGCTGCCACGGCGTAGTGGAGGAGCTCGGATAGAAGAAGTGCCAGGAGATGTTGACCTTGAGCCCGGTGTCCGCGTTCTTGTCGACGACCTCCTGGTACCCCGCGAGGTTCATCACGCGGTGGTAGTCCTCGAGGACGGTCTTGGGAGACGTGCGGACGATCGCGACCTTGGAAGCTCTCATGGCGAGGGGTATGTGCCGCGTTTTTCGGCTCTCGCCAAGCGGCTTCGGGCGGGCTCCACGAAAGCTCCTCGAAGGCTGCACCGTCGCCCGAAAAAAAGACGCGCTTTGGGGCCTTTGCGCCTTTGCCCGTGGCTTCCAGCCCGCGCTGACGCCGTGGCCGGGTCTCGGGCTCGGTTCAGCCGAGCTTTGCGATCATGAGCGCGGTCGCCACGTACGCCATGGCTTCGATGGCGCCCATGCCCACGTTCCTGTCGCGGGCGATTTCCGTGTCCAGCGTCCCGCCGCGGAGGGAGAAGGAACCGAGCAGGATGGTCTGAACGACCAGTTGCCGCACGACGTAGAGGCCCACGCCCCACGAGAGTGCTTTTCCGTATGCGAGGAGCGAGTCGGTCCAGCCCGTGAAGGTGCCCTCCACGGCTTGGCCGACGACCACCGCGACGCCGATGGTCAGGCCCGCGTAGCTCAAGGCCGCAGCCACGTTCCCCGACAGGATCTCCGCCGCGTCGTCGTAGCTCGTGAGGAGCCGGAAGAGCAGGACGAGAACGTGCAGAGTGACCTGGGCCAAAGCGAAGAAGATCAAGCTCAGGCCGAGCGTCTTCAGGTCGCTGCCCGACACTGCCTTGGCCACGATGATGCCCGTGGCGAGGGAGTGCGCCCCACCCGCGACGCCTGCGGCCATGTTGCCCGCCTCGATCTCCGCGTTCAGCCGGGACTTCAACAGCGCCCGCACTCCCATGCGTGAGCTCACGAAGAAGAGCGCCAGCGCTGCCACACTGAAGGAAGACACCCAAATGGCGTCGGCCTTGACGCTCCGCTCCTCCATGCTGCCCATGGTGATGTTGGCGGCGATCAAGAAGATGCCGAAGAGATCTCCCCCGTGGAGCAGCGCCCGGGCCACGTTGCCCTGCTCGAGGTCGGCCTTGAGCGTCTTTTTCGGGAACAGCAGCCGCAGCGTGAGCTGGAACAAGAGGAGCAGGCCGATGGTGGCGGCGAGCGCGAAGGCCAGGCGGTAGTACGGACTGTCCGGTTGCATGCCGCAGGGAGAATATCACGCCCTCCGTCCTTGACGGATCGCGCGAGCGGAGGAAGCCTCACGTGTCCCGTGGACCGTTCGCCACTGTCGGCTGCCGCGCTTCGCGCCGTGCTCCTGCCGTTCGGGCAGGCGCGACCGCTGCCGAAAGCCGCCTACCTCGAGCGGTCGGTGTTCGAGCTCGAGCGTGCGCAGCTCTTCTCCCGGAGCTGGCTGTGCGTGGGGCGAAGCGAAGAAGTGGAGTCGCCGGGTGAGTTCGTGCGCGCCCCGCTCGGCCCCGAGGGCATCTTGGTCGCGAGGGGAGCAGACCTCGCTCTCCACGCGCACTTCAACGTGTGTCGCCACCGCGGTGCGCTCCTGTGTCACGAACGCAAAGGGAGGGTCGACGCGTTCGAGTGCCCCTACCACGCCTGGCGCTACGAGCTCGACGGTCGACTCGGCAGCGCGCCGGGCAGCGACGGCCGTGAGGGCTTCGCGCGCGCGGAGTTCGGGCTCGAGCGCGTGCGCGTCGAAGAGTGGGCGGGTTTCGTGTTCGTGAATCTAGCGGACGACGCGCCCAAGCTCCTGGAAGCATTGGCGCCGATCCCCGAGGCGCTCGGTCGCCTGCATCTCGGGGCCCTGCGTCTCGGGCGCAGGCGTGAGCACGAGGTTCGCGCGAACTGGAAGCTCTTGGTCGAGAACTTCCAGGAGTCGCACCACTTCCCCCGAGTGCATCGCGCGCTCGAGCGCTGGACGCCCTGGGAGCGCTCGACGAGCACGACGCTCGGCGGTCCCTGGCTCGACGGCACGATGGAGCTCGTCGCCGAGGCGGAGACGGTCTCGCTGGACGGGAAGCGCCACGAGCGGCCGTTCCTCGGCGGCTCGAACGCAGCGGATCGGCGCAAAATTCACGACTTCTTCTGCTGGCCGAACCTCCTTCTCAGCGTGCAGCCGGACTACCTCTTGAGCTACCTGGTCTGGCCCCTCGCGCCGGACCGGAGTCTGGTCGTCGCGGACATCCTCTTCCACCCCGCCGCGTTCCGACCAGGGTTTGCCCCCGACGACGTCTACGACTTCTGGGACGTCACGAACCGCGAGGACCGCGAGATCTGCGAGAGCCAGCAGGTCGGGATCGGCTCCCGCGGTTTCGATGGTGGTGTGTACGCCTCGAGCGAGGACGGGACGCATGCTTTCGATCGGCGCGTCGCGAGCTTCTACTTGGAGCAGACCGAGTCATGACGAAGCTCTGGGGCATCTTCGGTCGACCGTATCTGGACCTCGAACCGTACGTGGATTGCGAGCTTCTCTCCGAGCTCGACGAAGAAATCTGCGCGGGGTTGGTCGAAGTGGAGGTCGGCTATACCGGCGGGAGCTTGAAGTGGATGGGCGTCGCGGCCCCGTGGGTGCTCGACGACCCCTACGAGGATCTCGGCTGGGTCATCGAGCGCATGACGCGAGCGGAGCGCGAGAAGCTCGTCTCCCTCGCCGATGACCCCGGCGTTTTCGACCCCGAGCGGCTCATGGAGTATCGCTTCGGCGACGAGACCGAGCACCCACTCTCCCGCCGGCAGGTGCGTTGGCTCGAGTACCGCTTCGGCGTGTATTTCCCCTGGAAAGTCGTGTTCCACCTCTTGGAGAACTTCCGCTGGGAAGACAATCACAGCGGGCGCGGCAAAGACTGGAGCGCCGACGCGCTGCGCTTCTTCCCGAAGACGGTGGCCTTCGTGAAGTCACTTCCATTCACCGAGATCGGTCGCTGCCTGATCTTCGGCCTCCTGCCCAACGATCACGCCACCGTCCACCGCGACAGCGAGCCTGGGTCGAGCGTTTCGGTCGCTCAGTGCATCAACATCTGTCCGCGCGGCGACAAGCGCTTCTTCCTGGTCGACCCGGAGGGAGAGGACCAGACGTTCGTGAGTTCCCGGGTCTACTGGTTCAACGACATGGACTATCACGGCGTCGAGGCGGATCCGTACTTCCGTTATTCGCTCCGCGTCGACGGCAAGCTCGACCCCGACTTCGTCAAGCGCGCGGCTCGAGCGGCTCGCACGCGTTGACGGCCGCTGGGCTCACTCGGACGAACTACGGATCAGCGTCGCCACCGAGAGCGCCTCGTCGGTGGTGGAGCCTTTGTGGGTCCGACAATAGATGCCCGCGGCGTTGCCTGCCACCACGTAGACCCCGTGGTTGACGACCTCGCCGCGCTCGTTCTCGCGCGCCTCGAAGAAGCGCTGAGCCACCCAATGGCCGACGCGGGCGTGCGCCAGGCACTTCTGCCACTCGTCGCTCTGCGTGAGCCGGCCGACCACCACCTCCTCGCCCTCGGCGCCGTAGTCGCTCTTCAAGACCCATTCGTCCTGCTCGCTGGCGAGCACCTTCGGGTCCAAGGTCTCCAGGCGAAAAGTCGCCGGAATGAAACGTCGGATCACGTCTTGGGCACCCGGGCCGAAGTGGTGGATGCGCTCCCACATGAGCGCCATGCTGCGCTTGTTCTGCGGCAGCACGGCGCCGAAGGGGTTCACGATGCAGAGCTTCCCGGCCAGGGCCGCCGCCAGGGCGATTCCGAGCGGCTCCCGCAGCGGCTCCGCGTCGGGCACGTTCTCGTCGTCCCACGCGCTGATGCGCTCGCCCCACCAGTCCGTCTTGTAGTGCCGCAGCATCACGCTCACCGGCACGTCGAACAAGCATGCGCGCCCGTCCGAATCGAGCGTGAGGTTGTAGGGTGAGCCGAGCACCACGTCCCAGCCCCGCTCCTCGAACCAGCGCTTGAAGAGTCGGATGACGCCCAGGTCCTCGGTGAACTCGGTGGGATAGACGAGTCCGGCCACGCGCGGATGGTCCGGCCCCAGCGCGTAGCGCGAGAGGCCTTCCACCATCTCGCAATATGCCGTCGCGAGGTTCGCGTTCGGATCTTCCGTCGTCGGGTGGAGCGCGTGGAGCGCGCGACCGAGGACGATGGCCTCGGCCTCGCCCGTCGGCGTGTCGCTGTTCAGCTCGGCAAACGCCAGGCCCTCGTCGGTCATGAACACGTCTGCGCGCGCGATGCCGTGCCACATCGGGCGCGACGATTCCCACATCGCCTTCTGGTAGGGCGTCAGCCGAAAGAACGTGTCGAGGAGACTCGGATCGTCGACGCACATCCGGCAGACGTCGTTGTAGACGCCCGCCACGAGCTCAGTAGCGCGGTAGAGCGCCGATCGTTCCCGGGAAGACAGGATCAACGGCTCGGTGGCCAAGCGGGGCTTCCCGCGGATCCACGGGTCGGTGACGATGCCCGATTCCACCACTTGGGCGGCGAAGTCGTCGTAGCTCGTGTACGGAGATTCACTCATGTGAAAGAGAGGCTGGTTTCCCAGGACGCGCGGACAGTATCATCTCCCACCGCGGTCCCGCGCGCCTCTCTGCTTTCGCGTGACCGGATCCAAGTTCGAGGCCTGCACGGTGATCCACGGAATCTGGGGACGACCCTTCATCGACCTCGAGCCCCACCTCGATCTTTCGGCGCTCGATGCCATCCACGAAGAGGTGTGCCTCGGGCTCTCACAGGTGCCCGTGGCGTACACCGGCGGAAGTCACCGCTCCATGGGCATCATGCCGCCGTCCCTCCAAGAGAGCGCGCTCGGCGACTATCGGAGCGTGCTCTCTTCGCTGACGCCAGCCGAGCGCGCAGTCTTCGCGACGTTGGCCGACGACCCCATTGCCGCCCGCGAAGAAGACGTCCTCGATTTCGGCGAGGAGCGTCCGCTCACGCTCTCACGCCGCCAGCAGCTCTGGCTCGAGTACCGCCACGGCGTCTACTTCCCGTGGAAGGTCTACTACGAGATGATCCCGAATCACTATTGGGACGAAAAGAGCTCGGGCGCAGGCAAGGCCTTCACTCGTGAGGCGCGGACGTTCTTCCCGAAGACCGTAGAATTCGTGAAACGCCTGCCGTTCAGCCAGATCGGGCGCTCGAACATCATGGGCCTGTCGGCCCTCGACTACGGCACCGTCCACCTGGACGGAGACCCGCGGAAGAAGCCCGAGGCCGACCACTTCATCACGTTCTGTCCAGCGGGGAACAAGCGACTGTTTCTGTGGGACGAAGCGAAGCAGGAGAAGCTCTTCGTCGAGCGCCGCGCCTACTGGTTCAACGACTCGGACTACCATGGGGTGGAATCCGCGCCGTACTTTCGCTACTCCATTCGGGTGGACGGGATTTTCTTGCCAGAGTTCCTGCACGCGCTCCGTCAAGCCAACGCCGACCCGGCGGGAGGACCCGGTTGAACCCCAACGATCCCACGTTTCGTGAAGGCTACCGCGTCGACAAGCCCGGCATCGTCGGCGCCAAGTGGTGGCAAGAGGGCGTCGTCGAGCAGGCCGAGGTCGCCATCCCACGCCGCACCGCGCTGGCAGGCATGGTGGGGCTCGCGACCGTCGTCGGGGGCATCGCCGTGATTGGGTCCGCGCTGGCGATCTGCGGTGCGGCGGCCGCGAGCGACGACGAGGTGGAGTTCAAGACCATCGATCAGGCTTCGCTCGCGACCCAGCGCAAGTACGGCTGGAACTTCGGTGCGGTCACCGAGACCTTGGTCTTCGACGGCGCCCAGAAGACGCCCTTCGATCGCACGGCGCTCACGCGCCTCCGGAGTGAGCTCATGCCGGTGAAGGGAGATCTTCGCCCGTTCCACTGGCCCACGCTCTTCGAAGCGCCCACGGCCATGCCCACGACGCCCGTCGAAGGCGAGTCGCCCACGGAGCCGCTCTCGAACGTGCTCATGCCGGTGTTCACCTCGGCCATGGACGTGGCTTACCGCCGAGGGCGCGCCCTCGCGTCCCTGTTCGAGAAGGCGACGGGTGACACCGCCGTGTTGGTCGACCTGCCCGGTCCGGAGTCGGTGGCGATGGCCGCAG